>Ga0265297_10001851_pt1 | contig 46429 bp, 36 predicted proteins | sample Munlanlwell13791_FD_192502 | JGI IMG/M metagenome (GOLD analysis project Ga0265297, IMG submission 192502) | Leachate microbial communities from a municipal landfill in Southern Ontario, Canada - Leachate well 137-91 | ecosystem: Engineered > Solid waste > Landfill > Unclassified | place...
CGGTATCGTCAATAGTCTCTTCGTCGCCATCATCCGCGACGGCGGCAACCTTGGCCACCTCGTCGGCGCCCGGCGGCAGCAGCGTGCCCTTCAGGCTGGCGGCGATCAGATCGTCGGTCAGCACGAGGCGCGCCTCGCCGATCAGCGGGAAGGGCAGGCGGTAATCCTGGCCATCGACCGTGATCAGCACATCCTCGCCGTCGATGCCGACCAGACGGCCGCGGTAGCGCTTGCGCCCCTCGACCGGCATCACCGTCTCGACCTTGGCTTCATAGCCGGCGAAACGGCGGAAATCGTCCAGCTTCATCAGCGGCCGGTCGATGCCGGGCGACGAGACTTCGAGGACATATTCGCTGCTGATCGGGTCTTCGACATCGAGAATGGCGGAGACCGCGCGGCTGACGTCGGCGCAATCCTCGACGGTCATGGTGCCGTCGGGCCGCTCGGCCATGATCTGAAGCACGGGACGCTTGGCCCCGCCGAAACGCACGCGCACGAGAAGGAAGCCCATCGCGAGAAGCGACGGCTCGATCATGGCGGCGATGCGGTTGGTGAGTTCCATTCCTGTCCTCAAACGACGAAGCGGGCCATCGGGCCCGCTTCGATCTCATCCCGAGGGTACCGTCGGGCTATGTGAGCTGTGATGTACAGCGCGGGGGCGAGACTTTCAAGTCCTAACCGCAACGCCCTGGCCCCGCCGTGTCGCCGCGTGACCGGAATCCGGTCACGCCTGTCCGACGTGACCAGAGCCCGGACATCGGACCTTGCCGCCGGACACGGCCCGTTTCGGCGCTTTTCCGCGCTTTCGCGCCCCGGCGGGGCCCGCGGGCCGGGCTGGCACGGCGCTTGCCCCTGTCGTCCGGCGCGGTCGGGAAAAAAAGCGGCCGCCGGAAAACGGGAGGAACCATGCAAAGCCAAGACAGCACCGTTCAGGTGATGGGCATCGACGCCGGCGGCACGATGACCGACACATTCTTCGTCCGGGCCGACGGCCGTTTCGTCGTCGGCAAGGCCCAGAGCAATCCGGGCGACGAATCCCTCGCCATCCTCGAATCCTCGCACGATGCGCTGGCCCAATGGGGCCGGGAGGTCGACGAGGTCTATCCGGAACTCGTGACCTGCGTCTATTCGGGCACGGCCATGCTGAACCGCGTCGTGCAGCGCAAGGGGCTCGACGTCGGCCTGATCTGCAACAAGGGCTTCGAGCAGATCCATTCCATGGGCCGGGCGATCCAGTCCTATCTCGGCTATGCCCTCGAGGAGCGGCTGCACCTCAACACCCATCGCTACGACGAGCCGCTGGTGCCCTATTCGAGGACGCGCGGCGTGACCGAGCGCACCGACGTCCAGGGCGAGATCGTCATTCCCCTGCGCGAGGATGAAGTGCGCCAGGCGACGCGCGAGCTGGTCGCCGCCGGCTCGAAGGCGATCGCCATCGTCCTCCTCCAGTCCCACAAGAACGAAGCCAGCGAGAAGCGCGCCCGCGACGTCTGCCGTGACGAGCTGAAGGCGATCGGCGCCGACATTCCCGTCTTCGCCTCGGTCGACTACTACCCGTCGCGGAAGGAAAGCCATCGCACCAACACGACGATCCTCGAGGCCTATGCCGCCGAGCCGTCGCGCCAGACCCTGAAGAAGGTCTCCGACCGCTTCAAGGCGCATGGCGCCAAATTCGACCTTCGCGTGATGGCGACCCACGGCGGCACCATCTCGTGGAAGGCGAAGGAACTGGCGCGCACCATCGTCTCCGGACCGATCGGCGGCGTCATCGGCTCGAAACTGCTGGGCGAGCGGCTGGGCTACGAGAATATCGCCTGTTCCGACATCGGCGGCACCTCCTTCGACATGGCCCTGATCACCAAGGGCAATTTCGCCATCGCCTCCGATCCGGACATGGCGCGCCTCGTGCTGTCCCTGCCCCTCGTCGCCATGGACTCGGTCGGCGCCGGCGCCGGCTCCTTCGTCCGGCTCGATCCCTATTCGGGCTCGATCAAGCTGGGGCCGGATTCGGCGGGCTACCGCGTCGGCACCTGCTGGGAAGGCAGCGGGCTCGACACCGTCTCGGTCTCCGATTGCCATGTCGTGCTCGGCTACCTCAACCCGGACAATTTCCTGGGCGGGGCGATCAAGCTCGACGTCGAACGCGCGCGCAAGCACATCAAGGCCCAGATCGCCGATCCCCTCGGCCTCTCGGTCGAGGATGCGGCGGCGGGCGTGATCGAACTGCTCGACCTGAACCTGCACGAATATCTTCGCTCGAACATCAGCGCCAAGGGCTACAACCCGACCGACTTCGTCTGCTTCTCCTACGGCGGCGCCGGTCCCGTGCACACCTATGGTTACACGGAAGGTCTGGGCTTCAAGGACGTCATCGTGCCGGCCTGGGCCGCGGGCTTCTCGGCCTTCGGCTGCGCCTGCGCCGATTTCGAATATCGCTACGACAAGAGCGTCGATATCGCGGTCGGCCCCGAGTCGGGTGACGAGGTCAAGGTCGAAGCCTGCAAGACCGTGCAGGAAGCCTGGGCCGAACTGGCGGCCAAGGTGATCGACGAATTCGTCATCAACGGCTTCCGGCCGGAGGACATCACCCTGCTGCCCGGCTACCGGATGCAGTACATGGGCCAGCTCAACGACCTCGAGATCACCTCGCCGATCACCGCGGCCTCGACCGCGGAAGACTGGCAGAAGATCACCGAGGCCTTCGAGGAGACCTATGCCAGGGTCTATGCCTCCTCCGCCAAGTCGCCCGAACTCGGCTTCTCGGCGACCGGCGTGATCATGCGCGGCCTCGTTGCCACGCAGAAGCCCGTGCTGCCGGAAGATCCCGACGGCGGGCCGGTGCCGCCCCAGGAAGCCTTCCTCGGCAAGCGGCCGTTCTACCGCCACAAGCGCTGGGTCGAGGCCGAGGTCTGGCAGATGGAAGCCCTGCTCGCCGGCAACGAGATCACCGGCCCCGCCATCATCGAATCCGCCTCCACCACCTTCGTGGTGCCGGACGGTTTCGCCACGACCCTCGACAAGCACCGCCTGTTCCACCTGCGGGAAGTGAAATAAGCACAAGGGAGGACGAGAGATGAACAAGATCCTGAACAAGGGTGCCGACCTCAACATCGGCCTGCTCGGCAACGGCAAGACGCTGAAGCAGTTCCGCGCCGAGGTGATGGCGCGCACCGCGACGAACGGGCATTACAACGGCCTCGAAAGGCTCGAGCTGCGCGAGAAGGACCCGATCGGTTACGAGAAGCTGTTCTCGAAGATCCGCGGCGGCCTCGTCCATGCCCGCGAGACGGCGAAGAAGATCGCCGCCTCGCCCATCGTGGAGCAGGAGGGCGAACTCTGCTTCACCCTCTACAACGCGGTCGGCGACTGCATCCTGACCTCGACCGGCATCATCATCCATGTCGGCACCATGGGTGCGGCGATCAAATACATGATCGAGAACAATTGGGAGGACAACCCGGGCATCAATCCCGGCGACATGTTCACCAACAACGACTGCTCGATCGGCAACGTCCACCCCTGCGACATCGCCACCATCGTGCCGATCTTCTGGGCCGGCAAGCTGATCGGCTGGGTCGGCGGCGTCACCCATGTCATCGATACCGGCGCGGTCACTCCGGGCTCGATGTCGACCGGCCAGGTCCAGCGCTTCGGCGACGGCTATCAGGTCACCTGCCGCAAGACCGGCGTGAACGACACCCCGCTGCGCGACTGGCTGCACGAGAGCCAGCGTTCGGTGCGGACGCCGAAATACTGGATCCTGGACGAGCGCACCCGCATCGCCGGCTGCCACATGATCCGTTCCATGGTCGAGGAGATCATCGAGGCCGAAGGGCTGGAGGCTTACGAGAAATTCGGCTTCGAGGTGATCGAGGAAGGCCGCCGCGGCCTGCAAAGCCGGCTGAAGGCCATGACCCTGCCGGGCAAATACCGGAAGGTGGCCTTCGTCGATGTGCCCTACGCCCATCCCGACGTGCAGACGCCGTCGGCCTTCGCCAAGATCGACACGATCATGCATTCGCCGGTCGAGATGACGATCCGGCCGGACGCGAGCTGGCGCCTCGATTTCGAGGGCGCGAGCCGCTGGGGCTGGCACAGCTACAACGCCCATCATGTCGCCTTCACCTCGGGCATCTGGGTGATGATGACCCAGACCCTGGTGCCGACCCAGCGCATCAACGACGGCGCCTATTTCGGCACCGAATTCAGGCTGCCCAAGGGCACCTGGATGAACCCGGACGACCGGCGCACGGGCCATGCCTATGCCTGGCACTTCCTGGTCTCGGGTTGGAGCGCCATGTGGCGGGGCCTCGGCCAGGCCTATTTCAGCCGGGGCTATCTCGAGGAGGTGAACGCGGGCAACGCCAATACCTCGAACTGGCTGCAGGGCGGCGGCATCAATCAGGACGGTGAAGTCCATGCCGTGAATTCCTTCGAAGCCTCGTCCTGCGGCACCGGCGCCGGCGCGATCAAGGACGGCCTGAACCATGCCGCCGCGATCTGGAACCCGGAAGGCGACATGGGCGACATCGAGATCTGGGAGATGGCCGAGCCGCTTCTCTATCTCGGGCGCAACGTGAAGGCCAATTCGGGCGGCTACGGCAAGTACCGGGGCGGTTGCGGCTTCGAGACCCTGCGCATGGTCTGGAAGGCGCAGGACTGGACCATGTTCTTCATGGGCAATGGCTACATGAACTCCGACTGGGGCTTCATGGGCGGCTATCCGTCCGCGACCGGCTATCGCTTCGAAGCCCATGACACCGGCCTGAAGGAAGCCATCGCGGAAGGCCGGCCGCTGCCGCTGGGCGGCGATCTCGACCCCTCGCATCCGACCTATGAGGCCTATCTCGCGGCCAAGGCGCGGGTAAAGCGCGACAAGCAGTGCATGACGACGGAGGACTGCTACGACAATTACGATCTCTATCTCAACTACCTGCGCGGTGGTCCCGGCTTCGGCGATCCGCTGGAGCGCGAGACCGACGCCATCGCCAAGGACCTGAACGAGGGCTGCCTGCTGCCCGAATTCGCCGCCAAGGTCCATGGCGCGGTGGTCGCCAAGGGGGCCGACGGGGCCTGGACGGTGGACGAGGTCGCGACCACCGAGCGGCGCGCCCATATCCGCAAGGAACGCCTCGCCCGCGCCAAGCCGGTGAAGCAGTGGATGGCCGAGGAACGCGAACGCATCCTGGCCAAGGATGCCTCGGTCCAGGTCCGGCACATGTTCGCCACCTCCTTCTCGCTCTCGGAGAAGTTCCTGAACGAGTTCCGCAGTTTCTGGAACCTGCCGGCCGACTGGACGGTGACCGAGGACGAGCTCGGCGTGCCGTCCTACGGCGCCAAATACCGCATGGACCTCTCCCTGATGCCGGATGTCACCACCGTCGTCCAGGTCGAGGAATGAGATCAGAGGAACAGGGAGAGTTACGATGTCCACCTATACCCGTGAACAGGTCGCCAATCTGGTCGACGGCAAGCTCGACTGGGACACCACGACCCGCATGCTGACCATGCCCAAGGACCAGGAGAGGTTCGAACTCTACCTCTCCGTCCTGCAGGGACGCGTGAAGTGGCACGACCGCATCGTCCTGCCGCTCGGCCCGCATCTCTACATCGTGCAGCAGGCCGCGACCAAGCGCTGGGTCACGAAGTGCGGCTGCGGCCATGTCTTCTGCGACTGGAAGGAGAACTGGAAGCTTCACGCCGCGGTCTATGTCCGCGACTCGGCGGAAGCGATGGCCGACGTCTATCCGGCCCTGATGGCGCCGGATACCGCCTGGCAGGTCTACCGCGAATACTACTGCCCCGAATGCGGCACCCAGCACGACGTCGAGGCACCGACCCCCTGGTACCCGGTGATCCACGACTTCGAGCCGGACATCGACGCCTTCTATGGCGACTGGCTCGGCCTGCCGGTGCCCGAACGGGTCGGCTGACGAAGCGAGACGAAGCGGTCGCCCCGGTGAAAGCCGGGGCGATCTTCTTTTGGGGGAGAGGGATCAGCCGCGCCCCTGGCGGGGCCGTGGAACGCCGTATTCGGCCAGGCGGACGTAGAGGGTGGAGCGGGCGATGCCGAGCAGGCGGGCCGCTTCGGCGCAATTGCCGCCGGTCTTTTCCAGGCAGGCGATCACCGCCGCCCGTTCGACGGCGCGGAGATCGCCGTCCGCGCTCTGGGTCGCCGGGCTGGCCGGCACGGGGGCGGCATATTCTGGCGGAATATCGTCGGCGCCGATGCGGTCGCCCCTGGTCAGCACCACCAGGGTGTCGACCATGTTGCGGAGTTCCCGCACATTGCCGGGCCAGGGATAGCGGAGCAGGAGGTCGAGCGCGCGGGGCTCGAAGCCGGTCGCCGGCAAGCCGAGGCGCGTTGCCGCCTTGGCCGCGAAATGCTCGGCCAGCAGGGCGATGTCGTCGCCGCGGGCGCGCAGCGGCGGCACCTGGATGCGGGCGGCGGCGACGCGGTAGTAGAGGTCGCGGCGGAAACGGCCGGCCTCCACCTCGTCGGCCAGGTTGCGGTTGGTCATGGAGACCAGGCGCATGTCGACCGGCCGGCCCTCGTGGGCGCCAACGGGGAAGACTTCGCCGTCCTCGAGCACGCGCAGCAGATAGGGCTGGAGGTCGAGCGGCATTTCGCCGATCTCGTCGAGGCAGAGGGTGCCCTGGTCGGCCGCCACGATCTTGCCGGTACGGCCCCGCTCGTCCGCCCCGGTGAAGGCGCCCTTGGCATAGCCGAAGAGTTCGCTGGCGATCAGGTCGCGCGGCATGCCGCCGCAATTGACGGGCACGAAGGGCTTGCCCGCGTCGCGGCTGGCGGCGTGGATGGCGCGGGCGAAGAGTTCCTTGCCGACCCCGGTTTCCCCCTCGATCAGGATGGGCAGGCCGCTCGCCGCCAGGCGGGCCGCCTTGTCGCGCTTGCGCCGCATGATCTCGCTCTCGCCCAGGATCTCGGCGAAATCGACGCGGCGGGGTTCCCGGCTGTTGCTGATTACGGCCGGGGCCGCGGGTTCGGCCGGGCGGCGGCGGGCGGCGCCGCGCGCCGCCATGACGACGATGGCGCCCAGCGCCTCCTCGCCCTCGCGCACGATTTCGGTGCGGGCGCCGGGCAGGCTGCGTTGCAGGATCTCGGGCCAGAGTTCGATCGGCACCGATTTGACCAGCTCGACCCGGTTGCCGATCACCAGCCCGCCGCCCGGCTTGCCCGCGGCATGGACCAGGAAGCCGCGCGGGTCCAGCACCAGCATGTCCTCGCTCGCCCAGGCCGGGCGCTTGGCGATGAAGCGGCGGAGCAGGGCCTCGTGGCGCATGCGCACGGCCCGGTCGAGGGCGGCGTTGACTTCCTGGGCGAGGGTGCCGGCCAGTGCCAGGCTCTGCGGATTGAAATGCTGAGCGGGACCGGAAATGTCGATCACGCCCATCACGTCGCCGCCGAGCGGGTCGCGCACCGGCACGGCGGCGCAGGTCCAGCGCTGCGCGCCCTCGCAGAAATGCTCCTCGCCGTGGATCTGGATCGGCCGGCCCTCGGCCAGGGCGGTGCCGATCGCATTGGTGCCGATGACGTCTTCCGACCAGCGGCCGCCACGTTCGAGGTGGTTTTCCCGCCCGCTGTCGATCACCCGGGGATCGCCTTCGGTCGCGATGATCGTCCCGCCCGCATCGGTCAGCACCATCATGGAGCGGGCGCCGCTCAGGAACAGGCGGGAGCGGTCCAAGGCCGCGCCGGCGGCTTCGAGCAGGGCCAGATTCTCGTGGCGGCGGCGATGCACCTCGGCCTCGCTGGCGAGCGGGGCCGTGCGCTTGTCGCTCTCGATCCGGAAGGCGGACGAACGGCGCCACGAGGCGGCCACCAGGCGGCGCACGCCTTCCTGCGGCTGTTCTCCCGTTTCGACGAAGGCTTCCCAGGCTTGCCTGACACGGCTTGCTTCCATCACGCCCTTCCCCCATCACGCCCTTCTCCGGGCCGTGGAGTTGTCGTGTTCAAAGCTCGAGTAAGCGGGATACGGTGCCGGTGCCGGGCCCTCTGCGGGCGGCGCGGGAAACATCTCGTTTCCCTCGCGGAATCCTGGCGTTACGGCCTCGAGCTCCTCCCATTTTTATGACCGAAATCTATCACGGGAGTTTCCGGGGCGCCAACCGGATTGCGCCGGCTCAGCGCCGACGGAAGCGCAGATAGGCGGGCTTGCGACCGGCGGCGATCGCCTTGGCTTCGTAGCGGGTGGGCGGCCAGTCTTCGGTGCGCGCCTGCCAGTCGGCCGGGCGTTCCGCCGTCCATTCGAAGGCGGGGTGGCGCATCACCTCGGCCAGGGTCCACTGGATGTAACCCATGATGTCCGACGCGACGCGGAATTCGCCGCCGGGGCGGAGTGCCCGGGCGATCAGGTCCAGGGTCTCCTGCTGGACGAAGCGGCGCTTGTGGTGCCGGCTCTTGGGCCAGGGATCGGGGAAGAGCAGGAAGACGCGGCCGAGGCTGCCCTCGGGCAAAGCGGCGAGCAGCAGGCGGGCGTCGTCCGCCAGCACCCGGACATTGCCGAGATTCTTTTCGTCGACATGGCGGAGCAGGCTGGCCATGCCGTTGACGAAGGGCTCGGCGCCGATCAGGCCGATCTCGGGATGGGCTTCGGCCTGGGCCGCCAGATGCTCGCCGCCGCCGAAGCCGATCTCGAACCAGACGTCTTCGACCGGAGCCGGGAACAGCGTCTTGGGGTCGAGGATGGTGCCGGCGGGCGGCAGCGGTACGGCCAGCCGGGCGAGGCCGGTTTCCAGGATGTCGGCCTGGCGGGCGCGCAGCTTGTGGCCACTGCGCCGGCCGAAGACCTTGCGGCGAAGCGCCGGCGCTTCGCCCGACGCTTCGTCCGCGTCGCTCATGTCAGGCGCCGAGCGCCGTCTTCAGGGCGGCGACGAGGTCGAGCTTCTCCCAGGAGAAGCCGCCGTCGGCTTCGGGCTCGCGGCCGAAATGGCCGTAGGACGAGGTCCTGGCATAGATCGGCTTATTGAGCTGCAGATGGGTGCGGATGCCGCGGGGCGAGAGGTCGATCACATCCATGATCGCCTTGCCGAGCTTGTCCTCGTCGACAGTGCCGGTGCCATGCAGGTCGACATAGAGGGCGAGCGGCTTGGAGACGCCGATGGCATAGGCGACCTGGAGGGTGCAGCGGTCGGCGAGCCCGGCGGCGACCACATTCTTCGCGACATAGCGCGCGGCATAGGCGGCCGAACGGTCCACCTTGGTCGGGTCCTTGCCCGAGAAGGCGCCGCCGCCATGGGGTGCTGCACCGCCGTAAGTGTCGACGATGATCTTGCGGCCGGTCAGGCCGGCGTCGCCGTCCGGGCCGCCGATGACGAATTTGCCCGTCGGGTTCACATAGAATTCCGCCTCGGGGCACATCCAGCCTTCGGGCAGGACCGCGAGCACATGCGGGCGCACGATCTCGCGCACTTCTTCCTGGCTCAGCGCCTCGTCGTGCTGGGTCGAGACCACGACCGAGGTGGCGCGCACCGGCTTGCCGTTTTCATAGGCGAGCGTCACCTGGCTCTTGGCGTCCGGGCCGAGGCCCGACTTCGGGTCGGCATGGCGGAGGTCGGCCAGGCGCTTCAGGATGCGGTGGGAATAGACGATGGGCGCCGGCATCAGTACGTCGGTCTCGCGGCAGGCGTAACCGAACATGATGCCTTGGTCGCCCGCGCCCTCGTCCTTGTTGCCGGCGGCGTCGACGCCCTGGGCGATGTCGGCCGACTGACCGTGCACGCGGCAGACCACTTCGGCGTTCTTCCAGTGGAAGCCGTCCTGCTCGTAGCCGATCTCCTTGATGGCCTGGCGGGCCTTTTCGATCAGCGTGTCGTGGGCGACCGGGCTGGCGCTCCGCACTTCGCCGGCGAGGACGACAAAATTGGTCGTCGCCAGGGTCTCGACCGCGACCCGGGCCTGCGGATCGGCGGCGAGGAAAGTATCGACGATGGTATCGGAGATGCGATCGCAGACCTTGTCGGGGTGGCCTTCCGAGACCGACTCCGACGTGAACAGGTAGTTAGAGCGCGCCACAATCAACCCCTGAAATTTGGGAAAACGGCCGATAGGCCGTCCAAGAAGGTCGATTTATTGGCAGGTGCGCGCGCCCCGGTCAAGCGCCGCCAGGATCATTCGGCGGCACTGCGCGCCGTTTCGGCCAGCGTGCGGATGAGGTCGATCACCTTGCGGCGCAGTTTGGGATCGTCGATTTCATAATAGGCTTTCAGGAGATCGATCGATTCCTTGCGGCTCAACTGCTCGTGTTCGAAAGCGGGGGCCGCCGGTTCCGCCAGGCCGGTGGCCGGTACCTCGCCGTCGCCGGCATAGCCGTCGAAGAAATAGGAGATCGGCACGTCCAGCACTTCGGCGATACGATGCAGCTTCGATGCTGAGACGCGGTTGGCGCCGCGTTCGTATTTCTGGACTTGCTGAAAGGTCAGGCCCAGAGCCTCACCCAGGCGTTCTTGACTCATGCCCATCAGGGTACGGCGCAATTTCACCCTGGCGCCGACATAAACGTCCACAGGATTAGGCATCGTCACTCCCGGTCCCCCTGCGTCACCTACTGATTTAGATGCGCATATTCTTGTATGCCGGTTGTGACGGGTGGCGGTCAAGCGGTGCCGCGGCGGAAGGCGAGGCCCGCGGCGATCAGGATTGCCGATAGGAGAAGCGGCAGCCACAGGCCGAAGCGAGCATAGGGCGTCGGCGGCAGGGCGGCGGGGAGTTCCCCGTCGATGATCCCCGCGACGCCGAGGCCGAGGGATTGCTCGACCCGGCCGTAAGGATCGACCAGGGCGGAAATGCCCGTATTGGCGGCGCGCGCCAGGGGCAGGCCCTGCTCGATGGCACGCAGCCGCGCCTGGGCCAGGTGCTGGGGCGGGCCGTTGGACGTGCCGAACCAAGCATCATTGGTGACATTGACCAGCAGTCCGGGCCGTTCGCCGGCCACCGCGGCCGCTTCCGGGAAGATCGCCTCGTAGCAGATCATGGGCAGCACGCGGGGCAGGCCGTCGCCGATGGTCAGCACGCGGGGCCCGGGGCCGGGGCTGAAATCGACCGGGCCGGCGGCCAGTTTGTCGAGGCCGACGAGGCCGAGCAGGCCGCGCAACGGCAGATATTCACCGAAGGGCACAAGGTGATGCTTGTCGTAGACCTCGGCCACCGTGCCATCATGTCGCAGGGCGTAGAGGGCGTTCCAGGCCAGGAACTCGTCTGCCATCCGGACCACGCGCACGGCGCCGATCAGGGCGATGCCGTTCTCCGCCACGATCGAGCCGAGAATGCCCGGCAATTGGGGCGAGGCGTCGAGCAGATAGGGCAGGGCCGACTCGGGCCAGACGACGATGCGCGGCCGCTTGCCGTCGGCCGTCGGCTGCAGGGAAAGGTCCATGTGGCGGCGGAAATTGTCCGCCCGCTCACCGTCGGCATGTTTCAGCTTCTGGTCGATCGCGGCCTGCACCAGGCGGATGGTCACCGCCGGCTCGAGCCGGGCCGCCGGCCCGCCGGGCAGCCGCCCGTAGCCATAGAAGGCGACGGCGAAGGCGGCACCGAGGCCGAGCACCAGCACGGCCAGCCGGGCCGCCATGAGATCCCGCGGCCGGCCGAGGAAGAGGGCGGGCAGGCCGCCCAGAAGGACGGTGAGACCGGACATTCCATAGGCGCCCAGCAGCGCGGCACCCTGGGCCATGACGGGCTCGTCGATCCAGGCGACCGCCAGGGGATTCCAGGGAAAGCCGGTGAGCACATGGCCGCGGGCGATTTCGAGCAGGGCCCAGCAACCGGCCAGGGCGAGCAACAGGCCGGGGCCGCGGCGCAGCAGGAGGCGGGCCAGACCGGCGGCCACGGCGGGGAACAGGGCGAAGACGGTGGGCAGGCCGAAGACGGCGAAGGGCAGCATCCAGCCGAACTGGGCGATGTCGACCAGCAAGGCCTCGCCGATCCAGTAGCAGCCGGCGACGAAATGGCCGTAAGCCCACCACCAGCCGGCGGTCGCGGCACGCCAGGGCGAGCCCGCCCCTTCGACCAGCAGGAAGAGCACCGGCAGGCCGACGAAAAGCGCCGGCCAGAAGCCATAGGGCGGCAGCGCCAGGACGGTGACGGCACCGGCGGCGGCGGCCAACAGGGCGCGCCGCCAGCCGGCGAGGCCGGCGATCTTCGCGACGGAGAGGGCCATGACGGGGGTCCGTTAATCCTCGACGGCGTCGGGGGCGATGCTGCGATAGATGCGCAGGCGCCGGATCAGGCGCGGATCGGCATCCACCACTTCGAATTCGAGGCCGGGGCTGAGGCCGATGCGCTCGCCCGCCTCGGGCACGCGGCCGGCCAGCGAGACCACGAGGCCACCCACGGTGTCGACTTCCTCCTCGAGGTCGTCGGGCACGAAGTGGAGGCCCAGCGCGGCCTCGACTTCGTCGAGCGGGGCCCTGCCGTCGGCGTCCAGCACGCCGTCCGGGCCGATCGAGAACATCGGTTCTTCGTGGATGTCGTGCTCGTCCTCGATGTCGCCGACGATCTCTTCGACCAGGTCTTCCATGGTCACCAAGCCGTCGGTGCCGCCGTATTCGTCGACCACGATGGCGAGATGGGAGCGTTCCGCCTGAATCCGTTCCAGGACGTCGCGGAGCGAGAGCGACGGCGGCACGAAGAGCACGGGGCGCAGGATCGCCGCGACGCTGAATTTCTCACGCGAGTTCCAGAAGCGCAGGACGTCGCGGACATGGACCATGCCGATCACGTCGTCGAGCGAATCGCGATAGACCACGAGGCGGGAATGGGCGCTGTCGAGGAACAACTCGATCAGTTTGTCGAGGCCGATGGTCTCGGGCACGCTGTGGATGTCCGCCCGCGGCACCATGACGTCGTCGACCGTCATCTCGCCGAATTCGAGCAGGTTGCGGATCATCTCCCGCTCGCCCTGGTCGGGGCCGTCGTCGTCGGCCGCGTCCTCGTGTTCCTCGATGATGTCTTCGAGGCTCTCGCGCAAGCTCTGCTCGGGCTTGCTGCGGGCCAGGTTCTTCAGCCAGCTCAGCCAATTGGCCGAGCCGGCATCGCGCGGAGATCGGCTGCTGCCGTTTTCGCTCATGGCAGGGCCTCCGCGCCGGGGGCATCGCCCGCCGCGTAAGGATCGGCAATGCCGAGCCCCGCCAGAATACGCACTTCGAGGGTCTCCATCTCCGCCGCCTCGGCCTCTTCCTCGTGATCATAACCGAGGAGATGCAGGACGCCATGCACGACGAGATGCTGCACATGGTCGCCCAGGCTCTTGCCCTGGTCCTGGGCTTCCTTGGCGCAGGTTTCGTAGGCCAGCACGATGTCGCCCAGCGGGCGCGGCGCCTCGGGCGGCAGCAGGCCGGCGACGGCGCCTTCGAGCCCGGGGAAGGAGAGCACGTTGGTCGGCTTGTCCTTGCCGCGGTAGTCGCGGTTCAGCGCGCGCACGGCGGCATCGTCGGACAGGCAGAGATCGATTTCGACCGGGCCGGCGGCGCCGGCCAGTGCCGCGCAACGGGAACGGCCCGCCGCCAGGGCCGCCTTGGCGGCTCGCGGCAGCGACTTGCGCAACTCAGGAAGCGCGGGCGCCCAGGCCCGGCTTTCGCTCCGCAGGCTCAGCTTCGGGCGAAGCGGCCTGGCCGGTGGTTTGACCGGCGCCGATCGGTGTCGGCTCCGCGGGGCGGGGGACATCGGGCGCGCCCTTGGCGGCGTTGGCGTCGTCATGGCGGCGTTCCGGGGTCGGCTCCTTCTTGGGGCTGGGCAGCGGCGGATATTCGATACGGGTGTGATAGACGCCGAGGGTGAGCACGCGCACGAAGGCGGCCTCGACCGTGGCGAGATCTTTCATGGTCAGGGCGCAGTCGTCGAGCTGGCGGTCGGCGATCTTCTCGGCGATCACTTTGGCGACGCGCTCGCGCACATCGGCCGGTTTCGGGTCCTTCAGGGCGCGGGTCGCCGCCTCGACCGTGTCGGCCAGCATGAGGATGCCGGATTCCTTGGTCCGCGGCCGGGGGCCGGGATAGCGGAATTCTTCCTCGTTCACCGTCTCGCCCGTGGTCTTGGCACGGTCCAGGGCGCGCTGGTGGAAGACGCGGAGCAGGGTGGTGCCCTGGTGCTGGGTCACGGCGTCGAGCACGGGGCGGCCCAGGCGATGCTTCCGGGCGATGTCGATGCCGTCCTTGATGTGGGCGAAGATGATGCGGGCGGACAACTCGGGCGGCAGGCGGTCGTGGACGTTGCCGCTGTGCTGGTTCTCGGCGAAATAGCTCGGCCGTTCCATCTTGCCGAGGTCGTGGTAGAGCGCCATCACGCGGGCCTGCAGCCCGTTGGCGCCGATCGCCTCGGCCGCCGCCTCGGCCAGGTTGGCCATCATGACGGAATGGTAATAGGTGCCGGGCGTGCGCAGCGCGAGCTGCTTCAGCAGGGCGTTGTCGGCCGAGGCGAGCTCGAGCAGGCGCATGTCCGTGGTCTCGTCGAACAGCCATTCGAGCAGCGGCAGGCCGGCCGTGGTAAAGGCCGAGATCAGCAAGGCGCCGACCGCGCCGGCGATCGCCGTGGCGATGAAATAAGACACTTCGTCCGGCGGCACGGTCGTGTCCAGCACCACCATGATGGGCACCAGGACGAGCTGTGCCGCGGCGATCGAAAGACCGATCTTGATGATGTCGGAACGGCGCCGGCAACGCCTGGCGGTCATGCCCGCAGCGAGCACGCCGACCAGGTAATGGGCCACGACCCAGATGTCGCCGTCGACCCGATAGGCCATGAGCAGCGACAGGCCGATACCGACCAGCAGGCTGGTCCTGGTGTCGATCACCAGGGCGACGATCACGGTCGCCAGGGCGACCGGCGGCAGGAAGGCCGCCGCGTCGTCCGGCACGCCGAGGCCGAGGGCGACGCCGCGTGCCGCATACCAGCAGGCCAGTGTGATCGTCGACGTGCCGAGCAGCACGGCCAGGGTGATGTAGATCTGCTTCCGGCCCAGGAAGGACGAGCCCCGGTTGGCCCGGAAGAAGGAGCCGCCGAGCAGGGTGAGGCCGAGCACCAGGGCGCCGACCGCCAGCGTCTCCGAGATGAAGGAGCGCTGGGCGCCGCCCTCGTTCAGCAGGCGCAGCCGGTCCTGGGCCGCCTTGGTCACGCGGTCGCCCTCGCGGATCACCACTTCGCCGATCGCGATGCGCACCACCACGGGTTCCACCGCGGCGGCGGCCTTGGCGCGCAGCGCCTCGGTCTTGGCTGGGTCGGCGGTCAGGTTGGGCACGGCGAGGGCCAGTGCCGTCTCGACCACGAAGGCGCGCAGCGCCCGGGCGCTGCCATAGGGCGCGTCGCCCGCGCGGGCCTGGACCAGGCGGCGGAACTGGGTGCTGTCCATGATGCCGGCGACCAGCGCGCGGTCCATGCGGTCACGGCCGGCGTCCTGCACGTTGACCGGGCCTTCCGGCGGCAGATCGCCCTTGTCGTCGATGATCATGCGGTCGAGGCCGAGGTTCAGCAGATAGCCGATGGCGCCCCCGACGTCGGCCGGATTGTCGAGCTTTTCGAGGGCGTCGAAAGTCGACTGGGGCACCGGCCGTCCGAGCGCTTCCTGGAAGGCGGCGCGGCGCTGGGCCGGCGCCAGGGTCATGTCGCGGGCGCGTACGGCCATGGTCTCGATCGCGTCGGTCACCCGCTTGGAGAGGCCGAGGTAGAGATCGGGATCATAGTCGAAGACCGGCAGGCTGGCCGCGGCGGCGGCGGCCCGGCGGGCCTCGGTCGCCGCCTTGTCCTCGACCGCGACGGCGCGTTCGGCGCGCACGGTCTCGGAGGCGATCGAATCGAGCGGCGGGATCGGCCGCTCCTTCTGCCCGGCCGGGGCATAGATCAGGGTGATGGCGATCACCACCAGGGCGAACAGCGGCGCATCCAGCCAGGGGCGCCAGCGCGTCCAGCGGTCTTCGGCCAGGGCCCGGATCGCGGTCGCGGAAAGCAGGGCGCGGGCACGTTGCAGGTCGGAGGCTTCGGTGCCCTCGGCGGCAGTCGGGGAAATCGTGGAGGCCATCAGCGGCCACCCTCCTCACGCAGGCGATAGGCGCGCACGATCCGGGTCACCAGCGGATGCCGTACCACGTCGCCCTCGCCGAAGCGGCAGAGGCCGATGCCTTCGACACCGTCCAGGGTTTCGATCGCTTCGACCAGGCCCGAGCGCACGCCGGGCGGCAGGTCGATCTGGCTCGGGTCGCCCGTCACCGCCATGCGGCCATTCTCGCCGAGGCGGGTTAAAAACATCTTCATCTGGCCTGTCGTGGTGTTCTGCGCCTCGTCCAGGATGACGAAGGAATTGGCCAGGGTACGGCCGCGCATGAAGGCGAGGGGGGCGATCTCGATCTCGCCCGTCTCGATCCGGCGCTGGACTTCGCCTTGCGGCAGCATGTCGTAGAGCGCGTCGTAGAGCGGGCGGAGATAGGGGTCGACCTTCTCCTTCATGTCGCCGGGCAGGAAGCCCAGGCGCTCGCCCGCTTCGACGGCGGGGCGCGACAGGACCAGGCGATCGACCCGCCGGTCGAGCAGCATGGCGACCGCGACGGCGACCGCGAGATAGGTCTTGCCGGTGCCGGCCGGGCCGAGGCCGAACACCAGTTCGTTCCGGCCGAGCGCCTCGAGATAGGCCGCCTGGGCCTGGGTCCGGGCCAGGATGGTGCGCCGCCCGGTGCGGATGCCGGGCAGGGGGGCGTTGGCCGGGATCTCCTCGCCCTCGGCCGCTTCGGCCAGGCGGACGGCGCCGTCGACGTCGCCCGGGCCGATGTCGTGGCCGCTCTCCAGCCGGCGGTAGAGATCGCGCAGCGCCCGCTTGGTGATTGCCGCCTGGGTGGGATCGCCGGTGATGGCGATCCGGTTGCCGCGCGACGAGACCGAAACGCCGAGAGCGCGTTCGATCCGGGCGAGGTGCAGGTCGTGTTCGCCGAACAGGCGCGACAGCAGACGGTTGTCGGGAAAGTCGATGATCAGCGGCCGGCGGTTGTCACCGGCGACGGAGGTTGTTTTCAGGCCTGCCATGGGCGCTCGATGCGGGCTCAGGCCGCCGCCTCGGCGGGATCCGTCAGGCGGCCCCCCAGGCTGTTCGGGTGGGCCGAGGTGATCGTCACCTCGACGATCTGGCCGGTGAAATGCGCCGGGACTTCGGCATGGACCGCCTGCATATAGGGGCTGCGGCCGACCATCTGGCCGGCATGGCGGCCCGGACGGTCGAACAGCACGGGCAGGGTGCGGCCGATGCAGGCATCGTTGAAGCGGCGCTGGCCCTCGGCGATCACGGCCTGGAGCCGGGCCAGGCGTTCCGCCTTCACCGCCTCGGGCAGGGAATCCGCCATGCCGCTGGCCGGCGTGCCGGGGCGCGGGCTGTATTTGAAGCTATAGGCCTGGGCGAAGCCGATCTCGGCAGCCAGCGCCAGCGTCGCCTCGAATTCCCGCTCGCTCTCGCCCGGGAAGCCGACGATGAAATCGGACGACAGCGCCAGATCCGGCCGGGCGGCGCGCAGGCGCTCGATGATGCGGCGATAGTCGTCGGCCGTGTGGCGCCGGTTCATCGCTTCGAGGATACGGTCGGCGCCGGACTGCACGGGAAGGTGCAGGAAGGGCATCAATTGCGGCAGGTCGCGGTGGGCGGCGATCAGCTCGTCGTCCATGTCTCGCGGGTGCGAGGTGGTATAGCGGATCCGCTCGATCCCCGGGATCTCGGCGATGGCATGGACCAGACGGCCGAGCGACCAGGTGCCGCCCTCCGCCGTTTCGCCGTGATAGGCGTTCACATTCTGGCCGAGCAGGGTGATTTCGAGCGCGCCGAGGCCGGCCAAGTGGCGCGCCTCTTCGAGCACCGCGGCGACCGGGCGCGAGGTCTCGGCACCCCTGGTATAGGGCACGACGCAGAAGGTGCAGAACTTGTCGCAGCCTTCCTGAATGGTCAGGAAGGCGGCCGATGCCTCGACCTGCTGCTGGCGGGGCAAGTGGTCGAATTTGGACTCGACCGGGAAATCGGTATCCAGTGCTTCGCCCCGGCTGCGATGGGCGCGGGCGATCAGCTCGGGCAGGCGGTGGTAGGCCTGGGGCCCGACCACGAGATCGACGGCCGGCGCCCGCCGCATGATCTCCGCCCCTTCGGCCTGGGCGACGCAGCCGGCGACCGCGATGGTCATGGGCGCACCGCCACCGGCTTCCCGTTCGGACCGGAGGTCGCGCAGGCGGCCGACGTCGGAATAGACCTTCTCGGCCGCTTTCTCACGGATATGGCAGGTGTTCAGGATGACCAGATCGGCTTCGGCCGCGTCTTCCGTCGTGGCGTAACCGATCGGGGCCAGGAGATCGGCCATACGACCGGAGTCGTAGACGTTCATCTGACAGCCGTACGTCTTGATACAGAGCTTTTTGGCCACTGAGAGCCTGTTCCCTGGGCAAATACCCGCGCCGCCCTACCCATGATCGCGCAGGACGTCGCGGCGGCTTTCCGCCTGCGGGCCTGCCGTGCCGACCTGGCGGCGGGGTGCAATCCAACAGCCCAAACAATTAAGGTTGCGGCGCGGAAGAGTCAAGGTTGGCGGCCCCGCCGGGGCCGGCGTTTCAGTCGAAGCGGCCCTGGATCTGGCGGGCGTGGCCGGCGCGGATCGCACTCTCGCAATGTCTGGCCAGGGCTTTGCGGCTGCCCGCCTCGGTCACGGTCAGGGGGGCGTGGAACTCGATCTCGGCGGTGATCGGGCCGAAGCCCAGGGCCTGGACCAGGTGGGGCGCCAATTCCATGTCGCCGAACCAGGTGAAGAAGGGCCGGTAGTCGCGCCCGATCGGCATCCCCTGGAGCTTGGTATAGCTGACCGTCACCGGCTGCACCACCACGGGGCCCAAGCTGCCGTCGCGCCGCGGCACTTCGATCTCGGCGGCGCCGAACAGCGCGCTCTTGAACGGCAGCACGCGGTTGCCGTCCGACGAGGTGCCTTCGGGGAAGAGGATCAGGTTGTCGCCGCCGCGCAGGCGCTCGACCAGCACGTCCCGGCTCTCGGCCGTGCGGGTGCGCTTCTCGCGCTGGACGAAGACGGTGCGCTGGAGCTTGGCCAGGAAGCCGAAGATCGGCCAGCCCTCGATCTCGCTCTTGGCCACGAAGGAACCGGGGATGACCGCCGACATCACCGGAATGTCGAGCCAGGACGAATGATTGGCGATGAAGAGAACGGCGCCCTTCTTGTGCCGCTTGCCATGGATCACAAGGCGGATGCCGAGCACCCGGCACAGCAGCTTGTGGAAGAAGAAGGGCAGCATGACCGACAGCCGGCGATCGACCACCAGGGCGAAGAGCTGGAGCGGCACCATGGTGAGCAACAGCAGGACGAAGAGGGTCAGCCGGAAGGTGGCACGCAGGCGGGCGGCCCGGCCGCGGCCCGGGGCCGCGGCGGCCGGCAGGTCGGGCAGCGGCCCGTCGGTGAATTCGAAAGGATTGCGGCGCGTGCGCTGGCCACCGAAACGGCGGGCCCGGCGCAGCGGCTTCGCGGTGCCCGCCTCGCCCGAGGTCGGCAGGGCGGCCTCGCTCATGGACGGCGCATCCCGCGCGCCAGGATGTCGGCCGCGCGGTCGAGTTCGCGTTTGTCGGCCCGGTCGAGCGGCACGCCGTAGAGTTCGAGGCGGTGATCGACCAGTCGGAAGCCCAGTTCGCGGGCGACGAATTCCTGCAGCTTCTCGATGTCTTCATTGCGGAATTCGACCACCCGGCCAGTCGAAAGATCGATCAGGTGGTCGTGATGGGCGTCCGGCACTTCTTCGTAGCGGGAACGGCCGTCACGGAAATCGTGGCGCTCCAGGATGCCCGCCTCTTCGAACAGGCGAACGGTGCGATAGACGGTGGCGATGGAAATCTTGGGATCGATCGCGATGGCGCGACGATAGAGTTCCTCGACATCCGGATGGTCGGCCGCCTCCGACAGCACGCGGGCGATCACCCGGCGCTGGTCCGTCATGCGCATACCTTTGGCGAGGCAGATGTTTTCGATACGGTCGGGCATCGTGTCGGGCATGGTCGATGGCTGTGACGGCGAACGGTGAATCGTCCGCAGTATGACCCGGCCCGCCGCCCGCGTCACCCTGCGCTGCGAATAATTCGCCGCTGCGGGCCGGCCGGGCGGCCCCGCGGACATCATGCCGCGGGGCTTCGGCGTATAAATCAGGCGCGGCGGGTGCGTTTGCGCCGTGCCGTGCCGAGGCCGATCTTCTTCGCGAGGTCGCGGCGCTGTTCGGCGTAGTTCGGTGCCACCATCGGATATTCGGGCGGCAGATCCCAGCGCTGACGATATTCTTCCGGAGTCATGTCGTAAGCGGTCTTGAGGTGGCGTTTCAGCATCTTCAGCTTCTTGCCGTCCTCGAGACAGATGATGTATTCGGGCGTCACCGACTTCTTGATCGGCACGGCAGGCTGCGGCCGCACCGGCACCGGTTCTTCTTTCGGCGCACCGATACCTGCCAGGGTAGCATAGACCTGCTGAATCAACTGGGGCAGGTCGGAAACGGGCACCGAATTGTTGGAAACGTGAGATGCCACAATATCCGCCGTCAAAGACAGCAGTTCACTGTGGGCGGCTTTTTCGTCACTCATTACCGTGGTCCCTTTCCCGCGCAACCCGATTTATCTCGATTCATGAGAATCACATTTGTTCTATAAGGCGCCGTTTTAAGGAAATCAATTCAATCTGCGCGCTTTTCAAGAAGACACGCTTTATTCCGCGCCAATTAGGGCAAGTGATCAGGAATTGGACAAGATTTGCCGGAAGAACCGGGCGCGGAGTCTCCAGCCATCATGTATGCAAGAGCGGGCGCGACATGATCAACGCATCGATCGCGCTGCCGTCGGCCCGGCGGTAATAGCGCCGGCGCCGCCCCACTTCGGAAAAGCCGCTACGCCGATAGAGCGAAAGGGCCGCTTCGTTGTCGATGGCGACTTCGAGAAAGGCGGTGGCGGCACCCGCCGCCGCCGCCGCGGCGAGGCCCGCTTCCAACAGGCGACGGCCGAGGCCGGCCCGGCGCGCCGCCGGCAGTACCGCCAGTGTCACCACCTCGGTCTCGTCCGCGGCCCGGCTCAGCAGGATGAAGCCGGCCGCCGCCGCCAGGACGATGGCGCCCGGCATGGCGGCCAGTCTGGCCAGTTCGCCGGCATCGAGGGGGGCGTCGGGAAAGGCCGCGCCATGGATGGCGGCGAGCGCTTCCATCTCCTCCGGGCCGGCCGGGAAGATGGTCTCGGCGCTCACGAGGCCGCCGGCAGCTTGGCGTCCGGCGCGCGCAGGTAGATGGGCTCGGGCGGGGGCGGCATCGCGTCGGGCCGCGCGGCGACCAGGGCGGCCAGCACCGCGGCGTCGGGGGCCGCGATCTCGACCATCGCGAGGTCGTGGCGGCCCGTCCGCTCGGCCACCAGGGGGGCGCCGCTGCCGGCGAGGCGGAGCGGGCCCGCGGGCAGCAGATTCTCGATTCCGTCGAGCGAACGCGCCTGGGGCGGCCCCATGGGGCTGCCGTCGGGGGCGAAGAGCTGGGCATAGACTTCGCCGCGGCGGGCGTCGATGGCGACCAGGGTCGGTCGCTCGTCGGGGGCGAGACAGGCCGCCATCACTTCGAGCGTGGAGAGCCCGAAGACCGGCCGCCCGGTGGCGAGGCCGAGGCCCCGCGCCGCCGAGACGGCGATGCGCACACCGGTGAAGGAGCCGGGGCCGAGGGTGACGGCGATGCGGTCGACGCCCACGGGGGCGATGCCGCCGCGCGTCAGCACGCCGCCGATCATGGGCACCAGCGCTTCGGCCTGGCCCTGGGGGCGGGCGTCGTCGGCGCGGGCGGCGAGAACGCCGTCACGCCACAGGGCGACCGAGGTCGGCCCCACGGCACAGTCGAAAGCCAATACGTTCACGGGCGGCGTTTCCGCCGGTCACCCTCAAGCGAGGGTGACCGCCTCCTCGAAGGGCAGGCGCGGACTGCGCGGGAACAGGCCCGCGGGGTCGCCATAGCCGAGGTTGACCAGGAAGTTCGACTTGATCCGCGTGCCGGCGAAGAAGGCTTCGTCGACCTTGGCATTGTCGAAGCCCGACATCGGGCCGGCGTCGAGGCCGAGCGCCCGGGCCGCCAGGATCAGATAGGCGCCTTGCAGGGTGCCGTTCCGGAAGGCGGTCGCCTGCTGCACCTCGGGGGCGGCGAACCAGTCCTTGGCGCCCGGCGCATGGGGGAACAGGAAGGGCAGCTTTTCGCCGAAGTCGAGGTCGTGGGCGACGATAACGGTGACCGGCGCGGCCATCGTCTTGTCCAGGTTGCCGGCCGACAGCGCGGGCTTCAGCTTCTCCTTGCCGGCGGGCGAGGTGACGAAGACGAAGCGGGCGGGCGAGGCGTTGGCGCTGGTCGGGCCCCATTTCACCAGGTCGTAGAGGGCGCGCAGGGTCGCCTCCGGGACCGGCTTGTTTGCCCATGCGTTATGGGTGCGGGCCTCGCGGAAAAGCTGGTCGAGGCTCGCGTCGTTCAAGGCTTCGCTCATGGGACCTCACGCGCAACAGAGGGTCAGACGGCCCGGACTTCGGTGACTTCCGGGATATAGTGGCGGAGCATGTTTTCGATGCCCGATTTCAGGGTCGCGGTCGAGCTGGGGCAGCCCGCGCAGGAGCCCTGCATGTGCAGATAGACGACGCCGTCCTCGAAATCGTGGAAGACGATGTCGCCGCCGTCCTGGGCCACGGCGGGGCGCACACGGGTTTCCAGCAGTTCCTTGATCTGTTCCACGATCTCGGAATCGGGGCCTTCCGCCTTGGCTTCGGCGGCCGCGGGGGCGGCATCGGCCAGCACCGGCTCGCCGCTCGCGAAGAATTCGACGATGGCGCCGAGGATGGCCGGCTTCAGGCCGTCCCAGCCGCTCTCGTCCTTGGTCACGGTGACGAAATCGGCGCCGAAGAAGACGCCGACCACGCCGTCGATGGCGAACAGACGTTTGGCCAGGGGCGAGCGGCCGGCGGCATCGGCATTAGGGAAATTCACCGTACCGGCGGCCATCACGTCGCGCCCGGGCAGGAATTTCAGCGTCGCCGGATTGGGGGTCGATTCCGTCTGGATGAACATGGCAAGCTCCTCATGCGTCCGGTCAAGGCGGACGATTACGGGCGATATAGTGCTCTACATGGCTGAAGCCTGACTTAAGATCAAGGAAACAGGAAGCCCTGCAAGGCAGCCATGCCGAAGTCGTCCGACGCCCCCCTGCCGCTCGACCAGATCTGGGACGAGACGATCGCCGCCGCGGCCGAAATCGCCCGTTTCGACCCGCTGCCTCCGCTCGCCCCGCCGGCCGGCTTGGCGGGCGACCCCGTCGCCGCCTTCCTGCTCGATCCCGCCGCCGCGGGCCAGACCCCGGCCCAGCTCATCGCCAGTCTGGGCGAACGCCTGGTGGCTGATGGACTGCCCATGCTCCGCGTCACGTCGGGCCTGCTCGCCATGCACCCACAGGTCTATGCAAGGACCTTCGTCTGGACCCGGGGGCAGGGGCTCGAGGATATTCCGCGCGGCTTCGGCATCGAGAATTCGGACTTCTACCGGGCGAGCCCGGTCCGCCTGATCCATCAGGGAGCGGACGGTTTCCGCCGCCGCCTGGAAGGGCCGGGCGCCCGCCTCGACTTTCCTGTGCTCTACGATCTGAAGGCGATCGGGGCCACGGACTACCTGATCCGGCCGCTCGATTTCGCCGCTCTACGGCGCTCCTTCGTGGCTTTCGCCAGCGATCGCCCGGGCGGCTTTTCAGGGGCGGAAGTGGCGCGGCTCGACGGCTTGGTGCCGCTCTTCGGGTTGCGCTTCGAGACGGCGATGCGGCGCCAGCTCGCCGATACTCTGCTCGGCCTCTATCTCGGGCGGGATGCGGCCCGCCGGGTCGCCACCGGCGGGGTCCGGCGGGGCGACGGCAAGGTGATCCGCGCTGCCATCCTGACCTGCGACATGCGCGGCTTCACCCGCCTCTCGGACATGGCGAGTCCGGGCGAGGTCATCGCTTTGCTCGATTCCTATCTCGACGCGGTCACCCTGGCGGTCCATGGCGCCGGCGGCGAAGTGCTGAAATTCATCGGCGACGGCTGTCTCGCCATCTTCCCGGCCGACGAGGGCACGGGCGCGGGCCCCGCCGGGCGCGACGCCTGTCGCCGGGCGCTGGGGGCCGCCTGCCGCGCCCTCGAGGCGATCGCCGCGATCGAGGACCTGCCGGAGGCGCTGGGCGCGGCCGGGCTCAAGGTCGGCTTCGCACTCAATTTCGGCGATGTCGTCTATGGCAACATCGGCTCGACCGAACGGCTCGACTTCACCGTGATCGGGCCGGCCGTGAACGAGGTCGCCCGGGTCGAGGCGCTGTGCAAGGTGCTCGACCGCCGTCTGCTGGCGACCAGCGCCTTCGCCCGCCAGCTCGATGCGCCGGACAAGCTCCGCTCCCTCGGCCTCCACGTGCTCCGCGGCAAGCGCGAGCCGACCGAGATCTTCACGACAGGCGACTGACGGGGCGAGTGATCAGGCGAGGTCGTCCACTTCGGCCGGCGTCAGCTTGCCGGGGACGAGGGTGATGGGAACCCGAAAACTGCCCGACATCTGGCCGGCCAGGGCCGAAACCAGGGGGCCCGGCCCTTCGCTGCCAGTGCCGGCGCCGAGCACCAGGATGCGGACCGAGGGATCCTCCTCGATCAGGCGGAGCAGCTCCTCCCGGCGCTGGCCTTCGCGGATGATCAGCTCGGGCGTCAGCGAGGCGATCTTCTGCACCTCGTCGGCGAGGTCGTGCAGGATCGACTCCGCTTCTTCGCGCGCTTCCTCGCGCATGATGTGCCGGACACCCAGCCACTGCGGCCCGTCCATCGGCTCGATGACATAGAGGAGGGCGACCTGGCCCTTGGTCTTGAGCGCGCGGCGCGCGGCATAGCGCAACGCCAGCCGGCATTCCGGCGTGTCGTCGACGACGACCAGGAATTTGCGCGTCGTCTCGGGGCGGGTCGCGATCTCGCTCATCGAGGTCCGGTACTTGAAGGAAGACCGGGAAATCGTGCCAAGGAGCGCCTCACTTGTCGAGGACTGCGGTGATTTCACGCAGCTGGGTGCGGGCGCGCAGCAGGAAGAAGCCCTGGGCCAACAGATGATTGGGCAGGAGCTGGCCGTCCGGCGCGCCGTTCCAGACCAGCCAGGGATTGAACGAGGCGACCTCGGCGAAGGAGGACACAGTCTCGTCCCACAGCGGCGCCAGGCCGCGCTCGGTCAGGATCGGATCGAAGTCGGCGCGCAATGCCTTCATCAGCAGGAAGTAGCCATAGGCCTCGCCCTTCACCCGATAGAAGAGGTCGTCGCAGGTGGTGTCGAAGACGTCGCCGCCCTTGTCGCGCACCTGCTTGTCGATCGCCGCCGAAATCGAGCCGATGTCGAGGGCGAAGCGCGAGACCATGGCCTGGAGATTGTCGGCCCGCTTGTCGAACACCGCCTTACCGGCGCCGACCGCCTCGTTGTAGGCGCGGAGCGCCTTCACGCCCTTGCGGTACTGCGCCTCCGACGTCGCGGTCGGCAGGATCGAGGTCGAGAGGTCGAAGACCCATTTCGTGCCCGAATATTGCAGCGTCGACAGAGCCTCGGCCAGGTTGGCGTCGACCTCGCCCGAGCCGCGTACCCGGCCGAGCTGGTCGCGCAGCTCGATCGCGAAGGTGGACACGGCGTCGACGATGCCCTGCTGGAAATTCGGCATGTTGTCGAGCACGCCGGAGGGGAAGAAGAAGGGATCGTTGGCGACCCAGCCGTTCTGATCGACCTCGCGCTCGACCAGGGCGGCGGCGATGGCGACGGCCTGCGACGCACCCGCTGGGACCGATGATGTTGCAGGTGCGAAGGCCGGATCGTCGTCGATCTTGTTCGCGAGCAACATGCCGATCGGATAATAGAGCAGCAGGACGACGGCGAGGAAGACGCCGAGCCCGCGCCACAGCCAGCGCCGTTTCAGCAGACCTCCAACCCTACCCGTCTCGCCTAGGAAGACCTTGCTCGCGGCCATGACCTGCTCCTGCTTGCAGCGCTGATGCGGATTCTTCGGCGCCGGAACATTGGCCCATCCCGCATTATTTCGGCAAGCGATTACTTGTGTAACTCAAATGGTCTATGCAACGGCGACTATTCGTGGTTACCTTGGCAGGCCGTCATGAGGGACGGCGGCGAAGCCATGTCGTCAGTTCCGGCGGTCCCGAGTTCGGACCGTCGCCGCGGCAGGGCATCGATTTCCACTTGGCACTGCGCGAGATGCGCCGAGTCCCGACACGAGGCATATCGGGGGGACGCGACAGGGGACATAACAATGGCCGCAAAAGGCAAGGCAGCGATCGCCGGTCCCGCCCACCCGGGCGTCGGTATCGCCGAGACCATCCTGACCAAACTCGGGCTGACCCAGGATCAGCTCGCGAAGCTGACCGGCGTGTCGCGCCGGACCATCAATCAGCTCGTCAATTTCCGCCGCAATCTGACCGCGGACATGGCGCTGCGCATCGCCAAGGTGACGGGGACCGACGCCCGCCATTGGCTGGAGCAGCAGATCACCTACGATCTGCACAAGACCGAGCAGGCCCTGGGCAAGATCCTGTCCAAGCTGCCGCATCACGCCTCGAAGCCGGCGACCCCGGTGGCCAAGGCCGCGCCCAAGGCCGAGCCGAAGAAGGCCGCCCCCAAGACCGCCAAGGCCCCGGCGGCCAAGAAGGCCGAGCCGGCGCCCAAGGTCGAGGCCCCCAAGGCCGAGCCGAAGAAGGCCGCCGCCAAGGCTCCGGCCGCCAAGAAGGCCGCTGCCAAGCCCGAGGCTGCTCCCAAGGCCCCGGCCAAGAAGGCCGCCGCCAAGGCCGAAGCCGCGCCCAAGGCGCCGGTGAAGAAGGCCCCGGCGGCCAAGAAGCCGGCCGAGAAGAAGGCGGCCCCGAAGGCCAAGAAGAAGTAACGCGGCGGCGCGAAACCCGCGCCGTTCCGTCATGCCCGGTCTGTCCCTGCGGTGTCATGGCCGGGCGTGATCTGCACCAGCGCATCCCCCCTTTATCGTCATGGCTGTGCTTGACGCGGCCATCCACGATCGCTCGTTGTTGACGGTGTTCGCGTGGATGCCCAGGACAAGCCCGGGCATGACGTGGCGGGGTGGTCCGGCCGGCCTTCAGTGGTGGCCGGCCATGTAGCTGCCGATCACCGAGATGTCGACGTTCTGGTTCGGCGTCTCATAGGCGATCCTGCCTTCCGACATGACCAGGATGCGGTCGGCCAGTTCGATCAGCTCGTCGAGATCTTCACTGATCAGCAGAACGGCAGCGCCGGCATTGCGCGCCGCCAGGATGCGCGAGCGGATCTCGGCCACGGCGGCGAAGTCGAGGCCGAAGCAGGGATTGGCGACGATCAGCAGGTCCACCGCGCCGGTCAGCTCGCGCGCCAGCACGGCACGCTGCACGTTGCCGCCCGACAGCGTCGCGATCGGCGCTGCGGGCGATGTGGTCTTCACTTTGTAGCCCGCGATCATGGCGACCGCGTTTTCCGCGATGCGGCGGGCATTGAGCAGCAGGGCCGGTCCCTTCGGCCCCTCGTCGAAGATGCGGAAGGCCAAGTTTTCGGCGACCGACATCTTGGGCGCGCAGGCATTGCGGAGCGGCTCCTCCGGCAGCAGGCGGACCTTGTGGGCCTTGGTCTCGGCCCGCGTCGCCCCGTAAGCCACGCCGTGGACCAGGACTTCGCCCGCGGCCGGCGGGCGCTGGCCGCCCAGCACTTCGACCAACTCGCGCTGGCCGTTGCCCGAAATGCCGGCGATGCCGACGATCTCATGGCGGTGCACGTCCAAGACATCGAGATCGACCTGACGCAGCCCCGTCCGCCCGATCACTTCGAGCTGGCGGAGCGAGAGCACGGGCGGGCCGTCGTCCGGCGCGCCTTCGCGGGCCCCTGCGGTGCGCGGCACCGCGGCACCCACCATCATGGACGCCATGTCCTCGACCGCGAGATCGGCGACCAGGCCGCCCCCGGCGAGCTTGCCCCGGCGCAGCACCGTGACCCGGTCGGCATATTTGGTCACCTCGCGGAACTTGTGGGTGATCATCAGGATCGACAGGCCCTGTTCGCGCGTCATCTGGCCGAGCAGGGTCAGCACCTCGTCCGCCTCGTCCGGGGTGAGCACGGACGTGGGCTCGTCCAGGATCAGGACCCTTCGGTCGAGATAGAGCTGCTTCAGGATCTCGGTCTTCTGCCGTTCGCCGGCCGACAGGCGCTCGACCGGCTGGTCGATCGGCACCCGGAACGGCATGCGCTCCAGGAATTCGGCGATCGCGGCACGTTCCTTCTTCCAGTCGATCACGGCGGGCACGTCGACCCTGGACATCACCAGGTTCTCGGCCACGGTCATCGAGGGCACCAGGGTGAAATGCTGGTAGACCATGCCGATGCCGAGCTTGTGGGCGTCGCGCGGGTTCTTCATCTCGCGCTCGATGCCGTCGACCAGGATGGCGCCCTCGTCGATCCCCTGGTAGCCGATGACGCATTTGACCAGGGTCGACTTGCCGGCGCCGTTCTCGCCCAGCAGGGCGTGGACCTCGCCCTTTTCGAGCCGCATCGAGACTTTTTCGAGGGCGGTGAAGGTGCCGAAGCGCTTGGTGATCTCGAAGGCTTCGACGGCCGCCTCGGGCCGGGCCTGGTCCGGCGGCGTGCTCATGGCAGGCCCGCCAACAGGGCGGCCGAGGTGGCGACCGCACCGAAGACACCGCCCTGCATCTTCACCATGGAAAGGGCGGCCAGGTGGTTCTCGTATTTCGTGGCGCCGCAGCAATCCTCGACCAGCAGGCATTCGAAGCCGAGGTCGTTGCCTTCGCGCATCGTCGTGTGGACGCAGACGTCGGTGGTGATGCCGGTCAGGATCAGGTTGTCGATCTTCTTCTGCTTCAGGATCAGGGCGAGGTCGGTCGCGCAGAAGGAACCCTTGCCCGGCTTGTCGATGATCACTTCGCCGGGCAGGGGCGCCAGTTCGGGGATGATCTCCCAGCCCGGCTCGCCCCGGACCAGGATCCGGCCGCAGGGGCCGGGATCACCGATGCCGGCGCCGATCCGCTGCGAGCGCCAGCGCTTGTTGGCGGGAAGATCGGCGAGGTCCGGCCGGTGGCCTTCCCGCGTATGGAACACATGGTATCCCTTGGCGCGGAAGGCTTCGAGCAGCTTCGAAATGGGCTCGATCGGCGCCCGGGTGAGCGACAGGTCGTAACCCATGCAGTCGACATAGCCGCCTTTGCCACAGAAGTCGGTCTGCATGTCGATCACGATCAGGGCCGTATTGTCCGGACGGAGATCGCCGTTCCAGGGCCAGGGATAGGGATCGGCGTCGATATGGGCCATGGACGGGCTCCGTTACTTGGTGATCGACAGTTCGCCGGGGGCGCCTGCGAGGGAGCGCGTGGGCGAGGCGGTGGCGATCATGATGGCGAGGGTCAGCACATAGGGGGCGGCATAGAAGAGGTAATAGCCCTGGGTGACGCCGACCGATTGCAGCGCCGGGCCGAGGGCGCCGGCACCGCCGAACAGCAGGGCGGCGAAGAAGCAGGTGAGCGGATTCCAGCGCGCGAAAATGACCAGGGCGACCGCCATCAGCCCCTGGCCCGAGGAAATCCCCTCGTTCCACGAGCCGGGGTAGAAGAGCGACAGATAGGCGCCGCCGACGCCTGCCAGCATGGAACCGAAGGCGGTGCAGAGAACGCGGATCGCATTGACGTTGTAACCCATGGCGCGGGCGGCATCGGCACTGTCGCCGACCATGCGGACAACCAGGCCGAGGCGGCTGTTGCGCAGGCCCCACCAGAGCAGCAGGGTGACCGCGATGCCGATCAGGAACAGGACGTTGATCCTGAGCGCCGCCTGGAGCTGCGGCAGGTCCGACCAGGTACCGAAGTCGATCGCCGGCAGGGGCGGCGCGCTCGGCTGGATGAAGGGTTTGCCGAAGAAGAAGGCGAGCCCGGTGCCGAGCAGCATGAGCGCGATGCCGAGGGCGATGTCGTTCACCTTGGGCAGCGAACAGACGAGGCCGTGGAACAGGCCGAACAGAACGCCCGCGAAACCGCCGGCGAGCAGGCCGATCCAGGGCGAACCCGAGAGATAGGCGGAACCATAGGCGGCCATGGCGCCGAACACGAGGGTGCCTTCGAGGCCCAGATTGATGCGGCCCGATTTCTCGGTCACGCATTCGCCGAGGCTGACGAAGAGGAAGGGGGTCGATACCCGGATCGCCCCGCCCAGCACGGCGATGGGCACGGACCAGAGACCGATGTCGTCACTCATGCGGTCTTCTCCTTGAACAGGCGAAGCCGGCCATAGACCGTCTCGCTCAACAGGATCACCACGAACAACATGCCCTGCAGCACCAGGACGGTGGCGTCCGGCAGGCCCATGCGCCGCTGGACGAGGCCGCCCGCCGCCGCGATGCCGCCCAGCAGGATGGCGACCGGGATGACGGCGAGCGGATTGTGGCGCGCCAGGAAGGCGACCAGGATCCCCGTATAGCCGTAACCGATGGCGAGCGAAGCATTGGCGCTGCCCTGCACGGCGGCGACCTCGAACATGCCGGCGAGGCCGGCGCAGGCGCCGCCCAGTCCGGTCATGGTCAGGATCAGCCGGCCGACGGGCAGGCCCTGGATCTGCGCCGCCCGGACATTGGCGCCGGTGACGCGCGCACCGAAGCCGAAGGTGGTGCGCTCGATCAGGAACCAGGCCAGCACGCAGGCGATCAGGCCGGCGACCAGGCCCCAGTGCACGTCCATGCCCGGGATCGGGCCGATCCGGAAGGCCTCGTCGATCGGCCGTGTCGAGGGCTTGTTCAGCGAGGCGGGATCGCGCAGCGGCCCTTCGACCAGATGGTTCATCAGGGCGACGGCGATATAGGCCATGAGCAGGCTGGAGATCGTCTCGTTCACGCCGCGGTAGTGGCGGAGGGCGCCGATCGCGCCGATCCAGAAACCGCCCACCGCCATGGCGGCGAGCCCCATGGCGGGCAGGCCGACCACGGCGGGCGCCCCGCTCACGACGTCGGCCATGGCGGCGGCGGCGAGACCGCCCAGCACCACGGCACCCTCGCCCCCGATGATGACGAGGCCGAGGCGGGCCGGCAAAGCGACGCAGAGCCCGGCCAGCAGCAGCGGGGCGGCGCGCAGCAGGCTGTTCTGCAGCGAGAACCAGCTCCCGAAGCCGCCCTTGTACATGAGGCCGTAGAACTCGAACGGCGATTTGCCGAGGGCGAGCAGGAACAGCCCGAAGAGGGCGAGGCCGAGGATCAGGGCGGCGACCGGGATCGCCACCCCCTCCAGCCTGGCTGCGTATTTCGCCAAGACCGGAGCCTCCTTACGACGTCGAGCCGATCACGCCTTCCACGAGATAATTCATGCTCTCCAGCTCGACCGCGGTCTCGACATAGGATTTGCCGGCGGCGACCACCTCGTTGCCCTTGTTGTCCTTGAGCGGGCCCTTGATCACCGAATAGCCGCCCTTCAGGATTTCGGCCTTCACGGCGTCGGCATTCTTCTTGGCGGCATCGCTCACCGCCGGGCCATAGGCCGACATCTTGATGAAGCTGTCGGACAGGCCGCCGCGCACGAAATTGGGCAGGGCCTCGCCCTTCAGGGCCTTTTCCGCGAACATCTTGTAGACCGTGGCCCAGTTCCATTCGGCGCCGGTCAGATATTTCTCGGGCGCCAGCGCCGCCTGGCTGGCGTGATAGCCGCAGACATAGGCGCCGCGCCGTGCCGCCGTCTCGACGACGACCTTCGGCCCGTCGACATGGCAGGTGATGACGTCGGCGCCCTGGTCGGCCAGGGCGTTGGTGGCCTCGGCTTCCTTCACCGCCAGCGACCATTCGCCGGTGAAGATCACCTGGCAGGTGATCGACGGGTCGACCGAGCGGGCGCCCAGGCAGAAGGAATTGATGTTCAGCAGGACCTGGGGAATCGGCTTTGCCGCGACGAAGCCGATCTTCTTCGACTTGGTCGTATGGGCGGCGACGATGCCGTTCAGATATTGCCCCATGCCGATATAGCCGAAGTAGGAACCGGCGTTCATCGGGTGCTTGGCCTTGTCCCACAGGCCGCCGCAATGGCGGAACTGCACGTCCGGGAACTTGGCGCACATGGCCAGCATATGGGGGTCGAAATAGCCGAAGGAGGTCGGGAAGATCAGCGAGGCGCCGTCGAGCTGGATCATGCTCTCCATCGTCTTCTGGACGGAGACGGTCTCGGGTACATTCTCTTCCTCGACCACGGTGATGCCGTCCATCGACTTCAGCACGGCGGCACCCTCGGCATGGGCCTGGTTGTAACCGAAGTCGTCCTTGGCGCCGACATAGATGAAGCCGATGGTCAGGCCGGCCGCACGGGCCGGGCGAAGGGGCAGGCCGGCACCGACGACGCCAAGGGCCGCTGCACTGGCGCCGGCGGCGAGAATGCCGCGCCGGGTGATCGGATTGCCGCTGCTCATCACACTTCCTCCTGTTGCGCCAGACCCGCTCCGGGGCCGCAGGGGGAATTGTATGCAATGCATGTGCCAGCGAAATCGCCCGGAAAGGCGCGGCTTTTCGCGCAAACCTGCGCCATTGCCGCGCGTCGATCGTGAGCAGGATGATTAAATTTTAGGCGAGTTTATGCAAATGGCGGCCGGGCGGGCAATGGTGCCGGCGGACGCCGACTGTAGCCATCGCGAACGGTCGCCGCGGACTTCCTGTCCCCATGCCGTCATGCCCGGGCTCGTCCCGGGCATCCACGTCGGGACGAGTCTCAGTCGTCGACGGGGGAGGCAACTTGACGGCGTGGATGGCCGGGTCACGCCCGGCCATGACGAATTCAAGATGTTGGGGGGCGCGCCGGGAGAAACCCAGGACCTCGCCCGAAGGCCAGCCGCCGCCCTAGAGGAAGCCGACGATCCGCTTGGTCTCGGCCAAGATCGGGGCGGCGATGGCGTTGGCCCGTTCGGCGCCGTCGGCCAGGATGCGGTCGATATGGCCGGGGTCGGCGAGCAGGCGGCGCATTTCGGTCGAGAGCGGCGAGAGCACGGCGATCGCCCGTTCGGTCAGCGCCTTCTTGAAGTCCGAAAACTGCTTGCCGGCGAAATCGGCGACCGATTTGGCCAGCGGCTCGTCGCCGAGGGCGGCATAGATGGTCAGCAGGTTGGCGGCTTCCGGCCGGGCACCCAGTTCCTCGACCGTCTCCGGCAGGGGCAGGGGATCGGTCTTGGCGCGGCGGATCTTCTGGTCGATGTCGTCGGCGCCGTCGGTCAGGTTGATGCGCGACTGGTCGGAAGCATCCGACTTCGACATTTTCTTGGTGCCGTCGCGGAGCGACATCACGCGCGTGGCTTCGCCCAGGATCAGCGGCTCGGGCAGGGGGAAATGCTCGACCTCGTAATCGTGGTTGAACTTGATCGCGATGTCGCGCGCCAGTTCGAGGTGCTGCTTCTGGTCCTCGCCCACGGGGACATGGGTCGCCTTATAGGCGAGGATGTCGGCCGCCATCAGGTTCGGATAGGCATAGAGGCCGACCGAGACATTCTCCCGGTCCTTGCCCGCCTTCTCCTTGAACTGGGTCATGCGGTTGAGCCAGCCCATGCGGGCGACGCAATTGAAGATCCAGGCGGTCTCGGCATGGGCCGGGACCTTGCTCTGGTTGAACAATATGTGGTTGACCGGGTCGATGCCGGCGGCGATCAGGCTGGCCGTCACCTCGCGGGTCGCCCGGGACAGGTCGGCCGGGTCCTGCCACACCGTGATCGCATGCATGTCGACGACGCAATAGATGCACTCGTGGCCGTCCTGCAGCTTCACCCAATTGCGGATGGCGCCCAGGTAATTGCCGAGATGGAGGTTGCCGGTGGGCTGGACGCCGGAGAAGACGCGGGGCTGGGACATGGCTCGAGGCTCTGTTGCTGGGTCGCCCCTTATGGCGCTTGGCCGGCCTATGGTCAACCGCGGCGGATCAGGCGGCGGAGGTCGTCCCGGTCGATCGCCCCGGTGAGCAGCGAGGCGAGCAGGAAGGAGAGCCCGCCCGCCCCGACCAGGGCGACCAGGGCGCCGATCCGCCACAGCAGCGTGCCAGCGAAATAGGGCGCCAGCAGCCAGTCGAGGGTGAGCAGCACGGCGACCATGATGGCCGTCGCGACGACCAGTCGGATGCCGCGCCGGATCAGCCGGGCGTCCGGGCTGAAGTTGCCGCGCTTGCGCAGGATGTGGACGAGCTGGAACATGTTGAGCCAGGCCGCCACCGTCGAGGCGAGGGAAAGGCCGGCCTGCTGCATCGGCCCCATCAGGCTGAGCGCGACCACGAGATTGACCCCGAGCGCGATGGCGGCGAGGCGCATCGGCGTCCGCGTGTCTTCCCTTGCATGGAAGGCGGGGGTGAAGACCTTGGTCGCCGTGAAGGCGGGCAGGCCCAGTGCCAGCATGGCCAGGGCCCGCGCCGTCTGTTCGGTATCGTGGGCGTTGAAGGCGCCGTGCTGAAAGAGGACGCCGATGATCGTCTGCGGGATGGTCGCCAGGGCGGCAGCGGCCGGCAGGGTCATGAACATGGCGCCTTCGAGGGCGCGGTTCTGCGAGGTCAGGGCCGAGCCGATGTCGCCCGCCGCGAGCTGGCGCGAGAGGAGCGGCAGCAGCGCCGTCGAAATGGCGATGCCGATCACCGCGAGCGGCAACTGATTCAGTCGGTCGGCATAGAAGAGATAGGAGACCGCACCCGAGGGCAGCAGGGAGGCGATCATCGTGTCGATCAGCACGTTCACCTGATAGATGCCGGCGCCGATCACGGCCGGCATCAGCAGGCGGAAGAAGCGCCGCACATGCTCGTCCAGCCGGGGCATGAAGAGATAGAGCTTGATGCCGATGCGGCGCAGGTGAATGGCCAGCCAGATGAATTGCGCCATGCCGGCGACCGTGATGGCGACCGCCTGGTTATGCGCCGGATCGAGATATTTGAAGGGTAGCAGCAGGGCGCCGCAGAGCACGAGATTGAGCAGGATCGGCGTCGCCGCCGGGGCCGCGAAACGCTGGTGGGCATTGAGGATCGCGCCCAGCAGCGAGACCAGGCTGATATAGCCGAGATAGGGAAAGGCGAGCTGGGTCAGGACGACCGCGAGGTTGAATTTCTCCGGCTCGTCGACGAAGCCGGGCGCCAGCACATGCATGAGCTGCGGCATGAAGACGATCGCCAGGGTGACGAAACTGGTCACCGTGAGGACCAGGAGGGTGGCGATCTCGCCGGCGAAATGGGCGGCACGCTTCGGCCCGTCCGGTCCCACCAGGATGCGGGAATAGAGCGGCACGAAGGCCGCACTGAAGGCGCCTTCCGCGAACAGGGCGCGGAAGAAATTGGGCAAGCGGAAGGCGATCATGAAACAGTCGGCCGCCATGCCGGCGCCCAGGATCGCCGCGAACAGCGTGTCGCGCAGGAAGCCGAGCAGCCGGCTCACCATGGTCACGCCACCGATGGTGGCGACCGAACGCATCAGGGCCATGAAGGGGGCCTATTTCGCGGCGCTGCGCTTGGCCGGGCGGACGGGGTCGGCGCCGGCCGCCGCCGGCACGCCGGTATAGGCCAGCACTTCGGTGAGCCGCCGTTCGATCGCCTTCAGCTTGCCGCCGTGCCGGACCTTGTGGCCGAACAGGTCGGAGACATAGAAGACGTCGACCGCCCGTTCGCCATAGGTGGCGATATGGGCGGAGCGGATGGTCAGGTTCAGGCTGAACAGGGCGCGCGTCAGTTCGAACAGGAGGCCCGGGCGGTCGCGCCCATTGACTTCGATCACGGTGAGCCGGCTCGAGGCGTTGTTGTCGATCAGCACGCGGGGCACGACCTTGAAGGCCATGGTGCGCTTCGACGGCGGGGTCCGGTTTTCCAGCACTTCGCGCGGGCGGACCCGGCCCATCAGCACCTGCTCGATGGTGGTCGACAGTTTGGCCAGCCGCTCTGGCCGGTCGAAGGGTCCGCCCTCTGCGTCCTGCAAGGTGAAGACGTCGAGCGCCATGCCGTCGTTGGTGGTGAAGATCTTGGCGTCCATGATCGAGGCGCCGCACACCAGGATGGCGCCGGTCACCCGGGCGAACAGGCCCGGATGGTCCGCGGTATAGAGGGTGACCTCGGTCACCGCGCGGAAGCGGTCGATCCTCGTCGCCAGGGTCAGCGGCGCCTCCTCACGGTCGGCCTCGCGGATCAGGCGGGCGTGGCGCTCGGCGCAGGCGGGGTCGGTCGACAGGAAATAGGATTCGGTGCAGCGCCGGAAGAAGGCATCCAGGTCGTCCTGGCTCCAGTCCTTCAGGCGGGCGGCGATCTCGCCCTTGAGGCGGCTCAGGCGTTCGCGGCTGGCGGCGGCATGGCCGCCCGAGAGCAGCGGCTCGGTCTCGTAATAGAGGGTGCGGAGCAACTGGCCCTTCCAGGCGTTCCAGATGCCGGGGCCGACGGCGCGGATGTCGGCCACGGTGAGCACGGTCAGCAACCGCAGGCGTTCCGGACTCTGCACCAGCTCGGCGAAATCCTGCACCGTCTTGGGGTCGGAGAGGTCGCGTTTCAGGGCGGTGTTGGACATCGCCAGGTGATGGCGCACGAGCCAGGCCACCATCTCGGTCTCGGCATCGCTCAGGCCGAAGCGCGGGCACAGGCGCTGCGCCACTTCGGCGCCGATCACCGAATGGTCGCCACCGCGCCCCTTGGCGATGTCGTGGATCAGCACCGCGCAATAGAGCGTTCGGCGCGAGACGAGCTTGTGGATGATGTCGTTGGCCAGCGGCAATTCCTCGGCCAGGACGCCGCGTTCGATGTCGGCCAGAACGCCGATCGCCTGGATGGTGTGCTCGTCGACCGTATAGACATGGTACATGTCGTATTGCATCTGGGCGACGACACGGCCGAAATCCGGCACGAGGCGGCCGAACACGCCGGCCTCGTTCAGGCGGCGCAGCGCCGTCTCGGGATCCTTGCGGCTGGTCAGGATCTGCAGGAACAGGGCGTTCGCCTGCGCATCGGTGCGCAAGGCCGCGCCGATACGCTTCAGGTTCTTGGTGATCAGCCACAGCGCATGGGGATGGATGTCCAGCTCGTGGCGTTGGGCGACCTCGAAGAGGCGGATCATGTCGATCGGCGCCACTTCGAACTGCTGTTCCGCGGCGACCGACAGGCGGTTGCCTTCGACCAGGAAGCCTTCCAGCGTTTTCGCCCGGCGCGACAGGTTCAGGAGTTTCAGTTTGGTCGGCTTGCGCCGCGCTTCTTCCTCCAGGTTCGCACAGAAGATGCGGGTCAGCGCGCCGACATCCTTGGCGAAGAGGAAATAGTGCTTCATGAAGCGCTCGACGCCCCTGGTGCCGGCGTGGTCGGTATAGCCGAGGCGGCGGGCGAGTTCGGGCTGGACGTCGAAGGTCAGGCGTTCCTCCGGCCGGCCGGTCAGGAAGTGCAGGTGACAGCGCACGTTCCAGAGGAAATTTTCCGCCTTCACGAAGCGGCGGTATTCGTCGGCCGAGAGGACGCCCTTGGTGACGAGTTCGGCGGCGTCGTCCACCCGGTGGACATATTTGGCGATCCACCAGAGGGTGTGCAGGTCGCGCAGCCCCCCCTTGCCCTCTTTCACGTTGGGCTCGACCGTGTAACGCGAGTCGCCCAGGCGGCGGTGGCGCTCGTCGCGTTCCTTGAGCTTTGCCTCGGCGAAGGCGGCGCCTGTGCCGGCCATCACTTCGCGGCCGAAGCGCTCCTTCAATTCGGTGTAGAGCTTCTGGTCGCCCCACAGCCAGCGCATCTCGAGCAGCGCGGTGCAGATCGTCTGGTCCTGGCGGGCGAGGCGGATGCAGTCGTCGACCGAGCGGGTGGCATGGCCGACCTTCAGCCCCAGATCCCACAGGGTATAGAGCATGTATTCGATGACCTGCTCGTGCCAGGGCGTCTGCTTATAGGGGAGCAGGAACAGGATATCGACGTCCGAGCCCGGCGCCAGCTCGCCCCGTCCATAGCCGCCGAGAGCGACGAGGTCGAGCCGCTCGCCCGCGGTCGGATTGACCAGGGGATAGATATGGCCGAGCACGAAGTCATAGAGCGTGCGCACGATCTGATCGACCAGATGGCAGAGGCCGGCCGCGGTCTCGCGCCCACTCGCCTCGTCCGCCTCCAGCCGGCGCCGGCATTCCGCCCGTCCGTCCGCCAATGCCTTCTTGAGGCGTTGCACCAGGCCGGCCCGCATCGCTTCCGGCGTCGCCGCTTCGGCGGCAATGGCCTCCAGCGCTTCGATCAGTTCCTTCCGGTCGACGATCGCTCGGCGGTGCTTGACGGTGATGTCCATTCGGTCCTCGGGCTCCTCGACCCCTATAGGTAAGGCAGGGAGGGCTGGAAGTCGATACGGCGACCAGTCGCGGCAGCCTACCGGCGCCGGGTTTCCCGTCGCTTAATGCGGCCCGCCTGTCGCGATTCCCTTCAGGCGATAGAGCGCGTCCAGCGCTTCCCGGGGGCTCATGTCGTCCGGGTTCAGCGCTTTCACCGCCTCGGCCAGCGCCGCCGCCTTGGGGTCGGCGGGGGCTGCGGCCGGTTTCGGGCGCGCTGCGACGGCGGCGAAGAGGGGCAGGTCGGCGGCCAGCGCGGCCATGTCGGGCCGGCCTCCAGCGGGGCCGGCGGCACCCGATTCGAGGCGGTGCAGGACGTCTTCGGCGCGGGCGATCACGGCGGGCGGCAGACCGGCCAGCTTGGCGACCTGGATGCCATAGGAACGGTCGGCCGTGCCTTTGACGACTTCGTGCAGGAAGACGACATCGCCCTTCCATTCCCGGACCTTCACGGTATGGGCGGCGACATCGGCCAGTTTCTCGGCCAGCACGGTCAGCTCGTGGTAATGGGTGGCGAAGAGGGCGCGGGTGCGGTTCACGTCGTGCAGATGTTCGATCGCGGCCCAGGCGATCGAGAGCCCGTCGTAGGTCGCGGTGCCGCGGCCGAGCTCGTCCAGGATCACCAGGCTCCGCGCGGTGGCCTGGTTCAGGATCGCCGCCGCCTCGACCATCTCGACCATGAAGGTGGAGCGCCCGCGGGCGAGGTCGTCGGCCGCGCCGACGCGGCTGAACAGCCGGTCGACCGCGCCGATCTCGGCCCGCGCCGCGGGCACGAAACTGCCCATCTGGGCCATCACCGCGATCAGCGCGTTCTGGCGCAGGAAGGTGCTCTTACCCGCCATATTGGGGCCGGTCAGCAGCCAGAGCCGAGAGCCTTCGCCGAGGTCGCAATCATTGGCGACGAAATCGCCCTCCCGTCCCGGGCCGAAGCCGGCTTCGACGACGGGATGGCGGCCGGCCTCGATCGAGAAGCCGGTGCCGTCGTCGACATGGGGGCGGGTGTAGCGCCGCCGCTCGGCGAGTTCGGCCAGGCCGGCGGCGACGTCGATCTCGGCGAGGCCGGCCGCGGCATCGCCGATCGTGCCCGCCGCCGCCATCACCTGTGCGACCAGGCCGTCGAAGATTTCGACTTCGAGGGCGATCGCCTTGTCGCCCGCGCGGGCGATGCGGTCGGCCAATTCGCTGAGCTCTACCGTGGTGAAGCGGACGGCGCTGCCGAGGGTCTGGCGATGGATGAAGCGGGCATCCGCCGCCATTTTGTCGGCATGCAGCGGCGTCACCTCGATGTGATAGCCGAGGACATTGTTGTGGCGGATCTTGAGGGCGCCGATCCCGGTATCGGCCCGGAGCCGGCCTTCGAGGGCGGCGACCAGGCGGCGGCCCTCGTCCCGCAGGCTCCGTTCCTCGTCGAGGCCGGGGTGCCAGCCGGGGGCGACGAAGCCGCCGTCGCGGGCCAGCGCCGGCGGCTCGGCCACCAGGGCTTCGGTCAGGCGCGCGGCCAAGTCGCCATGATCGCCGAAGCGGTCGAGCGCCGCTTCGAGCCCTTCGGGTGGCGGCGCCAGGTCGGCGGTGGCGAAGAGCGCCGCCACCTCGGGCAGCAGGGCGAGGCCCTGGCCGATGGCGGCGAGATCGCGCGGCCCGCCGCGGCCGAGGGCGAGGCGGGCGAGCGCCCGTTCGAGATCCGGCAGGCGGCGCAGCGCTGTCCGGAGATCGCGGCGGAGCTGGTCCTGGCGGAGCAGGTGGTCGACCATGTCGAGCCGGCGGTCGATCGCCGCCGCCTCGGTCAAGGGGGCGGAGAGATATTGGCGGAGCAGGCGGGCGCCGGCCCCGGTCACCGTCTCGTCCATCACCGCGAGCAGGCTGCCGCTTCGGCCGCCGTCCGGCCCCTGGATCAACTCGAGGCTCCGCCTTGTGGCCGCGTCGATCGCCATGGTCGAGCCGGCGGCGACCCGGCGGGGTGGGCGCAGGCGGGCCAGTTTGCCCTTCTGTGTGAGCTCGACATAGGCGAGCAGGGCGCCCAGCGCTGACAGTTCGGCCCGTCCGAAGGGACCGAAGCCGTCGAGCGTGCCAACCCCGAAAATCTCCTTGAGCCGGCGTTCGGCGGCCCCTGAATCGAAGCGGGCGGCGGGCAGGGGGGTGACGCGGTCGTCGAAGGCGCCGTCCAGCGCCCGGATCGCCGGATCGTCCAGCCGCCGGTCCGACAGCAGCAGTTCGCCCGGGGCGAGACGGGCCAGTTCGGCGCCGATCTGCTCGGGCGGCACCGCCATCACCTCGAACAGTCCGGTCGAGACGTCGGCCCAGGCCAGCGCCCATTTGCCCTCCGCCCCGCCCAGGGCGGCCAGCAGGTTGTTGGCGCGGGCGTCGAGCAATGTCTCTTCGGTCAGGGTGCCGGGGGTGACGATGCGCGTCACCTCGCGGCGGACCAGGGTCTTGCCGGCGCGCTTGCGGGCTTCGGCCGGGTCTTCCGCCTGCTCGCAGATGGCGACCTTGAAGCCCTTGCGGATCAAGCGTGAGAGATAGGCGTCCGCGGCATGGACCGGCACGCCGCACATGGCGATGTCCTGGCCGAGGTGCTTGCCCCGCTTGGTCAGGGTGATGTCCAGCGCGGCCGAGGCGGCTTCGGCATCTTCGAAGAAGAGTTCGTAGAAATCGCCCATGCGATAGAACAGCAGGCAGCCCGGATGGGCCGCCTTGATGGCCAGATATTGCGCCATCATGGGCGTCGCGCCGCTCAGGTCGAGGGCGTCGGCGGCATCCGATTCGGGAAGGGCGTCGATCGACATGGCGGCACTTTAGGGGGCTGCCGCGATGACGGCCAGAGGCATGAATCAGCCCTGCGCGGGCCGCTTACGCCCCGTCGGCCCGGCTCCTGAGTCGCGTCGGCGTGGTTCAAGGAAATCGGGTGGTTTCATAACATCTCGGCCGCCTCCCGATCGTCATGGCCGGGCTCGTCCCGGCCATGACAGGTTTACTTAGGGAGGACGGAAGGAAAACCGCCCAGAGGCCATGGCGTAGCTCGCTCGTTTCCGTGACCAGGCAGTCCTGCCCTAGGCTTGGATGACGAAGATCGGGTATGCCCAAACGCATGCTACCGGGCGGCGAAGAAGGCCTCGATGTTGCGGGCCGCGGTTTCGACATGGCGGGTCACGATCGCGCTGGCCCCGGCGGCGTCGCCGGCGCGGGCGGCGGCTAGCAGGGCGGTGTGTTCGTCCTGGGCCATGTGGTCGCGGCCGAGGGCCGTGAAATGGAAGCGCAGGTAGCGGTCCGCGGCGGCCAGATGCTGCTCGACCAGGGCGAGCAGGCGGGGCCGCCCGGCCCTGGCATAGAGAGTCAGGTGGAAGCGGCGGTTGAGCTCGCCCAGGCGGGCGATGTCTTCCTCCGAGTCCATCTCGGCGATCAGGGCCTCGGCCCGGTCGAAATCCGCCGCGGTCAGATGGGGCAGGGAGAGGCGGAGTGCCGCCGGCTCCAGCGCCGCGCGGATGGCGTAATGGTCGGCCGCGTCCTCGGCCGAAATATCGGTCACCACGGCACCCTTGTGGGGCGCGAAATCGATCAGGGCCTGGGCTTCGAGCTGGCGCAGCGCCTCCCTGACCGGCATGCGCGAGACGTCGAAGGCGGCCGCCAGTTCCTCCTGCCGAAGGGCAGTACCGCCGGGCAGCGCCCCGGTCAGGATCGCTTCCCGCAATACCGCTTCGACGAAGGCGGTGGCGGTTCTGAAGCGCGGGCGGTCGCGCTCGATCAGGCGGGTGATGTCCATGGCGGCACGAGACCATGGGGGCGTGCCGGATTCAAGCAGATTGTCGATTGGATCCAATCCTGTTAGGAAGAGCCCCTGTTTTCGAGATCTCTTGTGCCGGGGATGGCGATGGTCGAGCGGCGGGAATGGGTGCGGCCCCTGACGGCGGGGCTGATGGCGGCGGTGGTCGGCTTCGCTTCCTCCTTCGCCGTGGTGCTGGAGGGCTTGCGGGCCATGGGGGCGAGCCCCGGGCAGGCGGCTTCCGGTCTGCTCGCCCTCTGCCTCGCCATGGGGCTGCTCGGAGCGGTGCTGAGCGCCCGATTGCGCCTGCCGGTCTCGATCGCCTGGTCGACCCCGGGGGCGGCGCTGCTCGCCACCACGGCGGCGCCGGCGGGTGGCTTCGCCACGGCCGCCGGTGCCTTCCTGGTCGCCGGGCTGCTGGTCGTGGTGGCCGGGCTGTGGAAGCCGTTCGGGCGGGCGGTTGCGGCGATTCCGGGGACGATCGCCGGGGCCATGCTGGCCGGCGTGCTGCTCGGCCTCTGCCTCGCGCCCTTCAAGGCGATCGGGGCGATGCCGGCGCTGGCCCTGCCGATCGTGATCGCCTGGGGCGTCATGATGCGGCTCAACCGGCTCTGGGCCATGCCGGTCGCCCTGCTGGTCACGGTGGCGGCGGTGCTGATCGACGGCTCGGCCGCGGCCGAACTGCCGGCGGGTGCGCCCCTGCTGCCCCATCTCGAAGTCCTGATGCCGGTCTTCGACGGCCAAGCCATCGTCGGCATCGGCCTGCCCCTGTTCCTGGTCACCATGGCGTCGCAGAACGTGCCCGGCCTCGCCGTGCTCAGGGCCAACGGCTATCACCCGGTGCCCGGGCCGCTGTTCGTCGCCACCGGCGCGGTTTCCATGTTGGCGGCGCCGCTGGGCGGCCATGCGGTCAACCTGGCCGCGATCACCGCCGCCCTCTGCGCCGGGCCGGAGGCGGCGGAAGATCCGCGCCGGCGCTGGCTCGCCGCGGTGGTCGCCGGTCTCGCCTATGTGGTGATCGGGGCGGCGGCGACCGTCGCCACAGTGATCGCCGCAACGGCCCCGCCGGTGTTGATCCAGGCGGTCGCCGGCCTCGCCCTGGTCGGTGCTTTCGGCGGTGCCCTGACCGCGGCGCTGGCGGTGCCGGCTGAGCGCGAGCCGGCCCTGATCACCTTCCTGGTGACCGCTTCCGGCATCTCGTTCTGGGGTATCGGCGGGGCCTTTTGGGGCTTGCTGGCGGGCGGCGTGTTCTGGGTCTGGCTGCGCCGCTGATGACAAGAAATGAAAAGTTTTTGTGTCCCTCTAGACAATAAATGGAAAGGATAGGATAGTCCGCTCCCGCCGCGCCGCCGGCTGAGCCATTCCAGGGAGCAAGGCACCCCCTTCGGGTGCCGTCGAAAAAGACATGAGCACCAAGCGTACCGCCGTCTCGGACCAGGAAGCCCTGCTGTTCCACGCCCAGGGCCGCCCGGGCAAGCTCGAGATCGTCGCCACCAAGCCGATGGCGACCCAGCGCGATCTGAGCCTCGCCTATTCGCCGGGCGTCGCGGTACCCGTGCACGCGATCGCCGCCGATCCCTCGACTGCCTATGACTACACGTCGAAGGGCAATCTGGTCGCCGTGATCTCGAACGGCACGGCGATCCTCGGCCTCGGCAACCTGGGCGCGCTCGCCTCGAAGCCGGTGATGGAAGGCAAGGCGGTGCTGTTCAAGCGCTTCGCCGACGTCGATGCGATCGACCTCGAGGTCGACACCGAAGAGGTCGAGGAATTCATCAATGCGGTGAAATACCTGGGGCCCAGCTTCGGCGGCATCAACCTCGAGGACATCAAGGCGCCCGAGTGCTTCATCATCGAGAGCCGCCTGCGCGAGATGATGGACATCCCGGTCTTCCACGACGACCAGCACGGCACGGCGATCATCGCCGCCGCCGGCCTGATCAACGCCCTCGACCTCGCGGGCAAGTCGATCAAGGACGTGCGGGTCGTGGTGAACGGCGCCGGCGCCGCCTCGATCGCCTGCATCGAGCTGATCAAGCGCCTCGGTCTGCCGCACGAGAACGCGATTCTCTGCGATTCCAAGGGCGTCATCTACAAGGGCCGCACCGAGGGCATGAACCAGTGGAAATCGGCCCATGCCGTGACCACCGACCGGCGCACGCTCGAAGAAGCCATGAAGGGGGCCGATGTCTTCCTCGGCCTTTCGGTCAAGGGCGCCGTGACCTCGGCGATGGTCGCCGGGATGGCGCCCCAGCCGATCATCTTTGCCATGGCCAACCCGGATCCCGAGATCACGCCGGAAGAGGTCGAGGCGGTGCGCGGCGATGCCATCGTGGCGACCGGCCGCTCCGACTATCCGAACCAGGTGAACAACGTCCTGGGCTTCCCCTATATCTTCCGCGGTGCCCTCGATGTCCGCGCCCGCACCATCAATGACGAGATGAAGATGGCCGCCGCCAAGGCGCTGGCCGAACTCGCCCGCGAAGACGTGCCGGACGAAGTCGCCGCGGCCTATGCCGGCACCCGCCCGCAATATGGTCCCAAATACATCATCCCGGTGCCCTTCGATCCCCGCCTGATCAGCCGGGTGCCGCCGGCCGTGGCCAAGGCGGCGATGGATTCCGGCGTGGCGCGCCGCCCGATCATCGACATGGACGCCTATGGCAACGAGCTGAAGGCCCGGCTCGATCCCGCCGTCGCGCTGTTCCAGCGTGTCTTCGACGAGGTGCGCCAACAGCCCAAGCGCGTCGTCTTCGCCGAGGGCGAGGAAGAGAAGACGATCCGCGCCGCTCTCGCCTTCCGCAACTCGGGCTATGGCACCCCGGTGCTGGTCGGCCGCGAGGACCGGATCAACGCCGCCCTCGAAGCCATGGGACTCGACGCGGAGGCGGGGCTGGAGATCCACAACGCGCGGAACTCCACTCATAACGTCCGCTATACCGAATTCCTCTATGCCCGCCAGCAGCGCCGCGGCCTGATGCACCGCGACTGCCAGCGCCTGGTCAACAACGACCGCAACATCTTCGCCGCCTGCATGGTGGCGAATGGCGATGCGGATGCCATGGTGACCGGCCTGACGCGCGGCTATGCGGCCGCGCTCGAGGACGTGCGGCGGGTGATCGACCCGCTGCCGGGCCGGCGCGTCTTCGGCCTCTCCGTGGTGATCGCCAAGGGCCGCACGATCTATCTCGCCGATACCGCGGTCGACGAGCAGCCCTCGCCCCAGGCGCTGGCCGATATCGCGCGCCAGTCGGCCGATGCCGTGCGCCGCTTCGGCCGCGTGCCGCGCGTCGCCTTCCTGTCCTATTCCAACTTCGGCAACCGGCCGCGCACCTCGTCCAACACGGTGCGGGAGGCGGTCGCCCTGCTGGACCAGGAGGAGACGGATTTCGAATACGACGGCGAGATGATGGCCGATGTCGCGCTCAACCGCGAACTGATGGCGCTCTATCCCTTCAGCCGGCTGACCGAACCGGCCAACGTCCTGATCATGCCCTCGCTCTCGACCTCCATCACGGTCGCCAAGATGATGAAGGAAGTGGGCGGCGCCACGGTGATCGGGCCGCTGCTGCTCGGCATGTCGCAGGCGGTGCAGATCGTTCCGCTGGGTACGGCGGTCTCGGACCTGGTCAATCTCGCGGCGCTCACCGCCTATATGGCGCGGTGAGCGGAGCCTCGGTCCGGCCATGGCGCTGATCCGGCGCCCGTTCGCTATCATCCTGCCGGCGGCCGGCCTCGGCCTGGCCGCCGTGCTGTGGCAGACCGGCGACCTTTCGGGGCGGGGCTTCGTGGTCGCGGGCGCCGGCCTGGCGCTCGCCGCCGTCGCCGGCACGCGCTGGCGTCCGCGCCGGCCAGGTGGTGCCGCACCGCTGGCGCCGGAGAACGCACCCGACGAATCGGCCGAAGCCCTGGCCCGCCTCGAGGAACGGCTCAAAGCCGCGAGCCGGGAGTTGAAGGAAGCGGTGGCCGGCCACCGTGCCGTGCTCGACCTGCTGCCCGACCCGCTGATTCTGATCGATGCCGAACATCAGGTCAGGCTGGCCAATCGCGCCGCCCGCGCCATGTTCGGCGAAGAGCCTGTGGGCCGGCCGCTGGCCGCCATGCTGCGCCATCCCGAGATCCTGGAATCGGTGGACGATGTGATCGCGGGCGACGAGCCGGCGGCCGAGATCGAGATTTCCCTGCCCGTTCCGGTCGCCCGCGAGCTGATCTGCCGGGTCGTCGCCTTCGACAAGGTGCGGCCCGAAGGCGTGGTCGCCGCCCTGGTCTTCCGCGATCTCACCCAGTCGAAGCGGGTCGAGCGCATGCGGGCGGATTTCGTCGCCAACGCGAGCCA
>Ga0265297_10001852_pt1 | contig 46424 bp, 38 predicted proteins | sample Munlanlwell13791_FD_192502 | JGI IMG/M metagenome (GOLD analysis project Ga0265297, IMG submission 192502) | Leachate microbial communities from a municipal landfill in Southern Ontario, Canada - Leachate well 137-91 | ecosystem: Engineered > Solid waste > Landfill > Unclassified | place...
GACGATTTTCAGCATTTTCAAGCGTGAGCCTGTTGTCATTCAGCTCCTTACGTGCTTTCTGGTACCCCAGCTCCGATTGCAGTAAGTCATTTTCCCCAATCGTTCCCAATTCATAACGACCGGCAGCTATCCGGTAAAGTGTGTCGTTATTGGCAAAGTTAAACTCAGATATGGCCAGGCGCTGCTGTGCGAGGGCCATATTAAAAAAGAGTGTTATTGCCCTCTGGTTCACACTTTCCATGTTTTCTACATAGGTGCGGCGAGCCTCTTCGTATTTAAGCGGTTCAATTTTCCTGTCCCACTTCATTTCATTAAGTCCGAATATTGATTGGGATAGACGTACACTCAAGGCAGTGGTGAGGTATTCGGTGCTTTCGTGGTTGCTGAAATTACCGCTGAAGCGGTCTGTCCGTCTGAGAGACGAATTGACCGATACAGAACCACCGGTAGGCAGGTTTTGCATAAGTGTAAGACCACCGCTGAACTGATTATAAAAATCTGACGAATAATCGTGACGTACTTCTCCTGTTACCGGATCGATGCTGGTCACGTCTATGATTTGACGCGAAAATTCCGGCAATTCAGAAGTAAAGCTCAGTTTGGGAAGGTAATTGGCTTTATAGGAACGGTATTCCCAGTAGCTTACCTGAAACGTGTTGCGGGCTCTGATGGCTTCGTTGGATTGGGTGGCCGCAAGATGAAGCACTTCTTCCAGCGTCAGGTTGTAGGATGCCAGTTTATAATCCGGCGAGTTTGTATTAATCTGCGGAATAGTTTCCTGCGCAGCAAGCGGCCCGGCAAACAGGCACAGCATTGTTGCTATTGGTATAAATGCCTTATGTTTCAAGTTCATAGTCTTATTCATATCTGAGAGATTCAATAGGATCGCGTTCGGCGGCGCGTTTGGCGGGTGAATATCCGAAGATCACACCCACAGCGGCAGACACTCCAAATGAGATGACCACCGAGGAGAATGAAATAATGGTAGTGATGTCAAAGAAAGACTTTATGAGAATGGAAAGCACCACGCCTACAATGATTCCGATGGTTCCGCCGGCTACGCTAATGAGGATGGCCTCGGAAAGAAACTGTGCAATGACATCGGCTTTTTTTGCCCCGATGGCCAGACGGGTGCCAATTTCCTTGGTCCGCTCCATAACGGAAGCAAACATGATGTTCATGATGCCTATACCCCCAACAAGCAGGGATATGCCGGCAATGGCTCCCAGGACGATATTGAAAATGTCTTTGGTACGTTGCTGTTGCTTGAGGAGCAACTCAGGTACGGTAACTTCAAAGTCGGGGACATTCTGGTGACGGCGCATCAGCATACGGCCGATCACTTCCTGCGAAGAACTCAATTGATCGGTTTCATTCACTTGTACGGTAATCCGGTCCAGCTGATGATAATTGGTATTCGAGCTGCCAGAGCTGGTGCTGGAAGAAGAAACGATCACACGACCGCGTCCTCCGCCCATCACAACGGCCCCGGATCTGCCTGAGCCCGGGTTGGTAATGGCCAGAGCACGGTTTTCCTGACGTAGCAGCATGGTACGGATGGGAATGAATACCTGGTCGTCATAACCCTGCATGCCCATACTTTCGGAGCCAATTGTTCCCAGAGAGCCCGATTGCGCTTTAGATGCGGCGCCGGCGGGATCTTTTTCTTCTGTCTGTCCGGGCCTGGCCGATCCTCCCTGGCTCTGTTCAAGCACCCCGACCACTTTCACCCAGTTGGCTCCGAATTTGATGAACTGTCCAATGGGATTGTTTTGCTGGAAGAACCGGGTTTTAACGTTATGTCCGATAATACAAACGGCCATTGAGTTGAGTTCCTGTTCTTCCGAGAACATTTCTCCGCGTTCAAACCCGATGTTGTATAATTTGAAATACTCGGAGGTTACACCCATCACTTTTGCAGCCTGACGGATCCCGTTGTAGGTGACGTAGGTAAAGACACTAACTTCCGGAGAGACGTGCTTAACCGAAGGCAGGATCAGACGAATAGCCTCGGCGTCGGATAACTGGAGTCCCGGGGAAAATTTCTTTGTCTGACTGGCCGTGGAACTGGCTGCTTCTTCGTCCACGTTCTCAAGGGTTGCAGGCAGGATCACAATGTTGTTCACGCCAACCATCTTGATCTGATCCAGAATTTCCTTTTGAGCCCCGTTACCGATGGCCATCATGCTGATCACGGCACCAACCCCGAACACAATGCCAAGAGCTGTTAGGAAGCTCTTTAATCTATTATTAACAATAGATTCCAGGGCAATGTGTATGTCATGCATGTATCTGTTTATGAAAAAGATATTCATGAGAAAGATCTTTGTTATTTATTGCCGGATTCCGGGGCGGTTCTCTGAGTCTGAGGTGTTCCCTGCATAGCTCCTTGTGGCGCTCCCTGAGGTGATCCCTGCCTGCGGGCACCCGGTTGACGAGGGGTAGTGCCTGTTCCCGGAGTTCCTGCAGGTTGATCTTTTCCGGCGGAAGGTGCCGTTGCCCCGGGCTTAACGGCTCCGTCGGGTATGGTGACACCGTCGGGTAATTTGACCCCTTCCGGAAGTTTCATCCCCGGAGGCATTTGGCCGGGCATACCGTGCATCTTTTGCGGAGGGGCTTTTTCTTCAAGAGCTTTCCTGGCGGCTTCTGCTTTTTCAATAATCCGTTGTTTGATAACAGGAATATATTCTTCTCCCTGAACTTTGAATTTTATTGCATTCTCGGGAAGAGACAGGTAGATTTCATCTTCTTCTTTCAGACCCTGCTCTATTACGCGAAAATTCTCATTTGCATCTCCGGCCACAACAATCTGACGAACCCCGGATGTTTTGTAAACATAGGTGATGCTGTCGGATTCGAAAACAGCTTCGGCAGGAACGAATACTGCAGAATCAATAGAAGACGTAATAATTTGGTTGGAAGTAGTCATGGCAGGCCGCAGGATCTGATCCTGACCGTCTACTTTTATTACTACCTCAAAAACCTTGGCATCGGCATTTTTGAGCTGTTCTCCAATGTTAGATACTTCTTTTACCATTCCCGTATAACTCTTCTCCGGGAAGGCATCCACTCCAATACGGACTTTCTGTCCTTCCTTGATCTTTGAGATATCAATTTCGTTTACGTATGTCTTGGATAACATGGAACTCAGGTCGGGCAGTGTGGCAATAACCAGATCCCATCCGCTGATGGTGGATCCTATCCGGCGTTTGTCTCCGCTCCAGTCCCTGAAATAAATAACCATTCCGTCGCTGGGCGCATATACAGTAAAGTCATTTAAGACAGCGCGCAGTTCATCCAACTGGCGTTTTTTTCTGTTCAGTTCTATGAGCACATCCTGAACCGAACCGCCGGCCTGGTCTATTTTCAGGGCATAATTTTTGACTGCCTGCTCGTAAGCGCGTTGAGCCTTTTCCAGTGTGTTCTGATATTGTCTTTGTGTTGCAGGCGGTTCGTAGATAGACTGTTCCACTGCGATCTTGGCTTCTTCGATCGTAAAGAGCTGATTCTCCATATCATTTCTCAGAGCTCTTAGAGAAAGTGAAGTATCCAGCAGCGTGTTCTCGTACTTGGCCTGCAGTGCTTCGTACTCGTCCTCGAGGTCTTTCAAAGAGTTGTCGGCAGAGGTTTTGTCAAGCAGGGCCACGTAATCACCGGCTTTAACAACCGTCCCTTCAGGAATAAGATCCTGGATCTTAACTTCGCTTATCCTGACGTTTCGAGCCCTTAGTCCGGCCGGCCCTTCAATTTTAATGTTGTTTTCAGCCTCGAGCTCTCCTGTTGTAGTAACAATAATTTCAAATTTACCTTTTTGTGCCTTTACGGTCTGCGGGACATACCCGTTCTTTCCTCCGGTAGTGAGGATGATGATTAGGACAACAGCGGCCACGGCGACACTGCTCCAGATGATGATACGTTTCTTTTTCATGTGATACTTAAATTCTGCTAAATGCGTTCACTTCCATTCGGAAAACAAAAGTAAACATTTGATGGGAATGGTTGTAAATAGTTTAATACAATAAAAAATTTTGAGGGCTGAAAATAAATATTTACCTTTGCTGCCCCAATCAAAAACGGTGCCATAGCTCAGTTGGTAGAGCAAAGGACTGAAAATCCTTGTGTCCCTGGTTCGATTCCCGGTGGCACCACAAATAAAAGGCTTGCGATCTTCGCAAGCCTTTTATTTGTGGTGCCTGCAGGCACTCGTGTTTACGCCCTTTGGGCGGAGGAAGCACGGCCTCTGGCCGGTCGGCTGCAGCCGACACGTGTTTTTGTTTCTAAAACGCACTATACTTGCAGCGTAATAGAAACAAAATAAAGAAATGACTTTCCTGGAATTGAAGGAACAGCTTTTCGATTTGGCATACTTCAATATTTATCAGGTATATGCATGGCAGCCCGATTTTGACCGGAATAATCTTACTCGTTGGGCTATGCAGTTTACGACGCGATGAAAGATGTTTTACCAAAGAGTTTGAATTACCAAATATTGGTGGATAACCTTAAGCCACAAGCGATTACTATTCGATTTAAGTGCCGCCGAGGAACAGATATTATAGAGGGAGTTTCGTTTGAGAAAGACGGTTATATATTCAATGGCTCTCAGATTGACCGCAAGTTCAGTCACAAGAATTTGATGCGAATGTTTGCAATAGTAAAGGCGCATCAGAATCAATGGAGTGATGCAAGAAAATCAGACAAAGAATATAATCTACAAATCCACGCTCAAAATCTGGTGCAATCTTTCGGAAAAAATACTTCAAACGTCGTTTCCGACTCTCTGCAACCGGTAAGTGATGCGGCAGCCGAATTTGTTTCAAGAATTGGTGGATTGTTAGATATTCCGTTCGATACAAACCCCGCTGGGGATATTGAAGAAGCTGATATTTAAAGGCTTATGCAACGAAAAAAGAAAAAAGGCAGAAGGTTAAAGCTTTTGGCCAGAAAATTTCTTTCACAGAGACTCAACGATCTGAAGACATCATGGTAGAAGGTGCTTGTCGGGTTTGTGGTGGAAGGATACATGAAATTTGGTGACGACCAAGCCTTCTCCGAAAGGGTAAGGTTGTTTAGAAAACATATAGAGTGACGAGAATTGCCGATTCTATCGAAAATAAAAACTGTAAATATCAATCCGTATAGTTAAAGAGAAGCAAATGTATGGTTACACCCTATGGCCAGAGTAATGAATATACTTAATTATTTTTGTAGTTATGCAAGGTTTTCATATATTTGCATCGTAATTTTATTACTGATAAAAATATGAACATGATAAAACTGACAGATATTGCAGAAATAACTTCTGGTACATACCAAAAAGAAGTTACAGATGGAGACCTGTTGTATTTGCAAGTGAAAGATTTTAAATCTTCGTATTTAGCGGACGGAGAACTAAAACCCTCCATTATAGATAGTGGCAAAATGGCAAAATACACACTTATTGATAAGGATTTGTTATTTGCAGCGAAAGGGACTTCAAATTTTTGTGCCCTGTATCGTGAAACGATGGGCAAAGCGGTTGCATCGAGTGCTTTTTTTGTGATTAGGATTAGCCGTTCTGCTGTTTTGCCGGAATATCTATGTTGGTACATTAACACCCCACAAGTTCTTAAAAAATTGCAATTCAATGCCGTAGGCAGTGCTACTCCATCCATAACAAAAGAAATGCTGGCAGAATTGGAAATCAATGTACCTATTATAGACATACAACGTAAAATAATCCAGTGTAACCAATTGCAAGAAAAAGTGTACGCACTACGTATGCAAATTACAGAAAAAGCCAGGCAGTTATCCAATCAATTACTATTAAACGCAACAAAATAATTTCAACTATATGGAAACCAAAATCAATCAAACAGATATTAACCGAATTGTATGGAAAGCATGTGACACTTTCAGAGGCGTCATAGATCCCAGTCAATACAAGGATTACATTCTTACCATGCTGTTTCTCAAATATGTAAGTGATGTTTATAAGTCAAAATACAGTGAGTATATAGATAAATATGGCGGCGATACAGAAAGAGCAGACAGAGCCATGCGTCACGAACGCTTTGTAGTCCCTTCAAATAGTTCCTTTGACTACCTGTTCGAACATCGAAACGATAACAAGATTGGTGAGCTCATAAACATTGCACTTGCCGATCTTGAAGAGGCTAATCGGGAGAAGATGAGCAGCGAAGATGGCAGTGGAATTTTTCGCAACATAGACTTTAATAGCAGCAACCTTGGGGATACAAAAGATAAAAACACCCGCCTGAAAAACTTATTGATTGATTTCTCAGATGATAAAATGAGCTTTGACGAATCGCATTTGGATGGGAATGATGTGATTGGAGATGCCTATATGTATTTGGTTTCCACCTTTGCCAGTGAATCCGGCAAAAAAGCCGGAGACTTCTTTACTCCTGCGGAAGTCTCCTCGTTGTTGGCCAAACTGACCAAAAGTAAACCCGGTGCAAGAATCTGCGACCCCACATGCGGTTCCGGCTCTTTGTTGATTAAGGCAGGGCAAGAGGTGGATGGCAACAACTTCTCTCTCTACGGGCAGGAATTAAACGGCAGTACCTGGGCTCTGGCGATGATGAATATGTTTCTTCACGGTTTTGATAGTGCCACTATTCGCTGGGGCGATACGCTTCGAACACCCAAATTGAAAGAGGGCGACTCCTTGATGAAATTCGATACGGTGGTGGCAAACCCTCCCTTCAGTTTGGATAAATGGGGTGCCGATGAAGCTGCCGACGATCCCTTTCATCGTTTTTGGCGCGGCGTTCCCCCAAAGAGTAAAGGCGACTGGGCTTTTATCAGTCACATGATAGAAGTGGCTTATGAAGGAACGGGAAAAGTGGGCGTTGTTGTTCCTCATGGGGTGTTGTTCCGTGGAGCGAGTGAAGGAAGAATCCGCCGTCAAACCATTGAAGAAAATCTGTTGGAGGCGGTGATCGGATTACCCTCCAATCTATTTTTCGGCACCGGTATTCCTGCGGCTATTGTCCTGTTCAATAAAGGAAAAAAGACGAATAATGTGCTGTTTATTGATGCCAGCAAGGAATTTGAAAACGGCAAGAACCAGAACAAACTTCGTTTACAGGATATTGAGCACATCGTTTCTACTTATCGGAAATTTTCAGCTGGCGAAATCCAAGCCGGCGTAATCGAAGACAAATATGCGTATGTTGCCACCTTTAAAGAAATCGAAGAGAACGACTTTAATCTGAACATTCCCCGCTATGTCGATACGTTCGAAGAGGAAGAGGAAATTGATATTTCAGCGGTGCAGCAGGAAATTACAGCACTGGAAATGGAACTGGCTGAAGTTCAAGTCAAAATGAAAGAGTATTTGAAAGAGTTGGGGTATTAAGATAGAAAACACGATGAAAGCAGACGAAATCAAAGCACTTTTTTATCAATTTGAACAAGCCTCCCAATCCTTGGAAGAGATTGAATGCTGGAGCGCACGCGAACTATGCACGTTGCTTGGATACAGCAAATGGGAGAATTTCTCCAAAGTCATTGACAAAGCGAAAGAGTCTTGTGAGAATGCAGGACAGAACATAGCTGACCATTTTCCTGACATCAGGAAGATGGTTCAAATAGGTTCCGGTGCCGAAAAAGAAATCGATGACTTACTGCTTACCCGATATGCTTGTTACTTAATAGCGCAAAACGGAGATACCCGAAAAGAACAAATCGCTTTTGCCCAAACCTATTTTGCCGTACAAACCCGTAAAGCTGAATTAATTGAGCAACGCCTGCTTGAAGTAGAGCGTGTGAAAGCACGGACAAAACTGCAGGAGACGGAAAAACGGCTTTCGGGTGTACTCTACGAACGTGGTGTCAATGACAAAGGCTTTGCTGCGATTCGCTCCAAAGGAGATCAGGCTCTTTTCCGATTAAACACATCGCAACTTAAACGGAAAATGGGCGTACCCGACAGTCGACCTGTTGCAGACTTCCTTCCAACCATCAGCATCAAAGCCAAAGATTTTGCAGCAGAAATGACGAGCGTAAACATTCAGTCGAAAGATTTGCATGGTGAAACCTCCATATCGCAGGAGCATGTTGACAACAACCTTGCTGTCAGAAAGATGTTGATTGACAGAGGTATCGTACCGGAAAATCTTTCACCGGCCGAAGATGTCAAAAAAATGGAACGCCGGGTAAAGAGTGACGAAAAGAAAGTATTGAAACACAAATGATAAACTCGCTTTCATTCAATAATATACAGACCTTGGTTTTCTCCGGTGATATTCACGGAGAGTTTGAAACCATTGTGTATGAGTTGAACAACTATACCGAAACGATTTTGATTGTTTGTGGGGATATCGGCATGGGATTTCATAAGGACGAGTATTACCTCACTCTGTTCAAAAAACTAAATCTCAAACTGTCGAAAACAGGCAATCATCTGGTCATGTTTCGCGGTAATCATGATAACCCGGACTATTTCAACGGCTCATTCACGAAGTACAAACACCTTCATTTGATTCCCGATTATACGGTGGTGGAAGTTCCCGGCTTAGCAAATGTGCTTTGTATTGGCGGAGCTGCTTCCGTTGACCGTTCCTACCGGATACATGCGGAAGTGCGAAGTAAGCAGAAAACATATTGGGGCAACGCAGAACTCCCGATCTTCGACGAAGAAAAGTTAGACGAAATCAACAGTAGGTATGCCAATAACCTGCAAATCGTTGCTACCCACACATGCCCCTCATTTGCCTATCCGACAACCAAGCAAGGTGTTTTGGATTGGCTTCGTAAAGATGAAGGCTTAAGCCAAACCCTGGACGACGAACGCCACACGATGGATCAAATTTTCGGCAAATTGCAGGAACGGCAGACAAACATAACTGACTGGTATTACGGACATTTTCACGAACACAAGTTGGAACGGCATTATGGCATCAATTTCAGGTTGTGTGATTGTGGGGAGATTAATGAGGTTAGATGAATGAGGTTAGAGAAACGAGTGATTAATATTAATAAGGTGACTGAAATGGATATACAGAAAGAGGTAACTGATTGGCTTAAAACTCTAAAAGGGTGGCAAACCGAACTGGCATATCGGATTCTTACAAAAAATATTGAAGAATCCGACATCGCATATATTATCACAATGGTAAAATCGAATGCAACTTTCGTTGATAAAGCATTTCCGAATTTTGTAAAGTCCACGGACGAAAAGCAAATTAGATTATTGTCCATTGAATCCATTCAGAATATTGAAAGCTTAGCCCCACGAAATCCGTTGATATTTGAGAAAGATAAAAATCTAATTGTGATATATGGCTCTAATGGATCAGGGAAATCTGGATATACAAAAATTATCAAAAAGATTAGTGGAAAACCACGTGCCAAGGATTTAAAACCAAATGTTTATAATGAAGGTTCTAATGGAGGTAAATGTACCATCAAATATACAATTGACGGTATTGAGGAAGTAAAAAAATGGATTATAAACGACAATTTAATATCTGATTTAGCAGGAATTGATGTCTTTGATACGAATACAGGAAATAGTTATGTTGAAGGAGCAAATACTGTAGCGTATACGCCAAAGTGTGTGGCTTTTTTTAAAATTAATATTGCCGAAATTATCAAGCCTGCTTGTTAGAGAGGATAAAGATAATAATTCATATACGTTGCGAAGTCATGTATTTAGAAAGTTTGCCAACGTCATATTAAATAGAGAAGTTGAAAAAATTCCAGCATTTATTGCCCCTTTTGCCGAAAAAATTTCTGGAACAGAAGAATCTAAAAGTTTTATTACTGAATTAATTTTAGCAGAAGATAGAATATGTAATTCAAATCAATTTTGGGAAGTATGGAAACTTCTATATGAACCAATAATAAAATGGAATTTGCATGGATATCGTTCAAAAGATGTGATTATTGAATATATGTTAGCATGGCAATGGTGGCCAGATGGTATCGAAGAATGGCACAGTTTGAAAGAGCAGAATATTTCTTTTTATGCGAATATTTCCAAAGACTTAGGACAAAATCCGTCAGTTTTATACTCAATTTCAAAAGTACTTAACTCTATTTGTCGCCACTTTGCTAAAGATGGAATAATTTGGATTTATAGGATAGTATCATCCAATAAAAATCTTGAACTAAAAGATTTAGAATCAAATACTCTTTTTTATTTGGAGCGATTAATGAGTAAATATATATATGAGAACAAAGAAAAAATCAGAAAAAATGCTCAGCAGAAGCACCAAATAATTTCTATCCTGGATTTTATGATTGAAAGAGGTTCTGTCCACGGATATTTATTGAGAGAAAATATATTATAGTTTGTAATATAGCTGATTTGCATGAAACTTAAAGCAATTATCTTCCAAGTATGAAGGAACCAAATAATGAAATAGTAATTTACCAGAATGCGGGTCGAAACGTTAGAATTAATGTTTTATTAGAAGGTGAACTGATGGAGCACTCAGTTGTTCGGGATTTCCTAACAACTGCCTGCAATGAAAAAACGTGCGAAACTAATCCGTGATTTTTCAACATGTCAACTGTCTTTAAAGAAAATGAGCTGCTTATGAAAAGCAATATACAAAAAATGCACATTGCAAATCGGACAAACTGGAATGTTATCATAGGATAAAATACATTAATCATGAACAAAGAACTGCAATTTTTAATTTACAATACACCACAGGAAAATGTAACGATAAATGTGGTGGTTAAAGACGAGACGATTTGGCTCACGCAAAAGGCTATGGCGTCACTTTTAGATGTACAACAACCGGCTATAGCAAAGCATCTGCAGAATATCTTTTCAAGCGGTGAACTTGTTGAACATTCAGTATATTCCATTTTGGAATATACTGCCGCCGACGGAAAAAAGTATGCAACAAAATTCTATAATCTTGATGCAATAATATCCGTTGGTTACCGTGTCAATTCTGCTAAAGCTACCCAATTCCGGATTTGGGCAACTCAAACCCTAAAAGAATTTATGACCAAAGGCTTTGTGCTTGATGATGAACGTTTGAAACAGGGGAAAACGGCTTTTGGTAAGGATTATTTTCGTGAATTATTGGAGCGCGTCCGCTCCATACGTGCGAGCGAACGCCGTATCTGGCAACAAATAAGCGATATTTTTGCCGAATGTAGTATTGATTATGACCGCAACTCTCCTGTTACCAGCGAATTTTATGCCATGGTACAAAATAAATTTCACTTTGCCATAACTGGACAAACGGCTGCCGAAATTATATACAAGAGTGCCGATAATACCAAAGAATTCATGGGACTAAGCACCTGGAAAAACGCACCTAATGGTCGAATTCTAAAATCGGATACCATCATTGCAAAAAACTATCTGAGTGAACAGGAGATAAAAAGACTCGAACGTACCATTAGCAGTTATTTCGATTATATTGAGCGTATCATTGAAAACCGTAACACTTTTACGATGAGGCAATTCGCCTTAAGCGTGAACAAATTTCTTGAATTTAGCGAATATCAGGTGTTAGAAGGTAAAGGTTGCATTTCAGCAAAAGATGCTGAACAAAAAGCGTTTGCGGAGTATGATGAGTTTAATAAAATACAAAAAATAGAATCCGATTTTGACAAAGCGGTAAAAACCATACGTGACAAAAACAGCTAAAAATGATGAACAACATCTCCTTCAAAGAAGACCACATAAGCCAAATCCCTGCGTTGCAATTCTTGCAGAAACTGGGCTATACGTACCTCTCTCAAGAGGAGGCATTGGAGCTTCGTGGCGGTAAAATCACGAACGTGCTTTTGGAATCGGTTTTGCGCAAACAATTGCAGGAAATTAATTCCGAGATTCAGGTGAGCGGGACGAAGACCTCCTTCTTTTCGGCTCAGAACATTGAGAATGGCGTGGTTGCGATGCGTAACATCGCGATGGATGAAGGGTACATTTCTGCCAACGAAACGGTGTATAATTTGTTGACGTATGGCAAATCGCTGGAACAAAGTATAGATGGTGACAAGAAAAGCTACAACCTGCAATACATCGATTGGAAAAATTCGGAACGGAACGTATTTCATGTTACCGAAGAATTTGCCGTTTGCCGTGCAGGCATGACGGAAACTTACAGACCGGATATCGTTTTGTTTGTCAATGGCATCCCTTTGGTCGTCATCGAGTGTAAACGGCCGGATGTAAAGGATTCGCTGGAACAAGCTATTTCGCAACACCTGCGCAATCAAAAAGAAGACGGTATCCGTGAATTGTATCAGTATTCCGCTTTGCTTTTAGGTCTTGCAACGTCGTTTGCTTCGTATGCCACGACAGGTACGCCGGAAAAGTTCTGGTCCAAATGGAGAGAGCAATTTGCAACGAGGGAGGAAGAGCAATCGTATCAATCGGATCTGAATCAATTGGTGAATCAACCCCTAGAAGAGGAACAGAGAAAGAAATTCTTTGCTACCCGCTATCGGTATGTAGAAACGTATTTCAACGAGATGGAAAAAGCAGACATCTCACCCACCCTGCAAGATGAATACCTGTATTGTTTGTGCCGTCCGCAGCGATTGATGGAAATTTTGTTCAACTTTACCCTGTACGACAATGGCGTAAAGAAGGTGGCACGCTATCAACAATTCTTTGCCGTTAAGAAAACAATGGAACGAATACGCACCATGGAGAACGGCAAGCGGAAAGGTGGCGTGATCTGGCATACACAGGGCAGCGGAAAATCGTTGACCATGGTGATGTTGGCACAAGCCATTGTCTTGGATAAATCAATCCGAAATCCAAAAATTGTGTTAGTAACCGATCGAACGGACCTGGACAGGCAAATTACGGGTACATTTAAAAAATGTGGCACGTATGCACTAAACGCTAAAACGGGCACGCACTTGGTTGAATTGTTGGAGAGTACCACGGATGCCGTAATCACCACCATTATTAACAAATTTGAAACGGCTGTTCATCGCATCAAGAAGCCCTTGGAAAGCCCCAATATTTTTGTTTTGATCGATGAGGCGCATCGCAGTCAATACGGTGAGATGGCCATCAGGATGCAACAAACACTACCCAACGCTTGCTGCATCGCGATGACGGGAACGCCTTTGATGAAAAAGGAAAAAAGTACCGCTCTTACGTTTGGTGGTATGATAAACCCTGTCTATACGGTGGATCAGGCGGTAAAAGACGGAGCCGTAGTTCCGTTACTTTATGAGGGACGCATAGTTCCTCAAATGGTTCATGAAAATGCCATCGATAATTATTTCAATAGGGTGTGCGAATCCTTGTCGGATTATCAGCAGGCTGATTTAAAAAAGAAGTTCAGCCGAGCCGAACAACTTAATGAAGCGGAGCAACGCATTTATGCTATTGCGTGGGATGTTTCACTGCACTTCCGGGATAATTGGCAAGGCACCAAGTTTAAGGGGCAATTGGTTTGCCCTAAAAAACGGGTAGCTATCAAGTATAAGGAATTCCTGGATGAAATCGGTATCATTTCTACCGAGGTGCTTATTACGTCTCCCGATGATCGTGAGGGAGAAGAAACAGCTTATGGAGAAACCAGCAGCATGGAAAAGGCTTTCTGGAAACGAATGATGGACGAGCACGGAACACCCAAAAAGTATGAAACAAACCTGATTAGCCGTTTTAAGAATGCGGATGCTCCCGAAATCATGATTGTGGTAGATAAGTTACTGACGGGGTTTGATGAACCCAAAAATACGGTGATGTATTTAGACCGGAATCTGACAAATCACACCTTGCTTCAAGCTGTTGCTCGTGTGAACAGAGTCTGTGATGACAAAGAGTTTGGATATATTATCGATTATTACGGCGTGTTGAGTAAACTGAATGATGCATTGGATCTGTATGCCGACTACGATATCGAAGAGATGGCTGATATCCACCAGACCATGGTTGATGTCAAAGAAGAGATAACTCAATTATCGCAACACTATTCCGATTTGTGGAGCTTGTTTAAAGAAATTCCAAACAAGCGGGATTTGGAAGTGTATAGCCGGTTGCTTCGCTTTGAGGACAAGCGTCAGAGTTTTTACGACAAACTCACTGCATTTGCCCGTTGTCTGAAAATTGCGTTGTCTTCCATCGAGTTCCACAAAGAGACGTCAGAAACAATGATCTGTACATACAAAGAGGACTTGACCTTGTTCCTGAAGTTAAGAAGTGCTGTTCAAGAGCGTTATTCGGATGCCATTAATTATAAGCAGTTTGAGGGACAGATTCAGAAACTGATCAATACGCACATTGAAAGTGGTGAGGTGAAAACCATTACGGAGTTGGTAAACATCTTCGATAAAGAAAAATTTGAAGCTGAGATTGAAAAAATAATCGGCAAAGCTGCCAAGGCGGATACGATAGCTTCGAGAACTGCCAAATATATCCATGAAAATATGGAGACAGATCCTGCTTTCTACAAGAAGTTTTCACAAATGCTGAAAGAAACCATTGCCGATTACGAACAAGGACGTATCGATGAAGCGGAATATCTGGAGCGGGTGTTGAAGCACAAAGAGGAAGTGTTGGCTCATACAGATAAGGAGATACCAAAAGAACTGGTTGATAATAATGTAGGGAAAGCCTTTTTCGGCTTGAGTCTGGAAGTCTACAAATCCATTCCATCAGAACAAAGCAAGGCTGTTGATCGAAAGCATGTTGCCCTGGAAACGGCCTTGGCTTTTGACGCAATCATCCAACCTAAAATCATTGTGGATTGGCAAACCAATTCGACCTTGATTGGAAAAATGAAAATTGAGTTGGAAGATTTTCTCATCGATGAGATTAAACGCAAATACGCTATTCCATTGACTTTCGATGATATGGATGCGATCATTGACCAATGTGTGAATGTTGCTAAATTATGGTACAAGTAATGGAAGATACGATTCGTTATGGAGCTTCAGACATCGTATTCAGCGTTCAATATTTAAACCGGAAGACCTTGACTATTGCGGTTTTTCCGAATGGAAGTGTCGTGGTTAAGGCACCGGAAAATACAACCATTGAAACCATTCACGACAAATTGCATAAACGGGCTTCCTGGATTATCAGGCAACAAAACTATTTCAAGTCTTTTGGAGAAAGATCTTCGGAACGTCGGTTTATCAGTGGAGAGTCCCATCTGTATTTGGGACGTCAATACTTGTTACATGTTGAAGTAGGAAAACCGGAAAGCGTAAAATATAAAGGACGCTGTTTTGAAATCGTTTGTTCATCCAAACCGAAGGCTAAAGAGTTAATGAATGATTGGTATCGTGTCCATGCAAAAATTAAATTTGCAGAAATTGCGGAACCGATTATTCAACGCTTCGGACGATACCATGTAACGCCGGCTTCAATTTATACTCAGGAGATGTATAATCGCTGGGGCAGTTGTACCAATAGCGGAAAGATTATTCTTAATACCGAGCTGATTAAAGCCGCTCGACCTTGTATCGAGTATGTGATTACGCACGAACTTTGCCATCTGATCCACAGGAATCATACAAAAGCGTTCTATGAATTGTTGTCTTCAGAAATGCCGGATTGGGAAAAATGGAAAAAGAAGTTGGAGCAATCTTTGATATAGAGACCTATATTCAGGAAGTCTTGGGCTGCCGGACTGTAGTCTCTGGCCGGTCGGCTGGAGCCGATTATGGAATTAATTGTAACTTTTGATGAAAAACTCAGAATAATGATCCTATGTAAGAATCGGGAATTCTTTATAGAACCGAAGCAGGGATATGGTTTCTGTCCGTAGTTTTGTACGAACGAATTTCTTCATATCCTCATCCATTAACTCGCCCAAACCGTTTAATATACCTCGGTCGCTCATGTTTTCGAGATGGTCGATACATTTTTGCATGTAATCAGCCAGTGGCATTTCCATGCGGGTTTCAACAATCTCTTTGTTTATCGGCGTTTGTTTCTGCATGAAGAACCAACTATCAAAGATATCACGATTCGTTAATTCTCCACGGTCAAGTAAAGCACAGAGTTTATGAGCGAACATATCCGGAGCAACCATAACCTGCATATTGATACCCAGTAAGTTTTTTCTTTCGTAATGATTATTCCACTGCCGGTTGGAGATTTCTATTTTCAGTTTCCGTTCGCCAACACCGTAATCCAGTACGATAATCGGGCCGTAGAACTTCATTGCTTCGTCGAATATCTTACCGTATTTCAACAGGATTTTTCGTACCTTCTCATATACCGTTTTTTCTTTTACCAAATCGAGTAGATTGAAATCCAAATCGACTGAAAAACGGGGCAAATCATAAAAAAACATTAATGCCGTGCCACCTTTGAAGCCGAGGCAATTTGCCAATTCGATATCGGAATAGATGCCTTTGAGTATCTGTGTCAGGAAAAATTTATGTTTGTTGATGTTAACCATTTGCGAGCATTTTTTTAACCCTTGCCGTAAGCGTTTTAGAATTATAAATAGGCAAAAGTTTAGTTATTAAATTCTTGTCAAGAGGATTTAGGTTGTCGAAATAGTATGTTGCGTCTAAATACAGGATGTCCAAAAAGGCACGTTCGGGCGTGGCAATATTTACATTGCCGGTTTGATTGATGCCTTGCGTGACGATAAGGATTTCACCCTTAATTTTTCGATAGGTGTAAGTGTGCCTCTCTACATCAACACTACGGCTCAAGTAACTGACAGCAGTTATCCGTTCATCATACTGGAAAACAACACCGGCTTTTTGCAACACGTATTCCAGCGAAATATAAGACGGAGTATAAAGCATACAGGCCAATTCTTTGGGGTTGTAGTTGGGTTTAACATAAATGCCTTTTCGCGGACGGAGCAACTTTCCTTTGCGAATATAGTAATTCAACCGTTCGTTCAGTTTCTTAAAATCACTCTCTCCGATAAGCATAGCAATATCGTTCAGCGAAAACACAGTTCGTGTATCGCTAAAAACCGACAAAATCAAATCGCTATTTCGAGAACTATTCATTGGACTATTTTCAATGTTCAGTTCACAAAGCTAAGAAATAATTCTGATTCGCCCAAATATCTCTCTGACAAGACAAAACCGGCCGCAATTCGTCGAATCCGAAAAGGCAATACTGGACATTTATAGTTCGACTTTTTTCAAAAAATCACTCAATCCGCAAACTTCCACATCATTTTTAAATGGATAAGATGCTGATACGGGTGACACAATATATGTTTTATCCGGCTTTGTGATTTCTATAGCACTCCAAAAGCCTTTAGTTACCTGTGGTGCAGAGGATGCTTTACATTCTACAGCTATTGTCCGGGTACCCCTTTCGATAAGCAAGTCTAACTCATCCCCTGTAGCACTACGGTAAAAAGAAAATTTGCAATCTTTCAGTGAAGAAATAATATTTTCAATGACAAAGCCTTCCCATGATGACCCAAAAATAGGGTTGCCCATTAGGGAATTGAAATCATCCACTTGTAGCAGTCGATGTAATAACCCACTATCTCTCACATAAATTTTGGGAGATTTAACCAAACGTTTCTTGATATTCTTTTCAAATGGTGGTAACGAACGGATAATAAAGGTCTGCTCCATCAGGTCGATATATCGGCGAATAGTTTGATAAGTTACACCTAGCGATTCTCCCAATCTGGACGAATTAAAAAGTTGCCCTTGATTGTGCGCACACATAGTCAGTAAACGACGAAGTTGCAATGCGGGAATTTGAAATCCGAGTTGTGGGATATCTCGTTCTACATATGTTCTAAGGAAATTTTCTCTCCAAAGCAGGCTCCCTTGTTCAGATGATGCGAGATAGCTATCAGGATATCCTCCACGAAGCCAAAACTTATTCAATTCAAAATTTGCATTTTGTTCAACTTCTTCAATTGTGAATGGGGTGAGTTCAATAAGCCCGACCCTTCCGGCTAACGATTCTGACGTTTTCTGTATAAGGTCTTGCGAAGCAGATCCAAGCAAAATGAATCGTCCTGGACGACGGTTACGGTCTATTTCACTTCGCAATACAGAAAAAAGTTCCGGTACTAACTGTATCTCGTCCAAGCAAATTGTCACATCTTGATTAGCTTGAAAGAATAACATAGGTTCTCTCAGTTTATTCAAGTCATCCAAATTCTGAAGGTCTAAATATAGATAGGCATCCGAATTTTGATAGAGCATTTTCACCAAAGTGGACTTTCCACATTGCCTTGGGCCTAAAATGGCAACCGCAGGAAATACGTTTATATTCTCTGTTACAAACGTTTCTATATTTCTATTGATCAATATTTGCATATCATAAATACGATTTCTATTTTGCACAAATATGGTGATTCTATTTAAAACTACAAAAAAAGAACGATATTTTGTTTCTGAAATGCACTATATTGGGCGGTATAATAGAAACAAAATAAAGAAATGACCTTTCTGGAATTTAGGAATCAACTATTCGATTTGATATGCTTCAATATCTGTCAGGTTTACGCAAGTCAATATGAATGGGATTATGTACCTTCTTTTCAGAGTCCGTGGTCAACGGGCGGTGTGATAACTTATTATTATGAAATGAATTGGGGCTGTGATGGAGATTTCAATGGAAGGTCGTTGGATAATATTGAAAGATCATTGGAAGATAAAGATAAAAATAAAGAATACCCCTTAAAATCAGTTACTTTAAAAGTTACCTATAATGAACAATACCATTATCCTGAAAAAGTAATATACAGTACAGATTATTACGTTAAAAAGAATGCCTATATAACACCGGGTCTTGGTTCGTCTTTTGAGTTAAACATAACAGAGTTCGTTCCATAGAGCCAACGCTAATGAAATGTCTTGTCTTGCCTGTAAAAAAAGAGGTGAAAGTCAATCCGGAACTTAAGAAAGCATTATCTTTGTCCGGAAATATAACATTAAAATGATTAGGATGAAACTAAGCAAGATAATTCCGATACTGTTACCGACCGTATTGTGTCTGTTTCCGTCGTGTGAATACGATGATATGGTTGCTGCCGAATATTACAAAATTGATAAAATCACTTCTATTCAAAGCCTTTTTGAAAACATTGCCCGTCAACCGGAAGCTGCCGGTGATCTGATAAATACGGCGGAACGGATTGCCGGGTACAGCGATATTTCGGAGCTGACCCCTGTGGGGATTTATATATCCAAAGATTTTGGATATGCCAGGGGCGCCTGTATTGCTGCCTGTGCTCAGGCTGCTGCGCGTCAGCCCGAAATTTATGACTTGCTTTTAGATACGGCTGTAAAATTTCTGGGAGCTTATAACAGTCCGGGTATTACGGCACAAATAAATTCCTATTCAAAGGTAAAAGCGTTACCCGGCATTCTTGAGGGAATAGCCCGTCAACCGGAAATATACAATCAATATAAAGAATTGTGCAACACTTTATTAGGTGTTGATCTTTCAGACGAAATATAGCCGCAACACTTTTTTGTGTCTTTTGGTATCTTTGCGGCCGCTATGTGGATAGTCCTTGCATTGGTCTCGGCATTTTTCCTGGGACTTTATGATATTTTTAAAAAAAAGTCCCTGGAGGGGAACAATGTGTTGACGATATTATTTCTCAACACATTTTTCTGTGCGCTGCTTTTTATCCCTTTTATTGTGATCTCGCATACATCGGGCTCATTGTTGCAGGGAACACCTTATTTTGTGCCTCATGGCGGAGCAACTGATCATCTGAAAGTACTGATAAAGTCTGTGATTGTGCTTGCTTCATGGACAATGGGATATTACGCCATTAAAAATCTGCCCATAACCATTGCGGGACCGGTAAATGCCACAAGGCCCGTGCTGGTACTTATTGGCGCAGTGGCGTTATTTGGTGAAAGATTGAATCTTTACCAATGGACAGGTATTGCGCTGGCGCTCACGTCATTTCTTCTTTTGAGTATTACCGGCAGGAAAGAAGGCATAGCCTTTTCGAGGAACAAATGGATCTGGTGCAGTGTGGGGGCGACCGTCATGGGAGCCGTAAGCGGCCTGTACGATAAACAACTGATGCGCGAAATGGAGCCGATGTTCGTGCAGTCCTGGTATGTGGTTTATCAATGCCTCCTGATGGGGTTGTTGCTTTTCCGCATATACAGGAAAGGAATCGAAAAACAAACACCTTTCCGCTGGGTATGGAGTATTCCGTTTATTTCTCTGTTCCTGTCCGTTGCCGACTTTGCCTATTTTTATGCCCTGTCTTTTGACGAATCGATGATCTCTATAGTGTCAATGCTGCGGCGTTGCAGCGTAGTTGTCTCGTTTATATACGGGGCGGTGGCCTTACAGGAAAAAAATATTAAGGCAAAGGTGCTTGATATGATTCTGGTGCTTATCGGACTCGTTTTTTTGGTGTTGGGCAGCCGATAATTTATTTGTAAATTTGAAAAAAATTATACTATGAAAATCAAGAAAGTAGAAGCCATAGAGATTCTGGATTCAAGAGGGAATCCAACAGTAGAAGTGGATATAAGGCTGGAAGACGGGACAAAGGCCCGGGCTATGGTTCCCAGCGGTGCCTCTACCGGGGAAAGAGAAGCGGTGGAAATGCGTGACGGAGATAAGAAACGTTATATGGGAAAAGGTGTTTTGAACGCTGTGGGCAATGTAAACGAAAAAATTGCCCCGGCCATAGAAGGCCAATGTTTTGGCAGTCAGCGCGCACTGGACTATTTCCTTTTGAATCTGGACGGGACGGCCAATAAATCGAAACTGGGCGCCAATGCCGTGCTGGGTGTTTCCATGGCTTATGCCAGGGCCGCGGCTGACAGCCTGGGATTGCCGTTATACCGCTACCTGGGAGGCAGCAATGCTTATCTAATGCCGGTCCCCTGTATGAATGTGATCAACGGGGGTGCGCATGCAGACAATACCGTAGATTTTCAGGAATTTATGATAGCTCCCCATAATGCGCCTTCTTTTACCGAGGCCATACGAATGGGGGCCGAGGTATTCCATTCGCTCAAAAGTGTGCTGAAGGCCAAGGGATTAAGCACCGGCGTGGGTGATGAGGGCGGTTTTGCACCCGATCTGAAATCGAATGAACAGGCCGTGGAGATGATCCTGGAAGGGATCGTAAAAGCGGGTTACCGTCCCGGAGACGATGTGAGCATATGTCTTGACCCTGCCGCCAGCGAGATGTGGGAGAACGGGAAATATAAATTCTTTAAGAGCACGCAGCAGTTGCTGGACAGTGACGAAATGATCAAGTTATGGGAAGGCTGGGTAAACCAATACCCGATTGTATCCATTGAAGACGGCCTGGCCGAAAATGACTGGACCGGCTGGAAGAACCTTACCGATGTGGTCGGCCGGAAGATAGAGCTGGTAGGAGATGACCTGTTCTGTACCAATAAAGCCATCCTGGCAGAAGGTATTGAAAAAGGCGTTGCCAATTCTATCCTCATTAAGCTGAATCAGATAGGTACGGTTACAGAAACGCTCGAAACCATTGAGCTGGCAAACAAAAACTCTTACAATTGCTTTGTTTCGCATCGCAGCGGGGAAACATCGGACAGTTTCATTGCCGACCTGGCTGTAGCCGTAAATGCAGGCCATATTAAAACAGGAAGCGGCTGCCGCAGCGAACGCATAGAAAAATTCAACCAGCTAATGCGTATTGAGCATGAATTAGGTGCTGTTGCGCGTTTTCCCGGTAAAAAGGCTTTCAAAAACGTTAAATGAGGCTTACAGATAATCATACCCATACGGTATTTTCCACAGACGGAAGGATGACAATGGTCCGTGCGATTGAGAAGGCGAGAGAGATAAACTTATCGGGTATTTGTTTTACGGAGCACTACGATTTTGATGCGCCGGAGAATGTTACATTATTTACTTTTGATCCTCAGGAGCACCAGGAAGAGATAGGGCGGACGGTACGGTCTATGAATCTCGGAGCCGGTTTGGAATTTGAGGTGCTGAAAGGCATTGAAGTGGGCATTCAGCCCAAAAGCATGGAGGCTGTAAAAGAACTTCTTGGCCGTTATTGTTTCGATACGGTTATAGCCTCCATGCATTTTATTGAAGACAAGGATCCTTACCACGGAGATTATTATCTTGATTACGGATACAAAGAAGCTTACGGACGCTATCTGGAGTCTATCCTCACATGCCTTAAGGATTTTGACGGATACGATATCCTGGGCCATTTCGATTATGTAGCCCGTTATTCGCCGTATAAAGAGCATACCATTACCATGGCTGAATTCGGCGAAATACTTGACCCAATACTTACATTGCTGGCTCACAACGGAAAAACGTTTGAAATCAACACAAAAACCTATCAACCGTTTGCACACGGAACGCCTTCGCTCGATACGGCCATTCTCAAACGCTACAAAGAACTGGGCGGCGATGCCGTGAGTCTGGGGTCAGATGCTCATACGGAAAATCATATAGGAGAGAATTTTGAATATTATTCAGATATAATGAAACGTTGCGGCTTCCGTTACGGTGTCTTTTACCGGCAAAGGAACCCCGTTTTTGTTAAACTTAATTAATGCTGTTCAATGAGAAAATGGTTCATTTTATTGGGTTTATTTCTGCTTTCCTGCCAGAGCAAACCGGAGTATCTGCCTGTTATTGATCGTGCGCTCAACGATGAAAATTTTTCGCATTATGTAGATTTCCGGTTTTATCCGAAAGACCGGAATGCGCTGCCTATAGGTGTTTTTGACTCGGGAACCGGCGGGCTTACGGTTTTGGAAGCATTACTTTCAAGCAGATTGCTGGATAGTGAAGATTACATTTATCTTGGCGATCAGGCCAACATGCCTTACGGCAATTATCCTTCCGAGGACAAGACAGATTTTCTAAGGGAACTTGTTGTCAAAGATGCCTTGTTCCTGCTGGAAAAAAAGGTAAAGATCATAGTGGTGGCCTGTAATACGGCTACTGCATACGGACTGGGGGATATTCGCACCCTGCTGGAAGAAAGCCGGTCCGGGATAAAGGCCATTGGGGTTATTGATGCAGGGGTAACAGCCGCTTTGAACCAGTTAGATAAAAATGAAAATGCGGCCATTGGCGTACTGGCCACGGTGGGCACCATTGCCTCGGGCGGATATGAAAATACTCTTATGAATGCGGCAAAGGAGCAGGGATATCGGGGCACCCTGCGGGTAATCAGCCAGGGATCCATGGGTTTTGCCGAGGCCGTTGACGGCGAACCCGATTTCATAGATCCGGAAGCGACAGCGCCCCGGAGTTTGTACCGCGGGCCGTCTCAGAACCATCCCGAATTCAGAATAGACACGGATTTGCTTGATGCTTATCGTTTTGATTTTTCTGAAAACCATATGTTGTACGAAGGCAGCGCCCAGATACCTGAACATTTGCAGCTTAATGCGCCCCAAAATTATGCACGGTATCATCTCCTGTCCCTGGTGGAGAAGTTGCGGCGGTCCGATACGCCCCCGGAGCTCAGGTGTCTGATACTGGGGTGCACGCACTATCCATACCAGACGCATACCATTGCCGCCATGCTTAAAGAATTGAGGGACTATAAAAAAGACGGTGAATACGTTTACCGCCATCTTATTGCGGAAGATGTGGTGATTATTGACCCGGCCATTGAAACCGCGCGGGAAGTTTATACAACACTGCTTAAAGATAAGCAGTTATCTACGAGACTTGCCCCATCGAGGGCCGCGTTTTACATCTCCGTGCCTGTTGAGGATTCTTTAACGGCCGGTCGCCTGGATTATCCCGGCCGGTTTTCATACGAGTACAAATACGGACGTAATCCCGGGGAATTAGTCAGCGACGTGGAGATCGTTCCTTTTTCCAGGAAAAATACAGATGAGGAAACCAGGGCACGTATCGGTTCCCTGCCCAGGGTCGGCCGGCTGTTATCCTTTTAACAAACCGGTTAGTTTTTCTGCAATCTGAACGGCATTTGTGGCGGCTCCTTTTCTGAGGTTGTCCGATACCACCCACATATTCAGGGTGTTTTCACACGAAAGGTCGTAACGAAGACGGCCCACAAATACCTGATCGGAACCTTCACTAAATAAAGGCATGGGATAGGTGAGCGAGCCGGGATGGTCCTGCAGGGTAACTCCCGGGAACGATTCAAGGAGTTCTCTGACCTGTTCGAGTGTAAAAGGCTTTTCAAACTGTGCATTTACGGACTCGGAATGACCTCCCGTAACCGGAACCCGCACGGTCGTGGCCGATACGCCAATGGAATGATCAGCCAATATTTTGTGTGTCTCGTTTACCATCTTGATCTCTTCCTTTGTATATCCGTCGGGAAGGAATACATCTATCTGGGGAATGATATTCAGGTCAATAGGGTAGGGATAGGCATTCCCTGTGGGTTTGCCGGTTTCGTTCCCCGTAAAGCGGGCCTGTCTTTCATCCGATAATTGCTTTACTCCTTTTTGCCCCGTTCCCGAAACCGACTGATAAGTAGAAACTACAATTCTTTTTAGCCGGAAGGCTTTGTGAAGCGGAGCAAGTGCCATGAGCATCTGAATGGTGGAGCAGTTTGGATTGGCAATAAGGTAATCCTCTGTAGTGAGAATGTTCCCGTTAATTTCGGGTATGATAAGTTTGACATCGGGATCCATACGCCAGCATGAAGAGTTATCCACCACACGGCATCGGGCGTTGGCAAAAAGGGGCGCCCAATGGCGCGAGACAGTCGCTCCTGCGGAAAATAAAGCTATCTGAGGGTTCATTTCCACGGCTTTCGCGGGGGAAACCACACGGAACGTTTTGTTCCTGAAAAGAATTTCTTTTCCTTCCGATTTTTCAGAGGCTACGGGAATTAATTCGCTTACCGGGAAGTCCCTTTCTTCCAGGATTTTGATCATGGTGCTTCCTACCAGTCCGGTGGCACCTACTACTGCTATTTTCATATTTTGACGGTTTGAAGAATATCATTAAACAAACCCGAGGCCGTCTGGACGGCGCCTGCTCCGGCCCCTTCCACTTTTAGTCCTCCGGGATACATACTGCTGTAAATAAGAAGGGCACTGTCTGTATTGCCCAGATTGAAAAACGGATGGGTTTCATCAATGGCTTGCAGGCCAACATTTACCTGCCCGTTTTCCAGGCACACGAGATATTTCAGCTTCCACCCTTCCCGGGAAGCCCGACTGTACAGGTCAACGAAATGGGATTCATCGGGCCAGACCGCCGGCAGAAATGAGGCCGTTTTTATATCTTCCTCTTCTATTGCCAGTCCTGTTTCGCGGGCCAGGATAAGCGCTTTGCGGAGCACGTCCGTTCCGGAAAGATCTGTAAGGGGGTCGGGCTCTGTGTAACCCAATTCTTTGGCCTGTGCTACAATTTGTTCAAATGGCACGGATCCGTTGTAATGGGTAAACACATAATTAAGTGTTCCGGAGAGGCTGGCTTCTATGCGCGAAATTTTATCGCCGCTACGAACCAGCTGCCCGATAAGGGATATCACCGGAAGCGCCGCTCCTACATTCGTTTCGTAAAGGAAAGGAACGTGCTCGTTACGGGCATTCCTCCTTAGGGCAAGGTAGTAATCCATTCCCGATGCATTCGCGATCTTGTTGCAGGTCACGATCCCTATTTTGTTGGAGAGAATTTCTGCGTAGCGGGCCGCAATGTATTTATCGCCCGTACAATCCACAAAAAGACTGTTACGCATGTTGAATTCAAGTACCCGGTCGGGGAATGAGTCGTTACTTCTGGCTATGTCTTTTCTTCCCAGGGCTTCTGCAATCCGTTCCCTGTCCAATCCCGTCTTGTCAAAAATCATGGTACGTGTATTACTGATCCCGGCAATATTCAGTTCGATCCCTTTGTTTTCTTTGATTACCTCTTTCTGCTCAAAGATCATATTCACCAGTTGTTTTCCCACATTTCCGTACCCGGCAATAAACAGGTTCACCTTCACACTGGGCACTCCAAAAAATTCTTCATGGACGGCCCGGATAGCGTCTTCTACGTCGGCTGTTGCCACAACGGCCGAAACGTTTTTCTCGGACGAACCCTGCGCAATGGCCCGGATAGTAATGTTCCTTCTGCCTATGGCCTCGAACATGCGTCCGCTGGCTCCGGACTGGTTTTTCATATCGTCTCCGATAAGGCTTATTATAGAGAATCCGCATTCGATTTTCAGCGGCTCTACCTTATTCAGCGATATTTCATAGGCAAACACTTCGTCGGCGGCTTTCTTTGCTTTATCGGCTTCTTTCTCTTCAATAGCCACGAGCATAGTATGTACCGATGAAGCCTGGGTGATAAGTATAATGTTGATATCCTGTTTGGTAAGCGCGTCAAAAAGACGACTCGAATAACCCGGGACGCCAACCATGCCGCTTCCTTCCATGGAAAGCAGGGCTATCCGGTTACTGCTGGAGATTCCCTTGATCTTGTTATTCCCTTCCGGCGGGTTCTGTTCAATGAGAGTTCCGGCAGCGTGCGGATTAAAAGTATTCTTTACCAGGATTGGAATTCCGCTGGCCACTACCGGCTGGATAGTGGGAGGATAAACGACTTTTGCCCCAAAGTGCGAAAGTTCCAGCGCCTCTTTATAGGATATGTTTTCTATGGTCACAGCCTGTGTAACGATCCTGGGGTCTGCGGTCATCATGCCGTTCACATCGGTCCATATCTCAAGGATCCTGGCCTCGGCACCCACGGCCAATAAAGCAGCGGTGTAATCCGAGCCTCCGCGCCCCAGCGTGGTGGTACGCCCGCCTGAATCGGTGGCAATAAAGCCCGGTACAATATAGATCTTGGTAGAGTTGGAGCGGACCATTTTACGTATATTCCTGTATGTAGCTTCTGTATTCACTACATTATGGGATCCGGACAGATCGGTTTTGATCAGTTCCCGGGCATCTACCCATTTGCAACTCATTCCAAGGGATGCGCATTTGGCATGGATGATCTTTGTAGAAAGCAATTCTCCAAAACTCATGATCAGATCGGTTGTGTAGAAACTGATTTCCCTGATGAGGTAGATCCCGTTGCAGATGCCTTTCAATTCATCGAAAAGAGCGGTAATCTGGCTTTGAATCTCGTGTTGAAAATCGGCCGGAATGAGCTTGTTTATGATTTCCGTGTGACGGGTCTCAAGCTCCCGGATGAGTTCTTCGTATTTTTTGTTCCCGGCTCCGGCGAGAGTCCCAATCTCAATTAATTTGTCCGTAGCTCCGCTTATGGCTGAAGCCACAAAAATGGTTTTATCTTTTCCCGAGGCCTCCTTTAAAATATTAATAACCTTGGTAATGGTAGAAGCGCTGGCTACCGAGCTGCCTCCAAATTTAAGTACTTGCATAATGCATTAATGATTTGTTCGTGTTCCAATAAAAAACCGTCGTGACCAAAACCGGACGAGATAACAACCAATCTGGCGCCGGATATGTGATGTGTCAAATATTCCATTTCTGAAAGTGGAAACAATATGTCGCTGTCTATGGCTATGCATAATGTGCGGGCCGTTATCCGGGATAATGCGTTTTCCACTCCTCCTCTGCCCCTGCCTACGTTGTGAGTGTCCAGGCTTAGTGTGAGATAATAATAACTGTAGGCGTTAAAGCGGTCTGTCAGTTTCCTGCCCTGGTACTGATGATAGGTGCAGGCTTTACGGGCCAGAAAGCATTCGGGATCATCTTCTGACTGCGTCCGGCAGTAGCCCTCGTAGGAACGGTAAGATAACAGGGCCACGGTGCGTGCTGCCGCCAGGCCCGTTTTACCTCCGCCTGGATTGTCCTGCCGTTCAAAAGACGGGTCGGCTCTGAGCGCCATCCTCTGCGATTCGTTGAGGGCTGTGCCCCATGCGCTGATCCGTGCATTACAGGCTATTAGACATAATTCTTTAATGACTGCAGGATTTGATATGCTCCATTCCAGGGCCTGAAACCCGCCATTTGAACCGCCAATCAGCAGATCTACGGAGTCTATCCGCAGATGTTCTCTGAGCAGTTCGTGCGCTTTAACCATATCACGTACCGAGAATACGGGGAAGTCGAGTGAAACGGGACCGGTGGTACCGTAACAGGAGCCCAGGACATTCGCGCATACCAGGAAATATTTGTCCGGATCGAAGAATTTACCCGGGCCCGCCAGGGAAGGCCACCATTCCATCGGATTAGAGTTGGCAGTCAGAGCATGGCAAATCCAGACCACCTTGCGGCCTTTGGGCGCCCCGGCACTGCAATGATAGCAGATTTCCAGAGCGGGGAGCGTTTGACCGTTCTCGAGAGTGAATGTTTTGTCGTACAGGTATTTTTTTCTGATCATGAGGCTACAGTTTGTTAAGCGATTCTTCCAGGTCTGCTTTCAGATCGTCAATATGCTCTATGCCAACAGCCAGCCGTAGTGTTCCCGGTCCTATGCCGGCGGCCCGTAGCGCATCGGGGCTCATCTGACCGTGGGTGGTCGAAGCCGGGTGTGCTATAAGGGTTTTGTTGTCACCTACATTAACCAGGTGGGTAATGAGCCCGAGCCGTTCTACAAAACGGGCCGTTTCCTCGCGGCTGCCTTTAACGGCAAAACTTAGTACCGCTCCGAATCCTTTTTTGAAATATCTCCGGGCATTGGCATATGACGGATTGTCTTTAAGACCGGGATAATTTACACTTTCCACTTTGGGATGTTCCACCAGCCATTCCGCCAGTTCCTGTGTATTGTCCATGGCCCGTTGCATACGCAATGAGAGTGTTTCTGTTCCCTGCAGGATGAGCAGGGCATTGAACGGAGCCAGGCAGCAACCCAGGTCACGCAGTCCCAGGGCTCTTGCCCGTGTGGCAAATGCGGTATTGGGTTGTCCGGGTTCCCAGCCCCCAAAAGATTTCCAGAAATTCAATCCATGGTACGAGGCGCAATCCTCTGTAAATTCGGGAAATCGACCATTATCCCAATTAAAATTTCCGCCGTCAACCACAATGCCGGCTATACTGTTGCCGTGACCTCCTATCCACTTGGTGGCGGAGTGTGTAACAATGCTGGCTCCATAGTCCAGTGGCCGGAAAAGATAGCCTCCTCCACCAAACGTGTTGTCAATGATCAGGGGAATGCCCGCTTTGTGGCAGATATCGGCCAGTGCCTCGAAATCGGGAACAAAATAATCTGAGTTTCCAATGGTCTCGGCGAACAGGGCTTTGGTCCCGCTATCGGTCAGGCGTTCAAAATCAGCTGCCTCTTTTCCACCGGCAAAACGAAAATCAATGCCAAAATGCCGCAGGCTGTTATTGAATAACGTGTAACTTCCTCCGTATAGCGAAGAAGCACAAACGACGTTATCTCCGGGTGATGCAATATTTTGAAAAGTAAGTAGATGTGCTGCCTGTCCAGATGAAACGGCCACAGCGGCAGTTCCGCCTTCCAGTGCGGCAATGCGTTTTTCCAATACTTCTGTGGTGGGATTGGAAAGACGGGAATAAATATATCCATCTTCTTTCAATTCAAATAACCGGGCGGCATGCTCAATACTTTTGAACGTATAGGAAGCGGTCTGATAGAGTGGGGTGGCGCAGGAACCGGTCTCCGGGTCTGACTTGCGACCGGCATGGACCTGCAAGGTCTCAAAATGAGAATATTCTGACATTTTTTAAGTATGTTAAGTGGAAAAATGGGGAAAATATGCGGGTTCAGACGAACCCGGGGTCCGGAATGCATCTTAAAGATGCATGCGCATAGACATAGAATACAGATAGAACTTGTAATTCATGCGGCAAATATAAAAATTTTTTAAATAAAAATATTGTCTATAAAATAAAGTTGTTTATATTTGCAAAAACTTTATTAATAGAACAAAACTATGAATGAAAAAGAAAGTCTGGATTTGATTACCAGAATGATAAACAATACCAGAAAAGGTATTGAAAAAAACGCCGCTTTACCCATGTTGATCTTCGGGTACGCCAGCATGATCACTTCACTGGCCGTTTGGCTGGCACTCTCCCTTACGGGAAATTATTGGTTCCATCTTCTTTGGGCCGCCATTCCCTTGTTGGGCTGGTCGGTACTGGGGTTACTCAAAGCAAAGCGTTCCCGCGGGGAAGCAACTCCCGGTTCGTATATTGGCCGGATAATCGCCAAAATGTGGTATCTGTTGGCGGGTGTCATGGTGTTGTGCATGATTGTTCCATTTATTGTCAGAGGATTTCCGGTGGCTTTTGTTATGACTTTACTGGTAGCCATAGGGGTTAGTTGTTCCGGGCTTTTTGTACGTTACCTGCCTTTTATTGTCTGCGGTTTTGCAGGAATTCTGCTTTCGTTTGCTTTTCTATGGATTGAAGGGATTGTTCAGTCTCCCGTTTTGGCTCTGATGTTTCTTATCATTATGGTGATTCCTGGGCATATGTTACAGGCTGCCAACAATAAAAACATAAAAAATGCTTAAAGAACTGGATCCGCTGTTACACGCCGAGCTGCGTCTGGCTGTGATGTCTGTGCTCATTACGGCAGAGGAGGCGGACTTTGTCTATTTACAGGAACAGACAGGGGCCACATCGGGAAACCTGAGCGTGCAGTTGGATAAGCTTCAGCAGGCGGGATATATAGAAGTAGAAAAGACCTTCAGGGGAAAAAAGCCCAGGACGGTCTGCCGGATTACACAAACCGGGACAGATGCCTTTGCGAAGTATGTAGAGGTATTGAAAGGCTATCTGAATATTAAATAGTACCGCCGGCAATCAAACGGGCGAGTGCTTCTACACATTCTTTTTCCGTCATCAGACTCAGGCGGGAAAGTATCCGGATATCGTATCCGTTCGTGGCATCGTAGGTCTTCAGCACTTCGGTCAAACGTTCCAGTTGTTTGTCCATGGATAAGGTAAGCGGCTGAGGACTGTATTTCAGTCTCAGTACCGCCGTTTCAAGTTCCGAGGCTACTTTGTTTTCATCTTCTTTTCGGATAAAGCAGGCAGCCTTTCCGTTTTCGGCGGGTGCCGTATGCGGCGCCTGCCCGCTTTTGGGGACCCAGACATCCAGAACGGTCTTGCCATCGTAATTCCAGTATCGGGTTTCAAAAGCCACTGCCGGTTTACAGAAAACATTCGCTGCAGCCTCCACAACGTATACCTCCTCGTCCTTATGCTTTAAACCCACAACCTTCCCGTTATCCTTAACACCCACCAGCAAACGACCTCCGTCCGTATTGGCGAAAGCGGCCAACGTCCGGGAGATTTTCTTTGCATCGTTCAGGAAGTACTTGAAATCCTGCTGCTGATGCTCTCCTTCCAGAATCATTTTTTCTAACGGATGCATGGTGCAAAGTTATTTCTATCTTTGTTTATATGAAAAAAACATCACTTGTAAGTTTGTTTGTTTTCTGTGTCCTTTGGCCTTTTCTCATTTATGCCCAGTCCAAAAACGAAACGGTTCTGAAAGAACTGGATAATGTGATTGCCAACAAGTCCACCTGGCAGAAAAATAAAGAGAACAACCTGAGAAGCATCAAGTCTTTGCTGGCCTCGGCGGTAACAGGTGAACAGCGATATGGTATATATGCCGGTCTTTATAATGAATACAACAATTACAGTACCGATTCGGCACTGGTTTATGCAGAAAAAAAACTTAAACTCGCAAGGGAACTGAACAATACCCGGTGGATAAACGAATCGGTGCTGGACATTGCTAATTTATATTATATGTCCGGTATGTATGTAGAAACACTCGAACTGGTACGCATGATTGACAGAGATTCTTTATCCGTTGACCAGTATGCCAGGTATTACCATGTGTTTAGAAGTACTTACGGAGGACTCAGACGTAATTGCATCTCCCCGGAGAAGGCGGGCGAATACCAGGTGCAGATAGATAAATACCGCGATTCGTTAAAAATGTATATTTCCGAGGATGATATATCGCACCTGTATGTTGTGACCGATTATCTCATTGAAAAAGGGGAATATGACAGCGCCCTGCAAATGTTACTGAAGAAATATGCAGATTCCCGGATTGGTTTGCACGAAAAAGCGGTTCTGGCCTATTCGCTTTCACAGGCCTACCTTGGCCTGAATAATCATAATCAGGCAGAATACTATTTGGCCCTGAGCGCCATAAATGATATTACCACGCCTGTAAGAGAATACCGTTCTCTGCAGGAACTCGCTGCATTGATCTATGAACGGGGAGACATAAGCCGGGCCTATAATTATATAAACTGTGCCGTGAATGATGCCACCTCGTCCAATGCCAGAACATATCTTCCTGCGATGACCGACCTGTTGCCCATTATTAATAAGGCTTACGAGGACCAGCTGGCTCACAAAAGAATGCAGCAGAATGTGCTTCTGCTGCTTATGGCCCTGATTATAATTACCCTTACCGTGCTTATGTCTGTTGTAAGTAAACAAAAAGGCAGACTGGCAGAAGCGCAGAGGCAGCAGCATACGATCAATCTGGAGCTACAGAAGGTAAATGAAGAATTGCAGACAGCCAACGGCCGTTTACGGGATATAAACAACAGACTTTTGGAAACCAATAATATAAAAACGGCTTACCTGGGCCGGTATATGGACAGTTGTTCGGATTATATAGGCTGCGTAGAGAAATACCGGGGCAGACTGATGGAGATTGCCAGGAGAAGCAGTACCTCTGAACTGGTAAAGGAAATCAAATCCTCTACTTTTGTAGAAGACGAGTTGCGTGATTTTTATAATAATTTTGATGCAACATTTCTGCATCTTTTCCCCAATTTCATAGAACAATTCAATGCCCTGCTCTCCCGGGAAGAGCAAATTGTCATTAAGAAAGGCCGGCTCCTGAATTCTGAACTGCGTATTTTTGCCCTGATCCGTCTGGGGATAACCGACTCGGTAAAGATTGCCGAGTTTTTGCGTTTTTCTGTATCGACAGTATACAATTATCGTGTCAAATTCAGAAATGCTGCCCTTGCCGGCAGAGATAATTTCGAAGAAGAAGTCATGAAAATCGGCCAAATCTGACGGCCGGTAAGTTCATATTTTTACTACTTTTTTTATATCTCTCTATTTTTTTAATAACAGAAATTCAGTCGGTTGCAAAAATGTCACAGATATTTTTGCTACTAAAATATCAATTTGTTATAAAGACCTGCATTCTTCGTATAATTTTATGGTGAAACAAACCCTTTTTAACAAATTCATAACCTAAAAACAATATTTAATGAAATGCTTAATTAACGTACCTTTAAAAAGGTTACTGACAATCCTGGCAGCCGTTTTGTTTTTGCTTTTGTCCCCCCGCGCGCAGGCACAGACAATGACAGTGGGGGGAATTGTCTGCGACAAAGACCATGCGGTCATTCCCGGTGTTTCCGTTTTTGATAAGGATAATCCGGACAATCTTACAACATCCGGACTTGACGGGACTTATACCATAACGGTACTTCCGGGAGCCCGGCTTGAGTTTTCCTATATGGGATTCCGGACCCAGCTGGTGGAAGTCGCCGGCAGAGCCGGGATAGATGTCATCATGGAAGAAGATTCGTTTTTACTCGAGGAGATGGTGGTTATCGGGTACGGTACCATCAGGAAATCCGATCTTACCGGATCGGTAGCCCGGGTTGGCAGCGATGTGCTTTCAGATAAACCGGTAACCAGTTTTGGTCAGGCGTTGCAGGGTAGGGCAGCCGGTGTATATATAGTGGACAATGGGAATCCTCAGGAAAATGTTTCTATAAAAATCAGGGGGCTGGGCACCATAAACGACAGCAATCCGCTGTATGTAATTGACGGGGCTCCAATGAGTATGGGCCTGAATTCCATAAATATGCTGGATATTGAAAGCATAGATATCCTAAAAGATGCTTCGGCTACAGCCATTTACGGTTCCCGTGGCGCCAACGGCGTGGTCCTTATAACAACAAAAAAAGGAAAACAGGGAGACGGTAAAATTAGTGTGAAAGCCAATGTGGGTGTTTCTCAGGCTACCGATATGCCCCAAATGCTGAATGCGGCCCAATATGCGGAACTCAGCAATGAAATGCTTTCTGCCGGCGGTGTGACACCCAACCCTGCATGGGCAGACCCGGCTTCGCTGGGAGAGGGCACAAACTGGATTGACGCCATGTTCAACCCCGCGCTTTCACAGATTTATTCCCTGAGTTATTCGGGTGGTGGAGATAAAAATAACTATTATGTGTCGGGCAGCTATTCAGATATTGACGGTATTGTAAAGAGTGTCGGGTATAAACGTCTGACCTTACAGGTCAACGGGACACATAGAGTTAAACCCTGGATTGAATTCGGACATAATATAAGTTTCAGCTACGATAAAAAAACAAGCGGAACATATAGCCTTAACGATGTATTCCGGTCGCTGCCTACCCAGCCCATATTCGAAGAGGACGGAAAATATGCCGGTCCGGAAGGAAATTCATACTGGGTGGGAAATATCAGGAACCAATACGGGACGGCCGAGACCGATAAAAACCTAACACAGGGATACAATCTGCTGGGTACGTTATATGCCGAGGCTTCTATATTTAAGGGATTAAAATTCAAATCACTGGGCAGCGTGGAAGCTAAATTTGCATACAACACTAATTTTATTCCTGCCTATAAATGGAAACCCATAGAAGTGGCGGAATCTTCCTTATATAAAGGAACCGGCAGGTATTTCAGCTACCTGTGGGATAATTATTTCACATATGACAGAACGTTCGGTAAACATTCAATCAATGCTATGGCCGGAGCCAGCCTTCAATGGGGAAGTGAAGACTATTTTAACGGAACAAAAGACGAATTTCTGAAAGACGAGGTGAACCAACTTAAAAATGCCACCAATATCCTGTCTTTTACCGGGAGCGGAAGCGAATGGGCCCTGGCATCTTTTATGTTCAGAGCCAATTACTCCTATGCCGATAAATATTATGCTACTGTGACCGTACGTGAAGACGCCTCTTCCCGTTTTGGAGCCAATAACCGATGGGGAACTTTTCCGTCTTTCTCTCTGGCCTGGAGGCTGAGCAATGAATCGTGGTTTAACCGTCACGGCTTTGTTTCCGACCTGAAATTACGTGCCGGTTACGGGATTACGGGAAACCAGAATATCGGGAATTATACGTTTGCTTCTACGTTCAATACAGGACTCTATGTATTTAACGGAAAAACGGTCAGTACCCTGGTGGCACACAAAATGCCGAATCCTAACGTTCACTGGGAAGAGGTAAAACAGTTTAATATAGGAGTTGACCTTGGCTTTCTGGAAAATCGTCTGAGATTGTCTGTAGATGCATACGACAAAGACACAGACGATATGCTGGTTGCCATGGCAGTTCCTGTATCGTCGGGCTATTCAGATATTGACGTGCCTTCTATCAATGCGGGAAAGGTCAATAACAAAGGGATAGAAGTAACATTATCTGCCGACATCTTTTCGCGGAAAGACTTTAACTGGACCTCCGATTTTAATATTACATTCAACAAGAATAAGATCGTAAGCCTGAACAGCGATACCCCAATGTACTACGGATCTGTTGAAATGTTGGGCAATACACGTGTTAATATGGAAGGTTATCCCATTGGATCATTCTTTGGAAATGTAATGGGAGGAATCTTCCAGAATCAGGCCGAGGTAGACAATTGGGCAGTACAGGTGACAGGCGGTACGGCCCCCGGAGACATCAAATTCCTGGATCTGAACAGCGACGGGGTAATTGATGATTACGACCGTACCATTATAGGGAATCCCAATCCCGATTTCTTTTTCTCCTGGAATAACCGGTTGACATATAAGAATTTTGACCTGGAGCTCTTTTTACAGGGAGTCTGTGGAAACGAGGTATACAATGCTAACAGAATATATCTGGAAGGCATGTCGGTGGCGTTCAACCAATATACTACCGTATTGAATCGCTGGACGGGAGAAGGTACATCCAACGATATGCCCCGCACCGTATATGGCGATCCCAACAAGAATCTGAGAAGTTCCAACAGGTTTGTAGAGGACGGTTCGTACCTGAGGATCAAAAACCTTTCGCTGGGCTATACGTTGCCCAAAGGATTCCGGGTCTATCTCTCCTGTCAGAACCTGTTTACGTTGACCAAATATTCCGGTTTTGACCCTGAAGTAGGCATTGACGGTTACGATTTGGGTAACTATCCGGTTACGCGAACCATAAGTTTAGGTCTTGATATTACTTTTTAACAAGAAACAGCAATGAAAAAAATAATACTTTTAACCACTGTGGTTGTATTTGCGGCTATGCTGCAGAATTGCGAAGATTTTCTGGAAAAAGCGCCATTGGATACAATCAGCACAGACAGTGAGCTGAACGAAACGGATGCTGTTGCCCTGATAAATGCAGCCTATCAACCGCTTCAATGGGCCAAATTATATAATATGCGAATCTGGACCACAGATATTGTCGCCGGTAACAGCTACGTGGGAGCAGACGGAGCATCCGACGGAGTTGAGACAACGGACCTTGCCAATTTTACGGCTTCTTCCAGTAACGCTGCGGCTCTGGACATATGGCGCGGACCCAATCCCGGCATACTGCGTTGTAATATTGTATTGTCAAAAATTCCTGAAATTTCCATGGATGAAGCGTTAAAACAACGGTTACTGGGTGAGGCTTATTTTCTGAGGGCGCATTATTACTTCATTCTTGTAAGAATATTCGGCGATGTGCCTTTGACCACCCAACCGCTTGTGGCCGGTGACAATCTGGCCAGACCCAGGAATCCTAAATCTGAGGTATACGATCTGATTATTGACGATTGCAAAAAGGCCATAGAAATGCTGCCTGTAAAAGCCTCATATGGGGCTTCTGACCTGGGCCGTGCCTGCCGTGAAGCGGCCATGGCTCAACTGGCGAAGGTCTATCTGACCCTCGGCACAAATTACCAGGAAGTGGTCAGTCTGTGTGAAAATATTGAAGGTCTGGGCTATGATTTGTCTAAAATGGATTATGCCGCTAATTTTAATGCTAAGATAGACAACGGTCCCGAATCGCTCTTTGAAGTACAATATTCCGGATCTACCGTATATGATTTTTGGGGCAATGATAACCAGGCTTGTTGGCTGAGTACCTTCATGGGGCCCCGGAACTCGGGATGGGTTGGCGGATCCTATGGCTGGCAACATGTAACCCAGGAATTTGTAGATGCCTATGAAGATGGCGATTTAAGAAAAGATGTTACCATTTTATATAAGGGATGTCCTCAGTTCGACGATAAGGAATACGACCCTTCCTGGTCTCTTACAGGATATAATGTGCGTAAATACCTTGTTCCTAAAAGTATTTCAAAAGAAATGAACACAAATCCCGCCAATATCGTCGTTTACAGATTTGCCGATGTGCTCCTTATGAAGGCAGAAGCATTAAATGAACTGGGTGAAACCGCCCGGGCACAGGTCCCCTTAAATATAGTGCGTGCCCGCGCCGGACTGCCTGCAATTACAACAACAAATAAAGAGGAGATGAAAGAAATCATCGTCCATGAGCGGAGAATGGAACTGGCTTTTGAAGGACACCGCTGGTTTGATCTCATTAGAATTGACAATGGCGATTATGCTGTAAAATTCTTCAAATCCATCGGGAAAATGAATGTGACAAAAGAGAGACTGTTGTACCCCATTCCCCAGGATGAAATTGACGATAATCCGGCCATAACCCAGAACCCCGGATATTAATTAACCGTAAAACAGAGAAAACAATGAAAAAACATATATTATCCGTTATGATAATGCTCTTGCCTGTGCTTTTTCTGGCCGGGTGCAGCGACAGTATAGTGGACCTGGCCCCGGGCGAAACGCCACTGGCATTAACGGTAGATAACCAAAGCCTGGAACTGAGTGTGGCAAAAATGTCAAAAAATGCCGTTACGTTTTCATGGACCAGCGGCACCAATAAGGGAACCAATTGTGCCCTGAACTATATTTTTCAGATGGACAGGCAGGGTAATAATTTTACCGGAGGTTATTCGGCAGATCTGGGGAAGCGTGTTTATTCCCTTACTTTTACCCATCTGCAGATGAATGAACTTCTGCTCAAGACTTTTGGTGCAGGCATTAAAGAACAGATGAACCTCGAAGCCCGTATTGTTGCCATTCCGGCAGATGAATCGGTTGAGGAACAGACAGCCGGATTAACTGCTTTGGCCTATACTACATTCAAACCGCTCCCTGAAAAATTATACCTGTTTGGAAGCGCTACACCCGGCGGCTGGGATCTGAATGCCATTACAGAAATGAATTCGGTTGCCAATGCGCCCGGAAATTTTGTCTGGACAGGTACCCTTACCGCCGGTGAATTCAAGATTATGACCGGAACCGCAGATTATATCCCTTCATATAACCGCGATCCGGAGAACGCCGGTAAGTTATTGTACAGGGAAAGCTACGACCAGCCCGACGAAAAATTCGTTATTGAGGGATACGGGGGTTACAGAATTGCAGTCGATCTGGTTAAGATGACAATATCTATATCAAAAGAAACCGGCCCCCGGTTCAATGACATTTATTTTGTAGGCAGTTTTACCGGATGGAGTTTTGTTAAAATGAGAAAAGATCCCACCAACCCGTTTATCTTCAGACATGCCGGGGTCTTTGAATGGAATGGAGGCGGAGAATTCAAATTCGCTACGGCAGACGGCAGCTGGGACAATATGTACCACCCCTCCGTGGCCAATGCGCCTTACACGCATACTGCCGTTATCCTTTCCAGTCCCGACGACAATAAATGGCTGCTGAAAGAAAGCGAATGCGGCAAACCGTACAAATTGTACCTCGATATCACAGAAAGTAAAGAAAAGATGGTTATGACGCCGTTTGTTCCTTTTGAAAATCTGTGGATGGTGGGAGACGCCACTTCCGGCGGATGGAGTATTTCCGACGGTACGGCATTGATACGGAGCAGCGATTACATCTTTACATGGACCGGTACGTTAACCCAGGGAGAGATTAAAATTTCTTGCGATAAGCAAAGCGACTGGATGGGCGCATGGTTTATGGCGTATGCCGATGCAGAGGAACCTGCCGGAGAAACACAGATGATGACCTTTGTAGATAAGAAAAACGATCCGTCGCAGGGCGGAGTGGACAGAAAATGGAAGATCACATCTGCCGGCAGATATACCATCACAGTCGATCAATTGAATGAAACCATCACGTTTGATAAACTTTAAACTATTTGTTATTCTGTGTTTAATGGAATGCGTCCTCCTCTCCGGTTACAGAAGAAATCCGAACAGATTCGGACTGCCGGAAGGAGGAACGGATTCCGTAACAATGGTTGATAACAACAAAAAATATTAACAAAATCCGGGCAGCTACCCCCGATCCGGAAGGAGCTATGTACCGGGAACTTGAATACACGCAGGGACGCGGGTACGTAACTTTCTCCGTTCCTGTGCTCAAGTGCCGGACAATGGTAGTCATTCAGTAGATGAGGCGATTTTTTCTTTTAAATATCTTTTTACTGGTACCGTTTTATGTCTTTTCCCAGGCAGTGATCTCCTACGAAAGGACGGATGACCGTACTGTTATTTTCCGTTTAAACAACTCCGCTGCGCTGGCTTTGAAATGCTGCAGCCCGGAGATCCTGAAAATCACCTACCTGCCATCGGGACGGTACGAGTCTGAAGCCTCTTCTTTTGCCGTAATAAATGATGAGCCTTCCGATGCGGGGACACTGAATGTATCGGGTGAGGGTTCTGCTTATGAATTTTATACGTCCCAATTGCGAATTGTTATCTCAAAAGAACCCGTCAGGCTCCGCATCTATGACAAATACCAGAAATTACTTTTTTCTGATACTCCGGAGAACGGACATGCAGCCGATAAAGCGGGACATGTTGTATCCAACAAACTGCTCAGGGACGATGAACAGATCTTCGGGCTGGGAGAAAAAGCCGGACCAATGTCCAGGCGCGGAGGCACATTTAAAATGTGGAACAGCGACAAACCATGCTATAGTACCACGGAGGATCCGCTATATAAGTCAATTCCTTTCTTCATGAGCAGCTACCAATACGGGATATTTTTTGATAACACTTATAAGACGGTTTTTCGTTTTGGAACGGAAAATCCCGATACCTATTCTTTTTTTACCCCCGGCGGGTCCATGGTTTATTATTTCATTTACGGCAGGAATTATAAGGAAATACTTACCCGGTACGTGGCGCTTACCGGTAAGCCCATTATGCCGCCCAGATGGGCCTTTGGTTTTGCCCAGTGCCGTGGTCTGTATACCAATGAAGAATTGGCCAGGGAGGTAGCACGCACTTTTCGTGAAAAACAAATTCCCTGCGACGTAATCTATCAGGATATCGGGTGGACCCAACATCTCCAGGATTTTACATGGGAGGAAGAAAATTATTCCAATCCTCAGGGAATGATTCGTGACCTGGCCGCGATGGGTTTCAAAATGATCGTTTCGCAAGACCCAGTAGTATCGCAAAAAAACAGAAAACAATGGAAAGAGGCCGATTCCCTGGGGTATTTTACAAAAGACACATGTACCGGCCTCACATACGATATGCCCTGGCCGTGGGGCGGCCCTTGTGGTGTAGTTGACTTCACAAAACCCGGAGTAGCCGACTGGTGGGGAGCATACCAACAGAAACCGCTCAATATGGGGGTGAAGGGCTTTTGGACCGACATGGGTGAACCGGCCTGGAGTAACGAAGAAAATACCGAACGGCTTTCCATGCTTCATTATGACGGGATGCACGACCGGATTCATAATGTGTACGGATTAACTTGGGATAAAGTGGTTACGGAACAGTTTAATAAACGTAATCCAGGAAAAAGAATATTCCAGATGACCCGGGCAGGATATGCCGGTATTCAGCGTTATGCTTTCAGCTGGACCGGTGACAGTGGCAACGGGGCCGATGTAACGCAGGGCTGGGAACAGATGGCCGGCCAGATACCGGTTATGCTGTCGGCCGGTTTGAGCGGTATCCCTTTTATTACGTGTGATATATCGGGGTACTGCGGAGATATTACGGATTATTCCGCCATGGCCGAATTGTATGTGCGCTGGATACAGTTGGGCGTGTTTACACCCCTCTCACGGGCACATCACGAAGGCAACTGGGCCGTGGAACCCTGGCAGTTCGGACCTGTTGCGGAAGCTTTTTCAAAATCCGCCATTGAACTTAAATACACTCTTATACCGTATATATATTCCTGTGCCCGTGAAGCACACGATATGGGCTGGCCCATTATGCGGAGTATGTTTTTTGAGTTTCCGGAAGATAAAAACACCTTCCATCTGAATGAACAGTTTATGTTCGGCAGCGTGATCCTGGTGGCTCCTGTCCTCGAAAAAGGTGCTCTTACAAAAAAAGTCTATCTGCCCAAAGGGGAGTGGGTGGATTTTTACAACAGGCATACGGTATATGCCGGCGGAGACTGGCTGACTGTACAGGCGCCTTTGTCACGGATCCCTTTGTTTATAAAAAAAGGATCCGTCATTCCCACACAACCGGTAATGCAATACCTGGATGAAGTACAGGGATATCCTGTCTGGTTTGAAGTAATACCCGGCAATGAGACGGCAACCTGCACATTCTACGAAGACGATGGAGAAAGTACAGATTACCAGGAAGACGGGTGGACTTCCCGCCGCATTGCGTGTACTCCCGTTGAGAAAGGCTATTCCATTGCCATTGACTCACCCCGGAAAGGCAACTATGCCAACAAAACTGAGCGCCAGTTAGGAATCCGGCTTTATTGTGATAAACGTCCCGTAGCGGTTAAAATAAACGGACGTTCCCAGAGAAAGAATCATTCCTGGAACTGGGATCCGCAACAACATGTCTGTACCGTTATGTTTCCCGATACTTCTGAATCCATAACAGTTGATATTACTTGTAATAAATAATGAAAGCAACCCGAGCCCTGCCGGTTCTTGCCGGCGTTTTAGCCATACTGTCAGGCACTTCGTGCCATTCCCGACAACCCATTTATTCAACCGATGCCTATTCGTTATTTCCCGACAGGGTAGTGGAAGGCGATTTTACGGCAAGGGCTGTATCGGCCACTCAAATAGAATCTGATTTTAGAAGTAAAAGTCTGTATTACAAATCTCCCCGCATACAGTTCAAATTTTGCATAAATGCCCGTGACAACGAAAGCGCCTCGGGTGTGGACCATGAGTATCTTTGTCTGGCAGCCGACGGAGCTTCACTCGAGTTGCCGCTCATCCGTTTTGGAGAACAATTGAAAACAGACCCCGGGATTTCGGATCGGGGGTGCTATATGCCCCGGAATGTAAAGGTAAAATTCCGGGTGGATATGAATGATATGCACAAGGCTTTTGAAAAAGACGGTTTTTATGATACACCCGCCCGATCCAGAATATATAAAGAAGATTTTAAGGGTATCTATATTGCGGGAAGCTGTGACCCTTTGAGCTGGGATTTCGACAACCTCGACAAACGGGAGGACCTGAAACTTAACGTTTCGCCAGAAGGTCCATATATATATGAAATTGAAATAGTCCTCAATGCGGTGGACGAACGTTCCAATCCTGTCAGTAAGTGGACGCTGGCTTCCGATTTATCTGGCTGTCCGCAGCTACAGAGTGAACTGTTGTTGGAAAATGCCCTGTACAATATGTCTCTTGAGGAAATGATAAAAGCTGTTGAGCCCGATTCCACCCTGCGTACGGGTAAAGAATGGGCAGGCGTCTGGACCAGGGATGTAAGTTACAGTATTATTCTGGCCATGGCTCATTTACAGCCCCGGGTTTCAGAGATAAGCCTTATGCGAAAGGTCGATACGTTGGGCCGGATAGTCCAGGACACGGGAACCGGAGGCGCCTGGCCCGTTTCTACGGATCGCATGATATGGGCGGTGGCCGCATACGAAATATATAAGGTCACGGGAGACAGTCTGTGGCTTAAAACCATATATCCCATTATCCGCCGTTCCGTAGAAGCCGATCTTCAAACGGCGTTCAACCCCAAAACAGGCCTTGTAAAAGGCGAATCTTCTTTTCTGGATTGGAGGGAGCAGGAATACCCACGCTGGATGCAACCCGCGGATATTTTTCAAAGCGAGAACCTTGGGACCTGTGCTGTGCATTACGGAGCCATATCGGTCCTGGCGAGGATCTGTTCCTTATTGGATAAACCCGGCGAAGCCCTCAGGTACGAAAAGATTGCCCGGCAGATAGCCGAGGGCATAAACAATTATTTATGGATGGAAGACAAGGGCTATTACGGACAATACCTGTACGGACGGAATGGCATGATCCTTTCTTCAAGAAGCGAAACTTTGGGCGAAGCCCTTTGTATCCTGTTTGGCATTACACCCAAAGACCGGGCGGCACGCATAACGGCCTCGGTCCCTAACCAGGTGTACGGGACTTCTTGCTTTTTCCCGCAGATCCCGGACATTCCTCCCTATCACAACGATGCCATATGGCCTTTTGTTCAGGCATTTTGGATGTGGGCCTCGGCCGAAACGGGGAACGAGAAAGGAGTACTGCACAGCGTCGGCTCAATTTACAGAGCGGCCGCTCTTTTTCTTACCAATTACGAAAATATGGTAATGTCTGGCGGAGACTGGTTTGGCACTCAGATCAATTCTTCCAATATGCTATGGAGCCTATCGGGAAACCTGAGTATTGTCTATCATTTGTTGTTTGGGATTCGTTTTGAGGAAAACGGCCTGAGGTTCAAACCTTTTGTTCCGCAACCAATGGACGGAAAACGGACCCTGAGAGGATTCAGGTACCAAAATGCGGTACTTGACATAGAAATGGAAGGTTTTGGCAATAAAATACGTTTCGTTTCATTGGACGGTAAGAAACTGGACGATCCCTTTATACAGGCCGGTCTCACCGGAAGGCACACACTCAGGCTGGTGCTCCAATCCAAAAGCCCGGGTTCGTCACAGATCACGCTGGTCGGAAATGCTTACAGCCCGTCTACACCGGTCGTATCTTTACAGGAAGGGGAAAAGCTTGTCTGGGCTCCGCAGGAAAATATATCTTCTTATTGTTTGTGGGTAAATGGTCAGAGAGTTGATACACTTTCGCCCGCTAACGGTTTTGATAATATAATGGGATTCCCGGTGGCCGGTTATGAGGGGGATATTCAGGTAACGGCTGTTAATGCAGATGGTCTGGAATCGTTTGCATCGGAGCCAGTGGAGCGGTATGGGTGGAGCCGGATATTTGAGGCAGAAAAATATGCGCCTTCTTCCGCTCAACCTTACAGAGGATTCTCCGGGAGCGGTTTTGTGGAGATAAATACGACGGGAAACGTGCGTATTGCTATCCCGGTGGTTATAGAACAATCCGGGCAGTACCTTATTGACTGGCGTTACGCCAACGGGAACGGCCCCGTAAATACATCAAACAAATGTGCGGTACGTACTTTACTTGTGGACGGGAAGCAGGCAGGAACACACGTTTTTCCCCAACGGGGCACCGGGTTGTGGAATGAATGGGGCTGGACAAATACAGTGCAGACATATCTTACCGCCGGGGAGCACTGCCTTACGCTTGAGTTCCTCCCGCACAACTACAATATGAATATGCTGGTGAACCAGGCTATGGCAGATGCGTTGAGGATACGACGGATAAGGAAGTAGCTGCAGAAATAATAGTTAATAATAAGGAAAGGCTTTTTTGTTGTTTTTTCAACGAAAAAGCCTTTTTAATTGTTATAAGTCTATTGTTTATATTGAATTAGGTGAAATAATACCGAAAAAATATAGTTTTGTATGATAATCAGCGTCACTAAGGCATGGTCTTCGATCCTAAAGATAAAGAACAAATACTGAAGGAGAGTTTCCTGAACTATTCTCCCCGGTTGATCAATTACGCGATTCGTTTTGTTGCCAACCGCGAAATTGCCCAGGATATTGTACAGGATTGTTTTATACATCTTTGGGAACGAATGGAGAAATTCGATTTCCTGGCGGTAAAGCCTCTGCTCTTTACTATGGTCCGGAATGCCTGCCTGAATCATCTGAAGCATGAAAATGTGCTCACGCTGCAGCATTTAAAATACATACATGATGATGTGGGAGAGGAGCGGATTTATCATTACGATTTTAACATGGAGCCTAACACGCCCATTCTTTACGAAGAACTTGAAAAACAGGTTCAGATTGTTATTGATAAGCTGCCAAAACGTTGCCGGCAGGTTTTTCTGTTAAGTCGTTTTGAGGGTTTAAAAAATAAGGATATCGCATCCCGGTTGGACATTTCTCTGACGGCGGTCGAAAAACATATCCGAAGGGCCCTTGTCGCATTTAACGCTCACTTTGAAAAAAGATATCCGTTTGGCTGCTGCATTATTGTTCTGAGCTGGTTGCTTTCTGCTTATTAAGAAAAATTGAATAAAATGTTTTTTTTATCTAATGAAGGTTAGGTAAAACAACTAATTATTGTTCTTATAAACGATAAACATAATTGTGTTATGAAATCAGTCAACAAAGATATTCATCAATTGGCGGTAAATTATTTTGAAGGGTCTATCTCAAAAGATGATGAACGGGTTCTTTTTGATTTTGTAAGTGAAAATCAACATAATATAAATTTATTCAAAAACTGGGAACGGGAATGGACAGCCAGCCACCAGCCTCAAGAAAACATGCTGTTGTTATGGGAAAGACTTAAATGTCGGATTTCTATTCAACAAAATTCCGTAACTTATTTTTCATCATCAGTTAGTAAAGTTTATAGGAAAAAAATATGGCATTGTGTTTCGGCTATATTAGTGTCTAAAAGAACCGAGTACAAAACAAGGCGATATAAAGCGTTAAATTTGTACTCAAATGGAAAAACAGAAACGAAAATCAGCCAGCTTCAAGACGAGTGTTGTAATGGAGTTGCTACGCGGCGAATCAATTGAAGAACTGAGCCGCAAACACGGTCTGACAATGGCCGAGCTCTCGGAATGGAGAGATGCATTTATAGCCAACGGCATGGACGGCTTCAAAAAGAAGCCGGAAGAGGCCAAACTGGCAAGAGCTGAGCGACGTATAGGCCAGCTGGAAATGGAGCTGGATTTGGTAAAAAAAAAGAACGAGTTCATTGCCAAACAAAGAAAGAGCTAGTGGAATACCTGAGTGGACTAACCTATGATAAGACCGGCGGTGGCTACCCCATGGTGATGGTGCTCCGAGTGACCGGGTGTTCAAGCGCCAACTGGTATGAGAAGCATGAGCAATCGCAGGGCGAAACACGCGGTCGGAAACCTTCGGTCTGTGATCAGGCCCTTCTTGCTGCGATCAGAGAGGTCATTGCGGAGAGCTTGTTCCACGGCGAGGGTTACATCAAAGTCTGGAAGAAACTGGCAAAAAAGAAACATATCCACGTATCCAACCGCCGTGTAAACAGACTGATGCGTGAAAATAACCTTCTGAGTCCGTACAGACACACTTGTGAAGTGAAAAAGAAGGAGCATAAAGGCAGAATAATACAGGAGCATCCCAACCTGCTGTGGGGTACGGACGGTAAAAAGTTCTTTGTAGAGAGCATAGGCTGGTGCTGGTTTTTCGCAGTTATCGACCACTTCAACGATGAGATTATCGCCTGGCATATATGTAAGCGTGGAACCAGATGGGCGGCCTTGGAACCGGTGAAAGCGGCCGTAAAAAA
>Ga0265297_10001853_pt1 | contig 46392 bp, 32 predicted proteins | sample Munlanlwell13791_FD_192502 | JGI IMG/M metagenome (GOLD analysis project Ga0265297, IMG submission 192502) | Leachate microbial communities from a municipal landfill in Southern Ontario, Canada - Leachate well 137-91 | ecosystem: Engineered > Solid waste > Landfill > Unclassified | place...
AGGCCTGCTCTCCTGGCTAATTGCAAGAATAACGGAGACTTATCATTAATCTCTTTTAATGATCCGGCAAGCGCGGCTGAATCTTCAGCGCTAAAGCCAGTCATCTTAATCCCTTTGAACTGCTTAACGTTTATATTCTTGGCCTTAGCAGCAATTTCCTGCTTAGCAGGCTGGTAGCTTTGCGCTATTGTTAAAGAAGGCACGGCTAAAGATAACCCCATAGCCAATAAAGGTAGCACCATAAATCTGGCTATCTCCCTGATCACCGGAGAGGAAGAAACCGGGAAGAACTCAAACTTAGGCTCCCGCTCATCGATATTGATATCTGCACTCAAATCACCGATCTCCTGCGGCCCACGCAACTCCTCTTCTATCATACCCTCTGTCTCTTCAACATTCTTAACGTTCCTGCCGCCAATATCCCTTAAACCTTTAATTGTCCGCATGGACGCCAATAATATCAATGCTCCGCCTGCCATTGTCGGCTCTACCCAAAGAAGGGGAACTGATATAGCCACAGAAAACCACAATATAGTGCCGACTATAGTGCCAGCTAACCCTCTGAACTTAATATTACCTATATATTGCTTAGCTGTATTCTTGGCTTTAACCAACGCCTCCACAATGCGGAATATTGCTTTATTTTGAGCCTGCTTTTCATCAATTTGCTGAGCTGGCGTAACAATCGGGGCTGGCTCTTCTACTTTAGGCGGCTCTACTTCAGGAGGTTTAACCTCAGGAATTGCTGCCTTGCTACCAGCTCCTGGACCCATACCTGCTGAATCATTGCCACCAATGCCATCGGCAACACTGCCTTTTTTAGCCCTTATAAAACTGAGCTTTTTGCCATCAGCATTTGTTTCCACCCAATCTTCGATATCAATGAAACCCGCATTAACTAATACGTCTCTTATTTCTGAAGTACTCTGTTGAATCTTAATTTCTTTTTCAGCATCATCACCTAAATTATTAGAAACTATAAATACATATCCGCCTGCTTGTAAAACGCGGTGCGCTTCAGGTAAAACAACTGACAGGTTTAAATGCTCAGTGCTCTCGACAAATGTCACTCCCTGGAACAATTCATTGCTAAATGACAGGCCGTTATTGGCATTTGCGACTACGCCTTCAACGCCGCGCGCCTTGGCTGCAGCAACTAATCCTGGCTCGATGTCCACTCCCACCATCTTAAAACCTTGTGCCTGTGCTTTGGCCTCTTGGGAACCTGTACCCATTCCAACGGAAAGAACCGGTGCGCCAGCAGGAAGTACATTGTGCATGCTCGATAATAACTGATCTCCAAAAAACGGATCTGAACTAAAACGGCTAATGACTCTTCCGTTAGCTACATCATTTCCCTGTTGAGCAAAATCTTTATATGCACTCTTGTCTTTTCCACGAAGCTCATAATCATACACAAGGTCTCTTAAATCAGCTTCACCAGGAGCGGGATTAGTAGTTGTCCTGCCAAAAACATCCCTGTTATCAAGGCCGGCTTTATCGTTATTAAACAGTTTAAAATAAAGCCCCAATAAGGATACATCATTAATACTCAGGGGAGCCGTTTCCGGTTGTAACCTGAAGGAGGCAAATACTTCATTGCCAAAAACCTGAGTAAGATATTCCTGCTCGGTATGCTCCTGCAGAGAAAGGTCCAGATTTGTTAATCTTTGTATAAACTCTGGGTCAGCATCATCAATGTTTGCTACATCAACATTTCTTTCTTCTGCCAGCCTCTTTTTAATAACAATGCGGATTTCCTGGCCAAGCCTGCCGCCAATATGGCTGGCATTTTTCCCGGCATTCAACCAGGCCTTGAAAATAATAGCATGGAATATTTCATGCGCTCCGCCTGCCCCAATATTAAACTGGCCCAATGGCGTAAGTTCAAACTGAAGCCCGCTATTATTTCTGGTAAGACGGAAGTTATTAGCAGCATTGAGTTTAATAGTAACTTTTCCTGCCGGATTAACGCTTGTCTGAGCAGGAGTAGAACGTTTCCAGGCATTATCTGTAAGTTTTTCTGAAGTAACGACTAAGACAGGCGCTTCGGTTACCGAAACCCCGGCTGCCCTATTTGCCATGGCTAATGCGGAATTCTGTTCTTCCTGGCCCTGCATAAATTGCTGCAAAGGTGAAACGTTGGTATCATTGCCCTTAGCAAGCGCCGTCATAACCCCATCGCTATTATAATTGCCTGTTTTCCCCAGGGTTGCAAAGACCAACGGATGGGCCTCCCCGGTAATTCCTTTTTCATTCAAAAAATCTATCGCATCTTCTACTGTCTGGCCTCCAATACGTTCAAAATTCCTGCGCTCGGAGAATTCCTGCCTGAACGCGTTATTAACGCTCATGCGTTTAGCGGAAACAATTTGGTTACGGGCCTTTTCCAAAACCTTAAGCACAGGAGAAGTGGGATCATTTTTTAACATCTCTTTAACTATTAATTCATCTAAATAAGCCAACTGTTCATTTTTCCATTCCCCATCGCTATATCTATTATCAACCGCATTCTGAATACCTGTTTTAGCCATTGCCCAGGATGCTAAACGTGAGGCTCCGGACCATACAGCGGGTACTGCTTGAGAATCTGCAAGCTTAGCCCCTGCTTTCCAGACAAGCTTTTTAATCCATGGTGTTGCTGCTTTCTGCGGCGCAAAGGTATCAATACCGGTTTCAAAAGTTAATTTCTCCTCTGCTCTTTTCTTTTCATCAAATGAGATACTGGCGAGCGCTGCGGCAAAATCATTGCCCGTTGCCTGGAACTCAGCATTCTCTATAGCATACTCTGCCCCTCTAAGCTGCATAAATGATTCCATATTATTATTAATCCCGCTCCATACAGAATTTCCTTTGGAATCATTATTAACAGGAGTAGCAACAAACAACCCGCCGCCAAAAGTAAGAGGCGCGGTGAAACAGCCTGCGCCATTCAACCATGAGTTTTCTACGGCATACCTTACCGCATTCCTGAATTCAGGGGTTGCCTGTATAAGAATATCTTCGGCTTGGCCTAAAGGCAATGTCCCTTCATTGACCCGGACACCGATTAATGAATTTGCTGAAACTGCCTGAGCTACTGCCCCAACATTAGCCATATCGCTTCCGGCCATCCTGTTTAAAACATTACTACCAGCCTGTAGTCTTAAAATATTATCTGCCTCAGGCTTATTGTTATTGCCAAAGCTGGAACTAAGCGCGATTACCTCTTTACTGATCTTTTCACCTGCTGCCTGCTTTTGTTCCGCAGTGCCGGCAGAGGCAATCTGCTGTTCATATGCCGCCTCATAAGCCTGGACTTTAAGTGCATCACTCCAGCCTGATTTATTCTCCTTATCAACATTAAACGTCCTTACAAAACCACTTGCATTAGTCAGGCTGAATGTTGCCCCCTTACCTATTAATATCTCCATGCTCCTTAAGGCTTCGGCGTTACTTTTAATATCCGCTATATCTCTGCCGGCCAACCCTGTTATAATCTGACGATCCTGATCATTAAATTTACGAGCTGTATCTTCTACGCCAACAGTATATTTGCCAGTTATCCCATTACCTGTTATATCTCCATGACGCAAAAATTCTTTAGCAGTTGCTTTAAGCGGGCTGCCTCCGGGAGAAGCAACTTCCTGCCAGATCTCCCTGCCCTGCTGGCGTATCCATATAGCGGCAGCCGGAGAGAAAGAGCCTACGGTTGCCTCGAGTAAACCAAATACAGGGGTGCTGACAACATCGATTGCCTGTTCAACAAATACCTCTTCAACCGTGCCTTTAAGTACTAAATCTAACAGGCGGTTTGCGCGTGCACCCAGCTGCTTGTCTAATAAACCGACAGCTGCCCTTTTAGCGGCTAAATTAATACCCATGCCCGCGGTTTCAGCTAACCCCTGTCCGGTTGCCCTGAACCATCTTCCAAAATCACCTTTCTTAATATTACCCAAAAGCGCAGACAACGGCTGGTGGCCAACTGCAAGGATCGCCGAGAACATTACATTGGTATGATTTTCATCGGAATTCCAGATATCGTTTAAAAAACTGCCTAATCCTTTTCTAAAACTATCGCTAACATGCTTCTTCAATTTTCCTGTATCCTGATCTTGACCAAGCAAACCTGAGCTGTAGAAAACAAGAAAAGAATCCAGCGCAGAACGGAACAACCCCTTGCTCTTTAAATCCCAGGCTCCTTCATATTTTTTATCGCTGACACCGGGCCTCCAGAAAGCGCCGAAAGTATCCATAAGGTATCTTTCAATATGATTATAGGTAGAATTGGTTTTACTCTGGAATAATAAAGAAGAAAATTCGACTATTCCTGCCAAAGGCGCGATAACAAAGAATAATGTCCCGGCAGTGCCTCTTACACCATAATCCCAGGCAATCGTCTTGCCAAAAGAATAAGCCATAGCAGAACCTTTTCTTAAATTTTTAACCGTGTTTTCCGTAGCAATCTTTGTTATGGCCTTGCCGAAACCACGGCTAGGATTAAGCCTGGAAATTCCTGAAATAGCCATATTGGCTACACCTGCGCCTAAAAGAATTTTGCCTGCGGTATTTAAATCTTTTTGCCACTGCTCATTAATCCCAAGTTTTGTGCTCAAGCCTGTGGCATTCATCAACAAAATTCCCGAGCCGGAGCCAGCAAAAATAATACCGTTTTTCATTAAAGAACCTGGGGCCAGAAGCGCTGTTTTATAGTTTAATCTCGCGGGCTTAGATAACTCTTTGCCTACTTCACCTTCCCTGAAGAATGTCTTTAATTTTGCCCCGAAACCTTTGGCTGAGGCGAGGTCCCCAAAATTATCTACGGAATACTTTAAGCTATTTTTAACGCTACGCGCCTTACTGATAGTACTGCCGATACCAAGCAATAAACCGCCCATAGTAAGGGCATAACCCCAATCCTTACCCGGAGTAATAACTTTTCCATCCGCGGCATACTTAAATACCTTTTCGCCGCCTATATTTTTACCTATATTACTATGTATCTCGCCGAATAAATTAGTGGCTGAGGCCATCCAATAAGGCATGTTAACAGGATTGCCTTTTGCGTCTTTAAGCGGCTTGTCATCTCCGCCTACCATCTGCACTCCTAATGCCGGGTCAATAGCAAGTTTTTTAATCCCATAAAATACCGCACCACTAGCAGGCATACCGGCAACTAAATTATTACGCCATAGGCGGGATTTTTTATACCCTTCAGCACCTCCTAAATAAGCCATCACTAAAGTAAGCGCTGCCGCACGATAAAGCCATGTTTTAGCAGTATCATTCTTAACCAAATCTCCGGTTACAGCCAACCCCGCGCTTGTTACTGCGCCGCCAATACCCCATCCATATCCCCATGCCTTTGATTTAGATGTTAACACCGGCTGCATGCCTTCAGCGCCTTCAAACCTATATTTAATAGCAGTATTCCTGGCATGTAAAGCATAGCCAAGTCCTGCGCCAAAGGTAATTAAACCAATATTGGCGATAACATTGCCAAACCCCTTCAAAATCTTATTATCGCTATTAACAGCGAGCGTGTTTCCAGCTACATATACACTTGCTCCGGCAACAGCAGCGCTTGACCCTAATAACACTGGCTTGCTAAAGAAACCTTTTGTAGTTTGCGCCTCGCTGATCATCCTTTCATGGCGCGCTTTAATATAACTGGAATTGGAGATTGCCCTACCGAGCGATTGTATACCGCGGTAACCCAAGCTGATCGCAAAAGATGTAGAAACCAAGTTGTCCATATCATAAGCAAGCGCCTTGACCGATTTAGATAAAGCCGCTCCATCACCAATGCCATTCAACGCCGTCATCCCCAAGCTTAAAGCGGCATTAGCATAAATAACTTTTGAGGTACTGGACAATGCCTCACCCAAGAAACCAATTGTGCTCTTATTAACCGTGAAATTCGCGATTTTCGCGATTGCATCCATTTTACCGGTTGTAGTAGGAAATATTTTGCTCCCGATTCTTATACCACCCTCAACCATATTGCTGGCATAACCTTGCGTCGCAGACCCCATCTTCTGGAATCCCTTGCCAGAACCATAAATACCTCCCATAAAATAACCCCATTCGGCAAAGTTGGCCGGGGTGATCCCGCCGCTTTCTCCTTTGGCAAGGGCTTTAATAATATTAAATGTCTCTAAGAACGCGCTTATTGACTCTACCGGACGGGCAAAAGTGTTAAACGCTAAACTGGGTGAACCAAAGAAGAACTTAGTAGAACCGTATAAGAAAGAAGCACCCAAGGCCCCTGCGCCATAACTATTGTTAACGGAGTTAAGAATGCGCATTGTCTCAATTTGGTCTATTTCGCGGATATTCTTTGCAAATTGTTCGCTAAATACGCCTCCCACTCCGCGGAGTATCTGCCTGCCTCCAAAGGCCATAACATTATGTGCTAACAATAAAAGTGTAGAAGAAGACGGTTTATAATCTGCCGGATTATTGCGTATTATGGTCGCACCTGAAGCATATACAGTGCTTACGGCCGTATAAGTAGTTAAGGGATGGCTTACCATCCATGCCGCGGCATTGCCAATCCTTGGCACACCTAAACTTGTACCAAGACTAGCAACTTTTGTCGCTAAGCTCGCACCCTGAACCAGGTTATTTAATTGCCTTGCGTATACAAGCTGGGTTGGAACATAACCTGTTGCCAAAGCCATAAGGCCACCGGTAAAACCAAGAGGCTTTCCGGTAGTTACGGTATTCAATGCATCCTGTACATGATAGCTTATAAGCATATTGCGGGCTATATTGCCTGATTGCTTTATGGCTAAGCTGGATAATTGCTCTCCTGTCTCTGCGATAACCGTTGTCCCTGCTCTGGCAGCAGCAAAACCTTTTAACTCATAAGAGGCATAGCGCAGATTACGTAATGCCCCTACTGAACCTGGTAATGCACCCAAAACAAGAGCAACACCGGTTTCACTTGCATCAAGCCATTGATTTGTATATAGGTATTTTATAGTACCACTGGAAAGATAGCTTGTTGCCGCGCCTACGCTGACTATACCTAAAGCACCCAATGTACCATAAGTAGCAAGGCCTTTGGTCGCCAGTACATCCACAGCAACCGCGCCAACAACTACTGCCGGAGCAGCTGCATGCTTAACTGTCCAGGCATCATCAACTACCGCTACAAATATGTACCCTTTTTCAGCCAGTTTACTCCGGACTGTTTCCCCTATTCCATTCTGGGCTTTTGTATAACGCGCCTGATCAAACTTGCCGTTTTCATCGAGAAATTGCAAATTAAATGCCAGCATTTGCTCACCGGTTAGCCCCGCATCCTTAACGCTGATTTTTGTCAGCTGGCCATCTTTTAAAACAGAAATTTCTCTGCTTCTGTTTCGATTATTTCCTGAAAACGGGCTTGAAAGCGGATTATCGCCCCACCCCCCATTGCCATTTAATAAGCGCTGTTTTTCTGTAAGCTGCTTATTGCGCGCCTCAGCTCCTGCTTTTTCAGATATTTCATTTATCTGCTCCGAAGTAAGAACCTGACCGCCCATTACCACAAATGTCTGTTTTTTATCAGCGCTTTCGTAACGGACAGCTCCTTCGGCAAAAGGCTTGCCTGTAATTTCTACGCCTTTTTCAGTTACTATGCTATGTTTATAAGCCGGAGCTGCTGAGCCGTATTCATTATTGCTAAAAGCGGAAATTGTAGTAGTAGTGCCCTTGGATGGAACGATTGTTAAATTATGCGTGCCTACCCCATTTATATTATCAACGGATATTGTCAAAGCCTCGGTTAAGTCCTTCTCTGTTACCCTCCCCTTCTGATCAATTGTAATCAATGTGGGAGTATATTTTTTGTTAATGTGAGTAACGGCATCACCCATACCCATAACAGTAGTGTCTATTTCTTCTGAAGTAGGAGTGCGCGGCGTCAAAATAATATATGTTTTCCCGGTGGTGCTTGTTATAACCTGTGGTTCGTATTCACGGCTGTTATCGCCGTTTTTAGCAATTAACTGTTGTCCTGCCTGCATCTTCAAATACAGCTTTTTACCTCCGGACAAGGTAACTTCAGAAAAAGCGGTATGGTTAATATGTACAGGGCTGCCATTGGAACCAGCAGGAACAAAATAAAGCCCACCCTGAGTCCTTACGATATGAAAACCATTTATCAATAATTCCGCTGATTCTGCACCGTTAAAATTAATTGTTTTATTATTTTTGATTGCTATGATTTTTCCGATGCGGCCTTCTTTATCCAATGCGTATTTTATTCTTGTCTCAGGATTAAACGCATATGTGCCATCCGTAACCCAGGTCTTACCACCTACTCCTATTAATTGGGCCTTTGTTTTATCCAAGCCCGCCTGCTGCGCCATTACAATAGTATCGCGTTCTACAAGTTTACGGGCTTGCTCTAAACCAAGGGTGGTTAGCTGTTTTCTATAACCTTTGTCCTCAAGTTCAATAGCCAGGAGTGCATTCTGAAGCGCCTGGGTGGCTGGACCGGCCTGGCCGTCAATAAATTTATCCGTATCAAGTTTACCGTTGGTAAAGTAAGCGCTAAATCTTGAATCATTGGCAATAGCCTTTTTGCGTTCATCAGAAAGCCTGCCAAACTTTTCAACTAAAACAGCCTGAGATATGACCGCATTAGCAGTCTCCAGAATATGCATAACTTTAAATAAATTACCGCTCTTAAGGGCCTGCGTTGCCTTGTCGTGGATATCTTGTACCCTGGCTAAGGCAGCACCGCTAAGTCCGGATTTTGCCATAAACTGGTTGAATTGCTGCATTGAAGAATCAATACTCTTTTTGAGGTGCGCCAGAGAAATTAAACCGTTCTTCATAGAGATAAATTCACCACTGCCTTTAAAGACTATTCCATCCGGGATAGACTGTTTTCCGTTACTGATAGTTACCGTGTACTTGCTTTGCGGCTTAAAGGCATGCTGCGCATCTTTATCTTCATCCAAAGGCCGGTATAAAATACCACCATCGTATTTATAACTAAGGCCCTTGGCCATAGATATCGTATTAAAATTAAATTTTCCCTTTTCATCAAAACCCATAACAACCGGCATTAGGGCGTCCTGGCTGGCAGTAAGAATACCAGACAGGTTAGTAAAGTTACCTTTCTGAATATTATTTAATTTATAACCTAATTTATATGTTTCATTAGAAACGCCGCCTTTTTTCTCAGTCCCGGGCTCAATAAATGATGCCCCCTCAATCAGATAATGCAAGATTCCATCTGGCGTTCCCTCTTTCGCTAGTTTAAGAACTGGCTTGTCATTATTCAGTAGTATAAGACGAGTATCTTGCGCCTTCACATCTTTTACCTGCCAGCTGCCGGCATCATGACCATTCAACACATTCTTCTGCTCTACCGTAAAATTCAGTTCTTTCTGGAAATTTACCCTGCCTTTAAGCCCTGCCCAAGTCCCCTGATTATCAATCGCCTCTTCAGGCATCCATATATTCTTAACCCTTGTTTCTACAGTAGAACCGGAGAGATTAGCAGGAGTGCTGGATTCAAAATATCCGTCTGCGGTTAACTGCCTTAAGCGGCCTGCTCCTTCATTTAAGACAAGCTGATCTCCAGCCACAGAGAAGGTTATCTTTGATTCCTGAGATTTATCCCCTGCGCCCAAATAAACTGTTTCTATGCCTTTATCTGTTTTTTGGCGCATAATCGGCAAGGCCCAGCCATCATCAAATTTTAATCCGGTAGAAATTTCAGAACCATCTTTTTTATGCACCCTTACATTATCGTAGGTTAAACCGCCGGCCTGCAATAATGTTGTCGCGGAAAAATCACCTGTCTTGTCATTAAAACCTTCCTGGACCAACACCTTGTCAACGGTAAAATTCGGATCATTTTCATAGGTAACTGAAGAAACTTTTGAGGTAACCGGCACCATTAGATCAAACGGAGCCTTAATATCTTTATCAGATGATTCTTTGGATGCTTCTCTTTTGGAATCAATAAAAGGAGTATTGACGGTGATTCCTGTATCAGACCCATAGAGCATAGCAACACGATGGGCCCCTTTTGTAAGCTCATTTCTATCTACGCGCTGGCCAATTAAATTTGCTGTTTTACTCTCGCCAGCAAAGTCTTTCTCCGCACCCCATGCCTTTGCCAAGTCGCCGGTAAAATCAATATTTACCGGTTTGCCGGCTCTGGTCACGCTAACTGCCTGGCCTGCCTTATATCCTTCAAAACTACCCCTTGTTTGGTCAAACTTATATTCGCTGAAAGTTATGGCAGAATCCCTAGTAATCTCCCCTGGATTGGCCGCGGCATAATAATTAGTGCGAATATAAGATTTATTTAGCTCCTCGGGCTTACCAATAATCTTTTTATCGTAAGAAAATATATCCCCTATCTTATTGCTAGCAGAATAAAGAGTATAATTATTTACAGTTGAGTTTGTTGCTTGCGGAAGAATCGTGCCTACCCAGCGCGCGCCATTACCTACGGAAAGATCGCTGAAGAAATAACTGTTTTGCGGAGCGGTTAGTTTTCCAGGCTCGGTTTGCAGCGGGACAAAAGAAGTAAAGATGGCGTCTTTAAAACCTACTGTTTTTAATGCTTCATTAAAACCGGAAACAACACCTATACTGTTGTTTTCCGGTGCCGTACCGGATGCAGGCTCTGCAATTACCTGGCGGTTAAGTGTAAAATCAGCTCCCCTTACCCACATCTTCTCCTGGCTGGATTTTTCTTGATTGGCCTTTAATAATTGCCCACCGACCACATCAAAAACACTTTTACCGGAAAGCTGGCCATCTTCATAAGCAACAGTACCTTTAAAAAATGAATCCTTGTGCATATTTTCTTGAAGGAGATTGGCTTGTTTTACAAGTTCTGTATCTTCCATAGCCCATGTTTCTTGTTTTTTCGCGCGGACCTTATCTGCATTTTGTATAACCTGCAACTGATCAATCTTGCCATCATTAACGTACATGTTATACAAACGCTGGCTTGCAACATCATAAGTCAGCTTGCCTCTAAACTCGGATAATTCACCTTTGATAGAATCATTCACAAGCGTTTCCAGCTTGTTTGATATTGAATCTGCAGTAGCAAAACCAAATGGGTTACCAGCATCCCCGCGGATTGTCAACCTACCCTGGCCGCCGATGCTTAACTGTTTAGAAATTTGAATTCCACCTTGCCGGTATGTACCGGTTATTATATTTGTTCCAGCTATTTTATGCTCTGGCCGGGTTGTTGCCCAAGAGGTATTAACATTCCATTTAGCCCCAGGAGAAAAATTAACCGTATCTACGTCTAACTTATCACCATTGATCAATATACCGGTATTTCCGTATGCTAAATTAAAGGCGGTTGTGCCTATATTGGTTATGGCTAATTTTACCCCTTCGCCGGAAATAGGTGTTTCTGTTTTCTCCGGAGGCGTGCCTTTTTCAACCAGGAAAGGAGAAGTAATAGCAGTAAGAGAATCCGGAAGAATAGCCTTAATCCCGGATTTGGTCTCGGCAAGGCTGGCATTAATTTTCTCTTTAGAAATGTTTTTATTCTTGAGATTCATGGTTCCGTTTATGAATTCAAATTTGCTGTTCACGTCTTCGCCTGCCAAGCTGTAGAGGCTGGCTAAAGCAGTCTTCGCATCAGACTCATTAACCCCTTTTAAGCTGATGTCAAGATTAGCATCGGAGAAAAATTCACCTGTAAAACGGCTATACTTACCGCGTAATTCTCCGGAACGCTCAATACCTTTTATATTCACAAGCGGCATTGCAACTGCTTTAGTCGCAAGGTGGTCATAGGCATGCTGACCAACCATAGTTAATGCCTGACTAGTGTTATCCACTGCGCTATAATGAAAGGAATCCGCCAGATGCTGGCCATAGACAACCGCAAAACCGCCATTTGCCGAATTCGCTGCCCTCTGGCCAAAGTTCACTATCTGCGTAACATAATTATTATAAGTAATAACATCAGACATTTTATCTTTAGCGCCCCAGCCAAAATTTAGCGCCTTGTTCACGCCTTGCTGGACATAGCCTGAGAATCCCAACCTCTGATGATCATCTCCGGTCTTATTATCCCCTTCATAGAATGAACTATTTGTTATGAGGGATTCTGTGAGCGCCCGTCCTGCCGCGCTTACCAGCATAGTTGCGTTTGAAGCAGTAACCGGATCTATTCCGTAACTATTAACAAGCTTATTCCTTAAGCTTGCGACCCCAATGGAAATTCCACCCTGTAAAAGCCCCTGGCCAAGCAGGTTATACCAGCTATCAGTACTATTGCTAGAAAGGGTCCCACCTAAAACCTGATATCCTGCTCCAAGACCGGAATAATATATTTCATATTTCCCCATCTCATCGCCGATATAATTATCCAGATCAGTATCCTTTAACCCTTGGGCCTCTCCTTCTTTCTTAACTTTATCGTACTTCATGGAACGGAAACCTTCTTCTAATAAAATGGCGCCGGATTTTATGGTAATGTGTTTCATAACGTCGCCATAGCTGGTACCGTTCATATCTTTAATACCCTTGGACAATTTATCTAACTCAGCAGTATCACCAATATATGCCTTTAATTCATCTCCTTGAAGGCCCTTGTTGCTTGCCATTTGAATCCTTTGGGCCTTTGCTTGCTGAGTAATGGAATCCTTCTCCACCTTATCAAGATAACCAATAAATGAGCCTGCTGCTGTTCCTCCGGCAAAACCAAGGGCTGCATAGCGTAAACGATCCTTTGTCTCATCCCCGCCATACATATAACCGGCGATAGCGCCAGTAACCCCGCCCATCATGGAAAACTGATATTTATCTTGGCTCACCAAAAGACCCGAGGTAGCGCCTAACCCAAAGCCGGCCAAGGCTGATATTGCCCGCTCTGAACCACCTGAACCAGTTAAAGCGCCTATAGCTGCTCCTGTAACTCCTCCGATAAGCATAGGCTTGGCATTATCGCTAATAGTCTTTAAAACAATGGCATGGTTATCCGCTAAGTACCCTGCTCCTGCGCCTACGCCAGCACCAATCAAGGCACCGGCAACACGATTATTAGAATAAAGAGCTGCTCCTAAAGCAGCTCCACCTACGCCTGTAAGGATTGGTACACGATTGTTTCGCCAGAAATCACCCAAACTAATAGGCGAACCAGAAGACTGATTTGTAGTCGAACCGCCAACACCAAATGCCGAGGGAATCAGGCTTTTGCCTGCTTGCATCGTCAATAACCCCGCTGCCAAAGAACCTATCTGAGCAGTGGCGTGTGTTCGTGAGTCATTCGCATTGTATAAAGATAGATAAACCCGGGTAGCAGTGGCCTGGCTAACAGCTGTAGCCAAACCGCTAACCAACACATTAGAACCTGCGGCAAAACTAAGTGTATCCTTAAAACTTTTCATATCCTTAGATGAAAAAGAATCTGCTTTAGCTGATCCTAAAGAAGTCATTACCCCTGTGGCAAAACCGCCTAGAGCAGAACCGATGAAAGCAGCCTTATTTGGAGACCAATTTTTCTCCATAGCCACACCCTGCACATAGCTTTGCACCGCATAGCTTACGCCCACGGATTTAATACCACTAACCAGGCTTGACCCAAAGTTCTTTACAAGATTGCTCGGGATCTCTTTCCAACCGCCTGAAAGAGAACTACCGACCGCGCTGACAGCAAGATTAACAAGGATGCTCGTGGACATACTCTTAGACCATTTTGACCAATTCACGCTATTGGAATACCGGCCAGGGTTCCTGCCACTGCCTAAAACAATCTTTGCCTGTCTGACGCTTATCTCTGAAACGGATGGAACCAGCTTGCTGATTAAGGCATAGCCAGTAAACTCCTGCAAGAACTTTTCTTTAGGCAAGAACTCTTCCTTGTGGTTATCACTAAAATAAACCTTATCTTGACTGATACGGGTGACTAAAACATAGTGGTCACCATTTACATGCGCAATAAATGGGGTCGAATCTATTTTTCTATCTAAGTTATTTAAATCTAACTTTACAGGGTAAAGCTTCTGGCTGAAGAATTCGGAGACTTTAGAAAGGGCATACAGTGAGGTTTTAATCACTTCAGGATTGCCTTCCGGCTTAACCACGTCATTTAAGATATCTATGGTCAAAGCCAGAATAGCGATATCCTGTTCAGTTACTTTCGAGCCAGTATAACTTAAATAATCAAATAAGGCCTTAGAACCACAAGGCCTGCCTTGTAACCATTGGAAGATCTCTTCAATCTTCTGATTGGACATTTTCAATGGCTTGTCTAGATTTATAGTCAGATTGGACGAAACCTTGATTGCGGTTATGGGTTTATTTGCTATATCTTTAAGAATATTGCGGATGGCTAAAGCTGTATCAATACTGCTAAGATCTTTGAGATAGTTAGGGGTAATCGCAGAGGTTGCCGGCTTATTCCAAAGTACACGCCAGTCATATTCTACTGCTTGAGCTACCTGTTCTGGAAGGAAGATAGCCACAACAATAAAAGCAACCACGCGTATCCAGGCCTTGAAGCTAGATTTAAATTCTGACCTGGCTTTTGGTTGCTTAAACTGTCCTTCTGTCTGTTTCTGGATTTTATCCATTTTTTACCTAATAGTGTTAGATAAAAAAATAATCCTTCCCCTTACCCCAATACTTTTTATTAACCTTATTACTTTCACTTTTTTCATAAGTTAATAAACGCTTTTTAAAATTACTTACTAAGTATTGAAATAAAATCGAGTTGTCAATTCCAACTCTCGTCGCTATTGGCAACCCGGCTATCCTTGGGACTTCTTTTTGACTTAAGGACCCGTGGCTTTGTGTCCTTAGATTACTCTAAGTTTACCTTTTCAATCTACTCAATTTACAACCAAAGTATAACACCTAGATCGTCGCTGTCAAGTATAAAATATGCTATTTTTGGTAACGCTTTCTTTTTCAAAAACGGTAGAAACTAGCCTCAAGATTACAGCTAAAATTTCCTAAGAATTGGATAATCTCGGCTGCTTTTATAACCATAAAATCAGGATTACCGGGTTTAGCCAGCAGTTCCGGCTATATCAATTTGACTAAATTTGTTTATTCAGGGTCATAACAATCTAATTAGATTTAATTGGACATTTAGCTAGATAGAGTGGACATTAATAAGGAGAGTTATAACTAGATTGGACAATTCTTATTTGGAGGAAATAGAGATATTATCCCCTGCCTTACTCATCTTCTCTCCTTTGGATCATGTAAATACCCTGTATCTTCAATACTTGCCAGAATAATTATGAATAAACGCATATTACCATTGTGAAGTTTTGTTGGTTTACAGAACATCTATTGCGGGTTGAATTGTCTAATCTGATGATTTTGGGTATTGCTTGAAACAAAAGTACTTGTAGAACCCTGAAAGACAGAATATAATACATTGGGGCATTTGCGAGAGTTGCTCCTTTTCAATAACTGACGCAACTTATGGAGGTAGATCAATAAAAACATCACTTTGGCAAAAAACCATCCTTATTCTATTTGGAATATTTACGGGGTTGCTTTCCCTGGAAATAGGGCTACGCTTAGGCGGATTGGCCTTGTTACAAGTACAAGAACATAGGAATAGGTTTGCGCTGCAACATAAAGAAGCCTACCGTATAATGTGCATAGGCGAATCAACTACGCAGAACCAGTACCCCTCGCTTCTTGAGGAGATTCTAAATAAATCCAACATAGGCATAAAGTTCTCTGTAATAGATAAAGGGCTGGTCGCGGCGGATACTAATTTGATCGCTTCGCAACTGGAGGAAAATATAAGAAGGTATGACCCTGATATGGTAGTGGCAATGATCGGTATTAATGATAGCGGGATACATATGCCCATCGGGCACAACCATGCTTCAAAAATCCCCCTAACCTCCTTGAAGGTTTATAAGTTAGCGCAATTGCTTTTAATGCATATGAAAAATAGGATAGGCAGAGAGGATACTATACGGGATAAGAAGGCGGAACCTGGTATTCACTATCTTAAGCTGGGAGGGGAACTGGAAGCTCAAGGACAAATAGAGTCAGCAAAGCAAATATATAAAAAGGCTATTGAACGCAATCCCAATGATATAGATGTACATTTTCGCCTAGCTTTACTCTCTGCTAACCCCGCGGAAAGAAAAGAAATGTTTAAAAAGGTATTCCAGTTCTACAAGATGTTAATCGAGGCGGCCGGGATTAATGATACGCCGGATTTGAATTACTTTCTCGCCGTATTTGCGAGCCTTGATGAAACTCAAATTTACGCAGTAGAATTGGAAGGGTTATTAAAAATCATCCTGGCGCGAGACCCAAGAAATAGCGATGCCACGCTTAATTTATTTTATATGTTTTTAAAACAGCGCCGTTACGGCGAAGCGGAAGAAATCTTGAAAAAAGGCATTAAGTTACATAATGACACATGGAGCACTGGCGAATCCCGGTTGTTCGACTGCTTCGCAATACTGTATCATGATATGGGTAAATCCGCCTTGAGCCAGGATTACTTACGCAAGGCGGATGAATTAAGGCGCCAGCGGTATTCAGCAATAACCATTAACAACTATAAGAAGATAAAAACCATTCTGGATGAATATAGAATAAAATTGGTCTGCGTGCAATATCCGCTGCGAAGTGTGGAAAGTTTAAAAGCTATATTTGACAGAGATAATAATATAATATTTGTGGATAATGAATTTGCTTTTAGAAATGCCCTTAAGAAAATGCCCTATAAAGATCTATTTATTGATTGGTTTGCCGGTGATTTTGGCCATTGTACTCAAAAAGGTAACAGGTTGTTGGCTGAAAACATAGCCAACGCCATTCTGAGCCATATTTCAACAACCCGCGGAATAAACCATTAACTGTATTATTTGAGTCCGGTAAGCCCGCCCTGCATAAATTGCAGCAGGATTGGCCCTCCAATTACAATACCGATTACGGGCATAATGAAGAATATAAGCGGCAGAAGTATTTTGATAGGGGCCTGTAAGGCGATCCTCTGGCCGCGATGGAACCTTTGAGCGCGGGCATCTTCAGAAATTATGGTAAAGGCCTCGGCAACCGGAGTACCCATGCGGTCTGCCTGAATGATTGTCTGTACGAACGAGGTCATCTCGGGGATATCCAGCCGGCGTGACATGTCTTTTAAGGCCTGGATACGCGGTTTCCCCCATTTTATCTCCTCAACTACAAACGCCAATTCCTCGGTCATCGCTGTACCCGGGGTTTTATCAATCACCCACTTAACCGCGCTCACAAAATCAAGGCCTGCCTCGATGCAAAGCCCAAGCAGGTCTACTGTTTCCGGAAGCCGGCGCGAAATCAGGTTTTTGCGCTTGGTAAGCTTTTGTTTTAAATAAATTTCAGGAGCAATATAGCCTATTAACAGAGAAGCTAAAATAAAAATAGGATTAATCTTACCGGTAGCAATAATGCTTAAAAATACAAAGGTAAACATGATAACTATCTTTAAATTAAAAAACGCCACCGGAGAGATATTAACATGCGCGGCATCAACCTTATTCTTTATCTTAACCAATAACCCAGTCCTTTCAAGGATATCCCGGGTAGGAAGCAGCTTGGACAGATCAAAGTGCGGCTTGTGGGCTTTCTCAATTAAATCATCCTTCTTAAGCCGCATAGCTGAAACCCGCCAAGAAGAGGCCATTGCCCAGGCAACTAAGACAACCGCGGAAATAATTAAAAGGTAAATCAAAATATCCATATTTATATTTTAATTATACTAAACATCCTGATAAGGAACATACCGCAAATCTGCAACACCACCGCCCCCACTAAAAGCATCCTGCCTAAATCATTATTCATCATAATATCAAAATGATGCTTATTAACCGAGAGAACCCAGGCAACAAATATAATCGGTAAAAATGACATAATATACCCCTGCATTCTACCTTGCAGGGTAAGCGTCTTGATATTTTCCTTTAGCTTATGGTTATCCCTGATAGTCACGCTCAGGCGGCTGAATACTTTGGTCAACTCCCCGCCTGTTTCACGGGCAACCAAGAGCGCGTTAACCACCAAGCCAAGCTCCTCAACATTCATCCTTTTATTTAACCGGACAAGGCTCTCCTCTAAAGAAATACCCATCTTGTTTTCCCTCACCACCAGGCCAAACTCCTGGCTGATTGGCGGTGGCATCTCCTCTACCAGCACCTCAATACCCTGCAGCAGGCTTAAGCCGCCTTTTAAACAGCTGGTGAGCATATTAATAGCGTCTAAAAGCTGATCATTGAACTTCTGTACCCTGCGTTTAAAACGCATTTTAAGGATAAGGTTTGGCGTGGCCAGGCCTATAAGCACGCCAAAAATCATGAAAAACGGCGAGCGTAAGAAAATTATCCCGCCAGCCCCAAAAAGAATAGGAAGGATAAAATAAAGCATGGCAATCCTTTTCGGGCTCTTGTCATAGAACATCTTATCCATCTCCTTAGCAACTATAACCTCCTGCTGCTGTTGCCAGGATTGTATCTTTTGCATGAAAAAAGGCAAGACGCTCAAAGATAACAAAATAATTGAGCACAAAATTACAATACTAAGTAATAAAATCATAATTCTCCATTATTTTAAACTTCCGGTGGTAATACTGGCAATTACTGTGAGCTAAAACAGGCTGTATTTGCCTGTTGCAATGCCTCGGCTGCTGCTGTCGCTTCTTCTCCTGCCTGCGCAGCTATTTGCGTTTTTGCAATTGATTCTTGTTCTAATCTGCGAGCTTCTGCTCTTTTCGCCTGATAATCCTCTTCCTTCTCAACAGCTATTCTTTCTTTATCTGTGGCTATACCCTCTTTCCTCGTCGCCTCCTCTGCCAAGCTTTCAGCTTCATCACAGATAGTTTCACAATCTCCCCAAAAGCCCCCTTCCCCATACCTGCAATCATTGCATTCTGACTCTTTGGCATTAGCTGCCTGGCGGGCATCAGTAGCCTCCTGCCGGGCTAAAACTGCCTCATCCCTGGCAACCTGAGCCGCTACCTCGGCGGTTTCTTCCGCTTCTTCCGCTTCAACTGCCGCTAAATTGGCTTCCCCTGCCTCTTGAGATAAATCCGAAAAAATCTGCTGTTTATTCATCGCATCTTGTGATAAAGAGCTAAGGTAGGCTGGATCACAATTAGGATTATCAACAGGAGGCGGTTCAGGAGGATCCACCGGTTCGCTGCCGGGTAAAACCGGAAATTCAAACGGCGCAACTCCGGCGGAAGTAGAAAGAGAACCAAACTGCCTTCCTTCGCCAAAAGTATCAGCAGATTCTTTATAGGAAGCCTGGAACCTCTGCCGGACTTTAGGCACCATAGCCGAGAAAGCCCCGATTAAGATAATAATAAATATTATGTAGGCTAATGTTGACTGGGATAATTTACTGTTTCGATGCTTTATCTTCATATACAATGCTGATTAGAGATACCTCTTTATTCATCGGATTATTCATCACCTGCACAAAACAGCGATTGCCTGCCTGGTTACTAAAATTCATCCCGCGCGAGTTTCCGAGAAAATCACGCATCACTGCCTGCTGCTCCAGGGTCATTGCGCCTTGCTGCTTCTCCTGCATAGCCTTAAGCATATCTCCGAAATTATTTTCATTCTCTATTTGCCAGCCGTATCGCTGCATCTGGCCGCGGTAAAAATCGATCACCACGCTGATAGATTCTTCGGTAGTATACGTTGCCGACCTTGAACCGCCTGATTTTAAGCGCGTTGAATTCATACAACGTGCGCCGGGATAAACCGGGACAGAAGGAATAGATTCACACTCAGCCGAGCTGCCGTAAGAATTAGTTTTATTAACTAAAGACCCCATTGAGGCAGTACTGATAATAAAATTGGTTTTGCCTCCGGCGGAGGTACCCCGCACAACCACAAGGACTAACTCATCTGCCTTGCTAAAAACAAGGTTTTGCTCCCCATTCATAAACAACTTATACCCCCGGATAGGCATCTCTTTAAGATAATAGTTAAGCAGCTCCTGTTTACCAGCCTTAGTCTCATAAGAAGTTATCTTTCTCTCTTCTCCGCTACCCGTAACCGCTACATCGTCCATTATAAGTTTGGCGCCCCAAGGAATAGGCACCCCGGCAAAGGCAATTTCAGATAAAAACAAAATAAAAGAAATGGTAAAAATAATTATTGCGCACAAGGTTTTTTGTTTCATATAACTTCCTTTCTTCTTTTCTTTCTCTTTTACCTAGCCATATTATATCAAAAATCCGGTATAATATCAAAATTTTGGTTGGGAGGAAATATGGTCCCATCCTTAACTACCCCGGACGCTGAATGTTGCTTGACCGGCCAATCAGTAGCATATACGCCATAATTTATACTTGAGGGGCTGGTAGTTCTGGTAACCTCTACTTGAAGGGGATGTTCTTGCCTTTGCTCCCAGACAAAACAAGGTATATCATCAACAGGGGTAGTGAATAACTCGGCGGCGGCTGCAATAGCCAAAACTACGACTCCGGCGGCAGCGGTATAATATATTGCAAAAGGGATAGCCCAACAACCAGCACAATATGGCAAAGCGACGGTTGTCCAGTACGATATGGCCTCCATAATATGTATCACCATAACAATAGCCAGGGCAATAGCAAAAACTGCCGATAGGATTGCAACTGAATAAGTCATAAAAATAATCATGTCTGCGGTCAGTACGCCCCATGTTATAAGAGGCCCTAACGTACCCATATCCTGCTGGTTTAAATAGGAAATAATCGCTCCGGATTCACCAGCTACATCCCCGAAATCCAACAGGCGAAAAGGCACTTTTTGCACAGGCGTAACCGTTACCTCTACTTTATTATTCACAATATGATCGGTACGGGAATCATCCCAATCAAAATCTATGGTGCTGGTGCCATAATTCATATCAATTTTATTCTTTGCTGGAAGCAGGCGCATGAATTCATCGAATTTTGTCTCGATCAACGCATAGCACCGGGCATCCGAACATCCGGATTGAGAAAATGCAACTTTGGGTTCATCTACCCCAACGTTTGAGAAAGCGTATTGCCGGGAAGAATCCCGGCTATTTTTAGGAATCTTATCATTCATTTCATCAATCATCTTTTTTATTGAGTTGCCTACCTTGGTGGCGCCTTCAACCATAAGCGCTATAGTATATGCGGTCAAAACAAGCGCCGCTACCGAAAGGAGAAGATTTATTAAGGCCGGGACGTTAAACGATGTGAGAGTCGAGTATAGGTTAATAATCGCTTTTACAAAATCTATAATCCAACTGATTAACAGCAATTGCATCATCACGGTAAAACCCGCGAAATTCAGCACCATCTGGTCATTGATATTAGCCATAGAGTTAAGCATAACAGAAGCCGATGAGCCGCCGGCAAGCACCCCTGCCTGGGCTGCATTCTTAACCTTATTATCCTGAATCTTGCTCTTCCCTAAATTTACCACGATGAAGGCGGCAATAACAAAAATAACCAGGGCCAGGGTCAAAACAGCGATAATCTGCCCCTTTTTACCAGTGCGCATTTTATAAAAGAGTATATTCATACGCTAATCTCCTAATTGACTCGCGCTCCTTAAAATAGCCATTGCCCCTAATAAAAACAGCACTAGCATAGCCAAAGCAAGCACTGTCTCTAAAATTACCTGCGCTTTTTGTAAAAACCTGTTGCTATTGAATTTAATAATTCCAGACTTCACTTTGTCCTCCGCTTAAATCTACAGTAACCGTTTTTTCCCCGAGATCTTCAAATGTGTGGCTGGCCAAGGGTATGGTCGGATCCGGCACGGTTACATCATAGCGCCTTGAAATTATACGATTAACCTGGTGGCCTATGCTTACTGAACGCGTGCTTGAGTTTGCGCCCTGCGACTCGAAATAATTAATACTCTTGGGCTCCTCGGTTGCTATATCATATACCTGAGCAGAGACTTCTTTAATATATTTCTTGCCGGCAAGTGCCTGGCCATCATGGATCTCATCGCAAACTCGCCAACCCCATTCCCCCATTTCTTCATCCTGAAGCTTAAGCCTGTCTCTTTCCGCTTCTGACTCTTCAATCTTAGCTAAAGCCTCGGCTAAACGCGAGGAAAGATATGCAAAAGAGGCTATTCGTAATATAACATCAATATAGCTTCCCCAATTTTGCCACCAACCAGCCTCACTTGCATTTAGATTAAAAAGGTTCTGCGCATAAGTAGAAAGCATTGGGTATGCCGCGCAGAAATAATCAGCGGTAGAAAGCTTTAAGCCGTCCTCCGGGTCTTCGCTGCCGCCCGCACGGTCGTAGTATAACTTTTTCGCTTCCTCTCCGCTGCTGATATCGGTAGTATTATAATAACTATACTCTAAGTTCGGCGGGTCTTCGGCATTTGAGTAATATATGGACGCGGAGCTTGCGGCAGTACGACGCTGGCCTCCCTGGAAAATCCGGGTTGCTTGACGGTCTGCATTAAGGCTGTAGCTGACAATCGCTCCGGAGCATTCAAAGCTATCTCCGTCTATATCTTTTTCAATAAATTTGTGATTAAATGCCTTTTCTTTTGTTTCTTTAAAAACATTTTTATCGGTCAGCTTTTGTTCGCGCAGGTTCCTTTGATAGCTCAGTGCCGCTAACAAAACCATGAGCATAAGGCCCACAAACAACGCCAATTCTAATAATGCCTGGGCTTTTTTACCCATACCGGTTCTTTATTCCTCCACGGTAGTTGATTGATAATTAGTTGTGGTGGTATCAGTGCCTTGATTTGTATAAGTGCCTAAATGCTCTTGTTCAGTAGAGGTTCCGGAGCGCTCTATATTGGTGGTAGAGGTTGTTTCGTTGGACTCATATTGCTTGTTGCTAATCTGATTCGCCAAATCCCGCAGCCTTCCCTGCACCCCGCGCTTCATGTAAGCCTGCATAGCGATAAAAGCAGTAGCCACCAAAGCCAATAATATAACATACTCCTGGATTGTCTGAGCTTTCTTTCTTATAAACATGGCCTTTTAAATCAAAAAAATAGTTTGTTTCCTTACTGCCTGCTGCACCCACTGTTATTCAGCATCTTCAGGGACATACTCCTGCTTAATCTCTTCCAAGCGGGCATTTACTGCCCGCTTGAAATAAGTCTGCATGGCAACCACCGCGGCTGCGACCACGCTTATGATTATCACGTATTCAAGAATACTTTGCGCCCTGTTTTTCACTTTCCCGTCCCTAGAAAATGGATATTCTACGCATCAAAACCTTAATTTAACCCCCTCCAAGATAACCTTTAAGCGAGTCTTGCAATTGTCCGGAGGAGGCAGCGATCAAGGTAACCCCTACCATCGCGGTCAACACCCCAAACAAAATAACATACTCTAAAATAGATTGTGCCTGCTCTCGTTTTGGCTTCATTGCAAAACCCCTATAACCGTTACTCCGCGCTTAAAGCACTAACGGTTTCACTACCCGTCCTGTTCTGCGTACTGGTTGAGGATGACGAAGAAACCCCACCCGCACTCACAGATTCAGTCTGGGTCATACTGCTGGTAGTGGTATAATCTGAAGTAGTGTTACCGGCAGAATACTGCTCGCCGATCTGATCAGTAGATTCCCTCAACTTCCCCTGAAAACCACGTTTCATATAAACACCCATAGCAATTAATGCCGCAACTACAAAACCGAGCAAAATAACATATTCTAATGTACTTTGTCCTCGCAAACTACGCCTGAACATAGCCTTCACCTCCTTAAAAAATTACTTGATCACAAATTTACCTTTTACCATCTTACTGCCATGTCATTGGGTTCCGGATACACTTTGTGAAGCAGTCCTGGTAGCCGCATCCGTACTGGTCCTTGTAACCCCTCCGCCGGCAGCAGTATTGGCAGTAGTTGTTTCATCGCGCGTACTCGTTGCGGAAGAAGATAAATAATACGGTTCATATTGGCTGGTAGACAACATTGTTGCTCCCGGATCATTATAATCTACCGCGTCTTTGACTTTCGCCTGAAGGCTGCGTTTTACATAAACCTGCATCGCTACCGCCGCAGCGATAACTAAGCCGATAACAATTGCGTACTCCGCCGTGCTCTGTCCCTTTCGCATTAACCTCAACATTTCATTCACCTCCTTAAAAGTTCACTTCGTTCACCTTCTCCTGCATCTTATTACCCAGCGAATCATAAGTGCCGGTAAGCTTTGGTTTTAATGCCGCAGCAACCGCAATAATCGCCCCTACTACAGCCGCCAAGATGATTACGTACTCCAAAGTGCTTTGCCCCCTACTAGATCCCCTCATTTTCTCACCTCCTAAAATTATTTTCTCCAACAATAATTTAACTCTTCCTGCGTCTGTTTAGAACCTACATTGATTAAACGCATTATATATACGGACATCGCCATTAAAGCCGCGACAACAATGGTGATCAACATGGCGTACTCAATAACACTCTGTCCTTTCTTAAATTTCAAGGGTTTCATCTTGAACCCCCCATGCCACGTTAGGAAAATTCCTCCTAAAAAATAAATAAGCCCTTCTACGCAAGGGCTTCTAAAGACACAGCCGCCTCATCTGATAATATTTCAAATCCGACGAGACCCTGACCAATAAGAAATCTTTTATGCATCCGTGGCGTATGCATGCTGTTTCTCTCCGTCTACAGGATAGACCCTTTCCTCATAATTACACTTAAATATAACACTATAAAATGGGCTAATCAAGCTAATTTAGGGCTTATTTGAAACCGCTTTCAAAAACAATTCTCTGCCCGTCATCAGCGCGAATATCCCTTTCATTAAGCCTGCGGCAGATATATTCCAGGTCTTTTGCGTAGGCATAATCGGGTTTAACGCTAAAAAGATACTGTATTTTATCTTTACCTTGTATTAATTGCGCCTTCTGGCTGTAAAAACGGTCCTTGGTAAGGTTAATTTCTGTTTTTTCGTAGCCAGACGGCATAAAATGCCACCTTAGATAAGCATCCAAAGCCTCGCAGTAACCTGAGAAAATAGATTTTAAATCGGCAGGCTCGCTCCTGCCTATAGGCAGCTCTTCATAGTCAAAAATCTGCTGCGATTCACCGGTACAGCTGAACAACTCAATTTTACGGTTAAAATCATACAGGCCTTCATCAAGATTAGGCCAGCGGCAAAGATAATCATTGGCCAGGGCAACCAGGCGCCTAGAGCCGTCAGTACTCAAAACAACCAGCCGTATTTTCTCAGCCAGGTCTAATTTAATGGCGCAGCCTTTTAGCGAGAATGACTGCATGCTCGTCGGCTGCACCAGTTCAATCTCAATCTCCGCCAGATAAAACTCTTTATTCATGCAATCAATGCGCTGCGGGGCAAAATCACCGATTCTTTTTACTTTCCGGTAAGCGGTAAATTGCCAGGGCCATAAAGCAAACAAGAGATTGTGTTTCTCTTCCGGATTTAAAGTAATATTTTCTAATTCATCCAGTTTATTGCCGTATAAAATAAGGTTGTCCGCAGTTTCATGTTTTGAATTAAAATTAAGCAGCAGTGTAAATAATTCTTTTGTGGGGATGTCATGTCCGGGAGCCATAAACAAGACAAGGTCGCCATCTTTAAAGAAATACCGGTTTACGCAATCTTTTACGCAGGCGACTGTCGCGGAAAAGTCATGAGGCACATAGGATGTAGGCCATACCGTATGCATCTGGGCATCAAGGTAAACTATGCTTCCGTCGATAAAATGCATTTTGATCCCCCGGCATTCGGTAAATATATTCGCCGAAAGCCGTGATAAATCAAGCTTCATGGTTTTTAACTCCTGGAGTTGGGCAAAATAACCTGACAACTTATCCGCGCTTATTTCATTGCGCGTTATAGAGCTTAAAGCGCCCGGCTCATTACCAACAATATCCTGGAATATTAAAGTCTGGGTTAAGGCCTCTACTTCTTCTTTAGGATAACCCAGCCTCCTCTGGATAGCCTCGCTCAATTGAGCGCTCCCCTTTATCAAATGGTCAATTGTTTTTAATAAGACCACCCCGGTGCATTCCCTGGGTAATAACGAACCGGAGCCAGACTCAATACCGGCCTCTTCCCTGGCAACCTGAGAGGTTTTAAGCAACCCTTTTCTCTTTTGCTCTTCTTCTTCGGATAACCGCGCCCAGCGTTCATGCTCTGCCCTTAGCTCCGCCTCCCTGGCCAGCCTTTCCTGCTCTTCTTTTGTTTTCTCCTCTTCAACCTTATTCAAAGCCTCTTGCCCTTTAATCTCGGCCACTGCTTCTTCACTATCGGGTTTTTCCTCCTCGGATTTTCTTTGAGCCGCCTCTTTGGCAGCCCTTTCCTCTTCTGTCCTCCGCTGCTCCTCTTCTTTTGCCTTCTCCTCTTCAGCTTTACGCAAAGCCTCTTTCTCGTTAAACTCAGCCTCTGCCTTAAGTTGCGCCTCCTCCTCAAGCTTAATCCTGGCCAACTCTTTATTCTTGGCCTCTTCCTCCTCTTGTATTTTCTGCAACCTTAGTAAATCTTCTTCAATTGCGTCCTTTTCAGCTTTTCTTTCCTGCTCAAGCCGCTCCAATCTTTCCTGTTCAAGCCGGTTATGCTCCTCTGCCAATAATTTCTCCGCCCAACCCTCAGCCTCCTGGATACGTTTTTCTTCTACAATCTCATCCCCGGCCTTTTCTTGGATTTTGGGCTCATCTTTGATTTCAGGCTCGTCTTCCAAAACGGGTTTCTGGGCCTCTTCATCCGGGGTGATGATTTTTATACTCTCAATAACCGGTAAAACAGGCATATTAAACTTTTTTTTCTTTGGTTTCTGGCGCCTGCCTACAGGCATACTCAAATTATTTTGTTTAAAAATAGCGTTTATACTTGACTTCGAGACTTCAACTTGAAGTTTTTCCAGTAACAGGGCATTTAAGCTACGGCAGCTTAAATGAGGGTTGGCTTGTTTATTATCGAGGATAAACTTGATTACTTCTGGTTTTAATTTATGAACTACACCCACAGAACCTCCAGATTGGACATTTCCTAAGGTGAATATAGCGCTTTTTAGGCAACTTGTCAAGCTACATAGAAAATTATTATGGGGTTAATTTAAAAACTGGAGTGAATCGCCTTCTTGGGTTTGAGTGGATTTTAATTTACCGCATGGCAATTCCACAACCATTTGTGACTTCCAATACAATTTACTGAGCCTAAAAGGGGTAAGTTGCCCTAAGGCCTTAACTACCTTATTATTTTTACCCACAAACAAGACATCGATTGGAAAACGCATAAATAAGGTGTGCACGCAGTTACACGGTTTAATTACCAGGGCCTGGCCGTCCGGAAGGCTCATCTTGCCCAATAAACCCTTAAGCCTTTTAAGAGGCGTATCTGCAAAAACTATATCTTCTGCCAAGACAATACCTCTGGTTTGATTGATTAAGCGCATTATTTTTACTGAGGTTTGGCGGGCTTGAAAATGTCGTCGGAAATTTGAACGCCGCGAATCCGGATCTCATCGAGAAAAGAAGGCAGGTAGCCGGTGGCGGTAAAATACCCCTGGACCTTGCCGTTACTATCTATCCCGGTTTGTTTAAAAACAAAAATATCATTTAAGTTTATATGTAACTCGTCTTTCATCCCGGAAATCTCAGAAATCGCCGTAACCTTACGCGATCCGTCAGAAAGCCTGGCAGTGTGTACGATTATGTCAACCGCGGAGGCAATCATTTCACGGATAACCCTTACGGGTAGCTCTATCCCGGACATAAGGATCATTGAATCCAATCGCGACAATACATCAAAGGTAGAATTGGCGTGGATTGTGGTCATTGAACCGTCATGCCCGGTGTTCATTGCCTGAAGCATATCCAAAGACTCAGTACCGCGGCACTCACCGACGATAATCCTGTCCGGGCGCATACGCAGGGTATTACGGAAGAGATCCCTTATGGTAACAGCGCCTTTACCCTCAATATTAGGCGGGCGGGACTCAAGCCTTACCCAGTGTTGTTGATTTAATTTTAACTCCGCCGCATCCTCCAAAGTAACAATGCGCTCATCATTGGGAATATTCTCTGAAAGGGCATTAAGCACGGTGGTTTTTCCTGAACCAGTACCCCCGGAAACAATCATATTCTTGCGGCAAAAAACACAGGCCCTGATAAAATCTGCCATCTCCAAAGTAAGCGCTCCGAAATTAACCAAATCAACCGTCTTATATCTTTCCTTACGGAATTTCCTGATTGTAAGAGTGGGGCCGGTTAAAGAAAGTGGGGAGATAATCGCATTTACACGTGAGCCATCAGCCAGTCGCGCATCAACCATAGGCACGGATTCATCAATACGCCTTCCTATGGGAGCGATAATACGTTCAATAATCGTCCTGACCTGGTCATTAGAAATAAATTTTTTACTGGTTAACTCGATCTTGCCAAAACGCTCAACAAAAATCTCGTTTTTATTATTCACCATAATATCGGTGATGTCAGGGTCAGCTAAAAGATCCTCTAAAGCCCCCAAGCCCAATGCTTCATCCAGAATTTCTTTGATAAGCTTCTTCCTTATCTCCTGGGAAGGAATAAAACTCCCCGCCTCTTCAACTAAAAGGTTCGAGACGGTTAACTCTGCCTTGTCCCTTAACTCCTTGGTTTTCTTATGGTCACTAAAAACCTTAAGATCCAGCCTCTTTATATTCATTCCTTCGATAAGACGGGTATGTATCCTGCGCTTAAGAATCAAAATCTCATCCCTGTCCTCAGCGGCATCAGGCTCAATCACAGAGGCTTCTAAATCCTGGCCTGCCCAGAACTGCCCGGATTTCTCCTGAGCCGTCTCTTTAATCTTGATCTGATCAAGATTTCTTCTTTCTATGAAAAGCCCTTTGTCTTCAATAAGCGTATGCGCAAGATTGGTAATAGCTAAGGCAACCTTGGAACGGGGAGAATCAATAGCTATGGGTACGCCCTGATTAACCGCCTGATTAACCAATTTGCCTTCGGAAGGGACCTTTTCAAGAATATCTACCGGCAGGCTGACGCGGATCTCCTGCCAGCTGATGCTTGAGGCTGATTCCGCCCGGTTAAGCACAAGCTTAATCATGCTTAACGGAAAATGCAGAAACTGTAAAGTATCTAACGCCCATTTTGTCTGGTATATGGAGAGTACGTCGGGGGTAACCACCAAAAGAATCAGGTTGGCTTGATTTAACACGGAAAGAAATACATCGCTGAAGCTTTTGCCTACATCGACAACAATATAGTCATAATCTTTATCAATGAGATTAAATACCTCCACCAGCTTATCCGGATAAAGATAACCGGCTTGTTGCGGCTTCAACAGGCCGGCCAAGAAATCCACGTTAGTTAACTTTGTTTTAAGAATAAAATCTGTTTTCCGGGTTAACTGCGGCTGTTTTTTCAAGAAACTCATCAAATCCGCCATGCACTTCTGGGGGCTGATACTAAGCATGTGCGCCATATCCCCGACTACCTGCGTGTCTAAGTCTATCGCGCAGACCTTCTTGCCCTCTTTGGCCAGAGTCACCGCTAAATTAACCGCAATTAAACTCTTGCCTACGCCGCCTTTAGTGCTGAATATCGCTATTACCTTGGCCATATTATTCCAGTTGATAGATTATAGGGACTTCCACCCAAAGCTGAGATTCTTTTATTGCCGGGGGAAATGGGGGATAGGGAACAATCTTTTGCGCCATCTTCATCGCGTTATCGTCGAGCAAGCGATAGCTGGAGGGCTCTTTTACCTTGGAATCCAGCAGGTCTCCCTGCGCAGAAAGTTTAAGGCTTAATTTTACCGTACCCTGGAAACCCGCTTCTTTAGCCGCTGCGGGGTAAGTAAGGTTCTCAAGGATCTTGCGTTGAATAATCCTGGCGTATCTTACAACAGGATCCTTTATATCATCGTCGCTAACCAAGGGCGTACCGGAAATCGTTGGCCTCAATTCCCTCGACGCCTTTGCCTGGTCAATTATACGCGGGGTGAGGGTAATGAATAATTCCGTATCATCGGCTTTAGAGAGGTCGGAATTCCAACCTTGAGAAGTAGTTCTCTGTCTAAAAAACAAACCTAATACCGGCACGTCCGAAAGCCAGGGTACCCGGTTTAACTCTTCGGTAGATTTTTTCTTAATTAAACCTCCCAGGGCCATTGTCTGGCCATTATCAAGGAAAAGTTCGGTTGTGGCTGTGCGCTTAGTCATTTTATATGCAAGCGCATAGGTCGTACTCACCACATCTCCAACCTCGCTGACAGTAACATCAAGATTAAGATGAATACGCCCGGAGTCTTCGATTGACGGCCTGACATTTAAAATAATCCCATATTCTTTATACTCTACGGAACCTCCGGTAGTTGAACCTACGGAGGTCGGACCGCTCGTACCAGGAGTAACTGAACCGCTTAAAACCGGAACCTCTCCTCCGACAACAAGTTTGGCTTCTTTGCCGCTCTGGCAGGAAACCCTCGGCCTGGAAAGAATACGCGCCTTGCCATCTTTTATCAAGGCATCCAGCTTCAGAGTAAATGCAGCTCTGGTTTCATTAACAACATGGAATAGTTTACCCCAGGTTGTGCCGGCAGCGGAAATACCCGGAGAACCAACCTCAGTTAAGCTTAAAGAGCTTGGCCAGGTAAATCCAAGGGTGTCCTGCGAACCCCGGTTAATCTCAATCACCTGGACATCAATCTCTATGACTGACTCTTCTTCTTTCACTACTATTAAGTCAATAGTTTTATCCTTAAGCCCTCCTAATGCAGTGGCAATACGCTCTCTGTCCGCGGAACGCTTAACCATGCCCAAAAGCGCAACTTTTCCCTCTTCATCCTCGGCACTAGTGTAGATATCCGGTAAGTTTAACTTCTTCAACATATTATCTATACGGCGCTTGAGTTCATTGGTGTCTTCCGTAAACACCTTCAAGCGGTAAGCCTGCTCGCCAAAATTGTCCCAAACAATCAGCGTAGTATTTCCCGCTGCCTTGGGCACAACCGTAAGTTCACTCTTGCCGATATTGGCTACGTCGGCGATTGCGGGATTACCAACAGCCACTCTTTTTGGAGAGCTTACTGAAATAATCTTAGTTTGTCCTATATAAAGCCTTATTTCTTCTTCAACATCATCTGCGACATACCCTTTAAAAGGCAGAAAGGTTACAAAGGTGATAATAAATAATAGGCCAAAAAATAACTTTCTCATTTTTCTCCTTGGCTTTGGCAATCGGAAGGCCAAACCACGGCCCTCTGGCCTGTTTATTTTGATAAAGAGACTTTTTCCTTATTTAATCCGCGAAAAACTTCTACATATTCGGTAGCAGTATCAACTACCGGAGCTTCTTTAATCTCGGCAACTTTCTCGGCATTTTTCTGTTGAGGCATAATATATTGGAATAAGGTATCCCAGCTGGCCGGGACAACCTGCTCAACATTAGCATCCGCCGGAGAACGTAAAGTCAGGCGCATCTTGCCCTGTTCTTGAACAAAGGCAATAAGATTGGCTTCTTGCGGCCCTAAGGCCAAGGTGATCAAACCTGAGGAGGAAGATTCTTTTTCATCATATCGGCCTCCTGATTTGCTAACAGTGCTGGTATTCTGGCCTACGGCTAAAACTAAAACATTTTGAAACAAAGGAACTACGGCCACTTGGCTTGACATCTGTCCTTCCGGGCCCTGTACAGGAACCTGCAATGTAGCAATTACATCAACATAATCTCCAGGCATAACCATGCCGGATACAGAAGCAATGCTATCCACGGCAATGGAAATTGCCCTTTTTCCCGCCGGAGTGTTTCCTGCCAGGCTGCTCCCACCGCCTTCTTTCCGGCCCTTAGAAAGCTTAGATAGGCTTATCTGTTCACCTTTAGAAATTGGAGCCAGGCTAATCATCCCCAAGACTCTATCTATAGAGGTAGCCACCTGAGGTTGAATAAATTGGTTCGGCACTATTGAACTATCAATCATATTGGATTCTATAACTGAACCAACGGGGATATCATGCTTAGCTACCAAAACCACAGTCTGGTTGGCCTGCATTTTAACAAGCGATTTCTTTGCCTGCGCTTGAGCCTCCTGTCGCTGCTGATCCAGATATACCTTAGTCATCAGAATTGCCACTACGCCCAGAACTATTCCGCTTATTAAAATAAGCTTCTGCTTTTCTATGGCCATTATTTTATCTCTCCTTCATAAATATCTATTTTAGCGTCGCGCGAAAGTTTCCCGATCATCTCTTCGATAAGCTGCTGCTGCTTTAAAAAGATAAGCCCTTTCTTAATATCATCCCACATTTCAGATAAAGGCTTTTGTTTTCCGCCGCGTTTTCCTTCCAATTTAATTATGCTATAGCCTTCGGGTGTCTTAAATATGCTGCTTATCTTGCCGACATCCAAAGAATCAGCAAAAGCCGCGGAATCAAGCTGGGCAGATTTCTCGCCTAACTTGATAAACCCCAGGTCGCCGCCGTTTTTAGCACTGGATGACTTAGAATTAGTTTTAGCTAAAGTAGCAAAATCCGCTCCCTGCAAGAGCTGGATTAATACGTCCCTGGCATCCTGTTCGCTGGATGAAACTATCTCCCTGATCTGACGCTCTTCCGGTTCTTTAAGCTGCTCTTTATAAGTATTATAATAATCCTCAACCTCCTTGGAAGAAACATCTACCTTCTCCGAGAGCTGCTTTATTAATTCCATGACCAGAAGCTGGGTCTTGGTTTTATCCAGCGCCAGCAAAACATCCTCATTCCGGTCCAGGCCTTTATCCAGGGCATTCTGATAGAGCAGGGTCCTGCGCACTACTTCATTTTTCAGGTAATTGATCTTCTGCTCCCGGGTGGTAATCTTCAATTCAGGCCTTTCGTCGGGGACATTGGCATTGTAAATCTCGATCTCCTGGTTAAAATCCTCTAAGCCAATAGGAATATTATTTACCCTGGCGATGACCGGCCCCTTAACCTGGGTGATAACCGGCGCACTTCTTACCGCCGCTACCTCTGTTTTCTTGGAGGCAGGAATTTTTATTTTGTCACACCCCAAGGCACCTATAAAGATTAGACCCAAAACAACACAGAATATAAAATTCCGCTTCATCTTTAACCTCCTTAAGAAAAACACAAACTTAAAACCAGGGCCGTTTTATTAATCCTTTTTGATTTCGTTTATAATCTTAACCAAAAGATCGGCTATTTTAGCAGTAAGGAATAGAAAGAAAAACACAAAAACATAAAAAGCAAGGATTATGCCCCCCATCCAGCGGGGATTACCCGGCGCCGCTCCTAAAAGCAGGGAAACCCCGCCTAAAAGCCCCAGGAATAAAAAAATCCAGGCAGCTGTCTTAACCACTGCGCTGGAAACCTTTAAGAAACCCAAATGTTCACGCATGCATTCCTCCTTATTACTTATTTTAAATTTTATTATAAAGCTTCACAAAATGCAAGCAATATTTAGTAAGCGCATAATTATCGCCGACCTGCAATGTTTATCGCCAGGCTGGAATACAGAGTTTTGCAGCCTCAACGGCCCTGAATTCAGTTATGCCGCAGGACTCGGTTGAAGACTTTAATAGCCCCAACCATGTCCCCTGCGGGGACCGGTTGATGACTTAATAGCCCCAACCGGATTTGAACCGGTGTTTACAGGCTGAGAACCTGACGTCCTGGACCAGGCTAGACGATGGGGCCAAAAAAATATGTAAAGTTATTTTACTATATAAGTACCTTTAGTCAACAATTATATTGACCCTCCTATATTTACATTATATACTGACTGGCATGAATATAAGCCTAGGCTTCAGCAAAAATAAAGACCATATCCAAGCCACTAATGAAGCGGTGGGCCAGGCAATAGTCGGGTTAGGAAAAGCGCGCGGGGATTTAGCTATCATCTTTACCACGATAGAGTTCGCGCATCCGCTGGTTTTGAAAATCGCCAATAATTTATTAGGCGGTATCCCCATACTGGGCTGCAGCAGCCTGGGGATTATAACCAATAGCGGGATATTTAAACATGGGTTTGCCATACTGCTGATCAGTTTAAACCCGCAAATATTTCTTAACCTTGCCCTGGTTAAAGACGTGAATAAGAAAACCCCTATTGCCGCCGGCAGGGAATTGGGGGAAAAATTATTATATGGCTGCAAAGATGTACGCAGGAACTTAAGTTTAATTTTTTCAGACGGTTTGATATCAGACGGCACAAGCTTAATCAACGGGCTACAGCAAAATTTGGGAAGAAGTTTTCCTTTAATCGGCGCCTCTGCCTCAGATAATGCATCCTACACAAAAACCTTCCAGTATTTCAATAAAGACGTACTTACAGACTCCTGCTGCGGGATGCTTTTCGGAGGGAAAATAAATTTTGGGTTTGGGATCAAACATGGCTGGAAGGCTTTAGGGAAAATACGTTACGTTACCAAGGCTGAGGGCAATATTATTAAAGAAATCAACGGTGAGCCCGCAGTAAAGCTATATGAAGATTACTTTGCCAAGGACGCTTTGGAGCTGGCTAAAGAACTGCGGCGCATCTCTATCTTTTACCCCATAGGCATTTATCTGCAAGGAGAAAAAGAATACCTTCTGCGTAACATCATCTCTATAAAAGATGACGGTTCGCTGGTTACCCAGGGGGATATACCTCAAGATAGCCCGATCCGCTTAATGATCGGCACTAAAGATTCCTGCCTGGCTGCGGCGGTTACCTCCTGCGAAGAAGCGAAAAAAAACCTCGGGGCGCAAAAGACAAAATTAGTAATGGTTTTTGATGCGGCTTCAAGATTTACCCTTTTGGGCAGGCACTGCTCAAGGGAGCTCGAGATAATTAAGGCGGTCTTCGGAGAAAAAACCCCTTTGATAGGAATATATACTTACGGCGAACAGGCGCCGCTTAAATCCATAAGTTATCTTGGCCGGTCTTATTTCCATAATCAAAGCATCAATGTTCTGGCTATAGGAGGGCAATAAAATGTTAAGTTTTATCTTTATCAGCTTTTGTTTGATTGTCGCCGGCCTTGGGGTATTCTTGCTTTCCAAGGTACAGAAGTTGAAAGAAAAAGACAGGCAGATAGAGGCGTTAAAAAATTCTCTCGAGGAAATGGATGAACAGGCCAAATTAATCATGCGCACGGACATGGAATTGAATAAAACCCAGGAGGAGCTTGACAAGAAAATCTCCGGGCTTGATATCCTGCAAAAGCTATCCCGGGATATCAGCACTACCTTGGAAGAAAAACAGATTTTCAAGAAAATAAGCAATGAATATCTGGAGGAGCTGGGGTTTGAAAAATCCCTCGCCTTCTTATGGAATGGCTTAAAAAGAGAATTTCAACCCTGTTTAAACCTTGGCTATGAAGATATCGAATCCGAAAAAATAAAAACCGCGGTTAATGCCAACAAAGACTACTATCTGGATCTGATCCACAGCGGTAAAACCGCCTCCTCTGTATTCGTTCCCAACGATTTCCTAACAAAGGATAAGCTTTACCAGCTGTTCCAGGTGCGTTCATTTATCATTTGCCCCATACTGGCCCAAGAGGGAGACCAGGGTTTTATCTTCGTAGGCACGCAAAATATTGAAACCTGCATAACCGAAGGAGAACAAGAGCTTATTACCATCTTGGCTAATCAGATTGGCCAGACTTTGGATAACGCGCGGCTTTTTGAAAAAACCTGGAGGTCACAGCAGGAATTGGAAATAAAGGTTGAGGAAAGAACGCGCCAGCTAACCCAGGCGCTGGAAGAGGTAGGTAAAATAAGCAAACGTAAAAGTGACTTTATCTCCAGCGTTTCCCATGAGCTAAGGACCCCCCTTACTTCTATCAAAGGTTATGCGGCCATTTTGCTTGCCGGTAAATTAGGATCCGTGCCGGATGAAATCAGAAACCGGCTTGAAAAAATCAACCGCCATAGCGACGAGTTAGTGCACATGGTAAACGACCTGTTAGATATTTCACGCATTGAATCCGGTAAAGTGAACATGAATATGGAAACCCTGGAGTTAAAATACATCGCCGATAAAGTAGCGGATTTGCTTTCTGAGCAATTAAAAACAAAAAATATTGCCTTTACCAGCGATATCCCTGAGGATTGCGATAAAATACTGGCTGACCGCAGCCAGATTGAAAGGGTGTTCATCAATTTAGTGGGAAACGCGCTGAAATTTACTCCGGAAAATGGCAAAATTAGCATAAACGCCCACCGCTCAGGCAGGGTAATCCAGATAAACGTTACCGACACCGGCTTTGGTATCCCCGAAGACGCACAAGAAAAACTGTTTGAAGAATTTTTCCGCGTAGAGAACACTATTAACCAGGAGGTAAAAGGCACCGGACTGGGGCTAGCGCTGGTTAAACACATTATTGAAGCGCACCAGGGAAGGATATGGGTAAAAAGCAAGCTTAGCGAAGGCTCAACCTTCAGCTTTACCCTTAACGCTGCCTAAATTAGATTATGAATATAAAAATACTTATAGCCGATGACGACCCGGATATCCGCGACGTGCTTAAAATCACCCTTACGGAAGAAAATTACGAAGTTATCGAGGCCAGAAACGGCCAGGAGGCACTGGAGATTATCCGTTCCAAGCCTCTGGACTTAGTCCTCCTGGATTATAAAATGCCCAAAATGGACGGGCTTCAGGTATGCGACCTGATTAAAAGGGATTTGCTCTTGGCCCACCTGCCGATAATCATGGTCACGGGCAAAGGAGAAATCAGCGATAAAATCGACGGCATCAACTCCGGGGCAGACGATTATATTGTAAAGCCTTTTGAGCCTAAAGAGCTATTGGCCAGGATACGCATGGTATTGAGAAGGACGCAAAGGGATCTGGAGGCAAACCCGCTGACCCGGCTGCCAGGCAATATAGCCATACTTAATGAACTTTCAAATTGTATCGAAAAGAAAATCCCTTATGCAGTCTGTTATGTCGATCTGGATAAATTCAAGGCCTACAATGACAAATACGGGTTTGAGCATGGGGATGACGTGATCCGCGAAACCGCGCGCATACTGCTTGGCGCGGTCAAAGAATATGGAAACCCGCAGGATTTTGTGGGACATATCGGAGGCGATGATTTTGTGGTTATAACCACGCCGGATTTAACCGACAGGATTTGCGAAAAGATCATCCATGACTTTGATAAAATCTCTCCGTCATTCTACAACCAGGAGGACAGGGAAAACGGTTTTATTGTCGGATACGACCGGCAAAACCAGATCCATAAAATCCGCCTACTTTCCGTATCCATAGGCGTAGTGACTAATGAAACGCGCGACATTACGCATGTTGCCCAGGTCGGCGAAATTGGCGCAGAACTAAAAAAGCTGGCCAAGAATGAAGAAAAAAGCAACTATGTTAAAGACAAACGCCAAACCAAACCTTAATAATTAAATTGCGTAACAAATATTACGCATGGGGCCTGCCGCAGAATTCCCTTATACAAAAACCGATAAATTCCGGTAAAGCAAAAAATGGTTTTGATAATTTATACTTTGACTTACCCTTTTCTCTTAATTTGTGCCTCACCCCTATCTGGCCTATTTTATGCGCCCCCCTGTTGTAAAGGATCGGGATAATATAGCGGTGGTCATTAAATTCTAACTTAATATTAGTTATAAATTTATTCCTTACGGCAATAAAATTGCTGCTGGGGTCCTTAACCGATATACCAAAAAATATCCTTATTAATAACCCGAGAAACTTGCTGCTTATCCTGAATAATAGTATATCTTTCCTTTTGATCCTAATGCCATTTACAACATCATATCCTTCTTCCATCTTCCTGATAAAAAGGGCTATATCTTCCGGAAAAGCCTGCAGGTCGCCATTCATGATAATGACAATTTCACCGCGGGCATCTCCTAAACCGGAACTTAACGCTGCAGCCTGGCCCATGGGAGTATCATGAGCCACTATTTTTATACCCTTAAATTCTTTAGCCAGTTTACGCATTATATCAAGGCTATCGTCAGTGCTTCCATCGTCGACCAGGATTAGCTCTGCTTCATCTTTATTAAAATATCCCCCTAAAGAGGAGTGGATTCTGCTGGTTAATTCCTCCAGATTATCCCTTTCATCGCGAATCGGACAAACTACGCTGATTTTTTTCATTTATTTAACCCAATCTTATTAAGATAGACGGATCAACTCTTTAGTGGTTACTATCCGGTAATCCCTGCTGATATTTTTTAGGATATAATTATAAATATCCAATTTTTTATTTAACGGCATTTTAGCTCCGGGGCGTTTATCTAATATTCTTTGATCCATTTCCTCCGGAGCGACTAATTCTAAGGCGTGCAGTTGATAATTTAATGGAAGGGCCTTTGAATTTACCAGCCCATATCCAACCTTGAACAGGTTAATTCCCGCCGCATAAACAAAAGAGGTATGGAAAGGCAAGCCAAGAAACGGCATAGTGGTAACCGGGACCTCCTTGATTTTTGCCTCCTCTCCCTGCTTCCATATTTTGTCAAGGCGCATCCGGTATGGCCTTAAGGGGGCTAATACATAAACAGCCCTGCCCCACTGCGTCTTGCCGGTTTTTTGCCCTAACCTTATTCGCTGCAGGCATCTTAAGGCAAGCGGCAAAACTGACGGGAACAGTGAAGAATCATAAAGATACCCCTTTTTCTCTAAAATGGTTACGGTCTGGCTGTCTATCGAAAAGGCCGGCGCCTTAAACCCGACAGGGAGAAAACCCGCAATCTCTCTAATTATCTCTTCAGCCTGGTTAATCTCTTTCTCTTTCTCATTTATGGCAATACCGGAAAAACTGGGATTAATTGTGTGGGTCATTGTATGATTGGCTATTTCATGGCCTTCGTCCAATATCCACCTGACTATTTCCTGATTTTCCTTTTTTAATAGATCTTCTCCGATCGCAAAAAAAGTGGCCTTGATATCGTATTGCTTAAAAATCTCCAGGAACCGGGGGATAGCAATCTGATAAATCGTTCTTTGAGTTATTGCCGGTGCTTCTTCATAATTATAGCTCTTAAGAATCACCCGGAAGGAATCTATATCAACCTGGATAGTTCCCAGCCTTTTCACTTATTCCCCCCTTAAAGAAAAATCAAATATTTTTAAGCCGGCAAGAAAATACCTTTTTAAATCACCTATATTCCTGATCCGTTTTAAACTGGATAGTATATATGGCAGCTTCATATAGAAACTCCGGTAAGCGCGCCTTAGGCTTTTCTCCAATTGCCTGTGGTTTAAAGAGGTAAAACACTCGTTAAAGAAACACCTGGTATGCAGCGTACTCAAATCAACGGCAGAGCCATCTTTTATTTCCGGATGCCGCGACTCCACCTCTTTAAAAAGCAGTGATCCCGGATATGGCGTACAAATACCGTAACTGGCAGTTGTTGGGCTGATTTCACCGATAAATTTAATAGTTTCCTCGATTGTCTCCTTGCTTTCTCCGGGCATGCCTAACATGATATGGGCGTGGGTATCAACTCCTTCTGCCTTGGCCCACAAGAAGGCCTGCCGGGTTTGGCTTATGCTTATACCTTTTTTAACCCGGTCCAGGATCTCCTGCACGCCGGACTCCACGCCGAATTTTATTAAATGACAACCCGCGATCTTCATCAGCCTGATTGTATCTTGATCTAATATCCCTACGCGCGCATTGCATATCCAGGAAATATTTATTTTGCTGTCGATCATCCCGCAGCAAATTTGCCTAACCCTTTCTCTTGAGAAGGCAAAGGTTTCATCGCGGAAATATACCTCACGGTACCCCTCTTGCCGGATATTCTTTAATTCCTCTATCACATTTTGTGTTGAACGGTAACGCAGCCGCGCTCCATAAAAAAAAGGTACAGTGCAATAGGTACACTGGCCCAAACAACCCCGGGAAGTAATCATTGCGGTGTAAGGCCTCTGCTTTACAATCGGATTGAAATAATCCGCCCCTTTGGGCAGCATGCTCCTGTCAACAAAGGGGAGTTCATCAAGATTCTCTATAAGAGGGTAACCCTGGTTTATTTTGTATTCCCCGTCCTGTTTATAACCGATACCCTTGACCTTCCGCCAGGAATCATCTCCTCTTTCAAGCGCAGCCAACAAATCTGCGGCGATAAATTCAGGCTCACCCGTAATAATTATATCTATACCGGCTTTGCCCAGGGTATCTTTCGGCCTGAAGGTGGGATGAGAGCCGAATACAATAGTAATAAGCGCCGGCCTTATTTCTTTTAACCTGGCTAGCGCCCGGGCATCCTCGTTTATAGTCATAGTTGAGGTCAAAATAATCACCGCCTGATAATCATTAATGATTTCAGTTATCCGGCCGATATTTCTCCCTTCTGCCGAAACATCTAAAAACCGTACGCAATGCCCCCTATCTTTTAAGATGCTGGCGACCATTAACAACCCAAGCGGCGGGAGGCTGCCTCCTCCTATCCTTTTGCCTTTACACCAGCACCCGTAAATTACATCCCGCACTACGTTTTTAGCAAATTTACTCTCTGGATTAAGTACGGCTACCTTCATTTTTATTTATATTTTTAACCCGCTTACTTTAATAACACTGATATCGTTGTCTTCGTATACCCTGCAGTCCGCAGGGATATTTTCCAAGGCAAATCCATTCTTAAAATTGTTTTCGACAACACGGCGTATTTGGCGGTTAAAGGGCTCAATATAAAAATTCTTCTTCTCGATATATGGCCGGCTAAAATGCTCTTTTTTGATCAACACATAATCAATTCCATATTCGATACAAACTTCCTTGATTTCATTAAAAGAACCAGAATAATAAATCCTGAAGAAATCATAAGTACGCTGCTTAACCTGCTTATAATAATTTCTATAAAATGGCGTGGACAACTCAAATGTTAGAAAAACTTTCCTTTTTGAGAACAACGGAACTTCATTCATTAGAAAGGGGTGGCCGGCGATGAGGGCGTTTTTCGGCAAGGTGGATAAAAATTGATAAAGTTTTATATTCTTGTAATTTACCAGGTCCTTATTCAAAAATGGCAGATAGAGGACGACAACCGCCAATGATAATAAAAATAACCTCCGCAGATTTTTTGCCCGCTTAGCCTTATCTATAATAGTGCCTGTTATGGTAATTGCGCATAAAAAAATCAAATAAAATGGGAGCGCAAATTTAAGGTAGCGGCCCGGGTAATAAAGCTTCAATACCAATACCCAGGATAAGCCGTAAAATAAAAAACCTGAAATACATACCGCATTTAATACCGGATGTACAGCTATCTTTTTTTTAATCATCAGATACATACCCGCCGCCGAAATCACTAACAGAGACCATATCGGGAAACCATAGACAGGAATCCCCGTAACACGGTCTGCGACAGCCGGGTCTTTTAGCATTTTGAATGAATTAATAAAAAACGGGGTCCTGCCTCCCCAGAAAAACTCAGGCATCCTGATCATTTCTCTAAAACTGACCAAAGAACCTATATTGCAGTCTTTCCGCAAAAACAATGCGCCCAATAACAAGATATTAATAATAATTAAAAACATGGTGAACTTAATTTCATAGCTCAAGGGAATTTTATGCCTGAAATCTTTTACCGCGCGGGGAAAAAATAAGATAAAGATTGCCAGTAGCGACACCGCCCCCACGGGGGGGTAAATAAAAGTTTGCAGCAATAAAATAATACCTGAGAGTAAATATCTTTTCTCAAGTAGATAATACACAAAAGCCGATAATAGGGGAAAACAGAATGCCCGGGCGTGCCCTCCGGAAAAACATGCGGGGATTGTCCATGAGTACATGATAAACATGACCGCCGACAGGAACCCGCAATATTTATTGAGTATCTTTCTGCCGATAAGGAAAAAATAAATTGCGCATAAGCCGCAAAGGATAAACGGCAATATTTTAGAAAATAACAGCGGATCAAGAAATACACTGAAAATACTATAAAGCAGGACTATCCCGGCGGCATTATAATTTAATGCATACCTGCTAAAGATATCATCCGGGAAAAGCGCATGGTCCTGGATCTTATAAAAAGGGAAGATGTAATGGCTGGAGTCATCGCTAACAACATACCTGTTAAATAAGGCGTCCTTCTGGCAGGCATAGGTAACTACCAAAGAAAACAAAATAATAATTAATATTAAGAAAATGTCTTTTTTATTCATCGCCTTATTCGGGCAATATCTTTTTTGAGCTTATTATAAAGATATCTCCGCCGGAACTCTTTAACTTAAAATCACAAAATTTGCTCACAAAATCTAAAAGGATGAAATTCTTTGCCTTGATTTTAGCTTTTATTATGCTCCTTGTTTGCCTGTCATAGGGCTCTACTGAATGCTTTAAATGGTCAAAAAACGTATTATTATAATAAGCGGATTCAATCACAAGATAACCTATTTTATATTCGGCAATAAAAAACCTTACCTCTTCCAGGGAATCGGAGTATAGGGCTGAAATTAAATTTTGCCGCATCTTCCAAAAACCTTCTGCCCCATAGGTTATATATAGGAAATCATCCAGGTAGTCTGAGAAGAAAATAGTTCTTTTTGAGAAAAATGGTATTTTATCCACAACCCGGCTGCCGGGGTAGCCGGCGATAAAGACATCCTTGGGCAAGCCTTCCATATAGTCATACACAGGTTTATATTCCCTGTAATTATGTACCTCGCCAAAGATGGGGTGCAATAAAACAAACGCCGATACAAGAAAAAGCAATAAGGAGGCGGATTTAATTCTGGAGCTTAATATAATCCCGGAAATATTGGTGGAGACGAAAAAAACTAAAAATAACGGCAGGCTGAACACAAGCTGCCTTGAAGCAACAATAGGGTTAACCGGGTAAATGATCAGAAAACTAACAAAAGAACCCAGGAGCATTAACCAGAGCGCCCGGGGCAGCTCAAGGGCCTTTTTTCTTTTCAGGATAACAATCGCCAGGCTCACGGCAATAAAGAAATACGTAAAATAAACATATAGCCTGCTATGCTCATTTAAGTTTAAAATAAAATATAATAGGATGTGTAAAGGGTTAGCCGGGTCCACAATATTGCTGTTATAATAGTATTTATAACTCCTTAATAACGAGACATTCACCACTATCATATTAAGCAACTTATCGTTTAATATAAAAATAAGGCTTATCAAAATGCTGGCCCCCAAAAATAAAACGTAACGCTTGAGCCTTATCTTTTTGCTGTATAGAAACGGGATTAAAAAACAAGTAGTTGTAAAAACATAAAGCAGCGGATGATAGATAAATATGGATAAAGGAATAAAAAACGGCAAAATTTCAAATTTTTCTTTTACCAAAAGTAGTAAAAAGGCGCAGAATATAAAGATACCGAAACACCTGTCTTGCCCGCTATAGAAGGTATCCATGGAAAGGAAATAAAAAATAAATAAACCGGAAAGCAGGTAAGCGTAATCTTTTGATTTCAGGCAAACGCCTATTCTATATATTAAGAGGGTAGTTAAAATGGAGAAGATTAAAGATACTATTTTTATGGCAAGCGGAAAAGAAAAGAAATGCATAAGAAAATAATATAGCGCATTGTGGGCCAACTCCCTTATTTTTGATAAGGTGTTCATATGGCCTTTGATCACCGCCAACATGGGGTCGTTTTTAAATAAACTGCCATCAAATATTGACTGCACGGAATATAATTCACCGGCATCATTATACGGCGAATAAATAAGGCTGAATTTAAAGGAGGTGGTAAAACAATTAGCATAAAGCAATACCGCAACCAATATGGCTAAATAAATGAATTTTCTTTTTATTTTCATAATTTATTCAATAAAATATTAAGGCTTTTGGGGCCGTATTGGAACAATAAATCTATCGCGGACATAAAAGGCAAAAACGGTTCGTAGGCCTGCCTGTAAACCGGATGCCGATAGTCTTGAAATTTAACCTTAATCCCGTTTTCGCTGAATTTATTAAGTTCAAGTATATCCTGCGCCGCATGGCTATCGTAAAGTTCTGTCGCGTTTAACTTCTTGCAGAGATTTATAATTTTATCCTCTTTTTTACCTTGCGTATTCAAACCTGAGGATCTTATAATCGGGGTTTTAATTTTTAATATCTTAACCGCCCAGTTGATTATCGCAACATCTAAATCCAAAAGGTACTCCCAGTCAGCGGCATATATCTTCTCAAAATACGGAAAATAATTCTTGAAGTATTTTGACTTATTATAGCTTATTTCAATTGCCTTTAAATGCTTCCGCCGCCAATTTATCGAGGGATTTATCTTTACCGCGTTAATCAGCTGGCTTTGCTTATTTTTTGTTAATACGGGAACACTCAGCCAGATCCACCCGCCTTTCGTGCGTATCCGGTTCCTGCTTCTCCAGTCTTTTTTAGTGTACTGGACATCATCCAGCAGGACAAAAAGGTCACAGTTATAGATCAGCTCAAAAAAACCCAGCCACGGCAGGTAACCTGGCTGCATAATAGAGACTATCATAACCTTATATCCTTATAGTGAATAAGAAAATCTAAAATAGATCCGACATGCATCGCGGCGAAATCATTTAATACCTTAATAGGATAACAGTAACAAACAAAACACTTTGTGGGCTTAATCTTTAACCCTTTTATTTCATTGATTGAACACCTCTGTATCGGTTCTTTGAATAACATATCTTGTGGCCTCAAAGAACAATTTGACATCATGCCATCCGGAAGAATGACTAAAAAAAACCTTCTTGCCAGACAGGCCGCCATAGCAGCCTTGCCCTGTTCGTATTTTTTATATAAGCTGGATAAATATCTCAGATAATGACTGCCGCCAAATATCATATTTTTATCCGCCTGCTTCTCCAGATACTTAACGAGATCTTTTACCTTAGAATAATCGGGGATTAACTCCTTTACCTTCTCATGCCTTGTATACCATTCAGGGTAAGAATACAGGTTCCAGATAGGCTGGAGGATGCAACGAGTATTGTATTTCTTGCAAAGGCCGGTTAAAAATGAGAGGTCCTGCTGTGTTGTTTTGCTGGAAACAGCTACCGATATTAAAACATTAATCCCCTTAGCCCGGCTTAGCTCTAAGGCATTAAGGGCAAGACGAAAACTTCCCTCCCCCCTTGTATAATCTTGTGTATCTTGCTGCCCATCCAGGCTAATAGTCAAGAGGCTTAGTTTTGATAAAATATCCAAATAATGAGGCACCAGGGTCCCATTTGTGGTGAGCGACACGCTAAACTTACGTGCCGATGCCGCTTTGATAATGTCAGCTATGTCTTTTCTCAATAACGGCTCCCCGCCGGATATATTGAGCCTTTGGATACCCAGCATATCTAACTTTAAAAAGGCATCATTTATTTCCTCCAGGGACATTTCATATCCGTGCTCTCTATCGCCGACGGAATAGGGATTACAGCAATATTTACACTTGAGATTACACCTATCGGTAACCATAAACTCGGCTGAAATGAAGCCATTTGCCCCCAGAAACTTCCCTCTGATTATTTTTGCGCCAACCCTTATTTTATCGATCATGCGGTTTTACGGGTGCGGTTGATCTCTGCGCCTGCCCTTGGATATTTATGGTTACCTCCTGCTAAAAAAGACGCCAAGATATCTGCAATATAGTATTTATACATGCAGATATCCATTCTGCGGAAAAACTTATGGTCAAAAGAATCTACCGTGGATTCCCAGGAAAAAATCACAAAGCGCAAGGGAAGAAAACCCGGGAAAAAACGATAGATCCTGTTCCTCATAATAAATAGGGATAAAGGCTCGGGGATTAATTTTGTCAGCCTGGCTAAAAGCATAAACTTTACTGAATCTTTATTTGCCACATCCCCGCCCAGGCTTTGCACCCTTGTGTATGGAACACCGGAGGCTGCAGTATCTTTAATGCCTGCGCAGCCGGATTGCGCGCTGATATCTACCTTCGGAAAATACCTAAGCCAGTTAAAATAAATATTCTTAATCCGCTTTTTTAAACAAAACTCTAAAAAACCTATGTTGTCCTCTTCCCCCTGGCCGGGAATACCAAGGATAGTATCAACGCTTATTTTTATCCCTTGATCATTTATAGCATCTACCGCCTGCCCCACATCTTTATTGGAAAAGTTTCTATGCAATACGGAGAGACTTATATCCTTATTCCAATGAATGCCTAAATTAATCTCGCAACATCCGGATTCTTTCAGGTATTTCACTGATTCGCCAGAAACATCGGCCGTATACAAATAACATATATAGGGTAAATTTATTTCTTTTTTGTATTTAACCGTAAATTCATTAAGCCAGGCAATATCCTGGGGGAAACAATCATCCCAGAATCTTACTGATTTTATGCCGAATTTTTCTTTGGCCTGAGAAATTTCTTTAATAATATTACCTATGCTTCTATGCCGCAGATACCTGCCTTTATCCTTATACAGTCTTTTTAAATAAGAGTGGCAGCAATAACTGCAGGCATGCTGGCAGCCGCGGCTGAGCATAATATAGTAGCACTGTGAGAAATGCGGGCTGGCCGAATAGTAAAGCTCCTTATCCGGCAAAGGGAGTGAATCCAGGTCCTCGATTAAGGGGCGGATC
>Ga0265297_10001855_pt1 | contig 46364 bp, 38 predicted proteins | sample Munlanlwell13791_FD_192502 | JGI IMG/M metagenome (GOLD analysis project Ga0265297, IMG submission 192502) | Leachate microbial communities from a municipal landfill in Southern Ontario, Canada - Leachate well 137-91 | ecosystem: Engineered > Solid waste > Landfill > Unclassified | place...
AGAAAGCCGAGGCAGGGCGAATCCAAAACCCCAGACCAATTGTTTCGCCCTGCCGAGTCCGCATTATTAGTTTTAATCATTTGGATTTTGCTCGAAATAGTTTCGAACTTTGTCCAATAAACACCGCCAAAATTGAAAATCGGAATCGGAAGCAAAAATGCGGTCGGCGCGAAGCGCCGTCTGTTCTGAATTCCCCCCAAAAAATCCTGAATCTGAAAGGGTTCGCCACGCTCCGCGTGGCTCCTCGTTTGCCAATACAAAATTATGAATAATCAAACCAAAAAGTTTTTCATATATACTCGCAAGTCTACGGACGACAAAGACAGACAAGTCCGCAGTATTTCTGACCAGTTAGCGGAACTGAAAAGTTTAGCATTGAAGGAACAAATTGATGTTGTTGATGTCTTTGTCGAAAAGCAGACCGCCAAAATACCAGGTCGCCCCGTGTTTAACGAAATGGTGGCGAGAATGGAAGCGGGCGAAGCAACTGGTATTTTGGCGTGGCATCCCGATAGACTTGCGAGAAACTCGGTAGACGGAGGAAAAATTATCTACCTCGTTGATACTGGAATAATTAGCGAGATGAAATTTCCAACTTTTTGGTTTGATCCGACACCGCAAGGCAAGTTCATGCTCTCAATCGCTTTTTCGCAATCCAAGTATTATGTGGACAATTTGAGCGAAAATATAAAACGAGGTCATCGCAACAAAGTGAAAGACGGAATATGGCCTCAAATGGCACCGCTTGGATATGTGAATAAAAATAGAAAAATTGTTCCCGATGAAAATATCGCACCACTTATTAAGAAAACATTTGAGGCATATTCGTCTGGGTCTTTCACTTTGCGCCAACTCCGCGACAAGTTTAACGAACTTGGATTGAAGCGAAAAAGCGGGAAGGAACTTGCGGTGTCGAATTATCAAAAACTTTTGAAAAATCCGATTTACACAGGTTTGATGTTGTATAACGGCGAAATCCACGAAGGAAAACACGAACCGATTATCACAAAGAAACTTTTTGATTCCGTTCAGGAAGTGATGATGAAAAAAAGTAAACCGCACTCCAAAGGTTTGAAACCATTTTTGTACAGAGGATTTTTCCGTTGCGGAGAATGTGGATGTTTCATTACCACCGAAACACAGAAAGGTCATAATTATTTGCGATGTACAAAACGGAAAAATCCTTGCTCGCAAAAATATACTCGTGAGGAAATCATCACTTCCGAAATTCAAAAAGAAATCAAAAAAGTTTCTTTGCCAGACGATTGGGCCTCTTGGATGTTGGCGGAAAACGAAAAGGATAAATTGGTGGAAGCCCAATCGTCTACGCTTTTTGCAGATTCAACAAAAGCCGATATTTCTCTTTTGGATTCTAAAATTGAGAAGCTGATAAACGCATATTTAGAGAACGCACTTTCGCTCGACGAGTATCGAGATATGAAAAACAAACTTGTGAACGAAAAACAGCTTCTCAAAGAGAAATTATCGGCTTTTGAGCAAAAAGCGAATAATCGGTTCGAACTTACCGAAAAGTTTTTGAAATACAATATGGAATTGGCAAACGAGGGAACAAATGAAGAAAAACTTCATTTGTTCAAAAAAGTCGGTTCGAACTTTTTAATTAAAGATCGAACCGTACTTTTTGAGCCACGCGGAGCGTGGCGAACCCTTTCAGATTCAGGATTTTTTGGGGGGAATTCAGAACAGACGGCGCTTCGCGCCGACCGCATTTTTGCTTCCGATTCCGATTTTCAATTTTGGCGGAGAGAGTGGGATTCGAACCCACGAAGCTCTTGCGAGCTTGGCGGTTTAGTAAACCGCTGCTTTCAACCGCTCAGCCATCTCTCCAAAAATTATTTGCGGATCTTGTCCGCCGAAGCCTAGTTTCAGCGAGGCGGAGACGGGAGGATTCGAACCTCCGGTCCAGTTTAACCCGGACACCTCTTTAGCAAAGAGGTACATTAGACCACTCTGACACGTCTCCAATTTTATCAAATTTTAACACAAAATAAGGCCTACGGCAATCATTTTATAGCTGAATAATTTGGGTCTCAATGTTCTTTTTTAGGAGCTTGGAAGCAATGTCGTTGAACTGATTTGGGTCGCCAGTCGTGAAATATTCAACTGTACCTACTTGGTTTTCAGCACTGTCGTTAGTTAATAAAGTTTTTACCCGTTTGGCTATAGCTATACCCGAATCTATGATTTCTATTTCACGTTCCATGACTTTGGTAATTGCTGGTTTCAAAAATGGATAATGGGTACAACCCAGAACGAGACAATCAGCCAGAGAATTTTTTATTGGTTCTAAGTAACTTAGAAGCAAGTCCGAAGTTCGGGGCGAATCAAGCTCCCCCGCTTCCACGGCATGTTCCAAACCGGCACAGCCGATATTTATTATTTTCTTATCGCTGGCGTAAACCTCGATCAAATCGGCCAAGGTTTTACTCTTTGATGTCGCTTCGGTGGAGATGATTCCAATGATATTCGTTTTTGTTCTTTCGGCAGCCGGCTTCACGGCCGGAACCGTGCCGACGATAGGCACGGCGAATTCACGGCGCAATGCTTCCAGTGCATAGCACGTGGCTGTATTGCAAGCGACAACCATAAGTTTTACGTTTTGGTTTTTTAAAAATTCACCCACTTTCAGACAGCGGTCAATTAATTCAACGGGCGTTTTATCGCCATAGGGCACATAAGCTTGGTCGGCCAAGAAAATATAATTTTCATGAGGAAGAAAGCGTCTGAGCTCCCGAAGAATGCTCAAACCGCCTAAACCCGAATCAAAAACGCCGATGGGTTTATTTTTTATAATTAGCATGATTATAATCTAGCACAGCTCAGTTATATGACCCAATATTTTTCTTTGACGAAATGGTTTTTAAATGGTAAAATTACCGAACCAATATGGCTAATACGACTATAAAATCAGCTTCCGAAAACCGACCACCGATCGTGGTCGTGCTTGGCCATGTTGACCACGGCAAAACGAAATTGTTGGATGTCATCCGCAAGGCTAATATTGCCGATGGAGAGTCTGGGGGTATCACTCAACACATTGGAGCTTATCAAGCTGTGGCTCAGGGTAAGATGATTACCTTCCTGGATACGCCGGGTCATGAAGCTTTTACAGCTATCCGTTCTCGTGGAGCTAAAGTAGCCGACGTGGCCATTCTGGTGGTAGCGGCCGATGAAAGCGTCAAGCCTCAAACCCAAGAAGCCATCCATATTATTAAAGAAGAAAAGATTCCTGTTGTCGTCGCTATCAGTAAAACAGATAAACCCGGAGCTAATGTCCAAAAAGTGAAGCAAGATTTGGCCGGAGAAGAAATCCTAGTGGAAGATTGGGGCGGCACTGTGCCGGTGGTGGAGATTTCCGCCAAAGAAAACCGAGGCATCAGCGAGTTATTGGACATGGTGCTTTTGGTAGCTGAACTGGAAGACCTTAAAGATGACCGTTCTTTGCCTACCACCGGTATTATTATTGAATCCAATCTGGATAAGCACCGAGGTTATGTAGCTACGGCCTTGATTCACAAGGGCATCTTATCAATTGGCGACTGGATTGTGGCCGGAACGGCCATCGGTAAAGTAAAATCTATGGAAGATTTTACGGGTAATCGGCTCAATACTGCTGTGCCGTCTCAACCAGTCTTGATTACGGGCTGGACGAACCCGCCGGAAATTGGTCGTGAGTTTACGACTGCTTTAACCAAAGATTCGGCTCAAGACATAGTGGCCTCTAATGTTAACCTCGCTCCCCTCTTTTGTTTTCTCCGAACCAGCCATACTCAATTGGATCCGCTCAAGAAATATTTAAAACTAGTTATTAAGACCGACGTCTCCAGTTCTTTAGAAGCTATTGAAATGGCGCTGAAACAAATCAAATCCGAAGAAGTCATGTACACGGTGTTGAGTTACGATATCGGCGCCATTTCCGATTCCGATGTGCGGACGGCGGCGGCCGGCGGCGGCGGTTCAGTGATTGGTTTCCGGGTATCGGTGGAAACTTCCGCCCGAAAATTAGCCGAAAAAGATCATGTCAATTTGGCCACATTTGATGTCATTTATGAACTGATTGAATATATCCGCAAACAGATGGCTGCCCTATTGATGGCCGAGATTCGCCGAGAAATGCTCGGTAAAGTCAAAATTTTAGCGACATTTAAAAAAGATGCCCGCGCTCAAGTTATCGGCGGCCGGGTCTTGTCCGGCAAATTGGTCCGCGGTGCTTTCTGTGATGTTACACGTGACGGCCAAAGCATGATGATTGCTAAAGTGGGCCAGGTTCAGCAAGCCAAGCAGGATGTGCCGGAAGTGGCTGAAGGCTTGGAAACCGGCATGCGGATTGATATTATTGACTCGAAGACCGCCATCGATATTCAGGTCGGAGATATTCTGGAGATTTACCAAGAAGAAAGCATTGCTCGCACATTGTAATCCTATGGCCAGGTAGCCAAGTGGTAAGGCATGAGTCTGCAAAACTCTTATACGCGGGTTCGATTCCCGCCCTGGCCTCAAAGTAATTTTATAATATGCCCGGGTGGTGGAATGGTATACACGCACGACTTAAAATCGTGTGCCGCAAGGCTTGCCGGTCCGAGTCCGGCCCCGGGCACCAAAATGGTATTGCATTGCATGGATTTCTTTTGTACAATTATTCTATGAAACCGGTCGGAAAAGTCACCCATTATTATGGGAAAAGCGAGGTCGCCATTGTTGACCTTGTGGCTCCCCTCAAAGTGGGCGACAAAATAAAATTTGAGGGTCATGGCTCTGATTTTGAGCAGACAGTCGATTCTTTGCAGGTGGACCATGAAAACGTGGACAGCGCCAAAAAGGGCGACGTGGTTGGCCTGAAGGTCGGCAGTAAGGTAAGAGAAGGAGCGATTGTTCTAAAAGTTGAAGCAGAATAGTCTAGCCAGAATGACCCAGTAATTTTTCATCCAAAACCAATTTGATGCGTGTTGAATGCGCACTAAAAATCCTCCCACCGGAGGATTTTTAGTTACTTCTTATCGTGAAACTTTTTATGAATTTCGCGGAGCTGGGTATCGGTGACGTGAGTGTAGATTTGGGTGGTCGTGACCGAAGAATGGCCGAGCATAGCTTGAACGGAACGGATGTCGGCGCCGTTGCGGAGAAGATCGGTGGCGTAGCTGTGGCGCAAAGTGTGAGGCGAAACATGTTTGCCGATGATGCCGGCTTTGATAGCGTATTTTTGAACAATGCGCTGAACCGAACGGGGCGTGAGGCGCAGGTCGGAATCCTTGGAAAACTTTTTGCTTTTTGGAATCCGGATAAACAAAGCTTCATCCACATCGGTTCGCTTGCTTATATATTGGGCAATCTGGTCTTTAGCGTCTTCCGATAGAAAAACCAGTCTGATTTTTCGGCCTTTGCCGAGCACCGACAACTCGCCTCGTTTTAAATCAATCTTGCTGCGGTCCATGGAACAAAGCTCAGAAACGCGCATGCCCGTTGAAAACAGCATCCGCAACATGGCTCGGTCACGCAGAGAGTTTAGATCCGAACCTTCCGGAGCGTTGAGCAACCTATCCAGTTCGCTGTGCTCCAAAAAAGTGACATGTCGGTCCTCAGCCCGGCCTAGTTCTATGGTTTCCGCCGAGACGCTTTTCACTCCCCTCTTGGCCAAGTATTTCAAAAAATTTCGGAGGGCGATAATGTGGTAATTCTGGGTAACTTTCATCAGAGGCCGGCCGTAATTATCAGTGAGACGATTCAAGTGCAGTCGATACTGCCTTATCCTCTCACCATCGAGATCATGCGAATTAGTTACTTTAGCGAATTGAAGAAACCGATCTAAGTACCGGTTATAGTTCTCGAGCGTTTTAGGCGAACGATTCTTTTCGATTTCTAAATGTTCTAGATATTGTAGTTTCAGGGTTTTTAGATCGGCCATATAAGGCGATTATACCTCTTTATGTCGCAAAATATAAACTACACTCCGTCTACTAGTCTGGTTATTTAATAGCTTTCATTCCTCGATTGCACTCAAATTACCTCAGTTGCAAAGAGCTTTATTCTATGCTAGAATACATTTGGTTTTGATTCCAATAATCTTTAATCAATGATAATAATTTTATGGCATTAACTTCCCAACAAAAAGCAAAAGTCTTAGAACAAGTCAGGGTTCATGACAAAGATACTGGTTCGGCCGAAGCTCAGATCGCTTTGTTTTCCAAAGAGATTGAATCGTTGGCCAAGCATTTAAAAAAACACACTAAAGACAACAGTTCGCGTCTCGGTCTTTTGAAAATGGTGGCTAAGCGCAAACGGCTGATGGATTTTTTAAAACGTGATAATCCTAAACGGCACGCCGCTCTTACCAAGAAACTAAGTCTATAACAATTAGATTTTTTGTTTTATGCATAAAAATACGGTTCCTCAGCGAAAAAACCATCGGGTGGGCATCTTCGTCGATGTTTCCAACATGTACCACTCGGCCAAGAATCTCTATAAAGCCCGAGTTAATTTTTCCGAGCTTTTAAAATTAACCACGGCCAATCGCCAGCTTGTCCGAGCGATTGCCTATGTCGTTAAATCCGATACTGATGAAGAAAAGGCTTTTTTCAGCGCTCTGGAAAAGGCCGGTTTTGAACTGAAATCCAAAGACCTACAGATCTTTCCTGGCGGCATGAAAAAAGGAGACTGGGATGTGGCGATTGCCATTGATGCTATCACTCTTTCCAAACTGGTTGATGTCGTGGTCATCGTTTCCGGCGACGGCGACTATGAACCGCTCGTTGATTACCTCAAGTTCAACGGCGCCATCGTGGAAGTGGCTGGCTTTGGCCGTTCTACCTCCGCCCGCCTCATTGAATCGGCTCATAACTTTCTTGACCTGGAAGAAGTGAAAGATAAAATTCTGCTGAAATAATGTTGTTGACTATACCGCCGTCAGGCGGTATTTTCGTTGGAGGAGGTTAACAATGGAGAGAGTTCTTTTAACGCCAATAATCGGCTCGGGAGAGAAAGGTTTCTGCGCCAAAGTCACAGCGCTTGAAATTGAATTTCATGCCCCAACAGAAGAAGAGGCAGTCTCTGGTCTCCGGTCCATGACTAGAGAGCACTGCCGCAAAGCCATTTCTCCCGGGAATACAATCGATGCCACGCCGGCTCAACTGAAGTTGGCTCAAGCGATTGTCTTCCGAGGTTTCGATTTTGTCGGCGACTAACGCCCGCGATGAGCTCATCGCGGGCTCATTGTTTTTAATGGAAACATATGATATATTTCAGTGAAGTTAATTAACAACCGATAGAGATTGAAACAGATGCAAGATGATGGGGCTCAATTTTGGCCATAGCTTTTGATAATATCGAAACCTGTGGCCAGTATTGCCTCTCTCTCAATTCCATCGGTGGAATTATATGGAAGTTAAGAAATACCAGACCGAGTTCGCGGGCAAGCCGCTCTCGGTAGAAATGGGCCGTTTTGCCGGCCAAGCAAACGGCACTTGCGTCGTGCAGTACGGCGAAACTACGGTTATGGTCAACGCGACCATGTCTAATCAGGTCAAAGCCGTGGACTATATGCCGTTGCAGGTGGAGTACGAAGAAAAGTACTACGCCGCCGGCAAAATCAAAGGTTCTAAATGGATCAAACGCGAAGGCCGTCCAACTGAAGATGCTATTTTGACGAGCCGGCTAATTGACCGGGCTATTCGTCCCCGTTTCAATCACAATATCCGTAACGAGATTCAAGTCATCGCTACAGTCTTGTCCTTTGACGGTATTAACGATCCGGATATGCCGGCCTTGTTCGGCGCGTCTCTAGCGCTGATGATTTCTGATATTCCCTTCAACGGACCGATTGCCGGTATTCGCATTGGGCGTGTGGACGGTAAATTAATTCTCAACCCAACTTATCAGGAACGAGCGACTAGCGATTTTGATATTGTCGTGGCCGGAACAGCCGGCAAAATCAATATGATTGAGGCCGGGGCCAAGATTGTTCCCGAAAAAGATATGGCTGGCGCGATTACTTCGGGCTTTGAAGCCTTCAAGGGTTTGATTGAACTGCAAAACAAGATTGCCGGCGAAATCGGCCAGCAGAAAAAAGAATTGGCTGTCTTTACTCAAGACGCCGAATTGGCCAATGTCGTCCGCAGTTTCTCGGAAACAAAGCTCCAGACTGCGCTTTACGCGCCGGGCAAGAATAAATCCGAGTTCTATGAAAGTCTTGGCCAGATCAAAGAAGAACTGATGACCGAGATCAAGCTCAAATACAAAGAAGCCGATGACCTGGCCAAGAAACTGGACGAAGCCGGCTCAATTTACGAAGAAGAGATTGATCGTATCGTCCACAAAAACATCATTGAAGAAGAGAAGCGTCCCGATGGCCGTAAAATAGACGAACTGCGCGCCCTTTCAGCCGAAGTCGCCATCCTCCCCCGCACTCACGGTTCAGGCTTGTTTAATCGCGGCACGACCCAGGCTTTATCCATTCTCACCTTAGGCGCTCCGGGCATGGAACAGTGGTTGGAATCAATGGAAGTTGATTTGACCAAGAAAAGATTCTTCCATCACTATGGCTTCCCTCCATATAGCGTGGGCGAAGTCGGACGTCTAGGCGCTACTGGCCGGCGCGAAATCGGTCATGGCTATTTAGCCGAGCGTTCATTGGAACCGATTATTCCCGATAAAGCCAATTTTCCGTACACGATTAGATTGGTTTCCGAAATCTTATCTTCAAACGGTTCTTCATCAATGGCTTCGGTTTGCGGTTCAAGTTTGGCCTTAATGGATGGCGGCGTGCCAATCAAAGCGCCGGCGGCGGGCATTGCTATGGGCTTAATGATGGATTCAAAGAGCGAAAAATACAAGATTCTAACCGATATTCAGGGTCCGGAAGATCACCATGGTGATATGGATTTGAAAGTCGCCGGCACAGCTGAAGGCGTTACTGGTATGCAAATGGACGTAAAGATTGAAGGCATCACTCCGCAGATTGTGGAAGAAACTTTGGCTCAGGCATTGAAAGCCCGTCTGGAAATCATCAAAGTCATCTTGACCGCGATTGGCACTCATCGCCAAGACTTATCTCCGCATGCGCCTCGCGTTCAAATTATTAAAATCAATCCGGCCAAAATCGGCGCCTTAATCGGTCCGGGTGGCAAGAATATCAACGGAATCATTGAACAAACCGGCGCCGAGATTGATATTGAAGATGATGGTTCGGTCTTTGTGACCTCGGTCACGGCCGAAGGCATGGACAAGGCCTTGAAACTGATCAAACAAATGACTTACGAACCAGAACCGGGCGATGAATTTGACGGCACAGTCGTGAAGATCCTTGATTTCGGCGCTTTCGTGGAAATATTGCCGGGCATTGATGGTTTGGTTCATGTTTCCGAGATGAGCAATGAACGGGTCAATCACCCGAGCGATAAGGTTAAAGTTGGCCAGACAGTTCATGTCTGGGTCAAGAATATCGACGACCAGGGCCGACTAAACCTAACAATGAAAGAAAGAAAAAATTAAGTAGGCAACTTAATAAAGGACAATCAAACAACCGCCTTAAGGCGGTTGTTTGATTGTGTGCATAAAATATTTTGTGCTTGTGTTAAACTTAAGATAATTAATTAATACTCATAACCATGGACGACAAAAGTCCAAACCAATCAGCTTCTCAATCAAACATCGATGATTTAGTTAAAGAACTAAGCCGTCCCCAAAATCCTCAGCCAGCGCCGGTTCCTTCTTCACCGGTTACTCCTCCCCGACCGATGACTCCTCCTCCAACGGTTCCAAACTCAGTTTCTATGCCACCAAAAGTTAATCCTGCCCCAACGCCGCCGATAACCCCGGCAATTCCACCAGTTCCCAAAGAATACCAATCTTCTATTCGGACCATGAGTGATGATCTTTCTAAACTCAAATCCGGCCAACAGCCCCAAGGAGTTAATGTTCCCAGGAAGATAGATGAAACTCCAGTTCCAGTTAAACCAACTATTCCGCCGCCGACCTCGGCGCCAGTTCCGTCAAAACCCGGACCGACTGTCAGTATGCCTTCGGCGACAAAGTCAGCCCCAATGGCATCAGCACCAGTTCAGACGTCCAAACCTCCAATGGCAACACCAATTCCCCGACCGGTCATGCCGACAATACCGCCATCGACCAAAGCGTCCGAAATTAAACCTAATCAGGAAAATCAATTTTATGTTCCGCCTGCTGAAACTAAACCATCCAATTCAAATTCAAGAAATGTTTTCTTTGTGGCGATTGCGGCGGTAGTTGTAATTTTTGGCGGTCTTTATTGGTACTTCTTTATTCGAAATCCAATTCAAATTGCCGAAGAAACTCCAATTGTTACAGCCACGCTTCCTCCGACAGCCACTCCTAATCCAGATATTTTATCCACGATATTCACAATTCAAGGCGGCGTAATAATCTTGCCGCCAGCTGGTGATCCGGTAATGGCATTTAAGAATAGTGTTAGTGCTCAGCCTAACATCGCTCCTGGAACTCTGACCGCAATCAATATTGTCAGTGGGGCTTCTGTTAGCGCTCAAACTCTTACAATTCCTGGTTTATTAGACCGATTCGTTGCTTCTTATCCTCTAGCGTTCCCATCATCGCTCGGACAAAATTATAAATTCTTATTGTATGGCCAAAAGGAAGTTTTTGACAGTAAGGGACGTCCAGCCGTTAATGTTGTTCCGGGCTCCCGATTGGTGATGGTTAGTGAAATTACTGGTTCCTTAGAGAGTGTTCTTCAGAGTTGGGAATCGACGATGAGTACTGATTTATCCGGAGTAATGACTATTACGCCAACAAAAAATACTAATGCTTTTACTGGCACCAATTACAATGGCGTAACTGTTCGCTTTAAGAATTTCCCCTATCCTGACCATTCCATTGATTACGCTCTTGTTTCATCCGGCGGTAAAACCTATCTGATTTTTGCCGGTTCTCGAGAAGCAATGTTTGCAACTATTGATGCGTTTACGGTTCTAGGCAAGTAGATATTTATTTAAAAATTTTTCAATGACACCCGTCTCGATGGGTGTCATTGTTTATAACCTGTTACTAGGTGACATTTGGATCATGGTGACACGATGGTGACATTTGTTAGTGTCACCATTAAAAAACCTTTGTTTAAGCCGATTATTTTAAAGATGTTGTCACTAGTGACATGGTGACACTTATCAACTTATTAAAAATTGACACTAGTGTCACCAAGGGATTATAATTGAAAAGTAAGGGCAAGTTGCAGTGTTGTTCTTTGAAACTTGCTGACAGTTTTGTAACAGTCACTGACTGTTGGCAAACTTCAGTCCAAAGGCGCGGTGTCACACTCGCAATCTTTTCTAACGAGGCATCCGCGCCTTTTAGTTTACTTTTATTTTATATTTGGATACCATTGGCCTATACATATGACTACTCAAGATTTAGAAAAATTTGATCGGTTGCTATTGCAGGAAGAAGTTCAGGCTCGAAAAGAGCTATCGGAAGTGGCGATTAAAGATCCGGCTTCAGGTGGATTTCAGCCTAAACCAGCTGAATATGATGGTGAAGTGCGAGAAGATGACATTGCCCGCGAAGCGACGACCACCGAAACCAACACTGCTCTAGAACAAGAGCTTAAACATCATCTTGAGGCCATTTTAAAGGCCAAGGATAAGATTAAGAACGGCCAATATGGTATTTGTGAGAAATGTGGCGACGAGATATCCTTGGACCGTTTAGAGGCCTTACCGATGACCCAATTTTGTATTAAACACGCCGAATAGTTTTGTTCTAACTTCCCTATTTGTGTCCGTTCGCCTTTTCTCGGCTTCAATAAATGGCATTGATGCTCAACTGATAGAAGTTGAAGTTGATTCTGCTCCCGGATTGCACGCTTTTAATATTGTCGGTTTGCCAGATAAAGCCGTTCAGGAATCCAAAGAAAGAATTGCTTCAGCCATCCGAACCAACAAACTCGTTCCGCCAAGCGCGAAACACAAGAAGATAATCATAAATCTCGCGCCAGCCGATATCCGTAAAGAAGGGCCAGCTTATGATTTGCCCATCGCCGTTGGTTATCTTCTGGAAACTGGCCAAGTGAAATTTGATACCGAAAAGAAGATGTTCCTGGGCGAATTATCTTTGAATGGCGGCATAAAACCGGTAAATGGCATTCTTTCGGCTTCAATATTAGCCAAAAAATTAGGCTTTAAAGAAGTGTTCGTGCCGATTGCCAATGCCGGAGAAGCTTCAATCATTGATGGTTTGAATGTCTTTGGCGCCGGTTCTATCACGGAACTGGTCAACCATCTTAGTGGAACAAAACCCATAAAACCGATTAAATATAAAGCCCTCGAGGCTATTCCTTCAGGAAATGATGGCGAGGCTTTTCGGTTTATCAAAGGCCAAGAAACAGCAAAACACGCTTTGGCCGTGGCGGCGGCCGGTGGCCATAATATTCTTATGAGCGGCCCGCCTGGCTCAGGGAAAACTCTTTTAGCGAAAGCTTTGGTTGATCTAATGCCAACTCTTTCGTTCCCGGAAGCGATTGAAGTGACCCGTATTTACAGTTCCGTCGGTCTTAATTACGGCTCTTCACTAATGGCGGATCGTCCTTTCCGTAGTCCTCATCACACTACTTCCGCTCCAGCGATGGTTGGTGGTGGCGCCAATCCCAAACCAGGAGAGATTAGTCTTTCTCATCGCGGGATCTTGTTTTTGGACGAATTACCGGAGTTTCCTCGCCATGTCTTAGAAAGTTTGAGAGAACCTCTGGAAGAAGGCGTAATTACTGTCTCGCGGGTGGCTGGCTCAATTCGTCTACCTGCTAAATTCACGCTTGTTGGGGCCATGAATCCTTGTCCGTGCGGTAATTATGGCGAACCAAGGGCTAATTGTATCTGTTCACCACTAAACGTCATTAATTACCGTAAGAAGATATCCGGTCCCCTTCTGGACCGGATAGATATTCAGATAAATGTTCCGAGAGAAACAATTACCACCGACCAAGAACCAATGCCAGTCAATAAATTTAATGAAATACGGGAAAAAATCGCTAAGGCGCGAGCTGTTCAATTGGCGAGATTTGAAAACTCAAAAATATTTACCAACGCAGAAATATCTTATCGAAACATAGATAAATGGTGTCAATTAGACCTCGAAGCCGAAAAACTTCTTCAAATTGCCATTACCTCTAAATCGTTGTCTTTTCGGGCATATCATAAGATTAAAAAACTAAGTCGAACAATTGCTGATTTGGAATCATCGGCCTTAATAAAATCATCGCATATTGCCGAAGCTATTAGTTTAAAGATCAACGAAAAACTTATCGGAGAAGGCAATTAAACAAATATGTTTCTCTCGGAACATAAAATCGCCTCAAGGCGATTTTATGTTCAATATGGTTTGTTCTGGTTCTAGTACTTAGCGAGTATATTCCGAGCGCCATGGATCTCAAAATGAAGATGGCAACCTGTCGAATTACCTGTTGTCCCCATAAGACCAATTATTTGGCCTTTGGCCACAGTTTCATTTGAAGAAATAAGAAGTTTGCTTAAGTGGCTATAAAGAGTTTCCGTCCCATTAGCATGAGTGAGTTTGATATATTTGCCGAATCCGCCGTTCCATCCGGAATCCAAAGCAATTACCGCCGTGCCACCAGCGGCGGCTTTAATTGGTGTTCCGCAAGTATTAGCCACATCAACACCATTGCGGCCATGAATAATTCCCCAGTTATATCCAGTTGTCGGAACTTCAAAGTAATTGCTCATGTCTGGCAGATAGGCGAACCGTTTGGCTACGCTGGTGGTTATGGCTGTGGATTTAGTGGTTTTATTATTGATTACCGTTATTTCACCGTCCGGAATTACTAACTCAGTTCCCGAGATTAGCTTTGAATCATCTCCGAGATCATTAAATGCTACAATTCTAGCGCTATCGGCGTTATATTTTTTGGCAATAGAAGAGACAGAATCCCCTTGTTTGACTAAATGAATAACCCCCGAAACTGGGGGTATCCTTAAAATTTGGCCCGGGGAAATACTGTTTACATTAGTTAGTTTGTTGGCCCAAATAATAGATTCAGTGCTAACGCCGAAGTCGGAAGCAATAAACGACAAAGCATCGCCTGGCAATACTGTATACTCCGTAATTCTATTTGGTTTAATATCGTTTAAATAATTCATCGATACCGAGTTGATTGCTTGGACAAAATCGCTTTGAATAGAGTAGATATTGGCATAAGTATAATCTTCGGATCCCCCTTGGCCCAAATCTACCGTTCGGTTGTTACCCATAAGGCTACCAATGTCGGTTAACAGAGTCTTAGTCTCCAAAGGTATAACTGAAGCTGATGTTTCTTCGGTATAATGACGGACAACATTGCTTACTATTCCGGGCTGGTCTCCGTTGGGGCTCTTTATGGCAATTAACATGATAACAACCACGAGAGTGGTTGTGAGAATAGATCGTTCGGACTTGATAAAAACTTTGAGATAAGACGAAAAGGGCCGAAAGGCCGTTTGAATCTGGCGAACTGTATTTATGAGGATGGTCTTAATTATATTAGGGCTAATCGGGTCTATAAACGGGAAAATTCTCTTGCGAGAATGTATTCAAAAGATACCATAATTAACCCCTGTGGGTCAACCAAACCTGTCAACACCCGGTTCCTCTAAAAAAGTGCTAAATTCTATCTATGACTGGACGGGCGACCAGCGAATTAGGATTTTTTGCCGAACATTATGCGGCGGAGTATTTAAAATCCAAGAAATACAAAATTTTGGGCCACAACTACCGCAAGCCCTGGGGCGAGATTGACGTCATTGCGGAGAAAGAGGGGGTCGTTATCTTTGTGGAGGTTAAAGCCAACAGAAAAGAAATTCCCGGGTTTGAACCTGAGCTTCGGGTCAGTGCCGATAAGCGTCATCGGATGATTCGCATCGCTTCCACTTATTTGATTGATCGTCATTATTCTGATGACCAGCCTTGGCAATTGGATATCGTGTCTATTTCTTTTGACAAAGAAAGGGGAGTGGCCAAGATTAGGCATTATAAGAATATAGAATAGAGAATTTTTAAATAGTTTCGGGGAAAACATTTTTTAGAAATTGGTCAATAAAAAGGCTATTTTATCGGCCTTTTTAGTCTTTACAAGTTAGTTATAAAATGATATAATAATAGATGTTCAGTGAGGAGGTAAGTTCTTCACAATTCATTAGCAAATTTGTCCGGCACCTTCGTGCCGGCTAGGAGGAGTTATGTTCCGAAGAGTTTCGTGTCTGTTCGTGTTGGTTCTGGTCGCGATGACCGTCGCTTGCGGTGGTCATCGGCCGCCCCAGGTAAATCCCGAATTGCTTCCGCCGCCTCCCCAAACGATACAGGAGATTCCCTCATGTTGGGACCTGGCACGTGATGAGGAATACAGGGAGTGGTTCGATAACCGCTATTCTTGTGTTCCGGTGGTGGTCCAGATCGTGGACATGGCTTCGGAACCAAGCAGACTGGTTTGTCTAGGAGTTCTTGAACCAGGGCGGCGACAACTCGGTCCGGCCACCTGGGCCCACTTCGCTACCAAGGAAGAAGGTTCCAATTCCGAACCTTCTGACTGGGTGGTCAACGGAGCGGCCTTTCTGAGCCTTGTAACTCCTGACAGGACACAAGGGAACGTTATCAAGCGGCCAGTGGAGCTGTCCCACGTGAACCAGCAAGGTTGGTTTACGCGGTACATTCCGTGCCCGCGTTAGGAGGAGAAATGAAGTGGCTCAAGTCGTTCGTTTCGGTCGTCTGGGTGATGGTGGCGCTCGTGGTCGCAGTCATCATTGGTGTGGTGGTTGGGGGTGTTTTTCTACGTCTCCTAATTGTGGCGGGGGAGCGCGCAACTGTGACCACGACGATCATTTCGGCTCCGTCTCCCGCCGTTACTTCACCTACACCGCAGCCGGCTTCGTCGTCGACGAACCAGACCAACATCGTCGCGGTCAGTAAGTCGGAGGACAACGGTCCTTCGTTTAGTCCACCCCAGCTTCCTGAAGGAGGGTGTACGGACGAGAAGGGTCTCATTGCTCAGGGCTTTGACCCGCGTTATTGTCCTGAGCTTCTAGGTATGGACCGTGGTCAATAAACTATGGTCCGCAACCCCGCATCTAGCGCCATCACGGCGACATCAGATGCGGGGTTTTCAAATTCAAAAATAGGATTGAAACACAACCATAAAAACGTTATTATACAAGCCATGATGTATGTTTCCTATGGCCCGAAAGAGACGCAGAAATTTGCCAAAGAGCAGGCTTTAAAATTAACGAGCGAAGGCCAAGGCCAACCTATTGTGGTGGCTTTGGAAGGGGAACTGGGCGCGGGCAAAACAACCTTCATTCAAGCCTTTGCCGAAGCGCTGGGTATAGAGGAACACCTCAAAAGTCCGACCTTTGTTTTGATGAAGCATTATTCCGTTCGGAAAATTTCCGGCTATCAAACTCTGTATCATCTCGATTGTTATCGGTTGAACGATGCAAGCGACTTGGCTCCGTTAGACGTTAAAAATATTATTGGTCAGGCCGGAGTGATTATTTTAATTGAATGGGCCGAACGCGTGGCCGATATCCTGCCTCGAAACCATTGGGTAATCCATATAGATCATATAGCGGAACAAGAACGAAACATTTCAATAACAAAACACGAATGAAAAAATTAGTCCTCATTGATTCCAACGCGCTGGTTCACCGGGCCTTTCATGCCTTGCCGCCAACACTCAATACCGCCACTGGCGTTCCCACGAACGCCATCTTTGGTTTTATGTCAGTCATGATCCGAATGATCAAGGATCTAAAACCAGATTATATTGCTGCGACCTTTGATCTACCGGGGGCAACTTTCCGTCACGAGGAATTCGCCGAATACAAGAGTCATCGGGTCAAGGCGCCGGATGAACTTTATCTTCAAATCCCGTACATCAAAGAGATTTTGTCTAAATTCGGCATTCCTATTTTTGAAAAACCGGGTTTTGAAGCCGACGATTTGATTGGCGCGCTGTCGGAGCAAGCCAAAACCACTGATGATCTGCAAGTCATTATCATGACCGGTGATTTGGACACGCTTCAATTGGTAGACAAAGACAAAGTGGTGGTTTTTACGATGCGCAAAGGCATAACCGATACGGTGATATACAACGAAAAAGAAGTCATCGCCCGTTACGGCTTAAATCCCGACCAGCTCATTGATTACAAAGGTTTGAAAGGCGATCCGTCTGACAATATTCCGGGCGTGCCAGGGATAGGAGATAAAACCGCTTCGGCCTTGATCCAACAATTCGGCAGTCTGGAAAAATTGTATGAAGCGCTGAATAAAAAAGGCAAACTGTCAAAGCTTCTGACTCCAAAACTTATTGAGCGACTGACAACCAACAAAGATCAGGCCGTATTTTCGAAATATCTCTCAACCATTATCCGCGATGTCGAGATTGATTTTGATCTGGGGAAAACCGAATGGCGGGAACATTTGGATAAGCCTGGCCTAGAAAAACTTCTGAAAGACTTGGCTTTGTATAGCATTGTGAAGCGCTTGAGCGAGATTGATGGCAGCCGGCGTGAACCGGTGAGCTTGTTCGGTGTGCCGTCGCCGAAGAACTCTCGGGACAGCATTAAAACCACCCTCGCCGGTTCGGCGGCCGAAGTCGAAAAGTTTCTAATCAAAATAGAAGCCTGCGAGCTAGTCGTGGATATCCATGATGGCGTGGTAATGCTGGGTTTGGACAAGAATGAATCGTTCGGGTTTTCAGAGACGATACTGAAAGACGGAAACCTTTCAGCAAAATTTGGAAAAATATTAGCCGATTATAATATTAAAAAGACCAGCCACGATGTGAAGGCGATCACGCGCTGGGCACTGGAGCGGGGAATGGAACCGGTTGGTTTTACCTTTGATACCAAACTCGCGGCTTATGTCCTTAATTCAGAAGTTAAAGATTTTCTCCTGGAAAGATTATATTTTGCGGAATTCGGTGAAGATATGGATCCTGAACCACTCAAACGGCCATCTTTCATTACTATCCTTAAAGAATGCTATGAACCGAAACTGAAAGAACTTGAATTGAAAAAAGTTCTGGAAACCATTGAATTGCCGTTAAGTCCGATTCTGGCCAGAATGGAACAAGCGGGGATAAAAGTTGATGTTGAAGGACTACGCAAACTTGGCGCCATAGTTACCAAAGAGATTAATTCTCTTGAAAAAAAGATTTCAGATATGGCTGGTGGTGGATTTAATATTAATTCACCTAAACAATTATCGGAAGTCCTGTTCAATAAGTTGGAATTGAAAGGCAAGGTCCGTAAAACCGGCAAAGGCGCACTTTCAACCGCTCATGGTGAACTGGAAAAACTGGCCGAAGAACATCCGATTATAGAGCAGATTTTGAAGTATCGGGAACTTCAGAAACTCAAGACCACTTATATTGAGCCATTTCCATCATTGATTGATTCAGTAGGCCGGGTTCATACGACTTTCAACCAAACTGGTACAACTACTGGTCGGTTATCAAGCGAGAATCCAAATTTACAGAATATTCCCATGCGGACAGAAGTCGGCCAGAAGTTTCGCCAAGCCTTTATCGCTGATAAAGATTATCTCCTTTTGTCTTGCGATTATTCCCAAATTGACTTGCGAGTCGCCGCCCATCTTTCAGGTGACCCGGCGATGTCCGGCGCTTTCAAAAAAGGCGAGGATATCCATACCCGGACGGCCGCGGGCGTGTTTCATGTCGCGCCCGATAAAGTAACGCCGAACATGCGTCGCCAGGCCAAGGTTTTAAATTTCGGCGTCCTCTACGGCATGGGCCTGACCGGATTTCAGCGAGCAGCCGGCGTTAGCCGGGAGGAAGCCAGAGCTTTTATTGATAATTATAATCAAGAATTTGCCGGACTGGTAAAGTACCTAGAAGGTGTCAAGGAAAAAACCCGGAAAGATGGCTATGTAACCACGCTTTTCGGCCGTCGTCGGCCGATTCCGGAAATCCTTTCCATGATGCCTATGCTTCGGGCTGGCGCAGAACGCATGGCCATCAATATGCCTATCCAAGGCACTTCGGCCGATCTCATTAAACTAGCGATGATTGATGTTCAGAAGCTAATTGATAAAAAATATAGAGATAATGTCCGAATGCTTCTCCAAGTTCATGATGAATTGCTTTTTGAGGTGAAGCGAGATATGGTCGGGGATGTGGCGAGAGAAATCAAAGAAATAATGGAGTCGGCCCACCATTTTGACGTGCCTATAGTTGTGGACGCTAAATCCGGCGACAATTGGTCGGAAATGGGGGCAGTGACCTAATGCCAGAATTACCTGAAGTGGAAACAATCGTCAGAGAATTACGCAAAGACCTAATCGGTCTGCGTTTTTCTGGTGCTTGGACCGATCGAGAAAAGACCCTTCATCAAGCCGGGGGATTGGCCTATTTTAAAAAAGAGATAAAGAATAAAAAAATATTGAACGTTCGACGACGAGCCAAGTACATCGTTATAGATATTGAGGGGAAGAAAACTATTTTTATTCACCAAAAAATGTCGGGCCATTTATTGTATGGCAAATGGAAATTAACGGACGGGAAATGGCAGAGCCAAATTAAAGGTCCGCTTAAAGATGACCCTCAAAACCGGTTTATTCGCGTGATCATGGATTTAAGCAATGGCCGTCAGTTGGCCTTAGCCGACATGCGCCGTTTCGGAAAAATCATTCTGGTCGACGATAATAAAATTGACGATTTAAAAGAAATTCGTGAACTTGGACCAGAACCGTTAGAAATTTCCTGGCCAAAATTTAAAGAATTGTTTGTTAAAAAAAGAGGCAAGATTAAACCAATTATAATGAGCCCAAGTTTTATCGCCGGCATCGGTAATATTTATGCCGACGAAATATTATGGCGGGCCAATCTTCATCCATTGTCGCGAGTGGAACATCTGGACGAATATGAAATTAAGAATATTTATAAAGCTATGAAGGATATTTTGAAACTGGCGATCAAGCATAAAGGTTCTAGTATGGATGATTACCGGACGCCATCGGGTACGAAAGGCAATTTTCAAAATCTTCATAAGGCTTATCACCGGACCGGGGAAGTCTGCTCTCGGAAAGACGGAGGAGAGATCAAGCGCCTAAAGTTGGCCGGTCGGTCGGCCCATTTCTGTTCCGTTCATCAGGTGGTAAAATAAGGATATAGCATCCTCGTTTTCAGTACTCGCTCGCTTGAAAATAAATATTACATGAGTCGCACTAATCGTAAAAGAATCTTTGTTGTTGGGTTAGTTTTGTTGTCAGTATTGTTAATTTGGGTTTTCAGTTCCGGCCGCAGTTTTACGATTGGGGGCGGAGCACCCAAAGGGCCGAGTTCTATTTCCGGTTTGAATTGCGATACCGCTCAGCGCCGGCCGATGGCGGTAATGCTGGCTTCTGATCCTGAAGCCAGGCCTTTATCTGGGATTAGTGCGGCTGATTTAGTAGTGGAAATGCCAGTGACACCTAATGGTGTGACTAGGTTTATGGGTGTGTTTCAATGCCAAACGCCAAAAGAAATCGGTTCTATCCGTTCGGCCCGGGAAGATTTCATTCCGTTGGCGGCGGGATTTGATTCTATTTACGCTCACTGGGGCGGAGAACATGCCGCGCTGGCTCAACTGGACAGTCACATTATGGACAATATCAATGCTCTTGAATTTGATGGCACCATATTTTATCGCAAGTCAGGCATCAAACCGCCTCATAACGGATTTTCTAATCTTGACCTGCTATTTCAGCAGGCTAAGACGTTTCATTACAGTCTAACTAAAGATTTCGAAGGATACCTCCATACTGATGCGGTGCCGACCAAGAATATTTCCAATATTGCTACGTCGGTTGTTTTGGATTATCCGCCGCCTTACAATGTGACCTGGGTTTACAATCAGAACACAAATTTATATTCTCGTTCTCGGGGCGGTTCTTCAGAAATGGATAAGAATACCGGTAAACAAGTAACCGCGAGTGTAATCGTGGTAATGAATACGACTTCCCATATTTTGTATGAAGGTGACCAATATATCGTGGTCAATACAACCGGACAGGGGAGCGCGGAGGTGTATCAAGGCGGTATCAAAATAATCGGGACATGGAAGAAAGATCCAGCCCGTCTTGATTCCAAACTCTATTTTTACAATTCTAGCGGCGATGAAATTAAGTTCACCCCCGGTCAAATTTGGGTGGAAGTTAATCCAACCTGGCAATGATAATATTCCTTTCAGGTGAAGATATTTATCGGTTGCGTGAAAATCGTGAATCGATAATTCGCAGTTACCAAGCCAAACATGGCAGCGGTTTTAATTTTTTCCGTATTGATGGCGTTTCTTCTTCAGCTGTGACCGAAACGACGGAAGCTATCAAAAGCATCTCGCTTTTTAGCGAGGTAAAGCTTATTTTGGTCAGCAATATTTTTAGTAATCAGAAAACGGCCGAAGAACTGCACGAGCTTTTTAAAAAATACAATATCACAATTGACCCGAGAATTGTTATTCTAGCCACTCATTCTGGAACTGCGGTTCAAGCCAAACCCAAAGAATTACTAGCCCTGCTTTCGGGGCCTAAAAATCTGGTCCGGAATTTCACTAATCTTGAGGGGACTAAATTACAAGCTTGGATTAAAAAAGAAGCGGCTATTCGTGGGACATCTTTTGCGCCGGGGGCGCTGGCCAGATTTATAATCGTAGCCGGCAACGATAGCTGGGCCAGGATTCATAATCTGGATAAATTAGCCAGTTACTCTAGAAGCATTATTACGTTCACTGATATAGATATGCTTATAAAAACCGAGACCGAGCCAAATGTCTTTGAATTCATTGATGCTCTTGGTTCGGGCCGCCGCGCTCAAGCATTCTCGTTGCTTTGTGGTGAGCTGGCTTACGGTCGCGACCCATATTATCTGCTTTCGATGGTGATGTATCAATTCAGAAACATGCTTATGGTTAAAGATTTTGCTGACCGGGACATTTCTTCGGCTCAAATTGCTCGCCAGGCCGGCATTCATCCCTTTGTTGTCAAAAAAATACTTTCTGCGGCCGCTCATTTCCCGCTGTCGGATATCAAACGTTTGTATCAGGAAATTTTATGTCTGGAACAAGAAACAAAACAAGGCAAACGCGACCTTGAAGATGGCCTTTTCAGTCTTGCGTTAGGATAGAAATACGCGGTTCATCATGGATTGAGCGGAGGGAATACAGTTGCATTTTATTAAAAAATTGGTTTAATTATGCCTCTATGCTTGATTATCTTCATGTCGGTAACGCTCCTGACCTTACAAACCTGCGCGATCGCCGGTTTTACCGATTCCTGGAAATATTGCCCGGCCTTTTGGCCTGGGTAACTCTAATTTTAGTGGTTCTGATTTCTTTCGTGGCGCCGGTTTTCGCCACTTTTTTTATCATTCTTTTTGATATCTATTGGCTCATTAAAACTATTTATCTCTCGGTTTTGACTCGGTCTTCGTTCTCAAAAATGCGTCAGAATCTTAAAATTGACTGGGTTAATCGTCTGGCTTCGGTTGAAGAAAATCCGCGATTGCCCGGTCTTGCCCACCAGGACATCTATAATTTAATTATTCTGCCAGTCTATAAAGAGCCATATTCAATTGTCCGAGACAGTTTAAATGCTATTTCCAGAACCAACTATCCGAAAGATAAAATGATTGTTGTTTTGGCGACTGAAGCGCGGGTTGGTGTTCATTCGGCAGAATTAGCCCGTCAAGCGGAAACGGAATTCAGTCAGGCTTTTTTCAAATTTATTGTCACTACTCATCCCGACGATCTCCCCGGGGAACTGGCTGGTAAAGGTTCAAATGAGGTTTGGGCTGGCCGCCAGGTTAAAAAAGAAGTTATTGATCCGCTGGGCATTTCGTATGACCGGATCCTGGTTTCGGTTTTTGATATTGATACTGTCGTGCCGAAAGATTTTTTTGCCTGCTTAACGTGGTATTATCTAACGGCGGCAGATCCTCTGCGTTCTTCTTTCCAGCCCATTCCGGTTTTTACGAACAATATTTGGGAAGCGCCGGCCTTTGCCCGAGTTTTTGCATTTTCAACCACTTTCTGGCAGATGATCCAGCAGGCCCGCAAAGAACAATTGGTCACATTTTCATCCCAATCCATCGGTTTTCAGGCGTTGGTGGACGTTGATTTTTGGCAAAAAAACGTCGTCAGCGAGGATTCCCGCGTTTATTGGCAGTGTTTGTTGCGCTATGACGGCGACTGGCAAACAATACCGATGTATTATCCTGTTTATATGGATGCTAATGTTGGCTCGACATTTTGGCAGACCTTAAAAAATCAATATAAACAAATCCGTCGCTGGCACTATGGCGTCGAAAATAATCCCTACTTTATTTTTGGATTCTCAAAGAATAAAAAAATTCCAAAAGGGCAGAAGATTCGGCAGATCCTTGTTCAAACTGAACGCACTCACTCTAGTCCGACCAATGCTATTATTATTTTTCTGTTAAGCTGGCTCCCAATCTGGGTCGGGGGATTAGGCTTCACTACGTCTATCCTTTCCTATAATTTGCCGCGCATTACCAGCGCGATTATGAATATTGCTCTCCTTGGTCTTATTACTTCAGCTATCATGAGCGTTATCTTGCTTCCGGAGAAACCGCCCCAATACGGCAAATTCAAATGGCTCTGGATGGCTCTCCAGTGGGTTCTTTTCCCGGTTAATTTTATTTTTTTCGGCGCTATTCCGGCTTTGGATGCCCAGACCCGGCTCATGTTCGGTAAATACATGGGTTTCTGGGTCACACCCAAAAATCGCCGTCAGGAGTTACTCAAAATGGATCATTGATTGGAATCTCAATAACTGCTGTTTGAGTTCGGAGTGTTTGGTCAGGTTTTGGTCTTCGGTCAGGATAAGTCTCGCTTCGGCGCGGGATTTTTTAATTAATTCAACATTGGCGAGAGCGGCCATGGCTAAGTCGGGCAAACCGGACTGGCCGGTGCCAAAAAATTCTCCCGGTCCGCGGATAGTCATATCTTTTTCGGCCAAAAGAAAACCATCATCGGTGGCAACCAGTGCTTTCAAGCGCTGGTTGCTTGTTTTCTCGGCGTTGGAGGTAAAAAGCAAGCAGGTGGATTGGTATTCACCCCGGCCGATGCGTCCGCGGAATTGATGGAGCTGGGCGAGACCGAAGTGGTCGGCGTTCTCAATCATCATAATGGTGGCATTAGGAATATCAATACCAACTTCAATAACCGAAGTGGAAACAAGAATATCAGTAAAGCCTTCTTTGAACCGGCCCATGATTTCGTTTTTTTCTGGTGGTTTCATTTTGCCGTGGAGCATGCCGACTTTCAGGTCGGGGAAAACCAATTCTGACAATTTTTTGTATTCTTCCTGAACGGCTTTCATATCGGCCAAGAGGAATTTCATTTGAGATTTGGCTTTGCCTCGGGTGGATTGCTCTGGATTTTCCGGTGTCTGAACGGCTAATTCAATTCGGGGACAAATAACAAAGACTTGCCGGCCGGCTTTAACTTCCGAGCGGATGAATTGGTGAGCTTCTTGCCGGCCCGAGGGCGGAACAATGCGGGTAATAATTTTTTGCCGGTTCTTGGGCTTTTCTTTAATGATGGAAATATCCAAATCGCCGTAAATAGTGAGAGCCAAAGTGCGGGGGATGGGCGTGGCAGTCATAGAAAGCAAATGGGGAACCAGTTCGGATGAGCTGTGTTTAATAAGTGCCGCCCGCTGATTGACGCCAAAGCGATGCTGTTCGTCAATGACGACAAGAGCAAGCTTATCAAAAACCACATCTTTCTGGATAAGAGCATGGGTGCCGATGATTATTTTGGTGGCGCCTCGGGCAATGCGATTCTTTATTTCCGATTTCTTGCCCAGGCTGTAAGTAGTCCAAGCGGCGGAACTGGTTAACAAGCCGACCTCAATATTAGTATGGGCAACCAGATTGCGGATTGTTTCCATGTGTTGGTGGGCGAGAACTTCAGTCGGAGCCATAAAAACAGTTTGATATCCGGCTTGGGCGGTTTGCACGGCAGCCAGCAGAGCGACTACGGTTTTGCCGGAACCGACGTCGCCTTCCATCAGACGATTCATCGGGAACGATCTTTCAAGGTCTTTAAGAATTTCCCAAGCCGATATTTTTTGGTCTTTGGTCAGTTCAAAAGGCAGGTGTTTGATTAAATCGGTTACCAGTTCTTTGTCAAACGGAATGGCTGGTGATTTGAGCTGGTTTATTTTGCGCCGTTCCAAAAGAGCTTTAATTTGGAACAGTAATAAATCGTCAAAAGCCAGGCGCTCTCGGGCTTGGTCAGCTTCGGCCAAAGTCAGGGGATAGTGAATTTTTTGAATGGCGGTCTTTAGGTCGATCAGACCATTTCGTTTTCGAGAATCTTCGGACAGATGGTCTTTGATTTCTAGTTCAGTCAGAATGGGTTTGATTAAAAACCGGAGATACTTAGAAGAAACGCCTTCTGTTTCTGGATAAACCGGGATTAGGCCATGAGTATGAGTGAGATGATAGGCAAGATAATCGTCTTGACGGAGCTTCTCGTAACTGGGACTGGCGAGGTAAAGTCCTCGTTTATCCAGTTTGACGGCGCCGGCCAGACTAACCCGCGTGCCTTCCGTCAAAGTGGTGGCAATATAGGGCTGATTGAACCAGACTGCTTTAATAGTACCCGAATCGTCTTCAATAATCGCTTCAATAATCACGAGCCGGCGGGGAAAAATTCTCCGGCTGTCTATCTTGGCCACCGTGCCTTGAATGGTTGCTTTCTGGTCCAGAGCCAGATCAGCGATGGGGACGATCTGGCTATAATCGTCATAGCGGGTCGGGAGATGCCACAACAAATCATGGAGGGTTTTAATGCCCAGTTTGTGTAAGCGGGGGAGATTGCGAGCGCCGACATTCTTCAATTTCTCGATTGGCAAGAAGAGGTCCATATTGGCCCTTATTATACTCCGTTTTTACTAAAACAAAACAAGCTACAGTGTAGTTTGTTTTGTTTTGTGTGCTCTCGAGAGGAATCGAACCTCTATCACAAGATCCGCAATCTCGTGTCCTATCCGTTGAACGACGAGAGCAAATTTTATTGGTCCTAAATTCCGATAAGGCGGGCAATGTGGTCCAGAAGTGATTGTTCGTGTTCTTTTTCCGGTACGTAGGATATCATGGCCCGGCGGATTTCCAAAGGATCGGTTTCTCCAAGCGGCACTTTTATTATTGGCGTATAGCCTTTCTTAAGTTCGATACTCAATTCTTTTAAGTCAGGCTGGTAATCTATCCAGAATGACTTTATATCGGCGTAATGATGATGTTCATCATTGATCGAGACACCGGTGGCGTGAATTGTAATTTCGCTTTGGCGATGAGGTCTGGTTGCGTTCAAATTAAGAACAATTGCCGCCAGAGCAAGGACAACCGAAAAAAGAAAATCGTGGAGGAAATAAGCGGCCAGCCCGGCCGAAACAATAAGCCCTATGGTCGCATATAAAACTCGGTTGCGGCGATGAGGAGGAGAGAGGAGGGTGAACCATTTAATAGCGGTTGTTTCGGGTAAAACAGATGACTCACCCTCAACTTCAATAGCCGGTTCTTCGACAGGTTCTGGTTCAACGGCGGGCTTAGACGACTCAAGAAGTGCACCCTTTTTTCTTAAATCAATGGTTTGGGACATGAATATTTTTTTGCTTGCACTGAGTTTATCGAAATGCGGTGAGGGTGAGATTCGAACTCACGATACGGTTTCCCGTATGACGGTTTTCAAGACCGTTGCCTTAAACCACTCGGCCACCTCACCCTAATTATATACTATCTTGCGGATCATATGCGGAAGCGGGAGGATTCGAACCTCCGATAAGGTTGCCCCTATGCCTGATTTCGAATCAGGTGCTTTCAACCACTCAGCCACGCTTCCAATTATCCTTAGATTATCACGCAGGCATATGTTTTACAAAGATTTTTTAAAAGAAAAACCCTTCAAGGCGACAACAAACGGCGACGATGAAGGGTTTGTCACGGCTGGGCTCGTGACAATTCAAACTTGGGGGGCTGACTACTATTCCTGGAGACTACTTTTGCGCCTTTGTTTGGCGCTTTGACCGTTCTTTGCCGGACGGAACCGATTTTCAGGTGACTGGGCCGCAATTTGTGTTATCTGTGGCTCCGGATTCTTCTCTGCGCACACAATGCAATAGAGTGCGTAGGGGATAGCCTCCAGTCGCCTCGGAGAGATCGGCTCACCGCAAAATTGGCAATTGCCATCCCCCTGATCTAAACAGTTTCAGGACTGTCCTTATGTGACACAATTCGGTGCTGGCAATGCCGAGGCTTCGCAGTCTTTCACGTTCCTCGTCTTGAAACGCGCTGAGATCAATTGCGTTCTTTGGAGCTTCTCCTCCTGTCCTGCTGAACCTTCGGACAGATTCCACAAGCACGGCCTCTCGTTTCTTCAAGACTTCGATTCTCTCGTTGTTGCCCGCCATCCGCACCCCCTTTTGTAGGAACTTCTGGAACCCAAATATCATAATCTAAAATCTTACTTAAGTCAATAGGGGTTTAATATCTTGACTTTGATTGTTTTATGTGATATATTAAGATAGCTATAGTTCTCCACAATTTGAGATTAGATAGGCCAATTTCGGCCAGGAGGTCAGAGATGAAGAAAGCCGTTTGGGCAGGCGTGGTGTTGATGGTCGTTATGGCCATCGATGTGCAAGCGCAAGTTTCGCCTCAACCAGCCCCTGTAAACTCGTGGATCGTCGGTGCCAACATCTCGCCCGGAGGATGGGTCAAGGGAGATTGGGTTTCGTCTCCGGGAACCATCCGTTCGGCTACAGGAGCCGTGCCTGTCACTGTCGACCAACAGAAAGACATGTGGTTGAACTTGTTCGGCGGGTTCAAACCGTTGGGCAAGTTCGGCGGGGAAGTTCGCTTTCAAAGTTTCGGGGTGACCGGTGAAGCAGCCGGTTCGATCGCCCAGACCGAAGGGGAACTCATACTTTTCGGCCAAAACGACACGCCGAAAATCGTGTCGTCGGCGCCGGTCCTCAATGGGCCAGTGGCGTTCAACGTCAGGTCGTCTGTGAAAATCTCGCGGGTCGACCTCTTGGCGAACCGCAGCTGGCGTTTCTCGAGAGGCTGGTTATCGGCATTTGCTGGGATGCCAATCTTGCGTCTGGAAAATCTGGAAGAAATTTCTCGGGCGCAGAGCTTTCTTTTGTACGCGAGATTGCCTAACGGCAATCTCGATACGAAGGGCTACCGAGAGGATTACTCTTTTTTCTCGGCGGCAACGGCGAAGGGGACCATGTTCGGGCTCACCGGCGGCGTTGAAGGCGAGCGTTGTATAATCGAACGGCTTGTCTTAGAGGGTCGGGTCGGAGTCGGAGTTCTCCCTTGGGGAGATGCTGACCTTTATGGGCAGTTTGCAACGGTCAAAGGGATTTACTTGGTCAATGTCTCCGGCGGGTTGGAAGCTGCACCGGTCCAGACTATCGCGCATCTGGACTGGACGCCAGACGTCCGGCCGTTTCTAGGGAAGTCCCAGTCAACAATCACTACTGTTGACTGGAAGGCTGCCGTTAAGTGGCGGCTGGTCGGGAAGCAGGCCTCGCTTCATCTCGGGGCGGGGCTATCAGGTTCGTTTCTACGAAACCTGCCCCTGCCGTCGGCTTACGTCATCAGAGACCCGTTGGCTCTTGGGGCAGGCAGGTTCAGTTCCCGCACGATGAATGTATCGATATGGGCGCCGATGCTGACCATCGACGTGTGGTTCTAGCCGGTCGTGCCAGGCACGACCGAAGAAGGGCGTCTCCTTGGAGGAGAAGACGCCCTTTTAAATTTTTAATAGTGGATAAATAACTTTTTGCTTATTGAAATTTTGTTATAATATAACAAAGGTCGATTAAGTTTTTAATTTTAATTTTATTACTCAATCTATATAGATGAATAAACTTTGGATAGGTATTATCGCTGTTGTTGTGATCGTGGTTGGAGTTTGGTGGTTCAACGGAGGCAGTTCCAGCGTATCTTTGCTTCCTGGGTCGAGCGCTTCCCCGTCGGTTTCCGCCACAAAGACGCCTGGTGTGGCAAATAGAACCCCTACCCCCACGGTTACCTCAAATCTGTCTTACAGCCAGCTAGTAGCTCAATATGGTAGTAATCGCATCCAGTTCAATTCTAGTTGCCAAGCTTCACCAAACTCGATGGTTCTTAAGAATGGTACGGGTATCTTATTAGACAATCGTTCTAATACGACACAAGTAATCAGTCTTAATGGTGCAACTTACACATTAATACCGTATGGTTATAGAGTGGTTACTTTAACAAGCTCATCATTACCAAGAGATATTGGAATTTCTTGTAATAATACTGCTAATGCCAGTTTGGTTAAACTTCAAGCCAATATTTCTGGCGAATAACTTCGATTTAATTTAAAAAGCGCCCAGGTGGGCGCTTTTTAAATTAGTAATGTTGCGGGGGTGGGATTCGAACCCACGACCTCCGGGTTATGAGCCCGGCACGCTACCGCTGCGCTACCCCGCGATTAACTTAAAATATTTAAGTCTTGTAATTATACCATCAGCATTGAAATAATCAAGGAAATCAGGTAAAATTGCCCATAGGTCAATGTCGGCGTAGCTCAGGGGTTAGAGCGGAGCATTCATAACGCTCAGGTCGGTGGTTCGATTCCACCCGCCGACACACTAGTATTTCGTTTTTATCAAAGAGTAAGTTATTATAATAATCATGGAACGAACATATAGTTTTCAATTTGATACCTTTGATTCCGGTTTGCGCTTGGTAACCGTGCCGATGCAGGGGACGAAAACTGTGACTGTGATGATTATGGTCGGTACAGGTTCAAAATATGAGACCAAAAACATTAATGGGATTTCTCATTTTTTGGAGCACATGATGTTTAAGGGTACTGCTAAACGCCCTGGACCGCTTGATATCTCTCGAGAACTGGATAGTATCGGGGCTCAATACAATGCTTTTACCGATAAAGAGATGACGGCGTATTATGCCAAAGCCAGTTCAGATAAGCTCGATATTGTCATGGATGTTATTTTTGATATTTATTTGAATTCTAAACTAGAAGAGTCAGGAATTCAGACCGAACGCCATGTCGTAGTAGAGGAGATAAATATGTATCATGATGAGCCGCGATGGATTGTGGCTAATGTTTTAGAGAAACTTCTCTATGGCGACCAGCCGGCCGGCTGGTCGATTGCCGGTGAAAAAGAAACCATTCTTGGATTGAAAAGCCAGCAATTTGTCGACTATTTTAATTCCCATTACATTGCTTCTAATACAGTAATCGGCATTGCGGGTGATATTGATTCAGCGGCTATAAAAGAAAAAGTTCAGAAATATTTTGAAAATATTCGCCAAGGAAATAAAGTTGAAAAATTAACGGCTATTGAAAAACAATCTGGTTCCCAGACCAGTGTTTTCTATAAAACTACTGACCAAACTCATTTCATTCTAGGTTTTCGAGCGCTCAATATGTTTGATGACCGGAGGTATTCGCTTGGAGTTTTGGCGAGTATTCTCGGCGGGGAAATGAGTTCGCGTTTGTTCAGCGAGGTTAGGGAGAAACGGGGACTGGCATACTATGTTTCGGCATCTCTAGAAACCCGGACTGATACTGGATTTTTTGAGATTGACGCCGGAGTTAATAATGATCGCGCTTTAGAAGCGGTGACTGTTGTCATGGAAGAGCTTCGAAAAATAAAGAAAGATGGAGTCACAGCGGCTGAACTGAAACGAGCCATTGATCGGACAATTGGAAGCACAGCTTTGGCCCTTGAACACTCCGATTTTTTAGCTCAAGATCTGGGAGTAAGTGTTTTGTTTGAAAACAAAGTTTTGACCCCGGAGGATGAATTGGTTAAAATTAAGGCGGTGACTCTTGAGGATATTAAATCCGTGACTGAAGAAATCTTTAAAGAAGACAAACTCAATCTTGCTCTTGTTGGTCCATTCAAAGATTCCGAACCGTTTAAAAAATTATTAACTCTATGATATGGCCGGAGAACGCGTTCAAATAGATATAACTAGTGGAACTATTATCAGATTTATTCTGATTATTCTTCTATTCGTTCTCATTTACATTTTAAAAGATGTCGTTATTATTTTTCTTTTCGCGCTGGTAATTGCTTCCGGTATTTCGCCGTTTGCTAATTGGTTGGATGATAGGCACTTTCCGCGCGTCATCGGAGTTCTGGCGCTTTATCTGACCATTCTTGGTTTGGCTGTTTTTATTCTTTCACTCGTAGTGCCTTATGTTTCTAGTGATATCAACCGGTTAATCAGTTCTTTGCCCACAGTCTTTGAACGAGTTTCAACATCTCTTGATGCTGCTCAAAATTCTTCACCTCAGTATCTTGATTTTTTGGGAGAAGTTCAGAATATTCTTTTTGGCTTATCCTCTTATCTCCAACAGGCATCGCAATCTATTGTTGGTTTAATCGTAAGCATATTCGGCGGGGTGTTTTCCTTTATTGCAATCTTGATTATTTCTTTTTATCTTTCGGTGACACGCAAAGGGATTGAAACTTTCCTGGGTTCGGTTGTGCCGGAAAAATACGAAGGCTACGTTATTAGTCTTTGGAAAAGAACCGAGATAAAAGTAGGAAAGTGGCTTCAGGGCCAGATGCTCTTAAGCCTTATTGTCGGTTTAGCGGTCTACATTGGGCTTTCGTTACTCCATGTAAAGTTTGCTTTGATTTTGAGCTTATTGATGATGATTCTTGAACTTGTGCCGATGGTGGGCCCAGTAATTGCAGCTATTCCAGCTGTTACTCTCGCTTTCATTCAGTCACCGGTATTGGGTCTTTGGGTTCTTGTTTTATATATTATAGTTCAACAATTGGAAAACCATATTCTTACGCCCATTATTTTAGGCAAAACCCTTAATCTTAACCCAGTCGTTATTCTCGTTGCCCTCTTAGTTGGTCAAAAAATTGCCGGCATTCCGGGCATGATTCTAGCTGTGCCAATTTCAACGATTATCGTTGAAATGCTTGACGATGTCGCTCGACAAAAGGAATCCCGTCGCAGTCTTAGCTAGCCTATGTCCACTCTTTTCATTGTTGCCACGCCCATCGGCAATCTGGCCGATATTACTTTGCGCGCCATTACTGCTTTAAGCAATGCTGATTTAATCTTGGCCGAAGACACCAGAGTAACGCGAACGCTTCTTGAACACTACAACATCAAAAAAGATTTATTGAGCTATCATCAGCATTCAGGCAGGGGAATGATAGAAAAAGTTATAAATCTACTTAAGCAAAACAAAGATATCGCCTTAGTCTCTGATGCCGGCACGCCGGGTATCAATGACCCTGGGAATTTCCTGATTCAGGAAATATTGAAAGAAATGCCGGAAATAAAAGTGGTGGCCATTCCGGGCGCTAATGCCGCCATCTCGGCATTATCTATCAGCGGTTTTCCAACGGATAAATTTACGTTTCTGGGGTTCCCGCCTCACAAGAAAGGCCGCCAGACATTTTTTCGAAACATTGAAGATATTGCTCATACCGTGGTACTGTATGAATCTAAACACCGGATTATTAAGGCCATGGAGCAATTAAAGCCTCTGGGTCGGTCGCTGGTAGTTTGCCGAGAATTAACCAAACAATTTGAAACCATTTACCGCGGTAATGTCGAAGAGATTTTGTTAAGACTTCAAGGCAATAATTTATTGGGCGAATTCGTGGTTGTGGTTGGACCGAAACAAAAGAAAAACAAAATAATAGATGAAGAATAAATTCTATATTACCACCACTCTGCCATACGTAAATGCCGAACCGCATATCGGTTTTGCAATGGAATTAATCCAAGCGGATGCCATTGCCCGATACCATGCGCTGATGGGGGATGAAGTAGTTTTCAATACCGGTACCGACGAGCATGGCATTAAGGTTTATAAAAAGTCAGTGGAACTAAAAAAAGAACCGCAGAATTACGTGGATGAATATTCAGAAAAATTTAAAACTTTGGCCAAAGCGTTAAATTTAAGCGTTACTAATTTTATACGTACGACCGATACCCATCACAAATCTTCAGCCCAGGAATTCTGGAGAAGATGCCTTGTTACCGGGGATATTTACAAAGCCAGCTATAAAATCAAATACTGTACCGGCTGCGAGTTAGAAAAGACAGAATCCGAACTGGTTGATGGGAAGTGCGAATTGCATCCCAATTTGACCATAGAAGAAAGGGAAGAAGAAAATTATTTCTTTAAGTTTTCTAAATACCAAAAACCGCTTCTGGAATTGTATAATAATAATCCGACTTTCGTTTTGCCTGATTTCCGGTTCAATGAGATAAAAAAATTTGTTGAAGGCGGTCTGAACGATTTCAGTATCTCGCGGTTAAAATTAAAAATGCCTTGGGGCGTGCCGGTGCCTGATGATCCAGAGCAGGTAATGTACGTCTGGTTTGATGCGTTGGTGAATTATATTTCTGCTCTAGGATGGCCCGAAGATTCCAAGAATTTTTCCGATTTCTGGCCGGGAGTGCAGATTGCCGGTAAGGATAATCTTCGTCAGCAGTCGGCCATCTGGCAAGCGATGCTTCTGTCGGCTGGCTTGCCGAATTCAAAACAGATTCTGATTCATGGGTTCATTAATGTTGATGGCCAAAAGATGAGCAAGAGTTTGGGGAATGTTACCAATCCTTTCCCGCTCGTTGAAAAATACGGCGCCGATGTCGTGCGTTATTTCCTGTTGCGGGAAATTCCGTCCACCGAAGACGGAGATTTTTCAGAAAAGAAACTTATTGACCGCTACAACGGCGACTTGGCCAATGGTTTAGGTAATCTTGTTTCACGTGTGGCAACTCTAGTTGAGAATAACACTGACGGGAAATTTGTATTTGATGAAAAACTTATAGAACCAGAAACGATGAAAGCTTATGAAGAAATGCTTACTAAGTATCGGGTCGGCATCGAGAATTTTAAATTACACGAAACGGTGACGGCTGTCTGGGGGCTGGTTACTTGTGCCGATAAATATGTGAACGATATGAAACCGTGGGTTTTGGTCAAGGAAGATAAGGAAAAATTCAATAAAGTGATGATCAATCTTATCGAAATGATCTATAGAATTACGAGAGCCCTGGCGCCGTTCATGCCAGGAACCGCGGATGATATTTCTGAAGTTTTTGATTTTAAAAAAGAAGAAGCCGGCCTTGGTGGCCGGCGTCTGAAGGTCTGTAAGAGCGGAATCTTATTCCCGCGCTGGGAGGAGTGACCTCACGAAGGGAGGTATGGACTTCAAGAACCAGTACAACCCGGCTATCGTTTTTGAGATAACCAGGTAAAGTCCATAGAAAAACACGAAGATGATGGCGATGGCGGTTATGGTCATGAGTTCTAAATCTCCCGGAAGAACTTCATCTTTTGAAGGAACTGCGAACTTAGGAAAAGTCTGTGCCTGACCCTGATTCATTTATCCTCCCATTCCATTTAACCTTAAGCGCATATCTTATGTCAAGAATTTTTGATTCTCACTGTCATCCTCAATTTCCCCAATACGATTCAAATAGGGAAGAAATGATAAAACGAAACTTGGAACAGGATGTTTTTATGATTGCCGTCGGGGCGAATTTAGAAACATCAAAGCAGGCTATTGCACTGGCGAATAAATATGACGGTATCTGGGCGACGGTCGGCTTGCATCCCGACGACATTTCTGATGATTTTAAAATTGAAGATTATCGAGCTTTGGTCAATGAGGGGAAAGTGGTAGCGATAGGCGAGGTCGGTCTTGATTATTACCGGACTCTTGAAGAAGAAAAAAGAGAAAAGCAGAAAGAAGTTTTTTCAGAATTCGTGAATCTATCTTTTGATATTCAAAAACCATTGATTCTTCATTGCCGGAACGAGAAGAATGGCCAATCGGCTCATAAAGACGCGATAAAAATTTTATCCGACAAGAAACATCCTGTTTTGGGCTTACCTTTGGGCGGCGTGGCCCATTCTTTTACTGGCACACCTGAAGAAGCTGATGGCTATTTGAAACTTGGTTTTATGTTAGCTTTTAACGGTATCATCACTTTTACCGAAGAGTATGACGAATTGATAAAATTTTTGCCGATGAATAAAATTTTAACAGAAACTGATGCGCCATATTTGGCGCCAGAGCCATATCGTGGTCAAAGGAATGATCCGTCTTATGTAATAGAGATTACTAAAAAGATAGCCCGGTTAAAAAATATGGATTATGAAATGGTGGCAAAGGAAACATTTAATAATACTCAAAAACTTTTCAAAATCCATATTTCTCCGGAATATAAGCTTAAATATCTAAACTAAATAAATTCTTTCTAAAAACCGGCCCAATTAGGCCGGTTTTTAGGGTACTTGTGGTTAGTTTATCGAACTATTGACTTCCTATAAAATGGGAGTATACTTAAGAGGTTGGGTGAAAGTACGACAGCGACGGACACGGGAGCCTTTAATGGCGCGATACCGTTCGCGGTGCTCCACCCTTCGTTCTTTCGGAAATAAATAAAAGCAGATCGGCGTAGAAAAAAAGATTCCGGCGGCCTACGAATGCTGCCGGCGGGTGGGCGGGTTCTCCAGCGAGCCTAGGTCCCATTCGTCAACTTTCCGTTGCTGGCCCTGCGGCTGAGTCCGGCCGATAGTCAGGGATTCCTGGACTGCCCCGTGTGCGCACACGGGTTCTTTTTTTTGATAAAAAATGTTATTTCGGCTATGATAGCTATACTTATATGTCCAAATACAACCCGTCTAAAATAGAGAAGAAGTGGCAGAAATATTGGGAAGACGAGAAGCTTTATCAAGCTTCTGATTCCGGTTCTGGGAAAAAGAATTTCATGCTTTTGGTGGAGTTTCCGTATCCATCCGGTGATTTACATATCGGCCACTGGTACGCTTTTTCTGTTCCGGATATTTATGGCCGCTATCTTAGAATGAGCGGATTCAATGTCATGTATCCCATTGGTTTTGATGCTTTTGGTTTGCCGGCCGAGAATGCGGCGATAAAAAACAATATTCATCCTCGGGATTGGACGGAAAAGAATATTAAAAATATGTCCAAACAGCTCCGTTCCATGGGCGCTGCTTTTGATTGGACAAGAGAAGTATCCACTATCGACCCCGAATATTACAAATGGACGCAATGGATTTTCCTTCAATTATATAAAGCCGGTCTGGCTTATCGGGCGGAAACTTTGGTTAATTGGTGTCCAAAAGATATGACCGTCTTGGCTAATGAGCAGGTCATAGACGGGAAATGCGACCGTTGCGGCACGGTCGTGGAACAGCGCCATCTGGCACAATGGATGTTCAAAATCACTTCTTTTGCCGATAGATTGATTGAAGACATGAAAGATTTGGATTGGCCGGATTCAACCAAACTGGCCCAAAAAAATTGGATTGGCAAAAGCGAAGGTATCAATATTAATTATGACGTTGACGGTACGGGCAAACAGATAACCGTTTATACCACCAGACCGGATACTAATTTTGGAGCGACTTTTATCGTGGTGGCGCCGGACAGCCAATTTGTAAAAGAAAATAAAAACTTATTCTCCAATCCAGAAGAGGTAGAAAAATATTTAGCCGAATCAAGAAAAAAGAGCGACTTGGAAAGAATTGCCGAAGGGAGAAAAAAGACAGGAGTCTTTACGGGGCTTTATGCGGTCAATAATCTAACCGAGAAAAAGATGCCGATTTATGTCAGCGATTTCGTTTTGGCTTCCGTGGGAACAGGGGCTGTCGTTGGTGTACCCGGTCATGATGTGCGTGATTTTGAATTTGCTCAAGAAAAAAGACTGGAAGTTATCAGAGTAGTCGTCGGTAAAGATGGCGATGATTCCCCAATTACTAAAACAGAACAAGTTCAGGAAGAAGAAGGCACAATGGTCAACAGCCAATTCATAAACGGATTAAATATTCACGAAGCCACAGAAAAAATTAAAGATTATATAGAAGAAAAAGGATGGGGCAAAAGAGCAGTCAATTATCGTTTGCATGATTGGGTTTTGTCCCGTCAGAGATATTGGGGCGTGCCTATCCCGATGGTCCATTGCACCGATTGCGGGTATCAGCCCGTTCCGGAAAAAGAATTGCCGATTGAACTGCCGCCCTTAAAAGATTTTATGCCGGCTGATGATGGGCGTTCGCCTTTGGCCAAAGCGGGGAAGTGGCTGGATGCAAAATGTCCCAATTGCGGGAAGCCGGCCGAACGAGAGACCGACACGATGGATACGTTCGTCGATTCGTCTTGGTATTTCATGCGCTACACTGATCCGCAAAACGATAAAGAATTCGCGTCCAAAGAAAATATGGCCAAATGGCTGCCGGTGCCGTTGTATTTTGGCGGAGCGGAACATAACACGATGCATCTTCTGTATTCGCGTTTTATCACTAAAGCTTTGAACAGTCAGAATTTGGTTGAATTTTCCGAGCCGTTCTTGGGCCGGCGAAACCATGGCGTAATCTTGGGGTCGGACAATCAGAAGATGTCCAAATCTAAAGGTAATGTCGTTGACCCGGATGAACAGGTTGAAAAATTTGGAGCTGATACTGTCAGAATGTATTTTGCTTTCATGGGGCCATATGACCAGAATTATTCTTGGAATTTTGAAAGTGTGATGGGTGTTCGACGGTTTTTAGACAGAGTTTGGAATTTTGTCGGCCGGTATTCAGACAAGAAATTAGAAATATCAAATAATTCTAAAATTAACATCGCTTTGAATCGAGCCGCGAAAGAAATGGCGGAGCAGATTAAATTACACAAATTCAATACTGGTGTCAGTCATTTGATGAAATTGTTGAACACGCTTGAAGAGGCGAGTAATGGTCAAAAACTTACCAAGGGAGATTATGAAGCATTACTTAAACTTATCGCGCCATTCGCGCCGCATATCACTGAAGAATTATGGCAGGAAGTGTTGGAAAATAAAACTTCTGTTCATCAAGAAAAATGGCCTGAATTTGATGAAGCTTTATTGTTGGAAGAATCAGTAACTCTGGTCATTCAAGTGAATGGCAAGTTTCGAGATTCAATTAAAGTGAAACGGGGTCTTTCCGAAGAGGAAGTTAAGAAAATCGCAATGGCCAATGGAAAGGTTCAAAAAGCGATTAATAACAAAGAGGTCAAGAAGTTCGTATACATACAGGATAAGTTGACGAATATTGTGGTGTGAGATATGTTGGGAAAAGAAATGATTAACTGGCTGATAAGCGATTGACAGATTCAGCACTGCTCGAACTTCATAGCAAATATCGGCTATTTGACAGATGGCTAGCGAACCAGACAGGGATTTTGTGGAGTTTATTATCAAGGGAATTGTTAATAATCCTGATAAAGTGGAAGTAGTGCGAACAGTAGACGAGTTAGGTGTCTTGCTAACTGTGAAAGTGGCGCCGGAAGATATGGGATTGCTTATCGGCCGAAGTGGTTCAACCGCTAAAGCAGTCCGAACGCTGGCCCGCATTATCGGGATGCGTAATAATGCCCGCGTCAATCTAAAAATAGAAGAACCGGAAGGCGGACGAATGGTTAAAGAAGCGGAACCGTTAGCCGGTCTCGGTGATGGCAAAGAGAAGACAGTTGATGAGGCCATGGATAATCTGGGGATCTAAACAAATTAAAGCCGCCCGCATTTGCGGGCGGCTTTAATTTGTTGTATAGTAATGAAGGAGGGTCTGTTATGTCTTTGTCCTTTGGTCAGTTTTTCCTCGGATTGGCTTGTCTCTACGCTGCAATACATCTCGTTATTGCCATCGGCCTTTTCTTGTTTCCAGGCGGTCCTCGGTCTTAACGCTCCGATTCACAGCGATCGGGGCGTCACTTTATGAAATTCGATATCATCACAATTTTCCCTGATTTTTTTGAAAGCTTTAAAACAGAAGCCTTAATTGCGCGCGCCCAAGCTAAGAAATTGATTTCTATAAAAACCCACAATTTAAGAAGCTACGCCGATGACGAACGGGGAACGATAGATGGCCGGCCGTACGGTGGCGGAGCGGGCATGGTCTTTCTCTTTGAACCAATTCGAAAAGCGCTGGCGAAAATAAAACGGTCCCAAAAAACGAAGGTCGTCGTCTTTAATCCCAAAGGTAAAAAATTCAATCAGGCCATGGCCCGCAAATGGGCCAAGTTGGATCAGCTGATTATGATCTGTGGACGTTACGAAGGTATTGATGAGCGAGTGATGACCGCTTTGGTTGATGAGGAAATTTCTATTGGCGATTATGTTCTTTTTGGTGGAGAAGTGCCGGCGATGGCGGTCATGGAAGCAGTCACTCGGCTTATTCCGGGCGCAGTCGCCAAAGAAGAATCAACCCGCAATGAAAGCTTCTCTGAAGAGATTAATTTAGAACATCCCCAGTACACCCGCCCGGAAGTAATAACTCTCAAAAACAAGAAACTTTGTGTGCCTAAAATTCTACTCTCCGGCAACCATAAAAAGATTGCCGAATGGCGCAAGAAAAACAGCCGTATAAAGCAGGTAAAATAAAAGCTTGACTCTTTATTGTTGCCGAGTATAATGGGAGTACCATTTGATCCGATAGGGATTGCGACCTTAGAGAACGTAATTTCTGCGGCAGACAATTAGACACATAGTTAAACCACGATTGTCCTTAGAGCCTGAGGAAAATCGTGGTTCTGCTATTCTTAAAAAAGGATGGCGGTGCCAATGAAAGAACTTTGTCAATTTCATATAGTTAATCAGCAAATCTTCTGTACTATTCTTTAGTATAGATTTCTTAAGAGAGTTTGATTCTGGCTCAGGATGAACGCTGGCGGCACCGATAAGTCATGCAAGTCAAACGGTATAGTCGCAAGATTATATAGTGGCGAACGAGTTAGTAACACATTGGTATCTACCTTTTAGTCAGGCATAATTCGTCGAAAGATGAACTAATTCCTGATAGTCTCGCAAGAGTAAAGTCGCAAGACGCTAAAAGAGGAGCCTATGTCCTATCAGCTTGTTGGCGGGGTAACGGCCCACCAAGGCTATGACGGGTAGGGGGTGTGAGAGCATGACCCTCAACGACGAAACTGAGAAACGGTTCGTACACCTACGGGTGGCAGCAGACGAGAATATTCGACAATGGGCGAAAGCCTGATCGAGGGATGCCGCGTGCAGGAAGAAGGGCTTCGGCCTGTAAACTGCTTTTGTATGGGAAGAACTTTGACGGTACCATAAGAATAAGGGGTTGCTAACCTCGTGCCAGCAGCAGCGGTAATACGAGGACCCCAAGCGTTATCCGGAATTACTGGGCGTAAAGCGTGAGCAGCCGGTTTTGCTAGTCCTATGTTAAATCTTACTGCTCAACGGTGAGACAGCGTGGGAAACGGCAAAACTAGAGCGGGTAAGAGGCAGACGGAACGTGCAGTGTAGGGGTGAAATCCATTGATATTGCACGGAACACCAAAAGCGAAAGCAGTCTGCTAGTGCTCTGCTGACGGTCAATCACTAAAGCGTGGGGATCGAAAAGGATTAGATACCCTTGTAGTCCACGCCCTAAACGATACACACTAGCTATTGGGAGCATCGACCCTTCCAGTGGCGAAGCCAACGCGTTAAGTGTGTCGCCTGGGAAGTACGATCGCAAGATTAAAACTCAAAGAAATAGGCGGGAATTTGCACAAGCGGTGGAACATGCGGTTCAATTCGACTCTAAGCGAGGAACCTCACCAAGGCTTGAAATCTAGCTGCAAGCTCCAGAAATGGAGTCGCCTTCGAGGGTGCTAGACAGGTGCTGCACGGCTGTCGTCAGCTCGTCATGTGAATGGTTTCCTTAAGTGGATTAACGAGCGCAACCCCTATCGTCTGTTATATGTGTCAGACGAAACTGCTTTCGTAAGAAAGAGGAAGGTGGGGATGACGTCAAGTCAGCGTGGCCCTCTGATGTCTTGGGCTACACGCATGTTACAATGGTTGTTACAATGAGTTGCCAACCCGCGAGGGGGAGCTAATCTCATCAAAGGCAACCTCAGTTCGGATAGGAGGCTGAAACTTGCCTCCTTGAAGCTGGAATCGCTAGTAATCGCAGATCAGAACGCTGCGGTGAATACGTTCTCAAATTTTGCACTCACTGCCCGTCAACTCAAGGGAGCCGGGAATACCCGAAGACCCGTATTATATATGGGGACACGGTAGGCTCGGTAACAAGGAGTAAGTCGTAACAAGGCAAGGCTAGCGGAAGCTGGTCTTGGATCACCTCCTTTCTATTTAGAATATTTATGTTCTAAACCTAGAAAGGTTAGTAGTAGGAGATGAGAAAAGGGAAATTAGATTTCTAATTTGTCATATCACACTCTGACCTACATAAAGATGTCGATATTATCTTTGATAATGCGGAGTCCCACTGCGAAATGGGAGTTCAATGGCACTAGAACAAAAATCGTGTCTAGCTGATTAACTATATGAAATTGGTAAATCTAAAAGCACCCAATAGGGTGCTTTTAGATTTAATAGATTATTTTATTTGGTAAGTGATCGTGACATTTATAACGATATCATTCTCACCAGTGGAGATAGCCGGTTCCGAACCGCCGCCGCCCATACCCATGGCTCTAGTTTCCGAATACATCGGCACGGGATAACCATTAGAACCCTCAACGAAATTTATAATCTTACCTAGACTAATGCCGACTTGCTTCTCCAATTCGGATGCTTTTTTCTTGGCATCATCAATGGCCAACTGGCGAGCCTGTGATTTCAAATCTTCTGGGTTTTCTATTTGCAAACCGAGATTATTTACCTGATTGGCGCCGGCCGTAACCAGACCATCCAATATCGTACTGATTTTCGCCAGATCTCGGACTTTTATTTCATATGATTGTGAAACCTGGTAACCGGTAATAGTCGGCTGGCCGCCGTACGGGGGATACCGGTATTGCGGGGTAACGTTGTAACCGCTGGTTTTTATATCTTTATCATCCACGCCTTGTTTTTTCAAAAAAGCAGAAACAGTATTTGATTTAGTACTGTTACTGTCTTGGGCTGATTTAGAATCAACGGCTTGGGTGACAATGCTGGCCGAAATAACCGCAATGTCCGGCTTGGCGGTAATTTTGCCTTCACCGCTGAACGAAACGGTGTTAGTCGTTGCGGCGGTGTTGGAAACGTAATTTATCTCAACCAACAGAAACAGGGCGAGAACTACAAGAACTAGACTGCCGGTCCAAACAAGAGGTTTGTACATAGAATTGATAATTACTTTATTTCTAGTAGTATACCATAATATGCCTACGTGTCAGATAGTGGCCATATTACACAATATCCGAAGCCGAGAGAATGTCGGCTCTATTTTCCGTACGGCTGATGCGGTCGGTGTGGTCAAGATATATCTCTGCGGGATAACGCCTCAACCGCCCCATGAGAAGATTTCCAAAACTGCGCTAGGCGCGGAAAACATAGTACCTTGGGAATACCATAAACAAACCTGGCGGCTAATTGATAGACTAAAAAAAGAAGGTTATAAGGTCGTGGCTCTTGAAAATAGTAAAACAGCTCAGGATATCTTCAGTTTTAAAAAAGGAGATAAACCGATAGTGTTAGTGGTTGGGAACGAGGTTTCTGGTCTTTCATCGGGTATGTTGGCCCAAAGCGATAAAGTAGTCAGCATCCCTATGCGAGGGCAGAAGGAATCTCTTAATGTGGCTGTCGCTTTCGGTGTTGCCGTCTACGAACTCGCAAGAAGTATAAACTAGGCTATACAAATATAAAGGTATATAAAATAAGTCCGGATCATATCAGTCTTTATTAAGGTTAGACTAAATTATGACCAAGTCTAGTATCTTTTTAACCACATATATTCTATCCAGTTTAAAGATTATAGAGGAGAGTGTTTAAATCTAAAATCAGTCTAATTTGGTATAATTAGGGCACATGATCCTACCGACCAAAGATTTAGAGAAGAAGCTCTTCAAATCCGGCTATGACCGGGTCATTGGAGTGGATGAGGTTGGGGTGGGGTGTTTGGCTGGGCCGGTGGTGGCTTGCGCCATTTCTTTTTCGCCTGAATTCTACAACACATACAATCAGACGACTAAAAAATTTCAAGGTTTGCGGGAATCTAAATTATTGTCACCTCAGCAGCGAGAAAAATTTATGACCGAATTGCTCGGACAGAAATACAAGATTGGTTTATGTTATCCTAAAAAAATTGATACCATAAATATCTATCACGCGACTCATGAGGCGATGCGAAGCGCGATAAAAAATATCTCTTTAAAAAAAACACGGACAATTGTCCTGGTTGACGGCAATAAAAAAATTAAAAATCTGAAATTTGATCAGCAGGCAATCGTAAAGGGGGACCAAAAAGTTTTCGCTATCGCCTGTGCCTCGGTCATCGCCAAAGTTTATCGTGACCGGATGATGGTTCAGTACGCAAAACGATTCCCAGGCTATGCTTTCGAACAACACAAAGGCTATAGCACTAAAGCACATCAAGATGCGCTTAATAGGCTAGGACCTTGCCTAATTCATCGCCGTTCTTTTAGGTTAAAGTATTAATATCCTCTGGTACTCGTCTCTCTATTTGTTAAACTAATACTATTATGGCAAAGGTGGCAATTAACGGATTTGGCCGGATAGGGATGGCATTTTTTAAGCTGGCACTAGATAGGCCAGAACTTGAAATCATAGCTATAAATGATTTGAGTAAGTTGGAAGATTTAGCTAATCTTTTGCGGCATGATTCGGTTTATGACGACTATAATAAAGAAGTTTCAGTTCAAAATAGTAAGTTGGTCGTCGATGGAAAAGAATTTTTATTTCTTCAAGAAAGAGACGCGACTAAACTTCCTTGGGCCGATCTAGGTGCGGATATTGTAGTGGAGGCGACCGGCGCATTTGAAAGTTATAAGAAGGCATCGGCGCATAAAAAAGCGGGCGCAAAAAGAGTAGTTATTACCGCTCCCGCCGAAGATGAAGATGGTTCTTTGAACGGCGATGGCCGAACGGTTTTAATGGGCATAAACGAAGAAGAATTGAAAAACTGTACGATTTCATCAAACGGTTCCTGTACGACCAATTCGGCGGCTTCAATTATGCAAATTCTTTCTGAAAAAATTGGGGTTAAAAAAGCTTTCTTAAATACAACCCATGCTTATACTCCTAATCAAGCGGGGGTAAAGGAAGGGGTCATTATTCCGGCCGAAACCGGGGCGGCGATGGCGATTGATAGAGTGGTTACCTCTCTGAAAGGGAAATTTGATGGCTATGGTTTGAGAGTTCCAGTTAAGGTTGGGGCTATTTCTGTTATTACTCTCGTGTTAGAAAAAACAACAACCACCGAAGAGGTGAACGAAATTCTAAAAGCCAGTGCGGCGGAACCGCGTTGGCAGGGGATTTTAAAAACTATTTCTAATCCTATTGTTTCGTCAGATATAATCGGCAACCCGTATCCGGCAATTGCCGACCTTTCTTTGACTAAAGTGATCGACGGGGATCTCTGCACCGTCTATTCTTGGTATGATAACGAGTTTGGGTATGTGAATAGTCTGTTCAGCCACGTATTAAAAGTTGTAAAATTAATAAAATAGTGAAAAAAATACACTTTCTACTTGGTATTATTTTTATAAGTATTCCGATATTAGTGTCGGCTCGGATTGATTATCATGGTTTTTATTTTGTTGAAGATGACGCTTACAATATCCACTATGCGTCCGAATTGAGCGGATATAATAATGTCCTTAAATTCTCCATCGATAAGGTTAGAGATTTTCAGGGGCTCTCCAATAGAATTAATCAGGGGAATTATAATATCGTTGCGATGGATCTAGGTTTTAGTGAGGCATTAGGAACTAACAAAAATAACGCCCGAGAAACCTATCTTAAGGAAGTAAAAGGAAAAATATCTTTAAATTCTGATTTATTTAAAAAAATCGGCTTCATTCATATAAGTGAAGAAGAGTATACATTGTTAGAACAAAACAGGCCGGGATATGGGGATTGGTCAATTTTTGTAGGTCAGAGTATGGATTATAAAAAAGCACGGATGAAGCAAGCTCTGGAAGAATATATTTCGGACGTCAAAAGGTTTTTCCCTGGGATTCCAGTGGTTATCGTAGAAAATTATTGGGGGGACACCCATATTCCACCTAGTAATTTAGATATTTTAGGCATAGATCCATATTTTATTCCTACGTCGGATCAGTGTGATGCTACTCAATTAGCAAGATTTAATGGTGCGACAACAAATGTAATGAACCTTGCAAAGCAATACGGCAAACCCATTTATCTAGTGGGGCCGCTGTTTAATGACGGGAATTTTAAAATGCTCTCGGCGTGCCAAGTTGATTGGTATATTAATTTAGCAAAAAATACGCCTGAAGTTATCGGTTTGGATTGGTTTTTATATAGCGACGTGCCTTCGTCTAATGTTTACGGCGTGAGGAATTATCCTAATGGACCAGTAAACTATGTTAAACAGAGGGGTCTGGAGATTTTAACAACGGCTAATCCTACACTACGAAATAATAATCTTCCGGCTTATGGTGTCCTTGATGGTATCGTTGGCGACGGTGTCGCGGCTGGTTGGGCATTTGATCGGGATTATCCCAGTAATGGAATAAATGTACATTTTTATATTGATGGGCCAGCAGGAAGCGGGATATTTGCTGGTTATGCTAATACCAGTAGCCTTCGGTCAGATGTTAACACTGTCTATGGAATTAGTGGGAATCATGGATTTGGATTTTCTATCCCCGCCCAATTTAGAAACGGAATAAATCACACTATTTATGCCCACTCAATTGACCTAAATAATTTAGCAGGCAATTCTTTATTAATAGGAGCACCAATGTCTTTTAATTTGTCTGCCCCCGTTCCTACCCCAAGTCTTACGCCTACACCAACACCAACACCTAGCATCGTTCCAACACCTACTCCTACACCAATTTCCACGAACTATCCTCCAACCGGTCGTTTTGATATTGCGAATTGCGATACCATTAGTGGCTGGGCTTATGATCCTAATGAACCAAGTAAATCAATAACAGTTTATGTCTATAACAATGATACAACTCTTAGTAATGTGATTTGGTCAGGAGTTACTAAAGACTTGCGTACTGATGTAAATACTACACTCAATGTTACTGGTGCTCATGGTTTTTCAATCACTGTTCCCGCATCTATAAAAGATGGTAATACTCATCAAATTTTTATATATGCTTTTGATTCATCTACAGGAGCGACAGCTAATTTAAATAATTCTCCAAGATCGTTGTCTTGTACTCCTGCACCTGTGTCCACTCCCACACCTACCCCCACACCTACCCCCACACCTACCCCCACACCTAGCATTACCCCAATTCCAACGTGGACACTTACTCCCACACCTACCCCCACCCCCACACCT
>Ga0265297_10001856_pt1 | contig 46354 bp, 49 predicted proteins | sample Munlanlwell13791_FD_192502 | JGI IMG/M metagenome (GOLD analysis project Ga0265297, IMG submission 192502) | Leachate microbial communities from a municipal landfill in Southern Ontario, Canada - Leachate well 137-91 | ecosystem: Engineered > Solid waste > Landfill > Unclassified | place...
AGTTGGTTTAAAAAGGCTAGGGGTAAATTTGACTACTGACGGAAAGTTTTCTTCCCACAATCTCTTCGTTACTTAATTTATGGCGGTTAAATTAAAATTTTTAGGCGGGGTAAGGACGGTTACCGGTTCAAGCCACCTGGTGACATCCGGAAGAACTGAAGTCATCCTGGATGCCGGGCTCTTCCAGGGGCACCGGGATGAGTCTTATAAAATAAACACGGCCTTTAATTTTAACCCGCGCTCCGTTAATGCCCTGGTCTTGTCGCATGCGCACGTTGACCACTGTGGAAATATCCCGAGCTTGATTAAGAAGGGGCTGCGCTGTAAAATTTACACTACTCCTGCCACTAAGGACCTGGCCCAGCTTATGCTCGAAGATTCCGGCAAGATCCAGGAAGAAGATATCAAGTATGTTAATAAGATAAATAAGAGGATCGGCCTGCCCGAGAGAAAGCCGCTCTATACTAAAAAAGAAGCGGCCAGGGCTACCAAGATATTCCGGCCGATTGCCTATAATCAAAAATTCTGCATTGCCAAAAATATCTGCGTTACGCTGCTTGATGCCGGGCACATATTGGGTTCAGCCGTAACCGTGCTGGACATTAAAGATGATGACCGTAGTATACGCCTGGGTTATGCCGTGGATCTGGGGAGAAAAAATCTCCCCCTGCTCAATGACCCGGTTATCCCCAAGGGCTTAGACTATCTGATTATAGAGAGCACTTACGGCGCCAGGCTCCATGCCCCGGTTGAAGAGGCGCAGTCAAAATTAAGAGAAGCGATTTCACGTACCCTGCGCCGGGGCGGGAAAGTACTTATTCCGTCTTTTACCTTAGAGCGCACGCAGGAAGTTATTTATTTTTTGAATGAGTTATTAAAAGAAAAACTTATCCCTTATGTCCCGATATACGTGGATAGCCCCCTGGCCACCGACATTACTGAAGTATTTGAGTACCATACTGATTACCTGGATAAAGAAACCCGCCAGGCCATTACCAAGGGGGACAGTCCATTCGGATTCTTAAACTTAAAGTTTATCCGCGACCAGAAAGAATCTAAATCCTTAAATACGGACCGGCGGCCGATGATTATTATTGCCGGCAGCGGGATGTGCGAATCCGGCAGGATCCTGCACCACCTGCAGAACAATATTGAGGATTCCCGGAATATGGTCCTGGTAGTCGGTTATATGGCCCGGGATACTTTGGGCCGGAGGATTGTAGATAGGGAGAAAATCGTGCGTATCTTCGGCATAGAATATGAACTTAACGCGGAAGTGGTCATCATCAACGCCATGTCCGGGCATGCGGATAAAGACGAACTTTTGGAATTCGTAACTGCCTGCCTGCCCCTAAAACGCATCTTCCTGGTGCACGGAGAAGAAGAACAATCTCAGGCTTTATTTGACACGCTTACCCAAAAAGGCCTGAATGCCTATATCCCGTCAAAAGACGAAGAAGTCTTGCTTGGGTAGGGATTGTGTGGTAATATTAACTATCAAATAATGGAGGTAATCGAATGACAGGTGGATTTTCAACCCCAAAGAAAGATAAGGCGAATAAAGTTTCCGCAGGTATGCTCGTTTTAACCGGACAAATTTTAGTCAGGGGAGTGGATACTTATAAGGCCGGAATTAATGTTAAAGGCCTAGGTACCTTATTTGCCGCCTGCCCGGGTAAGGTTTATTTTACCAGAAAGAAGACCAGCCACGGCAAGGTGCGTACCTTTGTCAATGTTAAGCCCGCTCAAAAAACTAAATAAGTTTTCAGTGTATAATGCAGGATAGGGCCAAGCAGTATTCCAATATTAAGTACACCCTTGAGATTACGGGTATAATTTATACCCTGATTATTATTGCCCTATTCCTGAAATCAGGACTATCTCAAGGACTCGTCCTGGCTTTAAGTAAATCTGCGTTGAACTTCCTGGCCCTTCCTTTATACCTGCTCATAATATCGCTGGGTTATTACCTGCTGGCTTTTCCGCTTAACTTTTATCAATCGTATATCCTGGAGCACAAATTTTCCTTAACCACCCAGGCACTGGCTGATTGGTTTAAGGACCAGCTTAAGTCCGGCGTAATATCCTACCTGATCAGACTTATACTGGTGGCTGCGTTCTATCTTGTTTTAAAGTATAATCCGGAGACCTGGTGGCTGGCTATCTCCATATTCTGGATTTTCTTTAGTATTGTCCTGGCTAAGCTCCTGCCTGTAGTCTTTATTCCGTTATTTTTTAAATATAAAAAGCTTAGCGACGAGGTCTTGCGCGAGCGCATTATACGCCTGGCAGAGAAGATGAAGGTCAAGGTTTTGGATTGCTTTGAGATTGATTTAAGTAAAAAGACCTTAAAAGGAAATGCCGCTTTCGTGGGGATTGGCAATACCCGCCGGGTAATTTTAGCGGATACCTTGAAGGATAAATACAGTTATGATGAGATTGAGGTTATACTGGCGCATGAATTCAGCCACTATCAATTGAAGCACCTCTTAAAACTGGTGGTGGTTAATTCCTGCGTAACGCTGGCAGTTTTTTATCTGATTTTCCGGACTAATGTTTATATCTTAAATTTGTTTGGTTTATCTTCCCTGAATGATCTGGCGGCCTTGCCGGTTATTTTGATTTATTTTATCGCCTTTGGCATAATCACGCAGCCGCTGGAGGCTTTTATCAGCCGCAGTTTCGAGAGGAGCGCTGACAGCGTGGCATTAGAGGCTACCGGGTTAAAGGATGCTTTTATCTCTACGATGGATAAACTCAGCCAGCAAAATCTCGCTGACAGAAATCCCCATCCCCTAATCAAATTTTTCTTCTTTGACCACCCGCCGATTGATGAACGCATAAGAATGGCCAAGTCGCTTTAAAAAGGGACACTTCTGTTTTGAGTCGAGAACCGTCCCTAGGTTTTTAGAAAATCAACTACGATTTTGGCGGCCCGGGTTGCTGCGCCGGACTGGCCTAAAGAAGATTTAACTGCGCTAAGTTCAGAGCGCATCCTTTCTGATTCCACGCGATTACTCAGGATTTCCAGGGCCTTGGCGGATATTTTTTCGGGTGAGGCGTTAAACTGGATAAACTCCGGGATAATTTTTTTGCCGGCCACGATATTTACGATCCCGATATAAGGAATTTTTACCTGCGGCCGGTAGGAGAGGTAATTAAGAAGTCCCATTTTATAAATTATTAAAAAGGGCTTTTGCATAATCGCAGCTTCCAGCACGGCTGTCCCCGAGCAGACCAGGGCGAAGTCCGCGATATTTAAGGCGTCGTAGGTTTTTCCTTCCACGAATTTTACCTCAATATTAAATTTTTTGATTATCCGGTCATAAATCCCCCAGCTGGTTTGGTTGGGCTTAGCGATGACGAATTGCGCATTGATTTTTTTATGGATAAGCTGCCCAGCTCGAAGCATTACCGGCAGTATTTTTTTTATCTCCTGTTTACGCGAGCCCGGGAGGAGTGCTATGACCGGCCTGTTTTTAGCAAAGCTTAATTTATGCAATAATTCATCTTTTTCTATGCCTGGCCTTACAATATCCAGCAGCGCATGCCCGACGCAATCCGCATCCACTCCCTGTTTCCGATAGAATTCTTTTTCAAATTCAAAAAGAACGATCATTTTCCGGATATATTTCTTAATGGTTTTTACTCTTCCTGTGCGGGAGGCCCAGACTTGGGGACTGACATAATAAATAGTAGGGATGCGGTTGTTGATCGCTTTGGCCAGGCGGAGGTTGAACCCGGAAAAATCCACCAAGATTATTGCATCGAATTTTCCCGCACGTACTTTTTCCAGGATCAGATTTTTAAGGATAAAGAATCTGGGAAGTTTTTTGAGGACATCAAAAAAACCCATGACGCTCAGGCCCTTAGTATCATAGATTATTTCAGCGCCTGCCTGGGCCAGCAGAGAACTGCCTACCCCGGATATTTTTATTTCAGGGTTTAATTTCTTTATTGCGCTTGCCAAAGCGCTGGCGTGCAGTTCGCCCGAAGGCTCGCCGCAGATAATCAGGATTTGTTTCTTTGCCATATCTGGTTTTGGATTTCCAAGGCCACTTTTAGGGCGCTGCGGGCAACTTCGCCCGATACAAGAGGCGCCTGGTGTTTTACCACGCAATCAACAAAGGCCTGTAATTCTTTTTGCAGGGGCTGTTCTTTCTCAATCGGCAGGTTTTCTTTGGTAATCTTCAAAAGGCCCTTGCGGTAGACCCAGGCCTCGGCATCTTTGTAATCCAGCGAGATGTAGGTATTTTCCTGAAAGATGCGGATTTTACGCATGGTTTCATCGGAAATACGGCTGGCAGTGAGATTAGCTACGCAGCCGTTCTTAAAAGTAATCCGGGCATTAGCGATATCTTCAAAAGAAGTCAGCACATTTATACCTACAGAATCAATGCGCTCAACCGGCGAAGTAACCAGCCCCAGGATTATATCGATATCATGAATCATTATGTCCAGGACTGCGCCGACGTCAAGCGAGCGGTTGGGAAAAGGAGAGAGGCGGTGGCATTCAATAAACTTCGGGTTCTTGATTATTTTCTGGGTAGCCCCAAAGGCAGAATTAAAGCGCTCGATGTGCCCGACCTGCAGGATTAAGTCGTTATCTTTAGCTGTTTTTATCAGGCTATCCGCTTCTTCTAAGGTCGGGGTAAAGGGTTTTTCGACCAGAGTATGGATATTATGCTTCAGGAAATCCGAGGCTATTGTATGGTGTAATTTAGTCGGTACAGCCACGCTGACCGCGTCTACCTTAGTGAAAAGTTCGCGATAATCCGGATAGCCCGGGACATTCAGGCCCTGGCTGATTTCATTCAAACGGGCCTTATTTGTATCGGAGATAGCTTCAAGCGAGCAGCCGGAGAGTTCCTTGTATATCTTGGCATGGATACTGCCTAAGTGCCCTACGCCAATCACTCCCACCTTTAATTTAGCCATAAAGGAATAATAGCAAACCGCCTGCCTTATTGCAACTATAATCTTAATTAGCGCCTGGCTTGGCTTGTTCCTCGCAGGAACGCGTGATTTTCCCCAGCGTGAAAAATCACGCTCGGCTACTCGGCTTCGCTCCCCGCCAAAGTTCTTTGGCGGGACCCTGCCCGCTCAGCCTGCGTACGTCCTGCTCCGGACCAAGTCAATCCATCCGCCAGAAATAATTCTCCGTTGTAATCCCCGCCCAGTCGTGTTAATATAAAAAACAGGATGAACCAAAGAAAGACAGCCTTTACCCTTATTGAGCTTATTATTGTTGTAGTAATTATCGGTATCCTCGCCCTTATCGCTATACCCCGCTATTTTGCCAATGTAGACAAAGCCCAAAAAAATACAGTCTATGCTAACATGGATGCTATAAGACAAGCGCTGCTGTCTTATTATGCAGTTTATGGCGTTTATCCTAGTGACAATACATGGCCTATTACAGTGACTATTGATGGGGATACTGTTGTTAGCGTTGCTAATCCTGGTAACTCGAAGTGGAGTTACGCATACGGTGCGGCTACTTATGGAGGGGTTTGTGGGGGATTCGTCTTTGCAAATAAGCTACCAGGGAATTCGTGTTGGTATGGCGCTACGCCGTCAGTAATGGGGTGTTCGGCGCAGACGTGTACTCCTTAACGTTTAGCGTTTATCTCTCAAACCATCTCTCGGTAAAACCCATTCCTTGAATTCCCTTGTTCTAGAGTATAGCGGATGGCTTGATTCCGAACAAGACAAGGCAGACGCTAGATTTAGGCAATAAAAAAGTTGCCACAGGCCGCCGGATATGCTACAATACCTTTCCTTTTGGAGAGCCTGTCTTCTCAACAGGCAGAAAGCAAAAAATGCGCGATTATTTGAAGTTATTGAGGTTTATTAAACCGTATTCGGGGAAGTTTTTTATAGCCTGCGTCTGTATGATTTTTTCTGCCATATTTGACGGAGTATCCTTAGCTATGATGGTCCCCCTAGCAGATAAGGTCCTTACCAATAAAACGATCATTATCCCGGCTAAATTACCGGTATTCCTGGCTGATCTTGTGGCTAAAATCAACAGTATCCCCCCGATAGTGCTTTTGAATTATATGGCCGTAGGAATTATATTGCTTTTTATACTTAAAGGGATATTTGGCTTTTTGCAGAGTTATCTTATGTCTGATATCGGCCAGCTCATTGTCAGGGATATCAAGGCCAAGCTTTACGCTAAATTCCAGATGCTCTCCCTGGATTATTTCACCCATAAACGCGGCGGAGAGATGATTTCGCGTATCACTAATGACGTTAAGATGGTAGAGAATGCTGTTTCTTACGGCTCTACGGACCTGGTTTATCAGGGTGCGCAGGTGCTTATATTTTTCTCCCTGACCTTGTTTATCTATGCCAAGTTCATTATTTTTATCGTTCCTCCGCTGGTTATTTTGGGCTACCTGATCTCTAGCGTGGGCAAAAAGCTCAGGAAATTATCCCGGACCTCGCAGGAAAAGATGGCCGATACCAACTCCATACTTTATGAGACGATTATCGGCGCGCGCATCGTCAAGGGATTTAATATGGAGCCTTACGAAATAAAGAAATTCAATAAGGTAAACCATGACTATTACCGCGTCTCGATGAAGTCTATCAAGCGCATCCTACTCCTAAGCCCGGCAACAGAAATCCTGGGTTGTATCGCCGGCGTTATCATATTCTTCCTGGGAGGCAGGGAAGTTATCGCCGGAAAAATTTCCTTCGGTGTTTTCGGGCTTTTTCTCGGTTCGCTTTTATCAACTATCCGGCCTTTTAAGAAGTTAAGCCAGGTAAATTCTTTAAACCAGCAGGCGGTTGCCGCCAGCGAGCGTATTTATGAAGTCCTGGAAACAGACCCGAGTGTGGTAGAATCTGCCGTTGCCCGGGAACTGACCGGCTTTAAGAATAATGTTGTCTTTAACGACATCTGGTTCAGTTACGGGGACAATCAGGTCTTAAAAGGGATAAATTTAAATGTTCCTTACGGTTCGGTCCTGGCTATCGTGGGCCCCAGCGGTACGGGTAAAACCACGCTTTTGGATTTAATTCCGCGTTTTTACGACCCTAAAAAAGGCAGCGTTAGTATTGACGGCGTAGATATTAAAGAAGTTACTTTAAGGTCGTTGCGGCAACAGGTGGGTATTGTTACCCAGGAGACTATTCTTTTTAATGATACGATTAAAGGCAATATTTCCTATGGCAAGCCCGGGGCAATGGATGCAGAGATTAAACAGGCCGCTCTCCAGGCCAATGCCCATGAGTTCATCAGCCACTTGCCGCAAGGCTATGATACGGTTATCGGAGACAGGGGAATGCGTATCTCAGGCGGAGAGCGCCAGCGTATTGCCATAGCCCGCGCCCTGCTGAAAAACCCGCCTATTTTAATCCTGGATGAAGCTACTTCACAGTTGGATTCGGAATCAGAGAGGATAGTCCAGGATGCTTTAGACCGGTTGATCAAGGGCCGCACGGTTTTTGTCATTGCCCACCGGCTTTCTACGGTAAGAAACGCGCATAAAATAGTGGTTTTGGATAAAGGCATTATTGCTGAGTCAGGCACGCATGCGGAGCTTTTAGGCAAAAACGGGCTGTATAAACGGTTATATTCAATACAAGAGTTACGAAAATAGTTGCATATTCAGGATAATCCGGTATAATAACAGAGTTAAACTGTTGCTCAAGAGGCTTCGGCAACACTACCTATTAACAATCTAAAAGGGGGAGAGTAGAGTGCCATCAGATTTAATCAAGCAGTTATTGGAAGCAGGGGTGCATTTTGGGCATCAGACTAAGCGCTGGAATCCAAAAATGAAGAAATTTATCTTCGGTTCAAGGAGCGGTATCTATATTATTGACCTGGAAAAGACCGAAGAATGCATAAACAAGGCCAGAGATTTCCTTATGGATATCACCTCAAAAGGTGAATACGTACTTTTTGTGGGGACTAAAAAGCAGGCCCAGGAAGTTATCTTGCAGGAAGCAATCCGTTCAGGCATGTATTATGTGACTGAGCGTTGGCCCGGAGGCCTTTTGACCAATTTCTCTACCATTAAGAAGAGCATAAACCGCTTGAAAGAAATAGAGAGGATGCGCGAGGACGGGACATTTGCCAAGCTGACCAAAAAAGAAGTGGCTGGCCTGGAGAAAGAGCTGGTTAAGTTGAATAAAAATTTCTCGGGAATTGTGCCGATGGAGCGTATGCCTAAAGCGGTTTTTGTCATTGATACCGCTAAAGAGGATACGGCAGTAAATGAAGCCCGGCGCTTAGGAATACCCATCGTAGCCCTGATTGATACTAATTCCAATCCGGATTTAGTTGACTATCCTATTCCCGGTAATGACGACGCCACTAAGTCTATTAAGGCCGTGGCGGATATTATTACGGATACGATTATTGAGGGAAGGAAAAAATTCCTCTCTTATCTGGCCCAGGAAGGGGTAAAGATAAAAGAGGAAGCCGGGGAGGCTATTGAACCGGCGTTATTACCCGAAGAAGAGATTAAAATCAAAGAGATTGAAGAGATAATTGAGGTTACGGAGCCTGTTGAAGGAGAAGCTAAGCTTGCCAAAAAGGCGCATATTAAACCGGCGGCCGAAGGAAAAACCAGGCCCAAAAGGAAGGTATAAATAAAAATGAAAATATCGGTAGAAGCAATTAAGGAGTTAAGAGAGATAACTTCTTCCAGCGTGGCGCATTGCAAGAAGGCGCTGGAGGAGGCAAAGGGAGATATTAAAAAAGCCGCTGAATTATTACGCAAGCAGGGCCTGGAGATCGCCGCCAAGAAACAGTCCCGGTTGGCTAAAGAAGGAAGGATAGAGGCGTACGTGCATCACGGGAATAAGGTCGGCACATTATTGGAGGTTGACTGCGAATCGGATTTTGTCGCCAAAAACGAAGATTTTACCAGGTTCACCAAGGATCTGGCGATGCAGATAACCGCGACCAGCCCCTTATACATCAAAAAGGAAGATGTCCCGGCAGAAGTAGTGGAGCATGAAAAAAATAAAGATGATTTTTATAAGAACCATTGTTTAATGGAACAGCCTTTTGTCAAGGACCCGTCTATTACCGTTAAGGATTATTTAGGCACTATTGTCTCCAAGATGGGTGAGAATATCGTTGTGCGCAGGTTCATGCGTTATAAAGTCGGCGAATAATACCAATGGGTTCAGTCTATAAAAGAATAGTCCTTAAATTAAGCGGTGAAGCCCTGCAGGGAAGAAAGTCCCACGGAATAGACCAGTCGGTCCTTATATCCATCTCCCGCCAGATAAAAGAAATCCGGGATTTAAAAGTAGATGTGGCGGTAGTCCTGGGCGCCGGAAATATCTTCCGCGGCCAGGAAAATACCGGCTCGCGCGGCCTGGATATGGACAGGTCCGTTGCCGATTATATGGGTATGCTGGCTACCGTGATTAATGGGCTGGCTCTCCAGGATGTCCTGGAAAAATCCGGTGTACCTACCCGGGTTATGACGGCTATAGATATGGAACGCATTGCCGAGCCTTATATCAGAAGGCGGGCTATCCGGCATTTAGAAAAAGGAAGAGTAGTGATTTTTGTCGCCGGTACAGGCAATCCTTATTTTACCACGGATACGGCAGCCGCGCTGCGGGCGATGGAAATTAATGCCAACGCCATATTAAAAGGTACTCAGGTAGACGGAGTTTATTCGGCTGACCCTTTAAAAGTTAAAGGCGCCAGGAAATTTACGCATTTAAAATATATCGACGTCTTGAAAAAGGGCCTAAAGGTTATGGACGCTACCGCGATCAGCCTGTGCATGGATAATAAGCTTCCTATTGTCGTCTTTAACCTGAATAAAAAAGGGAATATTAAACGGGTAGTCTTGGGCGAAAGAATAGGGACGGTAGTAGGACAATAACCAATCAGGTATTGAAAAGGGGTTGACTATGACTACGAAAGAGATCTTGCACAGTACTGAAGAAAAAATGAAGAAATCCTTTGAGTCAGTATCCCGGGAATTCGGAGAAGTGCGCACCGGCAGGGCCAGTCCTACGCTAGTGGAGGGGCTGCATATTGATTATTACGGGACGCCTACCCTGTTGAAACAGTTAGCCGCTATTTCGGCTACCGACGCGCACTTATTGACGATTCAACCCTGGGATATTTCCGCTATTCCCGAAATTGAAAAGGCGATATTGAAATCTAATTTAGGAGTTAACCCTTCTAATGACGGTAAATTGATCAGGTTGTCTTTTCCGCAGCTATCCAAGGAGAGGCGTCAGGAGCTGGCTAAAGAAATCCATAAAATGGCCGAGGTAGGCAGAGTTAGTTTAAGGACAATCAGGCGCGACGCCAAAGAGCATATTGAAAAATCAGAGAAAGATAAAGCGATTACCGAGGACGATAGGTTCCGCAGTGTTGATGAATTGCAGAAACTGGTGGATAAGCATATCGCCAAGGTTGACGAGCTGTTAAAGAATAAAGAAAAAGAAGTACTGGAACTTTAAATTTGGGCCTCTAGCTCATCCGGTAGAGCAGCGGCTTTTTAAGCCGCGTGTGCCGAGTTCGAGTCTCGGGAGGCTCACTTGATTTTTCTAGGAAGCGGTTAAGAGGGCTAATAAGGGCGGATGGTGGAATTGGCAGACACGATAGCCTTAGGAGCTATTGGGGCAACCCTTGGAGGTTCAAATCCTCTTCCGCCCATTAAAATTTTCCGACAAGGAAAATTTTAATGGCACTCAAGCGAGCGTTAAACAGCCCGACAAGGGCTGTAGTGAGCGGAGTGCCTAAGGCAATAGGTATTGCGGGAGTAGCTCAGTTGGTAGAGCGCAACCTTGCCAAGGTTGATGTCACGGGTTCGAATCCCGCCTCCCGCTCCATAAGCTACTAAATCTACAATCCAGCCACTGAAAGGAGAAGTAACATGCAGATTATGGAGTTCTTGTCCAAAAAAGCTATCCTCACCGATATAAAATCCGTCAAGAAAGAGGATGTTATCAAAGAATTGGTTGAGGCGCTTATTGCTGCCGGAGATATTGAAAAACGCTGCCGGAATAAGCTTATTGAATCGTTGATGTCCAGGGAAGCGTTGGGTTCGACTGCCATCGGCCAGGGGATTGCCATACCGCATGCAAAATCAGATTGTGTGGAAAAGTTAGTTGCGGCTTTCGGCCTTTCCAAGAAAGGCGTAGACTTTGATTCTCTTGACGGCGAGCCGGCCTATATCTTTTTTCTTCTGGTTGCCCCTCAGGATTCTGCCGGGCCGCACTTAAAGGCCCTGGCGCGCATTTCACGGCTGCTTAAGGATAAATACTTCCGGGATACCTTGCGGGCCTGCGAAGACGATAAAGCTGTTATCAAGATTATAGCGCAGGAAGACGAAAAGAAAATTTAACCAGTTTTTGCGTACTATTTCTAGAGAATTAAGATGACTAAGAAAATCCATAATATGCTCAAGTGGTTTTATCCCGGCATAGGAGTCAAACGCTGGATAGGCCTGAGTGTTTTCGGCGTTTTGCTTTTAATTTTTGCTACCGGCCACCTGCGGGCCGAGGAATTTCTGGGGATCCAGATACTGGACTCCATAATTTTATTTTCAGGTATCATAATATTAATATTAGGCATAAAGAGGATGATGCGTTCTTTTATTGCCGTCTTTGTCCCTTCTTCAAGAGGGGAAGAGCTTTTTGACATAATTTATCAGAACAGACAGCTCACCCGCGGCCCAAAAGTTGTAGTTATCGGCGGAGGGACAGGCTTATCGGTCTTATTAACCGGATTAAAGCATTTTACCACAAATCTATCGGCCATCGTTACAGTGGCGGATGACGGCGGCTCTTCAGGCAGGATCAGGGAAGAGTTCGGGATGCTGCCTCCGGGAGATATCCGTAACTGCCTGGTAGCTTTAGCGGATGCGCCGGCGCTTATGCGGGATTTATTCCAGTTCCGCTTTAGTACAAATTCCGAATTAGCCGGGCACAGTTTCGGGAATCTTTTTATTACCGTGATGACGCAACTGACCGGAGATTTTGAAAAGGCGATTAAAGAGACCAGCAAGGTCCTGGCGCTTAGGGGCCAGGTTATTCCTTCAACCCTGAATAAAGTGGTTTTGGTCGCCGAACACAAGGATGGCTCGACTACAGTAGGCGAGAACCAGATCCCTAAAACGAAGCGTTCTATAAATAAAGTTTATCTTAACCCGGCGCATTCGTCGGCGACGCCCGACGCGATTAAAGCTATAAAAGAAGCCCGGATTATCGTCTTGGGCCCCGGTTCTTTGTACACGAGTATTATTCCTAATCTATTAATACCTGAAATCAGCGAAGCGGTTGCTTCTTCGCAGGCGCTTAAGGTCTACGTATGTAACGCGATGACCCAGCCGGGAGAGACCGATGGTTTTAGCGCTTCAGAGCATATCGGAGTGCTCACGTCGCATTCTCACTCGCGCATTCTTGATTATTGCGTCGTGAACACTGGCGAGACGCCGCCGGCTGCGCTTAAACGTTATATACAGCAGGGTTCGTATTTAGTGGTCAACGATAGAAAGAAAATAGAGGATATGGGGTACCGCGTGATTGAGGACGATTTTGCGACTGTTGAAGACGACGGCGTCATCAGGCACGATGCGGAAAAGTTAGCCAAAATCATATTAGGATTAATTGAGGAGATTTAATTTATCTCGATGAGCGTAATCAGGAAACAGTTAACCGTCAAGAATCGCCAGGGCCTGCACGCACGTCCGGCAGCTTTATTTGTGCAGGTAGCCAATAAGTTTGATTCCCGGATAACCGTTAAGCGGGATAATGAAGAAGTTAACGGTAAATCGATCATGGGCATACTTATGCTCGGCGCCGAGAGAGACAGCGTTATTATCATTGAGGTCGAAGGAGAAGACGCGCATTTAGCAATACAGGAGTTGGAGAAGATTGTTACCAGCGAGGAAGATAAATGAACCAGATTAAAGGCATAGCTGCTGCTACCGGGATTAGCGTAGGTATAGCCTATAAGGTAGGCAAGGAAGAATTTATTGTCCCCCGGCAGGAGATCGGCGACCAGGATATACCTATCCAGATACAGCTATTTGAAGAGGCGTTAATCAAGACGCGCAGGGAGATCATTGAACTGCAGAAAAGAATAAGCGCGGAAATGGGCCAGGAAGAGGCGCAAATTTTTGACGCGCACCTGTTAGTTTTAGAAGACCGCATGCTTATTGAAGAGGTCATCTCCCGCCTTAAAAAAGATAAGCTTAATGTCGCTTTTATCTTCCAGGAGGTTTTAAAGAAATATGTTTCTGTGTTTTCCAATATAGAAGACGAATACCTCAAAGAACGTATCGCCGATATAAACGATGTGGGTAAAAGAATTTTACGCAACCTTTTGGGCAAGGAAAGGAAAGGCCTGGGGGATTTAAAGGAGAGGGTTATCGTTGTTGCCCATGACCTTTCGCCTTCGGATACCGCGGCCATGCATAAAAAGAATGTCGCAGGGTTTATTACGGATATCGGAGGCAAGACTTCGCATACCGCGATTATGGCCAAGTCCCTGGAGATACCGGCTGTAGTCGGAGCGGAAGATGCTACCGTTAAGATTAACCAGGGCGATATGCTGATTGTAGACGGCACCCTGGGTATTGTCATTGTTAATCCGGATGAAGAAACCCTGGAGTCATACCGTAGCGAAGAATTAAAGTTAAGGGGGGTAACCGAGAAATTCCTTTCGGCCAAGGACCTTCCCGCGATTACTCTGGACGGCAATCAAATTGAGATAAATGCCAATATTGAATTTCCCGATGAGGTACCGGCGGTAAAGTTGCACGGAGGCGAAGGTATCGGCCTTTACCGTACCGAATTTTTTTATATGAACAGGAAAGACCTGCCTACCGAGGAAGACCATTACCAGGCCTATAAATATGTAGCCGAAGAGATGAACCCTTATCCGGTAATTATCCGCACGCTGGATTTAGGCGGAGACAAATTTTTATCGCAGTTTGAGGTTCCGCACGAGATGCATCCGTTTTTAGGCTGGAGAGCGATCCGGTTTTGTCTGGCGCGTCCGGATATATTTAAATTGCAGCTAAGGGCGATCCTAAGGGCTTCAGTGCATGGGAATTTAAAGCTTATGTATCCGATGATTTCAGGTGTTGAAGAGTTAAGGCAGGCGAATAAAATACTCGAGGAGGCCAAGGGGGAACTTAAAGCTAAAGACATGCCTTTTGACGAGGATGTCCAGGTTGGCGCGATGATTGAAGTGCCTTCTGCGGCAATGACCGCGGATATATTGGCTAAAGAAGTGGATTTTTTTAGCATCGGGAGCAACGACTTGATTCAGTATGCCCTGGCAGTTGACCGTGCCAATGAAAAAGTGGCCTATCTTTATGAGCCTACGCATCCAGCGGTCTTACGCTTGATTAAGCATATTATTGATGCCGCGCATAATGCCGATATCAACGTGGGGATGTGCGGAGAAATGGCCGGTGAACCGGGCCTGGCGCTGATACTTCTGGGTTTAGGCCTGGATGAATTCAGTATGCCTCCGCAGGTTATACCGGAATTGAAATATTTGATTCGTTCAATTACTCTGAAAGAAGCCCAGGAAATTGCCCATGAGGCATTGGAGTTCTCTACAGGGTCCGAGGTAGAAGAATTTGCCCAGGCGAAGTTAAGGGGGATACTAAAATAAAAGCAATAATTTTAGCTGCGGGATACGCTACGCGCCTATATCCTTTAACCCGGGAATACCCCAAGCCTTTGCTTGAGGTCAAGCGCAGGCCTATTCTTGACTATATCATCAATAAATTAGAGAAGGTGCGGGCAGTCGATGAGATAATCGTAGTTACCAACAGTAAGTTTATGGCTAAATTCCGGGAGTGGAAAAAGCCGCTTAAGGTAAAGAAACCGGTAGTATTAGTAGACGATCTGACCAGGAGCAATACGGACAGGCTGGGCGCAATCGGGGATATGGCTTTTGTCATAAGAAAGAAACGCATCCAGGAAGATATCCTGGTTATCGGCGGCGACAATCTGTTTAGCGGGGGGTTAACTAAATTTGTGAATTTTGCGGTGAGCAAGAGCCCGGCAGCCACTATCGGCCTGTATAGGCTAGGGAACTTAAAGGACGCTTCCAGCTACGGCGTAGCCAAACTGGACGGGAGTAAGCGGGTTGTCTATTTTGAAGAGAAACCGGCTAAACCAAAATCCAGGCTCGTCGCTATGTGCCTGTATTATATTCCTGCCGCACGCTTAAGGCTGATTGAAGAATACCTGAAAATCGCCAAAAAAGCGGATGCTACGGGTAATTATATAGATTGGCTTAAAAGCAGAATGGATACCTACGGTTTTATCTTTCAGGGTTCCTGGTATGATATCGGGGATTTTAAATACTTAACCAGAGCAAAGAAATACTTTGCTTGAAAATTTCTAAGGAGGATTGATGGGAACACGCAAGCATTTTTTTACTTCCGAATCAGTAGGCGAAGGGCATCCGGATAAGGTCTGTGACCAGATATCCGATGGAGTATTGGACGAGGTATTAAGGCAAGACCCTTACGGCCGGGTTGCCTGCGAGACATTTGTAACTATGGGGCTTTTAATCGTCGGCGGCGAGATTACCACTACTGCTTATGTTGATATACAGAAATTAGCCCGCGGGATCATTAAAGAAATAGGCTATACGCACCCTAAGTACGGATTTGATTACCATACCTGCGCCATTATTAATACGATTAACAGCCAGTCCCCGGATATTGCCCAGGGTGTAAATACCGGCGGCGCTGGTGACCAGGGTTTTATGATCGGCTTTGCCTGCCGCGAAACCGAAGAATTGATGCCGCTTCCAATAATGCTCTCCCAGAAATTAGTGAGAAAGATGGCGGAAATAAGGAGAAAAGGGGTCTTAAAATATTTGGGTCCCGATTGCAAGTCCCAGGTTTCAGTTGAATACCATGATGGCCATCCCAAAAGAGTAGATTCTGTCGTGTTGGCCTGCCAGCATACTGAAGATATTCTGGATTCCACTAAAGAAAAAATTACTAAGCAAGCGCGCCAGGAATTTATTGATTTGGTTGCTAAGCCTGTTTTAAAAGGCTATACAGACAAAGATACAAAATATTTTGTTAATGAAACCGGAAAATTCGTTATCGGCGGGCCGCAATCCGATACCGGGATGACCGGCAGGAAAATCGTCGTGGATACTTATGGCGGAGCAGCCGCTCCCGGCGGCGGGGCATTTTCCGGGAAAGACCCGACCAAAGTTGACCGTTCAGCCGCTTATATGGCGCGTTACATTGCCAAGAATATCGTCGCCGCGGGCCTGGCGGATAAATGCTTAATCCACCTGGCTTACGTAATCGGCCGGGCAGATCCTTTGGCGATCATGGTAGATACCTCCGGCACCGGAAAACTAACTGAAGCCCAGTTTATAAAATTGATCCGGGATAATTTTGAACTTACGCCTCAGGGTATGATTAAATCCCTGGATCTTTTACGTCCTATATATAGAAAAACCGCTTGCTACGGGCATTTTGGCCGGACAGAGCCTGAGTTTAGCTGGGAGTCGACGGACAAGGCGGTAGTATTGAAGAAACAGGCAGGGAAAATACAGTAGATAGTAGGTAATATACAGAAAAAACTGAAAGGGGAATATGAAATTCGATATCAAAAATATAAACTTAGCCAAGAAGGGTGCTTTAAGGATTGAATGGGCAGGTAATAATATGCCTGTCCTGAATTTGATCAGACAGAGATTCTCAAAAGAAAAACCTTTGAAGGGTTTAAAGATCGCCGCTTGCCTGCATGTTACTACCGAGACAGGCGTATTAGCCGGTGTTTTAAAGGCAGGAGGAGCCGAGGTTTTTATCTGCGCCTCCAATCCTCTATCTACGCAGGATGATGTTGCCGCATCTCTGGTTAAAGATTCAAAGATAGCGGTTTTTGCGATCAAAGGAGAAGATACTAAAACTTATTATAGCCATATAAAGTCTGTTTTAGCTGTCCGGCCCGATATTACCATGGATGACGGAGCAGACCTGGTCAGCACTATTCATAGCGGCTCGGTTTCTAGCCATAGCAATATTATCGGCGGCACCGAGGAGACGACTACTGGAGTGATCCGCTTAAGGGCTTTGGCCTTAGAAGGTAAGTTGCGTTATCCGATTATCGCGGTGAATGACGCTATGACCAAGCATTTATTTGATAACCGCTACGGCACAGGCCAGTCTACGATAGATGGGATTATCCGGGCCACGAATAAATTATTGGCCGGGGCGAATTTTGTAGTCTGTGGCTACGGTTGGTGCGGCAAAGGTGCGGCTATGCGCGCTAACGGCCTGGGCGCAAAAGTAATTATTGTAGAAGTTGACCCTTTACGCGCCCTGGAAGCGACTATGGATGGCTTCCGGGTGATGCCGATCAAAGAGGCTGCCCGGATAGGTGATGTTTTTGTGACGGTAACCGGCGATATAAATGTTATCCGGAAAGAGCATTTCGCAGGGATGAAAGACGGCGCGATTGTCTGTAATTCCGGGCACTTTAATGTAGAGCTGGATATCGCGGGGTTAAAGAAATTAAGCGTGAAAAGAAAAGTTATCCGTGATTTTGTAGAAGAATATATTTTAAAGGACGGGCGCAGGGTTTATCTCTTAGGCGAAGGCCGGCTGATCAATTTAGCCGCTGCCGAAGGCCATCCGGCGTCGGTTATGGATATGTCATTTGCCAACCAGGCATTCTCTGCCGAATATATGGCTAAGAATTATAAGAAGCTTAAGAACCAGGTTTATCAGGTCCCTGAAAATATTGATAAGAATATTGCCGGCTTAAAGCTTAAGTCTCTAGGTATAAAAATAGATACCTTGACTCCGGAACAGAAGAAATATTTATCCAGCTGGGAGATGGGGACATAATGAAAAGAATAGCGGTTTTGACTACGGGCGGGGATGCCCCGGGAATGAACCCGGCAATCCGCGCGGTTGTGCGTTATGGCATTGTCAAAAAGCTGGAGGTAATGGGGGTATTCCGGGGATGGTGGGGCTTGATCAATGAAGAATTAAAAGTTTTAAATCATCGCTCTGTCTCGGGGATAATCAGCCAGGGTGGGACCATTTTAAAAACGGGCCGCTGCCCTGAATTTCAAACCGAAGCCGGCCAGGAGCGCGCATTTAACACGCTTAAAAAATTTGCCATTGACGGCTTGATTGTGATTGGCGGTAACGGTAGTTTTGCCGGCGCGCATAAATTCGGAAATAAATATAACGTTCCCTGTATAGGCATCGCCGCGTCTATTGACAACGATATAAACGGTATAGATTATACTATTGGCGCCGATACCGCTATAAATACCGCGCTCAATGCGATTGACAATATCCGGGATACCGCGACCTCAATGGAGCGGATCTTCGTGGTTGAAGTAATGGGACGGGATTGCGGTTTTATTGCGTTGGCTGTGGGCCTTGCCGGAGGGTGCGAGGATGTATTTATTCCAGAGAAGCCGTTTGACCTGGAGAGCTCCTGCCATGATATTGTCCACGGTAATATGATCGGCAAGGTAAGCTGGATTATCGTGGTGGCTGAAGGCGCAGGGCATGCCGAAGATATTGCCAGGAAGATAACCGAGATTACCAGCCTGGAGACCAGGGCAGTTACCCTCGGGCATATTCAAAGAGGCGGCCGGCCGACGGCATTTAGCCGGGATCTGGCTTTAAATCTGGGTAAGGCAGCGGTTGATTGCCTGCTTAAGGGAGAAAAAGATAAGGCAGTCGGGTTAAGCAGCGGTAAAATAGCCGTGGTAGATTTTGAGACAGCGATTAAGAAAAAAGAATTGAAGGTAGAAGGGCTATATAGTTTAATTAAAACGTTAACTTAGGCGGGACGAAAGGAGAAATTGCTTACCATGGGACGTAAGGCTTTAAGTATTGACAAGATTATCGTGGATTTGGTGCTGAGCGACGATTCTGGCACTAAGAAGAAACTGGCCAAAAAGATTTTAGGTTTAGCTTATAAAAAAGGCATCTATCCGTCAAGTATCCATGATTTTTATATGGCAGCCGGCCGGGGGGAGTTTAGCGGTTTTACCGTTCCGGCGATAAACCTGCGCAGCCTGACTTACGATTTGGCGCGGGCGATATTCCGGGTCGCTAAAAAGAATAATAGCGGCGCGTTTATTTTTGAGATCGCTAAGTCTGAGATGGGTTATACTGCCCAGGCCCCGGTTGAATACGCCAGCGTCATCTTGGCAGCTGCGCTTAGAGAAAATTATCAGGGGCCGGTGTTTATCCAGGCCGACCACACCCAGGCAAACGCCAAGAAATTCCAGGAGAATGCGGATAAAGAATTACAGGCTTTGCAGGATGTGATCGCCGACGCGGTCGCAGCCGGTTTCTATAATATTGATATTGATTCATCTACCTTAGTGGATCTATCCAAGCCGGATATAAAGGCGCAGCAGAAACTTAATTACGAAGTTTGTGCCAAACTTACGCAATTTATCCGCCGGATTGAGCCCAAAGGTATTACTGTGTCGGTAGGCGGTGAAATCGGCGAAGTCGGACACCAGAATTCCACCCCCGAGGACCTGGCTGCGTTTATGGCCGGCTACCGGGAGAGATTACGCAAGGGCCTGATAGGAATCAGCAAGATTTCTATTCAGACCGGGACATCCCACGGAGGAGTGGTTAAGGCTGACGGTTCTATCGCCGAGGTCAAGCTTGATTTTGCTACGTTAAAGAATCTTTCCAATATTGCCCGGAAGGAATTCGGACTGGGCGGCGCAGTGCAGCACGGCGCCTCGACCCTGCCGGAAGATATGTTCCATAAATTTCCGGAACATGATACCATTGAAGTGCATTTGGCCACGGGTTTCCAGAATATGCTGCTGGATAGCCAGAGCTTTCCTGTGGATTTAAAGAAAAGGATGTATGACTGGCTTAACCTGAACGCTGCCAGCGAAAGAAAGCCGGGGGAGAGCGACGAGCAATTCTTCTATAAAGCGCGCAAGAAAGCCCTCGGGCCCTTCAAAAAAGATATTATGGGGTTACCCCAGGAAGTGCGCGATGAAATAGCTGCTGAGATTGAAAATAAATTTGATTTTCTCTTTAAGCAATTAGACGCCGTGAATAACCGGGAATTAGCGGATAAATATGTTTCTTTAAGGCGCGTAATTGTCAGGAAGCATAAAGCCGGGAAAGAAGTTGTCCACGACGGAGAAGGCGCAGATTAAAAAAAGCGAGGATAAATATGCGTTCGGATAAAATAAAAAAAGGTTTAGAGAGAGTGCCGCACCGCGCGCTTTTGCATGCTACGGGGTTGTCCAGGAAAGACCTGGATAGGCCGTTTATCGGCCTGGCTTCGTCTTTTACCGACCTTATACCCGGCCATATCGGTATGCGCGAGCTGGAACGTTTTATTGAGCGGGGTATCTGTTACGGACAGGGTGTGCCGTTTTTATTCGGCGTCCCGGGAATTTGCGACGGTATTGCCATGGGCCATTTAGGAATGTGTTATCCTTTGGCCTTGCGCGAGATTGTTGCCGATACTATTGAAACAGTTTGTAACGCCCATCAATTAGACGGGATTATTTGTCTGACGAACTGCGATAAGATTACTCCCGGTATGCTCATGGGAGTGGCACGTTTGAATATTCCGGCAATTGTCGTAACTGCCGGGCCGATGTTATCCGGCCGTTACAACCAGCGTAAATTAGCTTTTGTGCACGATACTTATGAAGGGATGGCCCGGGCGAAAAAGGGCGAGATCTCTGCGGAAGAATTAGCCTGTTTAGAGATGGAGGCTTGTCCAGGCGCTGGTTCCTGCCAGGGCCTGTATACGGCTAATACCATGGCTTGCTTAACTGAGGCTCTTGGGATGTCTTTACCCGGCAGCGGTACTGCTTTGGCGGCATCCGCGAAAAAACGCAGGATTGCGCAAAGCTCCGGCGAGCGTATTGTGGAATTAGTGAGAAAAGGTATTAAACCCCGCGATATCATTACTAAAAAATCTTTGGAGAACGCTATTGTGGTGGATATGGCTTTGGGCGGCTCAAGCAATACTGTTTTACATCTTATGGCGATCGCCCATGAAGCTGGAATTGATTTAGACTTAAAGACTTTTGATAAAATCAGTAAGCGCATACCGCACATTACTAACATAGAGCCAGCAGGTACGCATTTTATGGAGGATCTTGAATATGCCGGAGGTATTCCTGCGGTCTTAAATAGGCTAAAGCCAAAACTGAATAATATTTTGAATGTCAGCGGTGAAAAAACTTTTGCCATTGCCGATAAGGCGAAGATATTTAATGAGGACGTGATCCGGCCGTTAAATAAAGCTTACCATAAGCAGGGTGGTATTGCTGTGCTCTATGGGAATATCGCGCCAAACGGTGCCGTAGTTAAACAGAGCGGCGTGAGCGAAAAAATGATGAAGTTTACCGGAAAGTGCCGTGTGTTTAACCGCGAAGAAGAGGCGCTGCGGGCGATTATGAATAACAGGATTAAAAAGGGCGATTGCGTGGTGATTCGCTATGAGGGCCCCGCAGGCGGACCCGGAATGCGTGAGATGCTCGCTCCGACTGCCGCGATTGTAGGGCTGGGCCTGGCGGATTCAGTGGCGTTGATTACCGACGGCCGTTTTTCCGGCGGGACAAAAGGCCCGTGCATCGGGCACATTTCGCCTGAGGCTTCAAGCGCCGGCCCGATTGCGATTTTAAAAGACGCAGATATCATTACTATTGATATACCGAATAGAAAAATAGAGGCCAGGTTAAGTAAAGAAGAAATCAAGAAAAGATTCAAGAATTGGAAACCCGTAGCTCCGAAGATTAAGACGGGTTATTTATCCAGGTATTCAAGGTTAGTCAGTTCGGCGGATAAAGGAGCAATACTAAAGTGAAGGGTTCACAAATACTTTTGGAGTCTTTAAAGCGCGAAGGAGTAGAGGTAATCTTCGGCTATCCCGGAGGGCAGGTCCTGCCTATTTTTGATAGCCTTTATGATTCCGATATCAAATTTATCCTTACGCGCCATGAGCAGGGAGCAGCGCATGCTGCCGACGGCTATGCCCGGGCAACCGGCAAAGCCGGGGTGTGCCTGGCTACCTCAGGGCCGGGCGCAACGAACCTGGTTACCGGTATTGCCAACGCCTATATGGATTCCATACCCATGGTTGCGATTACCGGGCAGGTAAAGAGTTTCTTAATCGGTAACGACGCTTTTCAGGAAGCTGATGTAACCGGCATTACCCGTCCGATAACTAAACATAATTATTTAGTTAAAGATATTAAGGACCTGGTTCGTATAATCCGGGAAGCTTTTTATATTGCTTCTACCGGCAGGCCAGGGCCGGTATTAATAGATATTCCTTCGGATATTCAGGTAATGGACGCGGAATTTAATTGGCCGCAAGATATCAAGATGCGCACTTATAATCCGACTTTGTTTGGGCATCCCGGGCAGATCAAGAAAGCGGCTAAACTTATCGCGGCTGCCAAAAAACCGATTATCTATGCCGGAGGCGGAGTGATTACTTCCGGAGCGCATAAAGAATTAAAGATACTGGCGGAAAAAATCAATGCGCCTTTAACCTGGACCCTTATGGGTATAGGTGCATTTGCGTCAACGCATGAGCTTGCCTTGGGTATGCTGGGTATGCATGGGACTGCCTATGCGAACCACGCGATTATGGAGAGTGATTTGATCATCGCGGTGGGCGCGCGTTTTGATGATCGGGTGACCGGCAGGCTGGATGCCTTTGCGCCTTACGCAAAAATCATCCATATCGACGTGGATCCGTCTTCTATCAGCAAGAATGTAAACGTGCATATCCCGATAGTAGGGGATGCTAAAAACATTTTAATTGAACTCTTAAAAGAAATCAAAAATACGCCGGATACGGGCGATTGGCTGAAAACCGTAGAGGGCTGGAAGAAAAAGTATCCTTTAAGCTATAAAGACGACGGTAAGCTCAAGCCTCAGTTTGTCATTGAGCAACTTTATGAGGCAACTGAAGGGGAGGCTATTATTACTACCGAGGTCGGGCAGAATCAGATGTGGGCGGCACAATGGTATAAATACACCGCACCGCGCACCTTTATTTCTTCCGGCGGTTTAGGCACGATGGGTTTTGGGCTACCGGCGGCGATAGGCGTAAAAGTGGGCTGTCCGGAAAGGGTAGTTTTTGATATTGCCGGCGATGGTTCAATCCAGATGAATATTCAGGAATTAATGACATGTACAGCCAATAAAATAAACGTGAAGGTCGCTATTTTAAATAACGGTTATCTGGGGATGGTGCGGCAGTGGCAGGAGCTTTTCTATAAAAGGCGCTATTCTCAGGTCGGTATAACCAGCCCGGATTTTGTGAAACTAGCGGAAAGTTACGGCGCAGTGGGAATCTGTGTTACTAAAAAAGAGGAGGTGCGTCCGGCATTGGAAAAGGCGATTAATACAGATAACACAGTGCTGATTGATTTTCGCGTTGAGCCTGAAGAGAACGTATTCCCTATGGTGCCGGCAGGCCAGGCGATCAACCAGTTTATCGGCGGGTTAGCTTAAAATGAAACATACTATTTCACTCTTAGTAGAAAATAAGTTCGGCGTTTTAGCGCGTATTGCCGGGCTCTTTAGCGCGCGCGGCTATAATATCGCTTCGTTGGCGGTTTCCGAGACACTGGATCCGGATATATCCTATATGACCATCGTGGTCGAGGCCAAAGACGTTAAAATCTTGGAACAGATAAAGAAGCAGCTGAACAAACTCATCGATGTTATCACCGTTACTGATTTTACCAAAAAAGAGCATGTTGACCGCGAACTTGTCCTAGCCAAAGTAAAATATTCGGCTAAAAATAAGAGCAAGTTGGAAAATGTGTTTAAGAAGTATGTCGGTAAAATCGTCCAACATAAGACTGATGTCGCGATTATCGAGGCAGTAGGAGATAACGGGCAAATCAAGTCGTTGCTGGATGAATTAAACAAATTCGGGATTCAGGAATTGATCCGGACAGGAAAACTAGCAATCAGTAATTAGAAAAGGAGGAAGTACTAAAATGGCCAAGATTTATTATGATCAGGACGCGGATCTAAATCTTCTTAAAAATAAGACAATTGCGATTATCGGTTACGGTATTCAGGGCCGCGGCCAATCATTATGCTTAAGGGATTCCGGAATGCATGTGGTGGTTTCGGAGATGCCCGGCACTCCTAATTACGAGCAGGCTAAGGCTGACGGCTTTACTCCGGTTGACGCAGCTGAAGCAGCTAAAGCCGCCGATATCATCCAGATTTTAACCCAGGACCATGTACAGGCTAAGGTCTATAAAGAAGCAATCAAGCCCAACTTAAAAAAAGGCAAGGCGCTCTGTTTTTCACACGGTTTTAATATCCGTTTTAAACAGATTAAACCGCCGAAGAACATAGATGTGTTTATGGTCGCGCCCAAAGGCCCGGGAGCTTTAGTAAGAAAAATGTATGAAGAGGGTAAAGGCGTGCCTTCATTAATCGCTATTTATCAAGATGCGACCGGCCAGGCAAAAGGTTTAGCGCTGGCTTACGCTAAGGCCATCAAGGCGACTTGCGCCGGCGTGATTGAAACGACTTTTGAAGAAGAGACCGAGACTGATCTTTTTGGCGAGCAGGCAGTGCTTTGCGGGGGAGTTTCCGAGTTAATCAAGGCGGGTTTTGATACCCTGATTGAAGCTGGATACCAGCCGGAGATCGCCTATTTTGAAGTTTTACACGAGTTAAAGTTGATCACGGACCTGATCCAGGAACGGGGAATTTCCGGGATGCGCCGGGGTGTTTCTAACACCGCCTGCTACGGAGATTTGAGCCGCGGACCGAGGATTATCACGCAAAAAACGCGTAAAGAGATGAAAAAGATATTAAAAGAAATAAAAACCGGAAAATTCGCCCGCGAATGGATTAAAGAAAATGAACTCGGCCGGCCGAATTTCAATAAGCTGATATCCGAGGGAGATAACCATTTGATTGAGAAAGTGGGCAAAGAGTTAAGGGAAATGATGCCCTGGATGAAGCATTAACCTGGATAGATCCTTCGCAGAGCGCAGGACAAAACAAGAGTAAAACGCCAGAGGCAACTCTTGTTTTGATTTATGCCCTGGATGAAAAAATAGTGGAAAAGATAATTATATTTGATACGACATTAAGGGACGGAGAGCAGGCCCCGGGCGCGTCAATGAACAGCTTTCAGAAGCTGGAAGTAGCAGCTCAACTTGAAAAGCTGGGGGTAGATATCATTGAAGCGGGTTTCCCGGTTGCCTCGCCAGGCGATTTTGCGGCGGTAAGCGCTATTGCCAAATTAATCAAGAAGGCAGGAGTTTGCGGCCTGGCCCGCTGTATTGATAAAGACATTGAATATGCCGGCAGAGCGGTGAAAAAAGCCAGGCATCCGCGCATCCACTTATTTTTAGCTACCTCCAGGATACACCTGAAGTATAAATTTAAGAAAGCCGAAGATGAAATAGCGGCTATTGCCAGGGGTTCTATCCGGCAAGCCAGAAAGTTTTGCTGCGATATTGAATTTTCTCCGGAAGACGCTACCCGCACCGAAAAAGATTTTCTCTACCGTATGATTGAGCTGGCGATTAATGAAGGTTGCCGCACGATAAATATCCCGGATACCGTAGGCTACAGCTATCCGCAAGAGATATATTCATTGATTACCGATATCCGGAACAATGTCCCTAATATCGACAAAGCAATTCTGGCCATACATTGCCATAATGACTTAGGGCTAGCTACGGCTAATTCGCTCTCGGCGGTTTTAGCCGGAGTGCGCCAGGTGCATTGTACGGTTAACGGGATCGGCGAGCGCGCGGGAAATGCCTCATTGGAAGAAGTGGTGATGGCGATGAAGACCCGCAAGGACGTCTTCGGCGATTTTTATACGGATATTCATACCAAAGAAATATTCCGCACCTCGCGCCTGGTGAGTAAGCTTACTGATTTTATTGTGCCTCCCAACAAGGCCATTGTCGGCGCAAATGCCTTTGCCCATGAATCCGGAATCCATCAGGACGCGGTTTTGAAAAAGAGGATTACCTATGAGATTATGGACCCGCACGATGTCGGAATAGCCGAGAGCCAGCTGATTCTCGGTAAGCACTCCGGCAGGCACGCTTTCCGGGACAGGCTAAAGTCGCTGGGTTTTCAGCTTAATGAAGAGCAGCTAAATAAGGCGTTTGGCCGTTTTAAAGAAGTCGCGGATAAAAAGAAAACTATCTTTGACGATGACCTCCGGGCTATCGTTGAAGATGAAATCCGCCTGGTCAAGCCGCTTTGGCAACTAAACAGCTTTGAGGTAACTTCCGGGACCAAGATTAAGCCGGAAGCAAAAGTGGTTTTGATTAAAAAGTCAAAAAATATATCCGGTATTTCTTCTGGAGACGGGCCGGTAGATGCCTGTTTTAAGGCCATAGATAAAATTACCGGCTACAAGGCAAAATTAGAAGATTTCCGCCTGGAGGCGGTTACTTCAGGCAAGGATGCTTTAGGCAGGGTGAGCCTTAAGCTGAAAATAAAAAATTCCGTTATCAGCGGACGCGGGGCGAGTACGGATATTATTGAAGCTGCCGTACGGGCATACCTGGATGCCGTAAATAAATTAAAGACTAAATGAATAAAAGCCGAGCCTACGGTTTAATCGGTAACCCGGTCAAGCATAGCCTCTCGCCATTAATGCATAACGCCGCATTAGCCCGCCTGAAAATAAAAGCCAGATATAAGCTGTTTCCTTTGGAGGAGAAAGAGCTCCAAACTTTTTTAGCTAACCTTAAAAATAAAAATATCCGCGGGTTGAATATCACTATCCCCTACAAAGAAACAATCCTCCGGTTTATAGACGCTCATCAATCCAGCGCAGTCAGGGTAATCGGGGCAGCCAATACTTTAACCATAGATAAAGAAGGCAAGCCGAAATTATTTAATACCGATTACCTGGGGTTTGTCCGGCATATGAAAGAATTAAAAGTAAAGCCTAAGCGGGCTGGCGTTATCGGAGCGGGAGGCGCTTGCCGGGCTATCTGTTTTGCTCTCTGGAAAATGAAGGCGCAGGAAGTAGTTATTTATGATATTGATAAATTCCGTTCTTTAAGCCTGATGAAAAATTTTAATCAGGTGTTTACGCATACTCAAGTTTTAGCCGCAGGAAGCATGGAAGAGTTAAACCTTAAGGATAAGGATCTTTTAGTTAATGCCTCGCCGGTAGGGATGAAAAAAGACGATCCTCTTTTAGTAAGCCCGGCGATGCTGCATCCCGGATTATTCATTTACGATTTAATTTACAATCCTCAAGAGACAAAACTATTAAGGTTGGCCAGGGAGAATAATCTTCCTTATGCCAACGGTTTAGGCATGCTTCTTTATCAGGGGGTAGAGGCTCTGGACCTGTGGATAGCGCCTAAAAAAGCGCCCGTGGAAGTAATGCGCAGCGCGCTAGAAAAAGGAGTGAGGAAGCTATGATTGGGAATATTATCGTATTTATTTTCGGGTCTGTTATAGGAAGTTTTTTGAATGTCTGTATCCACCGTATGCCTAAATCCGAATCGGTTGTCTGGCCGCGTTCGCATTGCCCTAAGTGTTCTAAGCGCATCCCCGGATATGACAACATACCGTTTATAAGCTTTATCCTCTTAAAAGGCAGGTGCCGTTTCTGTAAGGAGAAGATATCCTTGCGCTACCCTCTCGTAGAGCTAATCACCGGGCTCCTCTTTTTGGCTTTCTTTATGCGTTACGGCTTAAGTTATAACTTTTTCTTTTACGCGGTCCTGGCATCCGCGTTGATTATCGCTACGTTCATTGATATGAAGCACAGGATCATTCCGGATGAGATCTCTATCGGCGTCCTGATTATCGGGTTTATCTTAAGCTCTGTCAGGGGCGTAAACTTGAATCCTCTCTCCTTTAGTTTTAAGCCGATGTTGAGTTCATTTTTCGGCATCCTTATCGGCGCAGGCATAATTTATCTGACCGGCTGGTTGTTTGACCTGGTCTATTTTAAGCTGCTGAAAAACCCTCCTATAAACGGAGAGACCGAATCCATGGGCGTAGGGGATGTAAAGCTCTTAGCCATGATCGGAGCGTTCTTAGGTGTTCCGCGGACAGTGCTTACTTTTTTTATTGCGCCTTTTTTTGGCGCGGTCATCGGGATAATCACGCTGATCACCAAAAAAGACCACACTATCCCTTACGGCCCGTTTTTATCTTTGGCAGCGTTGATTTCCATATTCTGGTGGGACAAGATATTACGTTTTTTAATCCCTTAAACAAGCTTTAAGATTATATGCCGCAAGCCAACCAGCTACAATCTTTTCTGGCCAGGAAAAGAGCGGGAGTTCTCGCCCCCTTATTCTCCGTATATTCAAAAAAAAGTTTTGGAGCCGCAGATTTAGCCGATCTTAAAGCGCTGATTGATTGGGCGTTGAAGACGGGTAATTCCGTAATTCAGCTCCTGCCGATGAATGATATGCCGGGGATCTTTTGCCCTTATGATGCCTTAAGCGGTTTTGCCTTAGAGCCGCTCTATATTTCGCTCGTAGATTTACCCCTGCCTAAGGATAAATCCCTGAAAAGACAGATCGAAAATGTGCGTAAAAACCTCTTCGAAAACAAGGGTTGGGTGGACTATGCCTTGAAAAAAGAAAAACTGCGCCTTTGCCGGGAGATTTTTCTTTTAAACCCTCCGGATGACCTGCGGGATTTTCAGCGTTTTAAAAGTGAAAATACCTATTGGCTGGGGGATTTTTCTTTGTTTAAAGCGCTGAAGCAGGAATTTCAGGATGCTGCCTGGTATGACTGGCCGGATGAATTTAAAAAGCGCGACGAGGATGCTTTAGAAAAATTCCGTCAGGAACACATTGAGGAGCTCAATTTTCAGGAGTGGCTGCAGTGGCAGCTTTTCGTGCAGTTTAAACAGGCCAAGGATTACGCGCAGAGAAAAAAAGTTTTCTTAAACGGCGATTTGCCGATTTTGGTTTCGCGGGATTCCAGCGATGTCTGGCAGCACCAGGAGTTTTTTAAATTAGAGTTTGCCGCCGGCGCACCGCCGGATATGTATTGCGCCAAGGGGCAGCGCTGGGGCATGCCTACTTATAACTGGGAGAGGATTGCGGCTGACGGCTACAGGTATTTAAAGGAAAAGTTAAAATACGCCGAAAATTTTTACGATATCATCAGGATCGACCATGTAGTCGGGTTATTCCGCATCTGGAGCATTCCTTATAATGAGCCGTTGGAAAATCAGGGCTTAAACGGGTTCTTTGACCCTCTTAATGAAGCTGAGTGGGAGCGGCATGGCCGCAGGATTTTAGAGGTTATGCTGGATTCCACAAAGATGTTTTTATGCGCCGAGGATTTAGGGGTTATTCCGGAAGTATGCCCGAAGATTTTAAAGGAATTAAAGATACCGGGCAATGACGTCCAGCGCTGGGTTAAGGACTGGAAGTTTCAGCACGATTTTCTTAACGCCTCCGCATACCGCAGCCTCTCCGTTACTATGCTTTCTACGCACGATACGACTAACTGGCCGGCCTGGTGGGAGAATGAAGCCGGGACAGTGGATGAGGATTTATTCCAGCGTAAGTGCGCTGAGGCAGGAATTGATTTTAGCGCTGTCAAGCCATGGTTATTTGATTCAATCCGTTCTAAGCACGCCAGGTTACGCTGGAAAGAGGGGATTGATTCAGTGGATAAGTTAATTAAGGAACTGTCTCCGCAGGGGGCTGTCCCTCAGGAAAGATTATACGTTTTAATCGGTTTATATCAGGATACCTACGGAGAGAAGGAGAAGCTTTGGAAACAATTGGGCCTATCCGGGGCAATGCGCGAGGAATGCGACAAGGAGATATTCGGCGCGGTCTTAAAAGCAAATTTACAGGCGAACTCTTTATTCTGCATTAATACGCTGGTTGACCTTTTGTATCTGGATGATTTATGGCAGGGCGATCCTTATCAATACCGGACTAATACTCCCGGCACAATCAATCCTAAGAACTGGTCGCTCAAAATCCCGCTCTCACTGGAAGATTTAATGAAGCATCCGGTCACTAAAGAAATACGCAAGCTCGTCGCTGATTCAAATAGGATTTAAATGCCACCGGCAAGTTTCCCGCTCAGGTCGATTTTCCGCCTGCGGCGGACGGCAATGATCTTTCGGATTTTCGGCGGCTGCTGAACTCGCTCCTTGGTCTCTACCTCGGAGCTCGGACAGCATCGCCGTCCCGAGATTTCCAGCCTCTCGGCTGGCCTCGGGATACCCGAAAATCCTCAAGCTCCATTGCCTAAAATCTCCATTCGCGGATCAACTTGTCAGTGTCATTTAATGATATATTATAGGTTTGAATCCAGGCGGGGCAGTTAACTTGACGCTCAGCCGAACTACAGATAGTACATAACGGCGTAAGAAATTTTAATGAGGTGATAAATGGAGAAAAAATTGCAAGAAAGCATAGATAGGGCAATTGTTCTTCTGGGAACGTCGAAAGAATATAGTGATTATATTTCCATAAAACTATCTATTCTTCCCTCTGGATGTTGTTGTTCCAGTTGTTTGCCAGAAACATGGCGAATAATCAATCAATTTATAGCTCCTTGTGGTCCTGTAGGACATGAAGGTGATGCATTAATTGAAAGTGGTATAAACAAATTTGTTCTCGAATCCCACGAAAGCGGTCTAGAAATTATAGCTTTAATTGATCTCATTAAAAAATCGTCCGATTGCTTAAAATCAATAATTCAACTCATAGTTGTTGCCATTAAAGCTTTTTCTAAAGAGAAACGCAGACAATCCGTTCGAATAAAGATTTTAAGAAGACAAGTTATTAAAGGGGTAGTTGAAGAAGAAAACTTAATAGAAATTGATTTTCCAATCTCAAAAGATACAGAAAGACAATTGCAAAGCAAATTGAAGAATTTGATTAAAAAAATCCCTTAAAAGCGTATGGATAAATGGGGTCGGAATTATTTATAGCGGATGGCTTGGCTTGATTCCGGAGCGCACGTGAGATTTTTGCGCGGGCAGGGTTGCCTGGCTAGTAGAGACTAGGCAGAGCGCAAAAATCTGGCCGAGCGAAGATTTTCCTCGCTGGGGAAAATCGAGCGGTGCGCGTAGGAACAAGACAAGACAGACGCGATAAGAAAAATAAGGAAAATATAATGGGAGTGTTGCAAGGGCCGGAGTTTTATATTTCTAAGCGCATCGGCAGAGCGATTATGGATTACAAGATGCTCTCCGAGGGCGATAAGATTGCCGTGGCCGTATCCGGCGGAAAAGACAGCCTTACTCTTTTACGCATCCTTAATGACCGCCGGAAATTCGTGCCGATAAAATACAGCCTGGTAGCAGTGCATATTGATTTGGGATACCCTAAGTCCATCGCTAAGAAGCTGGAGAAATATTTTAAGCAGGAAGGCTTTGAATACCATATTGAAAAAGTAGATACCCTGCGTAAAACCAGGAATAAGGATATAAATTGTTTCTGGTGCTCCTGGAATAGAAGAAAGGCATTGTTTGAAGCAGCTAACCGGCTTAAATGCACTAAGGTTGCCCTGGGGCATCATATGGATGATATTATTGAGACGATTTTATTGAATTTATTCTTCCAGGGCGAGATTTCAGCCATGAGCCCGAAGCAGGATTTATTTAAAGGCAAGATCACCCTGATCCGGCCGCTGGCCTATGTGGAAGAATATATGGTTAAGCGTTTTGCTAAAGATGAACATATTCCCCACGATACCTGCATTTGCCCGCATTCGGTTACTTCTAACCGCACCAAGATGAGCAAGATTATCCAGGAGCTAAAAAGGACCTGCCCGGAGATAAAAAAGAATATCTTCAGGAGCGTAAAGCGGATAAAAAAAGATTATTTGCTTTAAGACCAAGAAGAGAAGTGCTATAATAAAAATATGATCTGGATCATCGGTTTAGCCTTTCTAGCCTTATCCGTGGTTATCATTATGCTGGTTTTAAAGATTTCGTCGCAGGTGAACGAGCGGCTTAATCAGATGAACCAGTCTCTTCAGGAAGCCAATAAAATCATCGGCGCAAACCTGGGCAACGCCACGAGCGTATTCGGCAATGTCAAAGAACAGCTGGGCAGGCTGCAGGAGACTAATAAACAGATTGTGGACATCAGCAAGGATATCTCCAGCCTCCAGGAGCTTTTGCGCGCGCCCAAGTTCCGCGGGGCAATGGGCGAAATGCTCCTGGCGAATTTATTGTTGCAAGTATTGCCTAAAGACCATTATGTAACGCAATACCGTTTTAAATCCGGAGAGGCGGTGGACGCGGTGATTAAACTCGGCGAGCGCCTGGTGCCGGTAGATGCCAAATTCAGCCTGGAGAATTTCCAGAAGATGCTCGAGGCCCAAGACGAGCAGCTGAAAAATTCCTTACGCAAAAAATTCATCCAGGATGTAAAGAACCGGATCGATGAAGTTTCCTCTAAATATATCCTGCCGCAGGAGAATACTTATGATTTCGCGCTGATGTATATCCCGGCGGAGAATGTCTATTATGAAGTGATTATCAAGGAGGATATCTTTTCTTACAGCATGTCCAAGAAAGTCATCCCGGTTTCTCCAAATACTTTTTACGCCTATCTGGAGGTAATTTGCCTGGGCTTAAAAGGCCTGAAAGTCGAAGAGAACGCCAAGAATATCCTCAAGTCCTTAAGCGCCCTGGGGATCGAAATAGATAGGTTCAAGGAAGAATTTAATGTGCTCGGCAGCCACCTGAATAATGCCAGCACTAAATATACGGATTCGCAAAAGCGCCTGGAAAAGGTCAGCGATAAACTGATCAATATCCAGGATACCAAGCAGATCGGCATAAAGTAATTCCTTAGCTAATGATTTTTAATCTCCGGGTTATTCCTAAGGCCAGCAGGAATCTGGTTAAAGAAGAGGATAAAGGTTTTAAGGTCTACCTGACCAAGCCTGCGCAGGATGGCCTGGCCAATGAACAGCTTATTGAGTTATTATCCGAACACTTGAAAACCAAAAAATATAAAATAAGAATAATCAAGGGACATAAATCCAGGAATAAACTTGTTGAAATTAGCCCCTAAAATACTTAACCCGCTGGAAAGCTTAAGTGCACCCCGGCTCTCCAGCGCTTTTAGCTGTCGCACTTACGGGAATATGTCTTTATCCTACGGCAATACGAAAGGAGCATTAGATAACCGTAAAAATTTCTTAACCAGCCTGGATATAGATTATCGGGATTTAGTCTGCGCTCAACAGCAGCACGGGAATAATGTCCGGTATGTTAATATGGAAAACAAGGGCAGGGGCGCGCTGGACTATGCAGCAGCAATACCGGATACCGACGGTTTTATTACCGATTTTAAAGGGCTGCCTTTAGCTATATTTACAGCGGATTGTTTATCTATATTCCTTTATGATCCGCACAGGCCCGCTATCGGCTTGCTCCACGCGGGTTGGCGCAGCTCCAAGGAAAATATTGCTCTTTGCGCGGTGGAATTAATGCGCAGTAAATTTCAGACTAAAGCCAGTGAATTACGGGTAGGTTTTGGTCCGCGCATAGGGGGTTGCTGTTATGCGGTATCCGCGGAATTTAAGAATTATTTTTCTACGGGATTAACTGAAAAGGCCGGCCGTTTATACCTGGACCTGGCTGCGGTAAATAAAAAGCAGTTAGCCGGTACAGGCGTGCGGGAAGAAAATATATTTGATAGCAATTATTGCACCTGTTGTGCTAATGCCGATTTTTTCTCCTTCCGTAAGGAAGGCCGGGCGAGCGCCAGGATGCTTTCGGTAGCGATGTTAAGATGATCTTCCAGCCAGTATATAAGCTCGGGTTTATTCTACATACCTATAACACTACCCTTGAGGCAGTTAAAAATTCCCTGGCTGAATTCGGGGAGAATTTGGAAATTTCCGAGGTTTTAGACCCTGCGCAAAAGGGTAATAATTTTAAAATCCACCTTAATACGCAGGATCCCACGCTTGTTTTTGACGTTTGTTCACAATTCGGCAGGATCAGGTCGATCAAGGTTGAGGAGGAAGGGAGGCGGTCATGAAAGGCGCGCTTATTATTTATTATTCCCGCGGCGGCAATACTAAAAAAATGGCGGAGCTTATTGCTGATGGGATAAGGAAAGAAGAAATAGAGGCAGTGGTCAAAGATATCAAGGATGTTGGCGTGGATGACTTATTAAAATACGACGGCCTGGTTATCGGTTCGCCTACTTATTACGGCTCGATGTCCGCGGAGATAAAGAAGCTTTTTGACGATTCAGTCAAGTTTCACGGGAAATTAGACGGTAAGGTTGGCGCGGCATTTTCTTCCAGCCGCAATATCGCCGGGGGTAATGAAACCGCCATCCTGGATATCTTGCATGCCATGCTCATACATGGTATGATTATCCAGGGCGATTGGCAGGGCGACCATTACGGCCCGGCAGCTATAGACGCTCCGGATGAGCGCTCAGCTAAAGAATGCTTAAGGATGGGCTCCCGGTTTGCTCAACTGTTTAAAAAATGCATATCATAGTACTGATAACCGCGGCAAATAAAAAAGAAGCGGAGAAAATCGCAAAAAAACTTATTCAAGACAAACTGGCCGCTTGTGTCAATATCGTTAGCGGTATAAAGTCCCTTTTCTGGTGGCAAGGCAAGGTTGACCGGGCAAAAGAAACTTTGCTTATCGTGAAGTCCCGGAAAGAAAAATTTGCTAAAATAGTAAAGTCAGTTAAAACCAGGCATAGCTATACAGTTCCGGAGATAATCGCTGTTCCCGTAACGAGCGGTTTTAAGCCATACCTTAAATGGATAGATGATTCTATCGGGTAGCCCTATGGATTATATTTTTGCCTTCGGCGGCGGAGTGCTGGTCAGTCTGACGCCTTGCGTTTACCCGCTTATTCCCGTTACAGTCTTTTATATAAGCGCAAAAAGCGGCAGATCGAAAATAAGAGGTTTTATTTTAAGCCTGATTTTTGTAACGGGTTTAGCCGTTACTTATTCCATATTAGGCTTGATTGCTTCGCTGGGCGGGATAATTTTTGGTAAAATAAGTAATCATCCGCTAACGCTTATCGCGGTAGGCCTGATTATTATCCTATTTGCGGTCTCCATGTGGCTGGATTTATTTAATATCGCCTGGCAGGGGCCGCCGCGGGTTAATACTAAGAAAAAAGGCTATTTTGCTACTTTCTTGCTGGGCCTAAGTTCCGGGTTAGTCGCCTCGCCCTGCCTTACGCCGGCGTTAGCTTCTATCCTGGCTTATTTAGCGGCTAAAAAAAATATTCTCTACGGAATGAGCCTTTTAATGGCTTTTGCTTACGGTATGGGCATAATTTTAATCCTTGCCGGAACTTCCAGCAGTATATTGATCAACCTGCCTAAGTCGGGGAAATGGATGGCCTATGTTAAGAAAACCGGCGCGCTGCTGCTCTTATTTATCGGGCTCTATTTTATTTACAACGGGATGAGGAGATTTTAAAATGAGGAAATATTCCGGTTTTTTAGTCACGTTGATTGCTTTTTTTTGCTTTACCTGCGGTACTTACGCTGCCCAGGGATATACCGCTGCTGATCTAAAAAAAGCGCCGGATTTTCAATTACCCGACTTAAATGATAAGGTAGTTTCCTTAAGTGATTATAAGGATAAACAAGCAGTAGTTTTGTTTTTTTGGACGACCTGGTGCCCCTATTGCCGGACAGAGTTAAAAAGATTGAACGCCGAATTCGCGGGCCTGGAAAAAGCATCTGTAGCGGTCTTAGCCATAAATATAGGAGAGCCTAAATATAAAGTAGAGAATTTTGTGCAGAGCCGTAATTTAGGCTTTACAGTACTCCTGGATAGAGACAGCCTGGTCGCGGAAATTTATGACCTTTTGGGGGTCCCGGCCTATTTTGTGATAAACAGCGCTGGCCAGATAGTTTCTATGGGGAGCCGCTTCCCCGGGGATATTCTGAAAGAATTAGCCGGTAAACATTCAAAGTAGATGAATAAAAAAATAGTCGAACTGTTCGGGTCCCGCGCATTTGTCAGCGTGGCTACCTGTGGCACACTAAAAAGAGAGAAGATATGCGAATAACCCGGGGATTAGCAACGGGAACAGGCAGCCTTCCGCATTTAGATGCGGATGAGGCATTGGACCTTGTCTTTAAATATGTGCCGGATGCCCCTTTCTGGCCGCAGCTTCCCAAAAGGGATTTTCGCGAAGGGATGGTCGTACAATTCAGCGAGAACCTGCCTTGCCTTAAAATAAAAGGAAACAGCCTGGTTTTTGAGCCTAAAGAAAAAGAAAAGGAACTGGAAGTTTTCTACGAGAAAATTATCAGTGATGACCTGGAGTATTTTAAAATAAACGCTGATTTTTCCGCTGGGTTACCTGGATTTTATGCGAGGCTTAATGCGGCGGATTTAAGACAGATAGATTTTATCAAGGTTCAGGTTACCGGGCCGTTTACTTTTCTGGCCAGCGTAAAAGATGAAAACGGCCGCTTACTTTTGTATGACCCAGTGTTTAAACAGGCCGCGATCAAGGCCTTAGCGATGAAGCTGCGCTGGCAGATTAACTTATTCAGGAAATTCAACAAGCCGATCATCGCTTTTATCGACGAACCGTACCTGGGTACTTTAGGTTCGGCCTATACTCCGGTGAGCCGGGAGGATGTCCTGGGGGTTTTGAGCGAATTCGCGGAGAATATCAAGGAAAGCGATGTCTTGCTGGGTGTGCATTGCTGCGGCAACACGGATTGGTCGGTATTTACGGATTTGCCCTGTATCGGCCTGATTAATTTCGATGCCTTTAACTTTCAGGAGAAATTTGTCCTCTACAGCCAGGGCCTGAAAGGCTTTTTAGAAAGAGGAGGGGTGATTTGCTGGGGGATTGTGCCCACGCAGGAGTTCAGCGCGAAAGAGAACGCGCAGTTTTTAACCAGCAGGATACGCCAGGGTATTGATAGCCTGTTGAAAAAAGGCATCGCCGAGAAGTTATTGTTAGAGCGCTTGATGATTTCGCCGGCCTGCGGATTGGGGACGTTTGATCCGCAGAAAGCCGAGCAGGTCCTTAAGCTCCTTAGCGAAACCTCCGCTTTTGTCCGGCAAAATCTTTAAAAAATAAATTATTTGACAAAATACCGGAAAGGTTATATCATACTTAGACATTTTTACCGGGAGCTTGAATAGATGAAAGAAATAAGAATCCATGCCCGCGCAGGCCAGGGCGCAATCACTACCGCTGCATTATTAGGTTACGCCTACTTTTTGAAAGGCTTATGCCCTTACGCCTTCCCCAGTTTCGGGGCTGCCCGTATGGGCGCTCCGATGAACGCGTTTGTGCGCGTGGACTCTAAGCCGGTGCGCTTACGCAGCCAGATATACGAGCCGGATTACGTCATCATCGTAGACCATACCATTATGCGTGGCTATAACTGTTTCTCCGGGCTTAAAGAAGACGGGATTGCCATTATTAACGGCAAGGAGGGACAGATTCAGGCCCCTAAGGTTAAGCCCAAGCAGAAGGTTTTTTTAGTTCCAGCAAATGATATCGCCTTGAAATATATAGGAAGGCCGTTAGGGAATACCGCTCTCTTAGGCGCTTTTTGCGCGGCTACCGCAGAGTTGGCCCTGGACGACTTGATCGCGGCTATCAAGCATAGATTTAGCGCCAAGCTTCAGGAAGGGAATATCCAGGCTGCGAGAGAAGGTTTTGATTTAGTAAAGAATAAAATTAAGGGGTAAGTTATGTTTGGTCCATTGATTTGTAAACCGGGTTCCAGTAAAAGCAATAAGACCGGGCCCTGGCGCACCGAGAGCCGGCCAAAGTTCTTAAAGAAGGACTGTATTGCCTGCAATATGTGCGTGCTAGTCTGCCCGGAATCCTGTATCAGCGGCCAAGGTAAGAATACTTATGATTTTGACCCAAATTACTGCAAAGGCTGCGGCAATTGCGCGGCAATTTGCCCCAAGAAAGATATTACAATGGTTAAAGAAGAAGGAACCCAATGAAGGAATTATTAGAAGGTTCAATGGCTGTAGCCGAGGTTGTCCGGCTTTGTAAGCCCGCAGTCATCTCTGCTTATCCGATTACTCCCCAGACGCATATAGTGGAAGAATTGGCCCGGATAGTTGCTGACGGCCGGATGAATGCTCAATTCGTCAATGTTGAGAGTGAGCATTCCGCAGCTTCGGTAGTTTTAGGCGCGGTGGCCACAGGCGTGCGTGCCTACACAGCTACCAGTTCGCAGGGGCTTTTTTATATGTCTGAAGTCCTTTATAATATTGCCGGTATGCGCTTACCGGTAATTATGACTACCGCTGCCCGCTCAATTTCCGCCCCGATAAATATCTGGAATGACCATCAGGACGTAGTTTCATTACGCGATTCCGGCTGGATTCAGTTTCACGCCGAAGATATACAGGAAGCGGTGGACCTGCATCTAATCGCTTACAGGTTAGGCGAAGATAAATCTATAATGCTTCCGGTAATGGTTTGTATGGATGGTTTTATCCTCACTCACGGTCTGGAAACAGTGGATATGCCTTCGCCGGAACAGGTAGATAAATTCCTCCCCCCCTATAAAGCTCCTTATAAATTAGACGTCGAGAATCCTCTGACTTTAGGCCCGCTGGTCGATCCGGAATATTATACGGAGGCCAGGTACGCTTTGAACAAAACACATGAAGAAGCCCTGGCTTTAATTCCCAAACTGGCCGCGGAGTTCGCCAAAGTATTCGGCAGGACTTACAATGGCCTGATGGAAGGCTACCAGCTGAAAGACGCTGAAAAGGTGATTGTAGCGATGGGTTCGGTTTGCGGGACAATTAAGGAAGTCATCGATGAATTAAGGGCTAAAGGCAAGAAAGTCGGTTTACTTAAAATCACATCTTTAAGGCCATTTCCGGCTAATGCCATTTATGACGCATTAAAGAATACGCCTAAGTTAGCGGTTATTGACCGCGCGTTATCCTTGGGGTCCTTTGCTCCGTTATCCGCGGAGGTAAAAGCGGTATTCTTCGGCAAGCCTAAGAAGCCCAAGAATATAAGCAGTTTTGTAGTAGGCATGGGCGGACGCGACATTACTAAAGATTCCATTAAGGAGATTTTTCGCCTGATGAACGGCAAGGATAAGCAGGCGGAGTTCATAGATTTAAAGCCAGAGCTTTTAAAGGAGAGTTATGACTAACCATTTTATGTCTCTAGAAATCCCGAGCGACCGAAGGGAGCCGAGGGATGAGTAAGACATTATTCGCTCCGGGCCATACCGCCTGCGCTGGCTGCGGCCAGTCTATGGCAGCGCGGTTGGTGTTGGATGCGGCCGGTCCAAACACTATTATCGTAAATAATACCGGATGCCTGGAAGTTTTTTCAACCAAGTACCCTGAATCCTGCTGGGAGGTTCCTTTTATCCACTCGCTTTTTGAGAACGCGGCAGCAGTTGCTTCAGGGGTTGAGTCTGCGGTAAAATATTTAGGCAAGGCCGATACCATAAATGTGATTGCCCAGGGAGGAGACGGGGGTACCGCAGATATAGGTTTACAGGCTTTATCGGGGATGCTTGAACGCGGGCATAATATTTTGTATGTTTGCTATGATAACGAAGCGTATATGAATACCGGTGTGCAAAGAAGCGGGCTTACTCCTTTTGATACCAATACTACGACTAGCCCGGTGGGTGCCGTTTCTATCGGAAACCTGCGTCCAAAAAAACCTATGCCTGAAATTGCCAATGCTCACGGTATTCCTTATGTAGCTGTAGCTTCCAGCGGTTTTGGCCAGGACTTGCAAAGAAAGGTAAAAAAGGCCCTTTCCCTAAAGGGGCCGAAGTATATTCAGGTGCATGTGCCTTGCCCCTTAGGCTGGAGGCATGAAACTAATATGACCATACAAGTCGCCAAGGCAGCCGTTGAAACAGGGCTTTATCCTTTAATAGAGTATGAAAACGGCGTTTTAAGCAGCCGCCGGCAGATCGCGCCTAAGCCGGTTGAGGAATATCTAAAGCTGCAGGGCAGGTTTAAGCATCTGTTGAATAAGCCGGAAGAGATTAAAAAAATCCAGGAGATAGCGGATAATAATATAAAGAAATACGGATTAAAGGCTGAAGCTCAACAGGCTTAAGGATAAAAAAGGAGGTAGGAAATGGGAAAACAGGCAAGGGCGATTGTGGAGTTAAGTTTAAAAGACCTGGTTAAGGATTTGAATAAGGCCTATTGCGACGAATGGTTAGCTTTTTATCTTTATTGGTATATGGCCCAGATTGTTTCCGGTAAGGCTTATGAGGATATGAAGGAGATGTTAGAGAAGATAGCTAAAGATGAGTTAGAGCATGCTGGGGAAATAGCAGATTTGATTATGAAGTTAGGTGACCAGCCTATCGCTAACCCGATGGATATAGAAAAGAACGCGAATAACCCGTACCTTATGCCTCCGAAGAATACCGCGGATATTAATAGGATTATTCGTATCGTTACCGAAGCAGAGGCAGACGCGATTGAAGTTTATAACAAGATTGCCAAGAAGACGCTCGGCAAGGATAATGTTACTTATCAGTTGGTTACGCATATCCTGGCGGAAGAAGTCGACCACGAAGAGATGTTTGAAAACCTGTTAGAAAGGTAAAAGGAGAGAAGCTATGGCCAAGGTTTCAATTGATGCTTCTACATGTGTAGGGTGCGGTTTATGCGAGCAGTCCTGCCCGGAGGTTTTTGAAGTGCAGGGCGACGGGGTTGCCCATATAAAGAGTCAGAATTGCGGAAGTTGTAATTTACAGGAGATAGCTGATTCCTGCCCGGTTAATTGCATTAAAGTAAGCTAATTTTTAAAAGTTAGGGGGCGGTTCTATTTTTAGAAACGTCCCCTTTTATTTATTGCGCTTTTTTATTTAAGTCTATAATAAAATTCCGGAATTTTTCTTCTTTCCCTTTATCATCAAGGTTCAAGGAACCAGTAACCTGCTGATAAAGCTTATTTAAGATAAGGTTTGCGCGCATCTGCTCTTCAAATTCACGCGCCTTAAGCCGGAAAACGTACTGAAGCGTTTGGTTATATATCCTATTATCAAACCTGCCTTTATACCGGAAATAGGGGAGGTTTTCGATCGTCTGAATAACTTCCTTATCGCTGGCTTTAATCCCGCGCTTTTTGGCTTCGTACAGCAATATAAGCCGCTCCCAGGCCTGGGCTTCAAGGTTTAGGTCTTTGGCTACTTCCGGGAGTTTGTCTCCGTATTGCATGATTGCGGCAGTGGTTACGGCGCTGAGGGAGTCCCTAAATTCCAAATTTGATACTGCCTGGCCGAATATCTTACCCAGCGGCCGGCTTTCTTCGTGGCTGCAGGATGCCCCGCCAAAACCCCAGAGGGCAAAGGCAGGTATAATAATTAAGGCTAATCCTATCCAGATCTTCTTAGCTGTCTTTTTATGGCGTAAAATTTTAAGCATAGCTTCTCCTTTTAATTTTATGATTATTATAATCTAAACTCGTGATATTGCAAACACAAATTGTCCTGTTTTGTAAGGTAAAAAACTTGACAAAATCCGCTAAATATGTTATATTTTTTTAGTTAAAGTAGAATAAATTCCCGGTTATTGGAGAATAGCCGGGGATATGCCACGTAATAAAAGGAATTAAGCCGAACTGATAAGGGTCAGTCCGGCTTTCTTTTTTGTAGATATTGTAGATATTAAAGGAATTTAATAAAGTATTTAGTAATCACATTAAACAGGAGGGTGTAAAAATGTGGCGTAAGGTCTCTTCCGTTTTAATATCCCTGTGTTTAGTCTTCCAACAGCTTTCTTTTGCCAGCGTAGCAACAGAGCTTAATCTGGCCGGGCATTTAAGTAAGATACCTGGCGCCTTTACTGCCGAGAGGTTTCGGCCGGTGCACATCCGTTTTTTTTCTTATGACGCCCTAAATGATAATATTAAGGTAATGCTGGATAAGGGCGATGCCAAAAACCTTAAAGAAAGTCAGATCAGCGCATCAACTCAGGAGTTATTAAATTATTTTTTAGTAGGGGTAAATCTTCCTAACGATAAGTTCTGGGTAAATCTACGCCCGGATTCCGAGGATAGTATTATAGATGATTATCTCGCCAGGACCGATGTGGGAAAAATCATGCTGGAAGCGGACCTGCAGCTAAAGAAAGATACCGCGCAATTTACCTCGCCGCAAACTCCCGAAGGAAAGGAATACTGGAGCAGGCTTTATCAAAAAGCCGAAGAGCTCTACGGTTATCAGGAAGTAAGCATTCCTACTTTGACTCGTCCCTGGATAGTCCCCAATGAAATAATTGTCCGCGAGTCCAAAGACAGCGCTTATATTTATAAAGCAACCTTAAAGGTAATGCTGGAGCAGGATTTCCTTAAGGACTCGGCAACCTATAATTTTAAAGATAGCCGGGCCAAGGCGCTTAATGAATATTCTTCTCAATTAATCCGCGAACTAATCATACCTAAATTAACTAAAGAAGTTAATCTCTCTCAGCGTTACGCTGCCTTAAGGCAGGTATATTATTCCCTGGTCCTTTCGCGCTGGTTTAAATCCAGGTTTGCCAATCAAGCCGGTAAATACGCCTCGCGCATTGACAGGAAAGACCTTAGCGGTTTGCTTTCAGCGACAGCCTGGTCCAAGTCCTCGTATTTTGAAGCTTACAAGAAATCATTCGCCCAGGGCGAGTATAATATCAAGGAAACAGTCCGTACTCCTACAGGGCAGGTAATCCGTTCCTATTTCTCCGGCGGTATGGATTTTGCGACTTTGACCATCAACGGGGCCAAGACCACCAGCAGCCCTATGACAACCGCCCTGATGAAAGCCGGATTGGTTGCGCCGCCTAAAATGGCACCGGTGCAGGAAAATTCAAAGTTAAGCAGTAGCCCCATCATCCCGATAATAGACCAGCTAAACTCCCGCCTTAAAGACAAAAAAGTTCTTCTGCGGGTAGATTTTAATGTTTCCAATGCAAAAGGCCAGATAAAAGACACAATCAGGATTGAGCAGGCCATACGCACAATTATGTATATTATTGAAAATGGCGGGACACCGATACTTATCTCTCATAATGGCAGGCCGGGAGGTAAAGTGGTTAAAGAATTTTCTTTAGAGCCTATTGCTCAGAAACTACAGGAGCTCTTAAGGTCTAAAGGCTATAATACAGAAGTTATTTTTCAAAAAGATAGTATCACTGAACAGGGTTTAGCCTCAGGTTTAAAGGAACGCATAGTTTTAAATAAAATAAATCTCCTGGAGAATACTCGTTTTTGCCCGGGAGATGAAAGTAATGATGATGCTTTTTCCAGGGCCCTGGCAGGATTGGCGGACGTATATGTTTTTGATGCCTTTGGAACCGCTGAAAGGGTGCATGCCTCTACCGGTGGAGCAGCCAAATACATGAAGACAATAGCTTTCGGATACTTAATGGAAAAGGAAACCCGCTATTTGGAAGGCGCTTTGCCCGTATTAAAAGGCCTGATTATCGGCGGTGGCCCAAAAGTAAGCGAAAAAGTACCTATGGTCATGAGGGTAATGAATAATATACGGGCAGGAGGGTTTATCCTTATGGGGACCGGGCCAGTGGCAGCTTTTTTAAAGTTAAAATATAATATTGATATCGGGCAAAAGCCATCAGAGCAGGATTTAAAGGATGCTCAGGAAATTATCAGGATTGCCCAAGAAAAGGGGATAGAAATAGTTTTACCGGAAGATTTTATTGCTGTGGACAGGAATTTAGCGGAGAAAGTTTCGGAGAAAAGCTGGTTAGACTTAAAAATTCTTCCTGAAGGCACAAATACCTATGAGGTAACCTTGGCGCAATTACAAACAGGATATATCATTGCTCCGGACGGGGAAAAAATACCTTCTTCAGACCTTTTTGTATATGATGTCGGACCCCGAACCGTAGCGGCATTTTCAACAAAAATAGCGAACGTAGAAGCCAGGCGTTCTATATTCTGGAACGGCTCTTTAGGGGTAGATGAGATGCCCAATTTCCAGTCCGGCGCAATAGGGCTTGCCCAGGCATTAACTAAGGCCACCGAAAAAGGAGTCATAACTGTTGTCGGCGGCGGCGATACCGCGAACAGCGCTAAAAAATACCAGGCAAAAGTATCGCATATTTCTACCGGCGGCGGCGCATCATTGGCTGTTTTACAGGGTAAAAAATTAAAAGCCATTGCAGCTTTAGAAGAAATACAAGCTGCTATTTCAGGCCAGGAATCGGCCAGCTCGGCGATAACAGCTCAAGAATTTGAAAACTATGTTAATGAGCTGACCGCTTCTTCTAAAATTCTTTTGGGTAATAGATCTGACCTCTATGGGGCTCTTAATGCTCTTGGGGTGATTATTGCTTACAGGAATGACGAGCAGGGAAAAGAAAGGACAGAATATCAGCGCGCCGTTGGATACTTAAAGTACTTGCTAGATGGTACCAACATAGAAGACTTAAGTAAAGATAGTCTAAGCCCCATGAGTTTATTGGCGCTCGGGACAGAACTGGTAATGGGGAATGCCCAGGAGCAAGTAAACTACATCGAAATTATTGAAAAAAATGCAGCAGAAAATGGCAGGACTAGCCTATTAAACCGCGTATTAGCCCGGTTTATTTTAGCGGCAATACGCTATATAGGTTATTTAGATAGCCAGGCTCATATTGTAGAGGCTAAAGCTATGTCTGAGAGGTATAGTTTGAATAGCCTGGAAGGTGTATTGGCCCGGTCTGTTGTGGGGATGAGCGGAGATCAACAGGCGGTCGGTGAATTAAAAAGAGAAATAACCGCGTTACCTAGGGATGATTTAAGAAGGATCCCGGTTTTAGCTGGTTTAGTAGCAATCGCCGATACGCAATCAGCCAGTTCAGCGATTACCGATAACAGTAAGAAGGGCGGTATTGATTTCAGGTCTGCGGCAATGGTAATTAATTATCAGCCGATGGGTAATTTTGCCAGCCTGAACCCGAAACTCCCGGTCTTAAGCAAGATAGAACTAGCTTCTTTTGATATTGATAAAGAGCTTTCCGGAATGGAAAAACTGGTAAATAACCAGATCGTTCCTTCCGGCGAGAGAATCAAGGAAGTCTTAGCTGCCTGTTCGCAAAAGGGAGAGATGGAGGTCAATAAAGAGCGCCTAATGGCATTACTGGTAAAAATAGGCATAGTGGAAGAGACCCAGTGCTGCCTACAGGAAGCAAGCAACGAATATAAAGAAGCGCTGGTACTGGCAGACTCCTTAGCATAATAGGTAGTTAAGCAGTTCTTAAAAGCCCCGAGATTAAAACCCGGGGCTTTTATTTGTATTTTTTCTTTACAAATCCGGATTAAGCCGTTATAATAAATGACCGTGTTAAAAAGAACGGTCAAATTGAGGAGAGGCTGGGTTATTAACCCCCGCACGCGGGTGAAATCAAGCAAAAAGGTTTATTCCCGCCAGAAAGCCAAGCTGGAAGCAAAGAGGATAATCGATGGAAAAGAATAAGGCCTTAAAATTAGGTTTACCCAAAGGCAGCCTTCAGGAATCTACCTTTAAAATGTTCCGCAAGGCCGGGTTCAATGTCAGCCTGCCTAACGAGCGCTCATATTTTCCGTCGGTAAACGACGTTGAAATAAAGCCTATACTGCTGCGCGCCCAGGAGATGTCCCGCTATGTCCAGGATGGCGCGCTTGATTGCGGGATTACCGGCAATGACTGGATATTAGAAAACGGCTCAAGGGTAATCCGGGTTACGGATTTGGCCTATGCCAAGCAGAGTTTAAACAAAGTCAGATGGGTTTTGGCTGTGCCCCTTGACTCAGGGATAAAGAAAATTAAAGATTTGGGAGGCAAGCGCGTGGCTACCGAACTGGTCAATGTTACCAAGGATTACTTTAATAAGAATAAGGTCAAGGTAGAAGTGGAATTCAGCTGGGGCGCGACTGAAGTCAAGGTAAGCGCGGGGTTGGTCGATGCCATAGTGGAGCTGACTGAAACCGGCTCAAGCCTTAAGGCCAATAAATTAGCTGAAATCGCTACACTCTGCGAATCCACGACGCAGTTTATCGCTAATAAAAAATCTTACGCGGATAAATGGAAAAAGGCAAAAATGGAGCAAATCGCTCTCCTCTTAAAAGGCGCGATTGCCGCTGAAGAAAAAGTCGGGCTTAAAATGAATGTCCGGAAGGAAAATTTAAAGAAGGTCCTCTCCAGGCTTCCGGCTTTAAAGAAACCTACTATTTCCGGATTATCCGACGATGGATGGTTTGCCATTGAGACAATTATAGATGAGAGGATAGTGCGGGTATTGATCCCGGCGTTAAAGAATGCCGGAGCTCAAGGAATAATTGAGTATCCGTTGAATAAGGTAATCTATTAAAAGTGCTTCGACTGCGCTCAATACTTCGATTCGAAGCATCCTGAGCGAGCGAAGCGAGTCGAAGGAGTGAGTGTATGCCTTG
>Ga0265297_10001857_pt1 | contig 46354 bp, 43 predicted proteins | sample Munlanlwell13791_FD_192502 | JGI IMG/M metagenome (GOLD analysis project Ga0265297, IMG submission 192502) | Leachate microbial communities from a municipal landfill in Southern Ontario, Canada - Leachate well 137-91 | ecosystem: Engineered > Solid waste > Landfill > Unclassified | place...
CCATTTGAAAATAATTGCTCTGCGCGTAAGCAGTATCCTGAGTATGCGCGTATTTTTCCGCTTCGGCGGTCTTATATTTAGCATAATTTTTCGCGTAAGTATTCACTCCCACTCCGATAACAGGATGGTGGCTGACCATATTTGCGGCATTCATATACATACTCAGCCTGTCTTCATTAAAAAGAAAGACTAAAGGATTATAATTCGAGCTAGCCGCCCAACTTTTGATATTTTTCGGCATAACAACCGGATAAATCAGGAAAATTGCCGCGAGAATAGTTATCAGAATCTTATGCCTGCGGACAATAGCTAAGAATAGCACGCTAAAAAATAAACCTAAACCTGAACCGCGCGAAAGCGTAATATAAATACCCGTTGCTGCCAGCAAAGAAACTATCCCCCAAGAAATCTTTTCTCTTCCTTTGTAGTAATAAAGAAATAGGCCGATTACGATAGGCGCCAGCAGCCCAAGATAGATACCCATTACGTTGGGGTTTGGAAAAGGACCGGTAGGACGGGCCAAATTTATCAGGCACGACTGGATTGCTTCCCCTCTGACAAAATCCCAGCCAAGCCTAAGCTGCCAAAGGCCGTCAACACTGACTAAAATAATCCCCGCCACAATCCCCAAAACTATTCTCTTGATATGCTCTGCTCCACGTATCTCTTCGGCGCAAATTAGAAAAATTAACCCGCTTTTCAATAACTTGATTATACCCTGAAAACTGGCTGAATAACTCACAGAATTCCGGAATGAGATAAAGGCAATTACCAAAAATAATAAAAAGGGCAAAAGCAAAGCATTACCCGTAAATACGCGCTCCCGCTTGATAATCTTTTTGGCGAAAAAAGCGAATGCCAAAAATCCCAGGAATGTATTGGATAAACCGATAGAAATTGCTACTGAAAACGGTATTATTACAATTGACCAATAACTAATAAACTCCAGAACATTTAACATACGGGCTCCTTGTTTAGTTTACGAAATTTGTCCCAAAAAAGATAAACAGTCAAAAACAGGAAAACTCCGGAAAAATGAATCATAAACCGGGGAAGCGTTTTTTCAAGGTAAAAATCCAGCCTTTCCTGAGTAACAAGCATATAGGCTATAAAATAACAGGATATGGATATAGCCAGAAATAAAGAAATATAAAAAAGTTCTCCCTTGAATAATTTTTTAAAATTGAAGGCTAGTGTGCTAATAACCACTACCCAGAAAATATTCCAGTTTTTCGGGCTAAAGACTTGTTTCTGAAACTCATCAAGCATAATCGGAATATCCTTAAAATTCGCCAAGACCCTGCTTAAAGTCAAAGCCGAGTAGTTAATGTCGCTATTCACCATATGCTTTGAGATTTTCAATATAAACCACGGGCCGGAAATTAGGAATATTATCAGAATAGCTAAGCCTAAATGGCGCAACCACCGGGACTTGCCCCGGGCAACCAGACATGCCAGAAAAGCAAAAATAAAAACTACCGCTTCATTCTTTATCCAAGCCGATAAAGCAAAAAGAACAGACGACAAAATAAGAAATTCTTTATTGGAATAACGAATATAGAACATAAAATAGAGAAACGCGCAAGTAATAAACGCCAGCACAAAGATATCTGCATGGATTATCGTAGCATAACGGTAAACATTTGGAATCGTGGCAATGATAAAGACTGCCCCCAAGGCGTATTTACGGTTAAAGAATTTCTTTAGTTGGGAATAAAAAAGGGCCAGAAAGAAAGCGAATGTTACCGGCATAATATTCATTACCGTTAAATCATTAAAACCGGTAAACAGATAAACCCAAGTCATGAAAAAAGGCAGCAGCGTAGGGTAGTCGGGATGGCCCACCAAAGATTCGCTCCAATTAAAGAATCCGCCAGGCACTCCTTTATTCAGATAAAATATTTTTGCCTTGAACGCGTAAGACGCAAGCGCGTCAAAAGAATTAACCGGAACAGGCAGAGTCAAATAAAATATCCAACAAAACTGCAAGATTATTCCGGCTAAAAAAAGTTTTTCAATTCCATCTAAAGGGCCAAAAACCGCCAGATCAGCCAACCCCCCTTTATTTTTAAACTGCTTTATAAAATAATACAAAACAACAATACCGATGGCCGCTTGAATTAATATAAGATTCAAAAGCTCGAACTTTATATTTAAAAGATAGAACAGGAAAAACTGCAGGTTAATAAAGCCTAAACCGCTAAAAAAAGACAACCCCAGGAATTCAAGAGAAAAAAAGCCGATAGTCCTGCGCCTTAAAATTATTGCAGTGACAAAAGATCCTGTGATTAACAAAACGAGTAATGATAATATAAAGCTCATCTTGGGTTTGTTTTAGCCAATACGCAGCCTGAATCTTTGTATTTTTGGAACAAACTATACCCGTCAAACTGCAAAACCAAAGGTTGAGGCCGATGAAATATAATAAAATCGGGATTAACTGAAACCATCTTTAGCGGCCACAAGAAATACCTGGCCTTAACTTCATCGTAACTAAGCTTGCCGTTACTCCCGCCGATGCCATATGTGGCTTTATCAGGCAGCAAGCTCTTGCAAAATACTAGAAAATCATACAAATCATTTCCAAATACATATTTTACCCTCTGATTGTAATCGCGATGGCTGTAAAGATAACGTAAACCTGAATATTGACCCGCTTTATTCTCGCGAATAATAAATACAGCCCAAAGGATCAACCAAATAAAGAAAATAAGATAAATGAGCCTTCTGCCGCCAAACATCATCGGATTAACTCTTTGTCAAACGTAATTTAATAAGATACCATAGTGCCTTTATGCCGTCTTTCCAGCCGATTTTCTTGCCTTCATTATAAGAACGGCCTTTATAAGAAATAGGAACTTCGATTATCTTATAACCCTTCTTAAGTATTTTTGCCGTAATCTCCGGCTCTATCTCAAACCTTTTCGCCTGGAGATCCAATCCTTTCGCCAAATCCAGCCTTATAAGCTTATGACAGGTCTCCATATCCGTCAGGGACGCTCCAAAAAGAATATTCGTGAAGGAAGTAAGGAAACTGTTAACCAGATAATGCCAAAAAGAAGTAACCTTCCAGCTCTGCTTAAAGCGCGAACCATAGACCACCGGCAGGTTATTTTTCACGGCGCAATCAACCAATTTAACGCAGTCTTGCGGGTCATATTCCAAATCCGCGTCCTGCACAATCACGTATTCTCCCGAAGCCTGCGAAAGCCCGGTTACAACCGCAGCACCCTTACCCCTATTAGTGCTATGATGAATGACTTTAAGATTCGGATATTGCAGCCCCCTCAAGATACTACCGGAACCATCCGTTGAGCTGTCATCAACCACGATAATCTCCTTATCGATATTTACCGCGTTAATTTTTTCAATAACCTGGCTTATGGTGCCTTCTTCATTATAAACCGGAACGATCACAGAAAGTTTAGGCATTTTTATTCTCCATTTACAAGCGCGTAATCATAACGCATAGATTGAGCATCCCACACAATATTTAAATTAATTGACAGCTGCTTCTGGCCATTCTTACAAACGTAATCCCTGCCCAGAATAAATCTGATCGCATCTTCATCGAATTTTCCTTCTTTAGGAAGATTCAGGCGCAGCTCCGGGCAAAACTCCCCTCTTTCCGATAGTAATTTTACCTTGTCTCCTAAATCACTAAGCATTTTATAGCTCGGGCCGTAGGCAACCGGATGGCCGCCGGCCCTATCCAGAAAATGCAAAATTGCCGCTAAAAGAAAAACTGTAGCCAAAAGAGAAACAACCAGGGCCGCCCTGACTGCTTTGTATTTCCAAAACCTAAAGGCGCAAAAGGCGGTTATTACGGCATAGGAGGGAAAAAGCACAATCAAATAATGCAGAGGCGTACGCACCTGAAAAACAAGATAACCCAAAGTAACGACACTTACCAGAAATCCGGAAACCTGAAAAGGTAAGGGGTAAGCTGAATTATTTCTATCGAAAATACGCTTTCCTTGCGCCAGGAATTTAATGTAAAAGATGAACCCGCCGGTAAACAACGCCGGAATCACAAAAGTAAGCGGATATAAAATCAATCCGGCGATACCTGAAGAATGCCACAGGACAGGGAGAAAATCCCGCTTAAAATACGACCGGAAAAAATCCAAAGAAGACATCCAGATATGCGAACGAAAAATATTCCAGGGGATATCCTTGCCTTTCCCGGCGTAAGCAAAAACAGCCCCCTTCTCCCCTTCAGCGAAAATATGATAGAGGTAAGGAAAGAACATTACAAAAAGTAAACTCAAAATTAAGAAAATATGGGCTTTCTTGATTTTTTGCCGGTATTTGAATCCGGCCACCAAAAGCGCCGGAAAAAGGAAAAACCCCGACATATGTATTTGGGCTGAAATCGCGGCCAGTAAATTTAGAATAATAAAATATACCGGCTTCTCTTCCTGAATAAATTTACAAAAAAATATATTAAAGAAAATCAAGACTGCCGGCAGGCTGCACTGAGCCCAAATATTGGTAGAATAGATGGTAAACGCCGGAGAAAAGGCCAAAAGGACAACTGACAAAAGCGCGTAAGTAAGCGGCATAAACGCGCAGAAATACACGATTGCCGCCAGCAAAACCACCAGGTTCAAAACAGTAAAAAATGCGCTAAGCAAATAGGGATTGTTCGTAAAATAAGTCAACGCTCCCATTAAGTAAATAAAAAACGGCGGGTTATCAAAACCTACCCCGGAATTCATTCCGTGAGTAACCAGAAAATGCAGCTGCCGGGCCTGATTACCCAAGAATATCGCGGCAAGCTGGTCATTTTTAAATTCGAAGAAAGATAAATGATAAAAACGCAATACTGCCGCAGCAGCAAAAATTACGGTCAAATAAATAATTATAAAAACTAAATTTTTCTTCATCCTGCTTTCTTGCAAAAAAATATAAACTCCCTGGCGAGATTAACCGGACAAACGCGCTTAATCAGAGAGCGTTTAAAGAATTTCCCTACCGATTTAAGCTTAAAAGTCCCTTCCTGGAACAACTCCGGCCAAAGGTTAGAACCGTAAACCCGCTCGACCAGAAGGCCATTAGCTCCCAACAAACTAACCCACTCCTTCCGGGTGGCTGTCTTTTCCAGAATCTGAAAATCATCTACCGGCTTATTCCCTTCTCTTCTAATATACAGAAAGAAATCCAGGCTAAAAGAATTAGGCAGAATAATGCAAAATCTGGCATTGTCTTTAGCGACTCTGACTATCTCCCTTACCCCTAAGCCCGGATCCAGGTAATGCTCAAGGCTGCCCAAACAAGTTACATAGTCAAATTGTTTATCCTTAAACGGTATCTTTTGCCCGTCAGCTGCCATTAATCGGGCTTGCGGACAATTTTTCCCAGCTACAGAAATAGCAACATCCGAAATATCTAAACCAAATACTTCAATTTGCTTACACCGTTTCAAGGCTTCCCGTAAGAATATTCCTTCTCCGCAAGAAACATCCAATATTCTCGCGCCGGGAGAAGGATTAAGTAAACGCGCCAGCCATCTGTAGTAAGCAGAATTAGTCCTAATGCCAGGGCCGGAATAAATACGGTTATAATCTAAAATAATCTCTTTACTGCTTAGTTGATTTTTATTCATTGAATAATCACCTTATATATACGCGCCAGGGAATTAGCATACACGAGCTGAAAATCCTGCGGTCGCGCCAGCGCCCATTCATCTTCAATCGGAAATTTAGCGGGGCCCTCGGACTCCCTATTCTCGGGAAACGGCAGCGCGATAAACAAATACCCGATTCGCTCTCTTTTTAGATTTTCTCTCCAAGCTGTAAAATCTTTCACCTTGCGGCATAAACCATCCGGATTGTCATAAAGAGAGGTTTCCTTAGTATTTACCGAAACATATTTAACGTCATTTTTAAGCTTAGAGCCGAATAGAGGATAAAATTCCTGCCTGCCCGTATAAGCAACCCGGCTGCCTCTTCCAGTTACTTCATTTAGCTTCTGCCAAGCTCTGGCTATATCCAATTGCCAAGCCTCTTTTTTGCTAAAGGTAGCGGGATACCGGCTAAACTCGTTCCTGTCATAATCAGCATTAAGATAAATTAAAGCCAGCGTCAATAATACTAATACCGCAAGAACTGCCTTACCAAACATCTTACTTTTATAAAACGCGATTATTTGCTTCTGACAGACAAATAACACCGTAAATAACGCCAGAGAAAACAAAATTGAAAAAACCAATTCATAGCGGTGGGCCAATTCAAAAGCCGAGAATAAAACTGATATAAATGCGGCAATACCAAAATATTTCTCCCCCCTGGGCAACCGGGTTATAAAAATAACCGAACTCACTAACCCTACACTGACAAAAGGGAAAATATACCGGGTAACATAAGCATTCACCAGCGCCGCATACAAGGCAAACATTATCAAAGGAGTAAGAGAAATAAGCAGGTATTCCGCGAAATTCGGCTCTTGCTTTTTAAAAAATGGGAGCGTAAACACCGGCAGCAAAATACCCGGTAAAATTATAAGTATAAACTGCATTCCCAGGCCTTCAGCAAAAATAATTTTCCATAGATCCAATCTATTGCCTGCGTAATATAGTTTATTGCATACGGCCATATCCATTAAGCCTTTAAATATAGTTTTCCCGAACAGAATTACCTGATTAGGAAATAAAGGGTTACCGGTAAACATAAAGTTTTTCATAAACATATAGCCGCCAAACAAAAGTGCCATCGCGGCAATAGATAATAATAAAATCAGCAGTTTCTTTAACCCGGGTTTTTGAGCCCTGGCTGCCGCAAATAACCCATACAAAATCAACGGAAATAAACCCGCTAGCCAAACGATATTCAAAATCTTCGTTCCCACGAATATCCCTACGGTAATCCCGAATAAAACTGCATTCCTGACATTAAGCTTATCTTTAAGCATTAAGAAAGTAAAAATCACTAAGAGCAGCAAAACCGAACAGATTACGTCTATTTGAGAGCCGGATTTAAGCTGCTTGAAAATATTAGGTATAAGCGCCCAAAGAAAACCGCTTAATAAAGCAACTCTCTGGTTAACGCTGTATTTTCTTAGAATAACGTAGATGGAGATAATGCCGACAATATAAAATGGGGCTTCTCCTATATCCGCAAAAAAAGCGCTCCTTAAAGGTAACATCAACCAGGCAAAGAATAGTTCGGCATTAATAGGAAAATAGGAAATACCGCTTATCTCCATACGAGGATAAGCTGGATTAAATACCCCTCCGAAAGCGATAAAAGGATTATTCAAATTGCCATTTCTAATCCAAGTAGCAGGAAAGGTAAGATGATACTGTAAGCTATCCGGGCACCAGGGAGGATTGATTAAATTTATAAACGACTTAGCCAGGAAGAAAGCGGTAAAAACCGCAAAAGTAAACAGGATTAAATTGCTTTTGATAAAAGGCTCGATACCGGGTTTAGCAGGGAATAAAACGGGCCTCTTACGGTAAGCTAGCATTGTTACCGCAAGAAGCAGAATATTCGCCAAGAAAACATTCGGGAAATAAAACAAACCAAGGCTGCCTAAAATCAGCTCTGTTAGAACTATCTGGGCAAAGAATAATATAAAAACCGCAAGCGCGCAGCTGCACAATCCTTTAACCTCAAATAAATTCCTGGTAAGAATTACGGAGTTTAAAATTACCGCTAAATTAATTAAAACCAACATTAACATTTATTCACCTTAACCAAAAATCTTCACCCTCAAAATAGCCAAAATTGCCGGAATAATATCAAACGCTCTGATAGTTTTGCCCTCTTTGTGCGTACGAGGCTTATAGCTTATCGGAACTTCTCCGATTTTATAACCCTTTTTACAAAGCATACTAACCAATTCGAATGCAAGAGCCTGCCCGTTAGACTGACAATGTATTTTCTTTAAAATATCCGTTTTAATTAAATTAGTCCCTATAATATCTGTAAAATTCTTCCGGTATAACAAATTTATCATAGAAGTAGCTATAATCGTGCCCAGCCAAAAAGGCCTTTCTCTAATCAATGCCCGGATAGAAACCCCCTTTCTATCCGCTAAGCGCGAGCCAAAAACAACATCCAAACCTTCATTCTCCATTTTTTCCATCATCTTCAAGACATCTTCCATACTGTATTCCAAATCCGCTCCGGGCCCATAAACATAATCACCCTGAGCCAGGCATATCCCTTCCCAACCCGAATATCCGGCACCCATATTCCTGGAATGAAGAATTATTTTAAGCTCTTTATCGCTTTTTAAGCCCTCCAATATCTCTTTTGTGCCGTCAGTTGAGCAATTATCTATAACGATAATCTCTTTATCAATCTTTAATTCCTTAGCCTCTTCTATGGCTTTTAAAATCGTTGGTTTTTCATTAAAACAACTTATAACTATCGTCAGTCTCATATTGCTTTCCTGAAGAAATTATGCAAAACCCTCTCCATATAAGATAACATTGGCTTGGTGAGCCCCGGATAGACCCCTATCCAGAATAAATTATTCATCACTAAATCCGTATTCCTTAAATCCCCTGCTATTCTATGTTTTATATTTTTATAAGCCGGCTGTTTAAGCAAGTTTCCTCCAAACAACATCCGCGTAGCTATTTTTTTATCCTCTAAATAACTGACAATATCCGCTCGATTAAATGGAGCTGTATCTTTTACTAAAACCGGGAAACCGAACCAACTCGGATCAGAATGTTTTTCCGCTTGCGGCAATATAAAATAACCGCTGTATTCTTCAAAAACTTTATAAAGGAATCTAAAATTATTTTTCCTCGCTTCGATAAACCGGGGTAATTTTTCTAACTGCGCGCACCCAATAGCCGCCTGCATATCGGTAACCCTTAAATTATATCCTATGTGCGAATACACGTATTTATGGTCATAACCATAAGGCAAATCACCAAATTTCTGAGAAAATCTCTTTCCGCAAGCGTTATCATGCCCGGTTTCACAATGACAATCCCGTCCCCAATCACGAAAAGACATAACGATTTTCTTCAATAGCGGGTCATCCGTCAGAACCGCCCCGCCTTCTCCCATAGTCATATGATGGCTCGGAAAAAAACTACAAGTAGAGATATCGCCGAATGTCCCGGTATATTTGCCTCCATATCCAGATCCGAGGCTATCGCAATTATCCTCGATCCACCACAATTTATGCCTTTTAACTATTTTTTTAACCTTGGCTATGTTTATGGGGTTACCCAGGGTATGAGCGGTAAAAATTGCTTTCGTCTTTTTAGTAATAGCTTTTTCTATTTTCTCTGCCTGAATATTATAGTTCCCAAGCTCCACATCGATAAATACTGGAACAAGGTTGTTTTGAACTATAGGATTAAGCGTAGTCGGAAAACCGCAGGCGGTAGTGATTACCTCGTCTCCCGGCCTTAAACGCCTTTCTTTTAATAATGGCGAAGTTAACGCGCTTAAAGCCAAAAGGTTAGCCGAAGAGCCGGAGTTTACCAGCAGACAATACTTTATACCCAGGAAATCCGCCAGCCTGGCTTCAAATTCTTTAGCGTATCTTCCGGCGGTAATCCAGAAATCCAAAGAAGCATCCACTAGATTAACCATCTCGCTTGCATCAAAAACCCTTCCCGCGTAATTAATATAGCTTACTGAAGGAACAAAGTTCCTTACAAACGATTTCTTATGGTATTTTCTAACCTTCTCAAAAATCTCTTTTCTCGATCTCTTCTCTCTATCCATATTATTGATAAATGCTTATTATTTCATTCTTTAATTTAAGCTCCCGCCTGATCTGCCGGATTATCTCCTCCTGATACCCGTATGTTGATACTAATATAGGCAAGCTTTTATCGCGTATTTCTGCCGGCGGTTTTATACTTATACCGAGCAGTTTCTTTCCGGCATACCTCAGATTTGAATCAACGAAAAATGATATTTTTGACAAATCAAGGGCTGAACCAATTAATCTCTGGGTATGAGTGCCTACGCCCCAAACAATAATCCTATTCCTACCGGACAGTTTACTATGAATGGCTCTTCTAACCCTTAGATCAATTTTTGAACAGCCGGAAATATAGCTTTTTATCTTTCTTGCGCTGATATTATCCTTAATGGTTTTCATATTGCTTTTGCCTGTTTTCTTCAGCAGGACAAAAAGCACAGGATCAATATTCCTTCTCGTCTTATTTTCATTCCTCTTTACCGCTACTATCGAAAATGAGAATTTCGAAGCCAGGTTCCCGATTGAATACCTGGAAAAATAATTAATATGTTCAATACTAAACTGCTGGAATGGCGGATACATGTATTTGTCAAACCGCTCTGTATCGGGCACCTCTAAAAATACCAATCCGTTTTCATCTAATAAATTATGTATTTTTTGCATCGGCGCCTTGAAATCCACTAAATGCTCAAACACAGACGACAGAATCACTAACCCGAATTTCTTCTTGCCTTTATAGCTTGTTATATTGTTGGCGGTAACATTAATATCGTATATCTTTTTAGCCGCTTTTGCGCATGAAGGTGACGGATCAATACCCTCTAAATCGCGATACCCGCGTGCTTTAAACGCCGATAGCAGCGCGCCTGTCGAGCAACCGATATCCAGTATATTTGTATGCGGATGCTTTATATAAGGAATCAAAAAATCCACTATTTTCCTAAAATGGAGCATATTACCGGCTGGCACGGCGCCGGAATTATTATTGAATTCATATTTAGACATCTGCGCATAGTAATTATCGAATTCCGCCTGCAGAGGGATATTATCAGCATAGGTAAAACCGCATTTTTTGCACGCAGCGACATTATATTTCTCCATCAGCGAGATTTCATTATTACGGAAATTCTGCACATAAAGCTGCCTTTTTTGAGCACAGCCGCAAACCGGGCAATCTCTGGACACCTCTAATTATCCTCCTGTATAAATATATTCTCTTTAAATTCTTTTCTGTCCAGAAAAGGAAACATATCCTCAAGCCGGCTTGAGACTATCCTGCCGTTATCCAGCTTACTGGAGGAAAGCCGCGGAGAGAATTTATAATCCGTTTCAAGCATAACTTCGCACAAAATTGCGCCTTCCGATTTTATTATCTTAAGGATCTTTTCAGCCATGCCCTTATGGGTTGTAATTTTTGCGGCCTTGATTCCAAAAGCGCCGGCCACCTTCGCAAAAGAAGGAAAACTAACCCCTGATTTTTTATCGCATCCCACATACGGCAGGCCAAAGAAATTCTCCTGCGTCTGCCTTATCGAACTATATCCACCATTGTTCAATACGAATATTTTAATCGGCAGCCTATTATGTTTTATGGTCTGTAATTCCTGTATATTCATCTGGATACTGCCATCTCCGGCTATGCAGATTAAATCCTTATTCCCATTGCCTATACATGCCCCTATGGAAGCCGGCAAGTCATACCCCATCGCAGCACAGCCTGAATTCCATATTACCCGCTGTTTATCTTTAACTATCCCTGCCTGAAATAGGACTACGGATGGAGTTGCGTTTGCGGTAACAATCGTCTCTCCGGGCCTGGCTAATTCGGTAAGAACCCGCATGAAATAATAAGGATTGACCAAAGCAGATCTGCTGTATTCCGGAAGCACTACCGGATACTTATCCCTCCTCTTACCGCACCACAACAACCAATCCTTGCAGTCAAAACCGGAAATTTTATATTGCAAAATTTTACTTAAGAAAAGCCTGGCATCGCAGTTAATGGCAATATCCGGTTTAATTGTCGGTTTTTTTAGCTCTGCCGGATCTATATCCACAACAACTTTCTTTGCAGTATGCGCGAACGACTGCCAATTATAGCTAACCTGCCTTATATTATTCCTGGTCCCCAGGCATAAAACGAGGTCGGAATTCTGCAAAGCGAAATTTCCCGCCCGGCTGCCTAACGTTCCTATCCTGCCGATAAAATACGGATTATCGGAAGGCACTAAATCAAAACCGTTAAAAGTAGATAAAACGGGAACCTTTAATTTGCGGATTAGAGCCAATAAAGATTCCCTCGCACCTGCTATCCGTATTCCATTACCGGCAACTATAACCGGCCTTTTTGATTTCTTAAGCAATTCGAGAAAATGCCGTATTTTGCCGTCAATATTATTTGGTTCCTGCCTAAAGACAATATCGGATCCAACCAGATTATTTTCTTCTATAACTGCTCCCTGAATATCCAAAGGAATATCCAGCCACACCGGCCCCGGCCTTCCGGTAGTCGCTATGTTAATTGCCTTATCCAATAATTTTCTTATATCTTCGGCTTTTTTAATCGTAACGGCGAATTTCGTCAATGGCCTGACAACGCTTACTATATCCACTTCCTGGTCGCCTAACTGTCTTAATCTAATATTTGGGCAGGAAGCAATCGTGGTTTCGAACTTTACCTGTCCGGATATATATAATACCGGAACTGAATCCGTCCATTGACCCATAACGCCGGATAACGTATTCAATCCCCCCGGCCCCGTAGTTACATTGACAACGGCGAGTTTGCCGCTTACCCTGGCATAGCCTTCCGCGGCTATAGCGCAAGCCTGCTCATGATGCATAAAAATACACTTGAGAAGCTTATTCTTCCCGAATGAATTATTTAAATGCATTGCGCCGCCGCCGGTAACCATAAAAACGCGCCTAACTCCGTATTGCGTCAGGTACTTGGCGATATAATCGGAAACTTTGATTTTCATTCTTCCTGCTATAGCCCTCGGCTGTATATTGTATTCTTCAAACCTTCATTGTTGGCATAGGGGCTGTCAATCATATCGATCTTTATCGGTTCGTCCTTTTTGCAGGGCCTTAACAAAATTTCTCCGCTCATCAATTCCCTGCAGGAAATCTGGCCTTTTTGTAAAGGTATAGCCAGATACACATCCTGCTCCATATCTTCATGATGGAAAATATGCCCCTTTGGCAAATCCCTTTTTGCATATACTCCCCTGACAAGAGCGTCAAGATATGTAATTTCTTTCTCGGAGGGGAACCTTTTTGAAGCTCCGGATGCGCCGCACATCTCTTTCGCTTTCTTAAAAGCCTTAAACCAGGCATCTATCTGATGAGGAAGAGAACAATAGGCCGAAACGGAATGTTTGCCGTCTTCTATATCTACGTGCCTTTCAAAAGTCCTTGCCCCTTTTGCGTAAGCTATCATGATAGAGGAAGACCAATCGTGGTATTCATGCGTAGATAATCCTATGGTATGATTAGGATACCTATTTTTCAGGAAATCTATCTGATTCAGCTCCAGCTCGTGGTCCTCGGAAGGATATAACGCAACACAGTGATTTAAAGCAAGCGGAATATTCCTGTTTTCAAAAAAGACGACCAAGTCATCAAGATCTTTTAGAGACGAGCCTCCGGTAGAGACAATAACCGGCTTCTTGGTCCGGGCAATCCTCTCTATCAATACCCAGTCATTTAAATCAGAACTGGCAATTTTCAATATTTGAACCCCTATTTCTTCACAAAAACCTACAGAATGCTCGTCAAACGGCGTTGCCGAAGAGATCGCTCCTCCTTTTCTTATAGCATCCACCATAACCGTAAAATCCTCCGGGGCCAACCGGGTATCTAGTGTTTTTTTAATATACCGCAGGTCTGCCCTGCCGCGAAAATCCTTATGTATAAAATTGCTTACGTCCCTTATCTGAAGCTTGATGGAAGCTCTTACATTGTTAAACCTGATTATCCTGGAAAACTCACTTATAATCCTCAAGCCCCTTTCCAGGCTGCCGTAATGGTTATTGGCTAATTCCAAAACAAACAAATCTTCAAATATATCCTTATTCATAACAATACGGCCTCCTCTTAAGATAAATTACTTGTCGGACAACAGCGATTCTCTATTAATCAATACTTTGTTTTCCAGATACCACGAATAAAGTTCGCCTATCGATTTCCCTATCGGGCTGAAATTGAAACCGGGTATCTGGCTGCGGAGCCTTGCATTATCTCCGCTATACTCATAGCACATTCCTTCCTTGGCAACTTTAATCGGGAGTTTTTTGCCGGATATTTTAATTACTTCTTCGGCTAACTTATACAATTCCACCGAGGCATCCGGCGTAATATTATAACAGTTATACTTTGTCTCATTTTCTATGAAATGCGGAATAATTCTCATAAAATCCTCGATATAAACATAATCGAATTTTCTATTCTGTTTTGCGGTAATCGGAAGATCGAAAATAGCCTTGCAAATCGCGTTAGAGATGAACCTTATGGCATAATCTTCATATTTACCGAAAATACCGAAAATACGCAGCTCTACGATATTTTCGAGCTTTTCTATCTGTTTAGCTATAATATACTTGGAAAACCCGTGCTCATCCCCAGGGATATACGTATCAAAAAAATCTTCGCTTACTTTTACCAACGGCCTGGAGACATCGTATACCGCACCCGAACTTAAGAATATCATCTTGCCGAAATACCCTCTATTCCGAATTATGTTAAAGAACATGCGTAAATTATTATAAAGCTGCCTGGATGGATCCCTGGCATTACGGTGCCCGGGGCGCACGGCGCTATGAATTATCACATCCGGCTTATGAGCCTGAAGATAACTTCTTACTGCATTTTCATCCAAAAGCTCTAATTCTTTATGCCCTGGGGCCAATAATTCATACTTTTGCTTCAAACATTCCGCCAGATTCCTGCCGATAAAGCCGCTGCCGCCTGTAAGAAATATTTTCATAATTTATAAATTAGGCCGTCCCTGGCGGCTATGGTGTTCTTAAAAATCTTCCGGGCGGATTTTTTAGCTAATCTTATATCGCTTTCTTTCGGATAATCGCCGGCATCGAAATGCACCAAAACCAATTTTTTTACTTTCGCGGCTTTCGCCGCCCTAGCCGCCTGTTCGGGATTTAAATGCGGCCACCCCCTGTCGGTAACTCCGGGAGGCAAGGATGACTCTGCCACTAACACATCCGCGTTTTTTGCCAAGGCCCGTATTCCTTTACACTCTCCCGTATCGGTGCAAAAAGCTAATGTCTTGCCGTCGGCAGTTAAACGGTATCCGTAACAAATAGTTGTATGCAAAAGTTTTCTATATTCGATATCAAAGGGGAACTTCATGCCGTGGTTGATATCTTTAACCAGGATTTTCGATTTAAGTTTACGGATAGGCTTGGAATACGGAGTATTAATGACAAGGTTAAACATTTTCCGCGTTCCCTGCGGCCCGAAGACTTTGATGCCCTGCGGAAAAACGAATTTATTCAAAGCGTGCAGCCCGATAATATGATCCAAATGAAAATGGCTCAAGAAAAGATAAACGGGCCGCTTGTCTTTTATGTAATGATCGATCTTGGAAAAACCCGTCCCGGCGTCAAAAATGACATATTCCCTGCCGGTATCCACCAAGATACAAAGGGTGTTGCCGAGCCGGCCGTCATACCAACCCATAGTCCCCAGGAATATAACCCGCATAAAATTAGACAGGGTTAATCAAAATTAACCCGTTCCCTCTCGATAGCTAAAGGCCTTTTCCTGACTTGAGTATAGATTGCCCCGATATATTCCCCCAATACTCCGATAAAAACCAGTTGCACGGAAAAAAATAAAAAAACGCCGACAACCAGAGGGGCAATCCCTAGCTGGAAATTATTCCAGAAGATTAATTTATATATTAAATATATCACCCCGATTATAAAGAATATGAAGGAAAATATCATACCGGCAAAAATCGCCATCCGCAGAGGCACCTTGGAGTTATTCACAATGCCTAACATCGCCATATCAAACAAAGTATAAAAATTATTTTTAGTGGCTCCTGCGGATCTTTTTGGCTGAACATACTCCACAAATGCGATATTTGAACTTACCTCAGGAATTAATCCCCGAAGATAAGGATACGGTTCTTTAATCTCTCTTAAGGCTGCGATAATCTTTTTGTCATACAACCCAAAGCCTGCAAAATTTTCTATCTGTTTCTCTTCCGAGAGGGTATTCAATAATTTGTAAAATAACCTCCTCATCCAAAACATAAGAAAATTTTCCTTACTCCTAATTTTTACCCCGACAACAACTTCATACCCGGCTTCCCACTGCCTTATGAAATCGTTTATCAATCCCGGAGGATCCTGCAAATCTGAAGCGATATTAATAACCGCATCCCCCTTAGCTTGCAACAAGGCATAGTAAGGCGAACGAATATGGCCAAAATTCCGGGTGTTCACAATTATTTTTAAATTTTTGTCATTAGCGGCAATACCCTTAAGGACCTCAACCGTTTTATCCGTCGAGGCATTATCAATAAAGATGTGCTCGTAAGCGTAGCCGTCCCAGGCGCCGAATATTTCTTTAACCTGCCGGTATAATTCATAAACATTCGCCTCTTCGTTATAGCAGCCGGTTACGACGCTTATTTTCTTCATTCAGCCCTCTTAGAATAGGCGGTTAAGGCCTTATTTAACCCCTTTAAAACGGAGAACTTCGGCTTCCAACCGAGTTTAACCCTGGCCTTGCGGGAAGATAGATACTGATGTTTTATTTCATACTTTGCCTGATTCAATATTTCATAATCGACTGGCTTGCCAACGGATTTAGAAATCATTTTAACCAGTTCGAGCACCGTAAGCGGGTTTTCACAGCTAAAATTAAAGGCTTCTCCGGCAAGATTGAGTTTCCGCATTTTTTCCGCCAAAAGGATATAGCCATTCACTATATCCTCCACGAACACATAATCGCGGGTAAATAAACCGTCGCTGCGGATTAAAAGCTTTTTCCCGGTAAGCGCGCATTTAAGCGCATCAGGAACAAGGCGGCTGGAGTTAAAATCCCCGGGGCCGTAGATATTCCCGCAGCGGGTAACGCATACCGGCAAGCCATAAGCATGGGCGTAGGTATTGGCGATTAAATCCGCGCAGCTTTTGGAAACATCATACGGATGGCTGCCTTGTAACGGAGCCTTTTCCGTATAGGGCAGTTTTTTATGGATTCCATAAGCCTTATCGCTGGAGGCAAGAATGACTGCTTCAATGTTTTTTGCGTTCCGGCAAGCCTCCAGGACATTCCATGTCCCCTGAATATTCGCAGAAAAAGCGCGCAAGGGGCGGTTATGGCATTTTCCTACAATGGCCTCTGCCGCTAAATGAAATACCAGGTTAATCCTGTTTTCTTTTATTATTTTAGCTAACAATTTATAGTTCGCCACGCTGCCCTTAATAACAGAAATCTTCTTATAGTCATCCGGAGTAAGAAGCGTGGCTTTTCTTCCGGTCTTAATGTCTAACCCGGTTATCCTGGCTCCGGAAGGAATTAACGCCTTGGTAAGATTAGAGCCTAAAAATCCTTCGAATCCGGTAATCAGCACATTTTTTCCCGCCCAAAATCTCTTATTCATCGGCTCTGTCTTAATCCTTCCATTTTTTCCAGGGAGCCCTGCCGCTATCCCAAAACGCTTCCAGCTCGGCCCTATCCCTTAACGTATCCATACACTTCCAGAAACCGCTGTGTTTAAACCCAATCAACTGGTTATCCAAGGCCATACTTTTTAGAGAATCGAATTCCCATATAGAGTGGTCTCCGCTGATATAGTCGAAAACTTCCGGCTCAAGGACAAAGAATCCACCGTTAATCCAGGAACCGTCCCCTTTTGGTTTCTCGAGGAAAGAATTGACCGTTCCACCGGCATCCATCCTTAAGGCGCCAAACCTGCCGGCAAGCTGGACCGCGGTAACTGTCGCGCTTTTACCGGAACGCTTATGGAACTTAAGCAGTTCCCGTATATCTACGTCGCTAACTCCATCGCCATAAGTCATCATAAATGTTTTATTGCCTACGTATTTCTGAACGCGCTTCAGGCGGCCGCCGGTCATCGTGTCAAGGCCGGTATCGACAAGGGTAATCTTCCACGGTTCAGAAGACGTCGCGCGGACTTCCACAGCGTTTTTCTTCAAATCAATGGTAATATCGCTCATATGCATAAAATAATGGGAAAAATACTCCTTGATTATGTAACCCTTATAGCCCAAACAGATAATAAAATCGTTGAAACCGAAATGCGAATACAGCTTCATAATATGCCAGATAATGGGCTTGCCGCCGATTTCGACCATCGGCTTGGGAATATTGGTCGTCTCTTCGCTGATTCTCGTTCCTCTGCCGCCAGCTAATATGACTACTTTCATACGCTCTCCTTTATGGCTTAAAAACCGGTTCCTGCTCAAGCCTGGAGCTTAAGGCAACCGTCAGGCCTAATACTGTCCAAAAAAGAAAACTCAACTGAAAAGAATACAAGTGAACCTCAAAAAAACTATGAACCAAAAACCCCAATAACCCCGCAGTCAGGCCCAATAACGCAAAACTCCCCAGGGAGCCGGACAGGCTTAAGCCCACCCTGATGCTTCGGTAAAAAATATAGCCCATAAATAGCATAAAACATAACAAAGAAAAAACTCCCGATTCCGCCCAAATTTGAAGGAAACAATTATGCGCGTAAAAAATACCCGGGCTATTGGTATAGGAAGCGCAATAGTCCATGAAAGTGCCGATACCCTTGCCCAAAAAAGGATGTTCCCTAATCATCCGGCCGGCGCCGCGGAAAAGAGTAAACCTGTAGCTATCCCTCCTGTTCTGGAAGAAAAATAAAAGCAATCCCAATAGCGGCACAAAAAAAATATAGCAAGCCGAAAACAGGGGCCAAAATATTTTTTTTAGCCGGGAGTAGTTAGCGGCTAAAACTATAAAGATTAAACCGGAAACAGCGCCTAACCACCCACCCCGGCAAAGGGTCCAAAGAGAAGACAGGATAAGCATAATAGTAATCAGAAAAAGGCACAACCTCACAGCCACTTTTTTCCATTTCCACAGGCTAAGGCTTAAGGCAACGGGGATAACGCAGGTCAAATAAGCTGCCAAGGCATTTGGATTCTTAAAAGGACCAGTACTATACGAAAAACGAACCCACAAAGCTCTTCCTCTTAAGAATTCAAACCCAAGAAACTTTTGCGTAAAAACAGTAAGCCCAACCAATGCCGCGCTAAACAAGATAACGTAGACCGCTTTAATAATACGCCGGGTATCCTTAAACGTATCGATAATTGCCCAAAGAAGCAAAGGGAACCTGCCCCATTTCAAAATGAGCACCTTTAAGCTTTTCGTTAATAACGACCCGCTGTTAAACAGGGATAAACCCATAAAGATAAAAAATAACAGCAGGAATAAAAATAAAACCTTGTTGGCTTTAATACTGGAAAAATCCGGGGATAAGATTTTTTTAAGCAAAAAGAAGGTAAGGACGAAACCGGCGAAAGAACCGACCATCGCTATAGAAATAGGAATAAAGAATATCAATCCGTAAACGGAGTATTCCACCGCCGCATCCAAGAATCTTAATATTTTCAATTTCATAGAGATATTATTTCACGCAATTTCTTAACCGTTGCCGCCCCGTCCATTACTCCCGCCGTTCTTTCCAGCTCTTTGATTTTGCGCCTTAAGACGCGCGGGTCAAAAGAATCCGACTGGGCAATATAAATCTTATCCGCCTTGGTAGCTTTATCCTTTTCGCTATTTAGCAATGTCTCCTCAAAAAGTTTTTCTCCCGGGCGCAGGCCGATAAACTTTATCTTTATATCTTCTTCGGGCTTTAGGCCATAAAGCGCAATCAGCTCTTTAGCCAAATCCAGTATCTTAATCTGCTCGCCCATATCCAGAATAAATATTTCTCCCGCTTTAGCCATAGCTCCGGCCTGCAAAACAAGCCGGCTGGCTTCATTAATGCTCATAAAATACCTTTTAACTTCGGGATGAGTCAAGGTTACCGGCCCGCCTTCTTCAATTTGTTTCTTGAATAAAGGAACAACGCTTCCGTCAGAACCCAGGACATTTCCAAACCTAACCGCCATAAATTTGGTTTTGCTCACCCTGGCCTTAGACTGCAAGACCATCTCCGCTATCCTTTTAGTGATACCCATAACGCTCTTGGGGTTTACCGCCTTATCCGTAGAGATAAAGATAAACCTCTCCACTTTGTAGTGATCCGAAGCATAAATAAGGTTCCGGCTTCCGATAATATTGTTCTTTACCGCTGCCGCGGGATTCTCCTCCATAAGAGGAACATGCTTATGGGCTGCCGCATGGAATACAACTTGCGGCTTGTAGAGCGAAAACACCTTCTTCAACAAACCAATGTCCCGGATATCCCCGATGATAGTCCTGAATTTAATCTTCGGGTATTTTGTCAGGAATTCGATCCCCAAATAATAGACATTGTTCTCATTGTGGTCGAATAACAGGATTTCCCTGGGGCTAAAATCCACTATCTGCCGGCAAAGAGATGAACCTATTGAGCCGCCGGCGCCGGTGACTAAGACTACCTTGCCAAATAAATAATCCCTAATCTCTTTTTCATCGATATTTACCGTTTCTCTGCCCAAAAGGTCTTCCGGCTTAATATCCCGGGGCTTGACTTCCAAGTCGCCATTAAGTATTTTTTGCAAACCCGGGACTATCCGGATTTTCACGGAAGGTATCTGGCAATGCGAAATAATATTCCTGATTACTTCGCCCCTGGCAGAAGGAATGGCGATGATGATTTCGTCAATTCCGTATTTTTCGACAATCGAAGCGATATCGTTACAAGCTCCCAAAATACCCACGCCCTGGATACGCAAATTCTTCTTGTTCTTATCATCGTCGATAAAACCGACTATTTCCATATTTGTATTAGGGTTAATCCTAGTCTCTCTTAACACCATTACGCCGGCTTCTCCCGCCCCGATGATTATCGCCCTCTTCCGCTTGCTTTCCAGGACAGGGCGGAATTTCTCCCGGAATAACCGCGTAACGAAACGGATCCCGGCTACAAAACAAAAACTTATGACACCATCCAGGACAAAAATCGAACGCGGAAAACCGCTAAAATAAGGAATAAAGGCAACCAGGGCGGCAAAACACAGTATAGCCAGAATATGCGCTTTGATTATTCTCCAGATATCGTCTACGCTGGCGTATCTCCACAAACCGGAATAAAGGCCGAAATACCCCAAAATAATCATTTTGATAGCGGCAAAAACAGGAAGGGTTTTGATAATTACCCGCCAGGAACTGCTGTCAATTTTAAAATCCAACCGCAGGTAAAAAGCGAGAATATAAGCGCAAACCACCAAAGCCAAATGAATGGTTATGATAATCAGGCGCCGGGATTTAAAGACTGATTCCTTTAGGTTCATAACCAGATATTATATATCAAAATACAGCTTTAGCAATTAGTTATGCGATTTTTTAATGCTGGACGCCTTCTTCCTTGATAACCTTTATCGCGGCCAGAAAAAGATGGTGTGAAAAACGAGGGCTTGGCGGCGTTGGCTCCTATTCTAAAACTGAACTTATATTATTCCAACCAACAACATCAGCGAGAGACCTTTGCTGATGTTCTTTGCCATTGTAAACCAAATAGGATTGGTTCCTTTTGGCTTTACCGGTTATTTTACTCCAATATCTTAAACCGTTAAAGAAATCATCGGTGATTGTTTTAGAAAACTTTATTTCTACACTGACTAATGATTTATATTTTTCGATAATACAATCAACTTCATTGCCTGTCCTGTCTCTCCAATAATAACAATCCGGCTCAAGCCCCCGGTTAAACCTGTATTTGAATATTTCCGACAAAACAAAAGATTCAAAAATACTACCGGCGGAATAATGCGTAGAAAGCTGTTGTTGACTCCGGATACCCAAAAGCGAACAAAGTAACCCCGTATCGTAAAAATAAAGCTTGGGCATTTTTATAAGGCGCTTATTAAAATTATTATGATACGGCCTAAGGAGAAAAATGATATACGATGACTCTAGTATAGAAATCCAGGCTTTTGCGGTATTATGAGTTATTCCACAATCGTTTCCCAAGGACAAAAGATTTAAAACTTGCCCTACCCTGCCGGCGCATAATTTTATGAATTTCTGAAAAGTGTTCAAGTCCGATATATTTTTGATCAATCTTACGTCTCTTTCTACATAAGTCTGGATATAATTGGGATACCAGTCACGAGGAGCAATGCCTTTATCGTATATCCTTGGATATGAACCGGTAAAGATATACTCTTGCGCGTTACCAGGCTCATACCTGGTTTTTTTAAGTTCATCAAGGCTCAAGGGAAGCAGTTTTAATATTGCTATACGTCCGGCTAAAGTTTGAGATATGTTCTCCTGTAAAAGTATATTCTGCGAACCGGTGAGAATAAACCGGCCCGGCTTGGGTTTAAGGTCAACTTCGGTTTGAATGTATGAAAACAAGGAGGGCGCTCTTTGCGCTTCATCGATAATAACACCTTTACCATATTCAGCAAGAAACCCTCTGGGGTCATTTAAGGCAAACTCACGCGTATCCAAATCTTCAAGGTTTACGTATTCTTTATCGGGGAAAACGCTTTTTACTAAAACGGTCTTACCGGACTGCCTCGGGCCGATAACCGAAACCACCGGAAACTTGACAGCCAGGTATTTCAGTTTTTTAGATAGCACTCTTTTTAGCATACGTTAAGTATAAAGCATATTTGACAGTTTGTCAATACAATTTACAATCTGCATTATGTGATTTTTTAATGCTGGACGCCTTCTTCTTTGATAACCTTTATCGCGGTCAAAAAAAGGATATAGAGATCGAAGGCAAAAGAGCGGTGGTTGAGGTAATATTCATCGAAGGAAACCTTTACGGGAATAGGCAGGTCATCCCTGCCGTTGACCTGCGCCCAGCCGGTGATACCGGGAGTAAGCTTGTGGACCCCCTTCTGCGTCCTTAAAGCGACAAGGTCATCCTGATTAAACAAAGCCGGGCGCGGACCGACAAAACTCATATCTCCCTTTAAAACATTGAGCAGCTGCGGAAGCTCATCGAGGCTGGATTTACGCAAAAACCCGGCGCCGGGAATCAGATACTTTTCAGGATTTTCCATCAAATGCGTGGCTACCTGGGGCGTATTTAATTTCATTGTCCTGAACTTGGCCATTTTAAAAATGGCATTGTTTACACCGACGCGCTCGGTCCAGAATATAGCCAGCCCCTTAGACATTAGCTTAATGAATAAAGCGATAGCTAACATCGGAATGCTCAATAGAATTATAAGGACGAATTCTAGCTAAATAAATTTCTGATTTTAATATAATCAATGATTATTGCGTTACAGATTAACTGCGGACTTTAGAATTCCCTTCATCTTCTTAATGATAGAATTCATACTTCCTTCCGTCAATATCGGATGCACTTGAAACATTATTGAAGTTTCACCCAACATTTTAGCCACTGGGAGCCGTTTCTGAGCCGGAAGACCCAAATTAAACCGGTAATCTTTAAAAGCTTTTTCTAAATACACCTCGGGACATGCTCCAGAACCACAAACAATTCCGCCTTTAGAAAGCTCCTGAAGAATCCTATCCCGCGACCACCCAGCTTTGAACTTAGCCGGCTTCACATACACATAGTACTTATAGTATGAATGGTAAAATTCCTTGGCTGGAATGGTTGTTTTAAGCGTGGGTATCTTAGCAAAATTATCATTCAAGATTTGAGCCAATTTTCGTCTTTTCCTTACCCAACTATCTAGTTTCTTCAGCATAATCCTGCCGATTGCCGCTTGCATCTCTGTCATACGATAATTCGTGCCAAAAGAATTCACCATCCACTTAAAACTCGTTCCCCCTTTTTGGCTAGAAACAATATCAAAATCACGACCATGATCTTTTAAACTCCAAGCAGCTCGCCAAAGCTGTTTATTATTTGTTGCCAAAAGCCCACCTTCCCCCCCTGTGGTGATAATTTTATCCTGACAAAAGGAAAAACAAGACACATCACCAAAGCTACCTACAGGTTTACCTCTATATTTTGCCCCATGCGCTTGAGCGCAATCTTCAATAAGATAAATTCCCCTTTTATCACAAAAGTTCCGTAACTTATCCAACACGCAAGGCCAGCCAGCTAAATGCACGGCGATTACCGCTTTAGTCTTCGGAGTATAAACTCTTTGAATTGACTCTACGGTAATGTTACCGCTTTCCGAATCAACATCAGCAAACACCGGTATAGCCCCTCTTAAGGCGACGCAACTTGCAGAAGCAACAAAAGTCCGAGGAGCAACAATAACTTCATCTCCTTTATCAATTTCCAATACGGCCAGAGCAACATCTAAAGCAACGCTGCCATTTGCCAAGGCAACGCAGTATTTTACTCCTAAATATTCAGCATATTCTTTTTCAAAAGTAGTAACCTCCACGCCTGTCCATTGATTTACTTTTCCAGACCGCAGTACTTTATCAACCACAGCAATCTCTTCTTTGCCATAATGCGGCCAAGAAGCAAAACTCTTTTTATCATCCATTGTTTTTACAATTTTTTCTTAATCTTAACCGGAATCCCAAAAGCCACAACATTATCCGGGATATTTCTATTGACGAAACTAAACGCCCCAATAACGGAATTCTCGCCTACGGTTACCTTTGGCATTATAATGCTATGGCTCCCTATTTTACAATTTCTTTTTAGAATAACTTCACCTTCTTTATTATCAATCGTCGAAACCGAATATATTGAACAATGCGAACCGATTTGCACGCCATTTTCTATTCTTACTCCTTTTTTTGCATTAATATAAGTAAATGCACCAATATCAGTTTTATCTCCGAGTTTTAGATTTTTCTTATGCCTTACCAACCAACAATATTTAGTCAAAATTCCTTCTTTAATTACTGGTTTTTTCCAATTCAAAAATCTCTCTTTCATTGATTTTTCGCTCCTTTAAACTCCTCTGCGGTAGCTTGACCAGGTTGGTTAATCCCCTCTCTCCTAAAAACTTTATGCATAGTCAAAAAAATAATTTTTATATCCAACCAAAAACTCATATTATCAACATACCAGACATCCAAAACAAACTTATCCTCCCAACTAATTGCATTTCTCCCATTAATCTGCACCCATCCGGTAATCCCGGGTTTAACCGCGTGCCGCCGCGCCTGTTCGGGCGTATATCGCGGCAAATATTGCACCAGAAGCGGACGCGGCCCTACGAGACTCATGTCACCCAGTAATACGTTAAAAAACTCCGGCAGTTCATCGAGACTTGTGCTGCGTAGAAATCGGCCAAATGGAGTCAATCGTTCGGCATCAGTCAATAGATTACCTTGAGAATCCCTAACAGCAGTCATAGTCCGAAATTTAAATATCGTAAACACTTTGTCACATAAACCAATCCTCTGTTGACGGAACAAAACCGGAGTGCCAAACTTAATCCTAATCAATAACGTTAGAATAATTAAAACTGGCGTCAACACCACCAGTCCCAACAATCCTAATACTAGATCAAAAAGACGCTTTCCGAAAGATTTATAAAAAAAACTCATCTCTTCATCTCCATAACCGACCTTTCATTATGTCTACTTTTTCAAAGGCAAAACATTGGAAGATGCATTTTTGGCTAAAGATGCACAAGCATTTAAAAGAATCATTTCCAGTTTCTTTGCTAAAATATCACGATTAAATTCAGTTTCACCAATTTTACGTGAACGTTTCCCCGCATCAATAAGAAATGCTTTATTATTCAGGAAACTCACTAAATCACAGGCAGAACATTTAATATCAACAGGATCTAATACAACTCCAATATTATTTCTTTTGATAATTTCAGCCTGCCATCCTTGATAATTAATAGCGATAGGTTTTGAAGCGGCTAATGCATCAAAAAATTTATTTGCCGAATTATTCCACATCTCTTTTAAATCAATAAATAAAGAGATTGAGATATCGGCTGCGCTTAAAACTACAGGAACATCTTTTTTAGAGATACTAGGCAACATGAAAAAATTTTTGTTTAGCACTCCTAATTCTATTGATAGCTTTTTAACTTTCTCAAATTCTGCACCTTGACCAACGGCTAAAAAACGTATTTCGCTATCAATACTTGCGACTTCTTTTGCCAAACGGACTAAATAACCGACGCCATTGATTAATCCAAAGGTTCCAATATAAACAACTAATTTACGATCTCCAAGCCAATCACGCCGCTTACGAAATGCATATCCTGCTGCTTTATCAACGTTAAACAAATCCAAATCACAACAATTAGGAATAATACTAACCTGATTTTCTGAATAACCGCTACGAATAATGCCATCTTTTATACCTGGGGATAATGCCACAACATACCTTGCATTCTTATAAGCCCATTTCTCCATCCATTTCGCCACCCATATCATAACTGAACCTTTAATACTCTTAACAGCAATCGGTAATTCAGGCCATAAATCACGTACCTCAAAAACCATCGGAATTCTTTGTTTTTTAGCAGCATAAATTGCTGGAAAAGCAATCGTTAAAGGCGTACTTGTTGCAAAAATAACATCTGCTTTAATAGAAGCCGCTTTTTTTGCTGATACTATAGCAAATACAAAGAACGATTTAATCCTGGCCGCAAAAGACATCTTATTTGAATATGGAACAGGAAACCAATGCACCTGAATACCGTCTTCAATTGTAATACTCCAATTCTTCTTATTAGCAACATCTTCTCGAATAGATGTAATCATATGCACTTCATGCCCATTTACAACAAGCCTTTTTGCCATTTCGTAAGAGCGAGTGCTGCCTGACATTTGAAGTGTATTAAAATATTGGTGAAGATAAATGATTTTCATATTATAAAGGTTCAATAATACCTGATATATTTCTTTTTATTTCGGCATGGAATAACTATTGCCACCGTCTTTATATGCCAACGGTCTTTTTCATCTCTCCAATGCAATCTGCGTAACGCAAAGATTATCAAAACTCGTAATTACAAAACCTTTTATCAAGTGTAGGCTCGTCTATCATGGTTTTTTGTACATCCTTATGCATTCAAAAGGTTTTTCAGAGAAATAGAGCCGCATCGTAATAATCCATGTAAGGAGATAAATGGAAATAGAACCATTCCAAAACGGATCCGGACCCGGAACAGATGAAATAATAATTAGATTTAAAGATATCCAAAGACAAAATGAAGCAATAAGCATGAGAAATGAATCTATGGTACCCAAAAGGTTTTCCTTGAAACCAAATTGAAAATTCAAATCGGAAATATTCTGTTTAATCTTCTTTTTTATTTCTTGTGCGGCAAATATTAAAGAAAGAATAAACAAAAGTGCTCCAAACAACCCGTGCTCATAATAAATTATCATAAGACCACTATGAGCTCTAGCTTCTACTGAACGGCCTAAAATAGTTGATAAGTCATAATAACCGGCCGAAGATCCTATTCCAAAACCAAATAACATAGTAAACCACTCACTATTAACTCTATTAAGCATTATTGTATTTACTGCTAATCTTACCGAACTTGAATTTGTACGAGTAAGAACAGTGGAGTATTTAGATAAAATAAACCGATACGATAAAAACAAAAATACAGAAACAACAAAAAATATAGAGATAAATATAAAAACTTTGAAGAATTTAAACTTACGCTGAACAACGAATTTCAAGACACGAAGAACATAAAAGAATAATATTATTGCTGGAGCCATAATGAAGAATTTTACTTGCACTTGATAATGAAGTGCTGAATTATTGCTTCTCAAATATAAAATCAACCCATATATCAATAAAATTAGCAATAAACACTTTAGAATATTTACTTGTCTATAATTTTTCTGTATTCTAATCAAAAGTAACAAGCTAAAAATAAGGGGTATCGTAAGATTTTGATAAAGAATAGGGAGAAGATTTCCATTAATAAAAAAGTTCATTTCGGAACTTAATACAATTAAAACTAGAGAAAATACGACTAACAGTTTAAGATAATTCATCAACTGTAATGCACTTAGCTTAACACACGTATCATAAATTTTATATATAAGTAGCAATGACACGGCAGAAACAAAAATATCCCCTACCATAACATTGCTAAAAAGAGACTGAGAGATTTTAGCAACAACATAAAAGAACAAAAATAGATATTTTTTTGTGATCCAAGGATCTAAGCCAATAATCAAAATAAGACTAAAAAGAAAAATACCCCCAACAGCGAAATCTCCGCATACCTCCTTTAAACCAAATCTTAGGATAAGCAAATCTAAAAAAGGAGCCATGCAAGGAATAGCCAGCGCTATCGCAAGCAACGTAATTTTATTAGGCTTTTCTCGGAATTGAATATTAGATATCATGAAACCTATATAAGTAACTTTAACTAATCTATCTGACTAAAATCTCACTGCAAGACTTTATTTGCATTCTGCACCTCACCGATTTTAGTATAGTATGAGTGTCCTTGCTTTCAATCTAGTAACGCTCATTATTAGTTTCAAAACGCCAAACCATCAACAATACTCTGAAAACGTGGTAACCAACCATATTCCACCGGTATAGTAAGATCAAAATCCTGAATTTGGAAAGTCTCAAGCGCCATAAAAGAAGGCACAAACCGAAAGTTAACATCACGTTTCATATATGTCGAAAGGATTCGAGCAAGTTGACCTATAGAAATGGTAAGGTCGGAACGCAAATTAAAGTAATGTTTACCATTAATATTGATATTCTTAATCACAAACTCAACAATATCTTGGACATGAACAAAGTTACGCCGCTGGGTACCATCACCAAAAACATCTACCATATTGCTATCTTCTATTTTTTTCATAAGATCCGGAATCACATGAGACTCGCCAAATTGCTCATGACATCGAATTTGACGCTTACCAAATACATTCGTCGGACGAATAACAATAACATGTTTAAAGGCTTCAATGAATACACGTTCACCTTCGGCTTTTGATATAGCATATGACGTCTTTGATGGATATATACAAACTGGGCCATGTTCAAATGATAGATCGTTCTCAAAAACATTAATAGAAGAGAAAAACACCATCCGTTGACACCCGCCTGCTTTCAACAACTGAACAGTACCCATATTAACTAAAGCATTATAATTAATCATATCCGCCTTAGAAGAATTATTATAAAGAATACCCCCTACGGATGATGCCAGATGGATGCATGTGTCTGCTTTGATTTTTCCTACATACGGTTGTGTTAAATCGTGGCGGACAAACTTGCAAGGCAAATTGGCATCACGCTTATCTAAGCCTACCACTGAAACTCCCAATCTCGCTAAATATTCACACATATATCTACCAATAAATCCCGCGGCACCAGTCACTAATACATCACACTTTTTCACGTTAAATTTTCCCCATTTTAATTCACCAATTTAGCGAGAACTCATCATTAGTCTTTGCATCCAGCGTTTAACCGCCAAAAAATTTCTCCACATTTTATAACGCGCTAGAATAGACAGAAATCTTCTTCCGAAAGAGGGTCGAATAAGATACCCTGTTGAAGTCAACAGCCAGTCCGCCTCTCTCATAGAAAGCATGTTCGCACGTCCCCCCGATAATTCTATATTTTGAGCACATTCTATTTCGAAATGCAATGTCCGTTTCAACGGATAACCATGACGCTGATGAATAATAGTTATCGAACCTGTTGCATCTAATACCGGAATTCCATGCGTCTTCGCATAAAACACAAGCCACGAATCTATCCCGGGTCGCCCAACACAAAAAGCTGGCAGATTAATATGTGTTGCTCGCGGAAAAACCCAATAGTCCATACCGGATAAGCTATGTAAGAAACCATCTGATTTAACTCGCGACAACAAATGCTCCCTCCAACCTTTTTGTTCAAAATCAATTTTACCGATTACGTCGAGATCCCATCGTCTTCCTAATAAGAGAAAATCACCACCTTGACTCCGCATCACATAACGACAAATCGTATCAATAAAATCCGGAAAAAGTATAATGTCCGTATTTACATGCGCTAATATGTCATAACGTGCACATTTCTTAACTTTAGAGAATACATCGTTCAGGAGTGGGGTCCCATACTTATTACGATTGACCTCTTTTATAAACCCCACACCAAATTCTTCGGCAACAGGTTCAGTAGTGTTCTTTTCGTCGTTAATCAGAATAATCTGGCATCTACGTCCAAGTAAAGCCCAACTTTGGATAGCATAACGCTGAATTTGGTCAAATTCTCCAATAAAAGGACGAGGGGTAGAAAAAACAGTAACCATCAGGATTTTACCTTTGCAATCACAGTAATAGAATCCCCCTTGTTGGCAACAGCAGAAACAAGGGTATAAAACGGCCCTAATCCATTGACTAAAAAGGCGGGGATGTTTATCGTACCTTTCAATACATTGTTAATCGAAGCTCCCAAAACATTTGGAACACCATAAAGCCGCAAACCTATAATGTCAAAACCGGCGTTATTAAGATAATTAAAAACTGATAATTTTGTATGAAAATAAAGATGCTTTGGAATCTGCAGATTATACCAATTTTTAGCTTTATCCATTATTTGCTCCTTGGAGCATCCGCTAAAAAAAAGTGTCTGTATGGAAGGAAGATTCATTACCAAATACCCATTCTTATTCAACAATTGGGCTATTTTTGACAATATTGGTAATGGATGAGGCAAATGCTCTACCACATGCTCCAGCCGGATAAGATCATAACTGCTGTGGGAATAATTATTCTCAAGGAATCTCCCACTTGTGATCTTAATACCTTCTGTCGTTAAAGTAGAAATACATGATTTATTGGCATCGATATCATATCCCTCCAAATTAGTATAGCCTAATTTCTTCATAGCTAGCAACCAATTACCCGAGCCACAACCTAAATCCATTATATGAGCGCCCCTTTGAAGGTTCAAAGGAATTCCCAAGGTATATGTAATAATTCTTCCACTACAAAGTTCTACAAAAGCCGCAAGGGCTGAAATCACATAATTTTTAAAGGTTGGGTGCATTAAACCAACATATCTTAATCTTGCAATTTTATATTTCAATGACCGGGCTTCTCTCTTCACCATATCTAAGTTTAACTGATATGGTCTATAATCAGAAGGGTAAAAACTCTGGACTTCATCCCATTTTGGCGTTGGAGCAACAAAACCCATTCCACAATTGACGCAAACAAAAAGGTCATACTTAAACTCACGAACTATTCCGTTCTGCTTATAGCACCAAGTTAAATTTTGTATTATCGCATTGCATCCCTTGCTACCGCAAGAATCGCAAGTTATAGCCCTCATACCACCTCCACAGTTACAAATGTTGAACATTAAAGCCTATCCAAATATTAAAAAAATTAAGTTTTTCGGAGAGGATCCCGCATTATCAAAAAAAATTATACTCATATAACTAAAATCCTTCTTGTTTACAGGGGATAATTTCCCTTATATCGTGAATAAATTTAATTTTTCCATCAGTCATTCTCTGAAGATATTTTCTATACTCATTTTTCTCGTTCTGTCTCTTAAATTCAATGAGTTCCAAATACGAAAATACTCCACCGTTTTTTTCATGGAAAAACTTAATCAGGGCAAGACTTGTACCCCCTAAAACAATATCAAATTGCTTTGCATCTAAAAATTCTGCAGGATAACTCTGACTTAATACAGTTACAGGGAGCTTATAAAAAACTTTAGAACATCCCATTCTAGGATGTGGCTTGATAAAAACAACATAGCCATTATCCGCAATAAATTTTACAATATCACTCACCAAAGATGTATAGTTTAAGTACTGCTCCTCAGCCTGATCATTACCATCAAATATTATAGCGCTCTTCTTACCATCAACATCAACTTTAACCAAATATTTCTCAAGTAGGCATTTATCATTCCAAACATTGATTCTCAATTTCTCAAATGTCTCCGCATTGAAAGTTACAAAATTCTTTTCGAGTGAAAAGTAACAATCTAGACCAGAAACGAATTTAATAATATTCCGTTTTAACCAATTTAAAAAACTAATACGGAATCTCTTCTGCGACCTAATATCATAATGGTCTATAAAAATAACCTTATTATTGGAATGAAGTTTATTTACAAAATACATAGTAGCATAGTCGCAGTAATTTGAGAAAAAAAAGACAGTAGCATTATTTATCTGAGCAAAATCACTTTGATATACCGAACTAAGACGATATCTTGTTGTTACAATATTTATAGGACTTTTGAATGACAGTAGTGGAATAAACCGAATATTACATCCTGTCAAACCCAAACTTAAGAGGAATTCATAATTAGCTTGGACACCTACAACATATATATCTATGCAGGATATTGCCTTATTCTTTTCATAAAGCCATAGCACATAAATCAAATCTAATGGAGCTTGACAAAATATTATAATCTTTTTCATAGAATCCTATGTTACTGTTCTTTCAAAAACTCGTCAATATCCCTACCTGTCTTCCAAAAAAACTGGTAGAAGTTCCAATAAATAGGCACAGTATTTTCCATACGACTAATCTATATAATAAATACATTGTTAGAATCAATTATTCATTTTCCTCCTAACTATTTATAAATATAACTTTCCACAAACTGCAATTCTTTTTTTGAAAATGCGCCTAAACCAAAAAGCCCAACGACGTATACTACTATACTCAAAATCACCCCCCCTATGATTATCGCCACAGAGTCAAAATCTCTTACCTTGACTGAAACCAAAAACAATACGACTCCCATAACTAGCGATGCCGCAACAGATTTTAGTATTACAACCGGTTGAAAGTCTACCGGCCAATCTTTTTTAACTATTTTATTGACATATACAAAAGCAACAAAGTAGCTCAGAAAGGTTGTTATGGCAGCAACGATAATGTTTTTGAAGAAGTAGAACAAGATTAAATTTGCCAACAGGTTGAATGCTGATGCAAAAAGATTCATTTTAAACATTGCGTATGTTTTAAAACGCACAAACAGGACATTTGAAAGAATGATGTTCAAACCGTAAAATAGTGTTCCTAATGCTATGATGGGTGTTATAAAATATGCATTTTCTGCAACTTGACTGTTAGCCAGTAATGTCAGTATCGGCTTACCGAGTATCATGCTCCCAAAGATAAAAGGGATTGCCAAAAGTAAGAAAATCTTTAGCGCATAATTCAACATCTTTTGTGCTTCGTGTTCGTCTTTGTTATCTACAGCTTTGGATAAAAGTTGTGGAAGGGCTGTTCCCATTGCCTTGGGTATAAAAATCATAAGGGAACCGAGTACATATCCCGGATTATAATACCCCACGGCCGACACAGTCATATAAAAAGCAATAAAATACCGGTCACTGCCCGCTAAAATAAAATCAACAATGAAACCAAGAACAAGGGGAAACCCCAATTTAATATCGGACATCAAATTTCCTGCTTTGTAGAATGATATTTTTGCACCGATTTCCCTTAAAATCACCCAAAAAGATGGCATTGCAATCAACAAGGAAGACAAAGCCATTGAGATTATGAGCATATTAATACTGATAGAACCATAAATATAAAGATAAAACAAAACGAACCCGATATGCAGGTAAGGAAAACAGAGCGTTGCCAACATCATGTAGTGAACTCGGGATGTGTACCGAAAATAATCACTGCCTTGAGAATAAAGAAAATATAACACCAGATATAAAGGAACTATCCATATTGAGAATGAAACCTCATTTTTAAAAAGGTATGTGTTTAACGGCTTTTCTAAGAACACGAACAGTAAAGACAGGAGCAAAATAATGAGCATATTGAAGTAAAACTGTTGATAAAAGAGTTCGCTTCGCTGCATCACGGATTTTGATAATGGCATAAACCGCTTGGCTCTGAACCCCGCACCAAAAGACGATATGCCGAACGCAATACCAAGAATTGACGTCAACAAGATAAAGCCGCCGTATATCGTTACGCCAACACTTTTAATAATAATGGGCATAAGAATAATACCCTTCATGTAAATCAGGATATGACCAACAATGACAATTGCATTATCTTTTACAAATAATTTAGAGTATGATTTGGTCATTAAACGATCTTTGTCCATCATCACCTTTTTTTACAAACCAAAGGAACCTGCACAGCTCATAAGCTTGACAAAATAATATAACCAATACAGTTTAGTCTTAAGCTTGTCCGGTAAAACCGATTTTTAAATTCAACCATATAATCACAAAATCTTAAGAAATTTAGCATCTTCCCCCTGCATTTTCTCGGCAATGCTAAAGCAACATTATTGCGTTCAGAAGAGATCGAGCTTTTACTGACTACAAGATGCCCACCGAGATTAACTAAAACTCTTAATCCGGGCTTCTTTACTACTAAAGACAGACTTTTCTAGTCAAAAGGGAAATTATGGGCATTCTGCAATGCGCCTAACGAATCATCTCAGTTGTATCACCACAAAAAATAAGAGTATTTAGACACGGAACGAAATCTTTAATACTGCACCATCTTTCATAATACAAGTTACATCGCGCAGAAAAACAATGGGATTACGAATATGCTCAAGCACTTGCGATAAAAATGCAAAATCAGCTTCTATATTCATAGCGCTCGCCTGATCAACGCTTCGCTAAATAGATTTAAACCAAATTACTTCCTATCAAAAATTAATTAAGGTATCATCAAAAAGTAAAATCCAAAATGGACAATATTACGCTTAATATATGATAAAATATTCCGGCCGCCACCGAAACCAATTTCAACTACTACGCTTTTAGAAGTAATGAAATATTGTATTTTTATCTTCTGATTAAAAGTATATCGGCGTAAATAATACTCCCTGCTTTGAGCAAAAATACCTTCACAAATTTCCCGGTAACACTGACCATAAAAAACTCTTCGCTTTCTGGCGTAAAAATTTTACTGCTAAAAACAATACCGCAATAGACACACATCACTGTATCTAAGGGAATCCGGTAGCGATCTTTTTCTGCGATAAGAAAAAATTCGTTACTGTGACATAACAGGCAAGATGAAACAGGAATATACCTAACACCTATCGGCTAAAAATTCAGCAATGGTTTTTTTCTGAAACAGCGATAACTGAACCAGAGGAATTCCATCATTTTTATATCTTGATGAGATGAGGTTTTTTATAATCATATATGTTGATGGATTAACCGCGTTACTTTTTCTTTCCCACTTGTCATCGCACTCCCACCCAATAAAACTTCCTCACAAATATTTAAGGAGCAAAGCTATTTCTGTATCAGATTTTCTATATATACTAGCACCCCACAGGAACACCCCAATAATCACACTTGCTACAGAAGGGAATATCTTTTCTCTTTCCTTGCTTATGTAATTCTATCCATTGCCGCCGGATTTTACTATTCCAAATGTCAACCAGCGGCATATCATTTACATCTCCAAGAACACCCAACCCTCGTGGATCAAACCGAACACAAGCACTAACCTTGCCAAAACGATTAATCGCCATGTGGTTAAGAATTTCAACGCACATCCCAATCTCAGGAACAGTGGGATTACGAGTATATTGGAAACTACCTAATGGATTATGCACCATCCTCCGAGCAACAATACCACCCAAAGCTTCCCAACGTTCAGGATTATTTACCTGACCGAGTAAACGATAAACCATAAGAGGCTTTTTATCCCCTTTAAGCGTCAAAAATTTCTTCACAATCTCGTATTGCTCATCACCCTCTGGATCATTTTGAATAACTGAAATAGTCATAGAATCCAAATTATCAATAACCTCTAAAGCTTTCTCAACTAAAAGCTTTCCATTGGTATCTAAACATTTAATTTGTTTTCTAAAAAGCTGAATTGTCTTCCCCAGATGAGGATAAAGAAAGGGATCGCCATTATTATGGAATTGAACCACAATATTATCTGGAACCTGCTTGGCTATTTTCTCAACCAAAGAAAAATCCATATCTCCATAACTCAAAGATATTTCAGGATATTCCCTGTCTATTTTTCTTCTACCACACATCCAGCAATTCTTATTGCACCTACTAGTTAACTCAAGATGCATACAATATAATCCATTAAAATATTCAATCATTTTCCCTCTTTAATTACTAACTCCTTTTTTGTTTAAAAGAATACGGCGAAAGACCGGGGATATTTTGCGATCCACGCTCAGAATCCCACTTTTTTATCTGCCCCACTATATCCACTCCTACTTCGCTACTCCACAAACTAATCAGTTGTTGCGTAATTTTCCCCGTAGACTTACTTCCAATCAAGACGCTATTCAGGGAAGACACTGGCAATATACAAAAAGGAGTACCCGTCATAAACGCTTCATCGGCACTCACTACATCATACGGTTCAATATTCTTCTCGATACAGGGTAGCATTAGCTTTTGTGCTAATTCAAATATATAAGCTCGACTAATACCTCTAAGTATATTTCGCGGCTCAGGAGTAATAATCACGTTGTCTTTAACAATAAAAAAATTGTCACCTGTCCCTTCTGCGATAAATCCATCAGAATCAAGTAAAAGCGCCCAATTATTATCTCCCTCGTAATTAGAAACCTCTATATTTGCCATAAGATAATGCATACGACTCCTATTTTTCACCTTAGGTTCGAGAAATTGAGCAGGAATAGCTCTCTGTGAAGTTATAACCGCGTTAATACCAATATCAAACAACTTGCCCATTCCAGAAACGGTCCAACGTAGAGGAAAATCCGCAATAATAACATTCGGCCCCTTATGCACACCAACAATTCCTTGGTAAATAGAAAGAATCCCCCTAGATACATCAATCATCAGCCTATGCTCATCATCAGCTGCAAACAATGAATCATTAGCCTCTATTGTCTCATAAATATGTTTCTCCATCTCTTCAACGCTCATTTGAAGAGGGATACGCACATACTTAACTGAGGCATAAAGACGTTCTAGATGTTCCTTCAACCTAAACTGCTTCTTATTAAACGACCTTGTCATCTCAAAGACCATGTCCCCGAACATAAGAGCAGAATCGTAGATTGATATCCTTGCCTCAGATTCAGGGACCAATTCACCGTTAAACCAAACCACTCTCGTTTTTTTCTTGTTCATATAATCACAACCTTTCTATGATTGCAATAAATCAATATTATTTCCTTTAGATACTTTATTTTCTACCCATATGATTCTAAGCGGTTGAAAAACGCTAAAAAGATGAGTATTGTCTGTGGACTAGAAATAAGATTTCTTCCACGCTATTCTCCATCTTTTTCATTAAGTAAAAACGTTTTCATCAAGGTTTCGCAGATTTTAAGATCTTCCATAGAATCAACCTCAAACATCTTCCAGCATTCCATTTCCATCACGCCAATCTTACCCCCCAAGCGATTATTGCATTTCTTCAATACTTCCGGTTTAAACAAATAGAAGGAACCATTCTCAATATATTGCTTCTGAATATCCTGACGGCGTTTGCGGTTTTTGTAATCATAGTTAGCGCTACGCAGCGTACCATCTGAGCCTTTCTCCCAAAAATAAAGGTCTTTGGTCAGACTACAGGAAAAAAGCGAATCGCATTGCTGAATCTTGAAATTAGCTATCGCCTGCTCTATATCAGCAGATTCTCGAAGCGGAGACGTTACCTGAGGCGCAACCACTATATCAATAATACCTATTTTATTTTCAATATACTCAAGAGCATGGAGCCATCCCGATTCTGATGTTGCTGAATCTCCAGAAATTTCAGCAGGCCTACGTATGATTTCGGCTCCATAGTCCTTGCTTATCGCGCATATTGACTCGCTATCTGAACTCACCCATATCGAATTAATACTCTTAGCGCGTTTGAGCTGACCGATTGTCCACAATATCAACGGCTTACCACAAAAATTAATTATGTTTTTCCCGGGGATACCTTTTGAGCCGCCTCGTGCTAATATTATCGCTACAATATTTGACATGATCTATTCTTTATCGATTAGATTCAAAAGGGATATGCGCCCGTAGCTTCTTTGCTATAGAAATTTCCTTATGATTTACATCCCTTTTCCCGTTACCCATAGCTTTTTCAATCTTTCTTACGGCGCCCACAAGAGCCTTAAATCCCATCGGCTCAACTGACGCAGCCTGATCAGAACCATACATAGCACGGTCTAATGTAATATGACGCTCAAGAGAAGTAATGCCAAGAGCAGCTGCGGCATATGAAACAGCTAAACCAACTTCATGCCCACTATAACCAACATCACATTTATATCGATCCTGTAGTGTTCTTATGCAATTTAGATTCGCTTCTTCATCTTCCATAGGATAAATAGACACACAGTGCATTAATTCAAAAGGGCAATTACTTTCCCTAAATATCTCTACTGCCCGATCAATTTGTTTAAGAGAAGTCATTCCTGTAGAAATAAATGTATGCTTCCTTTCTGAAGCAACTTCCTTAAGCAAATCTTCATATACAATCATAGCCGAAGCGATTTTATTGTATTTACAGTTAAACTGTTGCAGGAATTTCTGGCTCTTGATATCCCATGCAGACGCAAACCACTCAATACCTTTCTTACTACAATAAGCATCAATCGCCCTATATTCATTAAAGCCAAATTCGAGTCCTTCCTTTTGCGCTCTCTGTGTAGTGCCCCAAGGGCTTTCTCGAAAAGAATCCAGCATTTCTTTCGAATATACCAAATCAATAGTTCTTTTCTGGAATTTAACGGCATCAGCTCCGGCATCTTTAGCTATATCAATCAGTTGCTTAGCTATCTCAACATCTCCATTATGATTAATACCAATTTCTGCAATTATAAAAATCGACATATTACTCCCTTCTTAAACTATTTTTTTATGGACATATACCAATTAATTGTTGTTTTTAATCCTTATCCAAATTTAGCTTTGGCCTTTAAAAGCTAAACTCCTTGACAACTTTAGAAACATACAGACATCTACGCTGCTAGCCACCGTCAGGTTTGGTTTTACCCAAATAATCCTATCATTAAAGTCTATAAAAATTAACAACTATTTTTACTAAATCCTTAAACAATATCTCAAAAATCGGCTCCCAAATTTACTGGCATGAGTTTATTACATTCTCAGTATCTAGAACTATACCTTACCAATATCTTCGACGTAAAGAATTTTACAAGTAGGCTTATCAATACCCAGACGATAAGTCGAGATTGCTTCGCGCCTGCAATACTCGAACTAAAGCAACAATCCTATGATACTTTCATTTTTTAGGAGACTATATAACTCTGCTCTCTAACATTTAATTACTTTTTGTCTTACCTAAAATTCCGGTTACGTAGCCGAATGCCCGCTTGGGATTATCCGGGGCTTTCTTTTCAACTACCTTAAAAGCCTTCTCCACTTTAGCCGCGCCATAAAGGTTAGTAAGCTTGGCTATCTCCTCAATTACGGTTAAGTCGTAACCTTTGAAGACTATAAAAGCGTATCCCCTGCTCTTGGTTATCAATTCTTTGCCGTAGGCATCCTCCAGGCGTTTTAGGTTTCGCTCAAATTTGCCCATATCGTATAACCCCAGGAAAATAATCGTGGAAGGCGCCCTGAATTCATACCCCTTATCAATCTCGCTGTATTTGATATTGATTATATTGAAATCCCTTAATGCCTTCATTCCTGAATAAAGCACTTTCAGGCTTATTCCGTATTTTTCGGCAATCAACGGGCGGGAGAGCGACCACTCCGGAGCCTGCTGTTTGTTTCCCAGCTCGGCTAAATTAATCAACAGGCAGACTTTGGCATTCATATCCAATCTATTTGCCCAATCGTAATCCCAATAAAACACAGGCAGGCTAAAGGTTTCATTTCCTATATTTTGGGAGAGCTTTACTTTAAAAGGCTGGTTAATGGAAGTTTGAGCTTCAATGAGTTTGTATAGTTTATCCAACTTCCGGAGCTGCCAATTTATTTCCGCGCGATAATACGGCCGCCCTCTATTCCTTAACGACGCCAAGCTGGAGGCCAGCGCGCCGTAATCTGTATTAACTATGCCTTCGGAGTTGCCGTCAAAATTCTTTAAGAAGAAGAGCCAGATATCCAAAGCCAGCGCGTGATGCCGGCGGACCATTTCCTGCATAACTCCGTTTTTTTTCATTGCCCAATAAGGTATCTTAACCCCAGGGGCTTCTTCCAGCTCAACACTGGAAAGCTTTATCCGCGAGAATTCATCTAAAAGCTGACCGGCTAATTTTGGAGAATCGATTAAGAATGAAACTTCGTTATTCCTTGTGAGCGCGGCTTCAGACCAGTTGTGGCTGCCGGAGATAACTATTTTTTTGTCAATCACAAGGGCTTTAGTGTGGGTGTAAACTACCGCGCCGTCAAAATAAACATCAATTCCTTTATCCTTAAGGAAGCGGAAGGCCGCGTAATTTGACTGCTCCACGAGAAAATCAGAGCTGCTCTGATAATCCAAAATAACCTTAATCTCTACGCCCCTAAGCTTAGCCTTAACGAGTTCTTCCATTAATTGGGTAACTTTAGAGTTTTTGTCTTTCTTGTTGAAATTGATTAAATACATTACTACAAAAATCGATTTTTTTGCCCCGGAGACTGCCTTTTGCGCGGCGAAAAAGTACTCCTGATTGTTAAGGACGGTTACGCCGGCCGGGAAACAAAAGGCGCGGGTTGTAACCAAAACGAAGACAATAATTATAGTCAGCGCACGTAATCTCATTAATGTTAAACGATTGCAAAAGAAATAATAAAGCTTTTCCCCTTATAACTAAAGTTTATTTGCCGATATCCTTACCATTTTTCCATTTCTCCATACGGCTAAAGGCCGCCCGGATTTTTTATGTTCCTGGACAACCTGCCGTATCGCGCTTTTCATAGCTAATACTGCCTTATCCTGTATGGTAATCTCCCTCTTCATTTTTTATTCTCCATTCTTATAATCTTATTAAATGATTTTTCATCAGAAACAATTAAACTACCATCTACATTTTTAGCAATTAAAACTGGCACGATGCCAGAGTTATCAAAAATCATCCAGGAATCCAATAACGGTTGATACAACCTAAACAAATTAACCATAGACCTGGTAAAACGCCTGCGCACATCCTTAGAGGGAACATCGTGGCCCCCGCTTAAGACTCTTTCCTTAATACGCGCAATTGCAAGCTGTGAATTAGGTATCCATAGAAAGAATAAGTGCAATTTATAGCCTCTTGCTTTTAATGTCTTAAGAAGATTAACATATGATTTACCGGACAACGTAGTCTCGAATCCAAAATCAACCCCGCTTTCCGCAAGCCCATTAATCTGCTCTAAAACAATTCTTCCGGCCTTTATAGCAAATACGCGAGGAGAAAATGGCGAAAGCCCTTGCGCTATAAGATCAGCATTCACAAAATTCCGGCACACGGCGTAATCAGGCAAAAATTTATTCGCGAATGTAGTCTTGCCTGAACCGTTGGGACCAGCAATTATATATACATTTTTATTATTTTTCATGGATTTCTAATATAATTAGTATAAAATTCGATTGTTTTCATTAATCCTGTCTTAAATGGTGTGTTTGCTTTAAAGCCGAATTCCTTGGCTGCCCTTGCCGTGTCTAAACATCTGCGCGGCTGGCCGTCGGGTTTGGTTTTATCCCAGATAATCCTGCCTTTAAAGCCGGTAAGTTTGATAATAAGATCGGCCAGGCCTTTTATGGATATTTCGAAACCGGCGCCGATGTTAACCGGCTCAGGTTTATCGTATTTTTCGGCAGCTAAAATGATAGCCTCGGCAGCGTCTTCTACATAGAGAAATTCACGGGTGGCTTTACCGGTGCCCCAGATGGTTATTGCCGGCTTATTAGCTCTTAGCTCTTGGCGATTGGCGATTGGCGATTGGCTGTTAGCTCTTAGGGAAAGATTAATAGGCCGCATGGCATCAACACATTTCTTAATCAAGGCCGGGATAACATGGGAAGAAGCCGGATCGAAATTATCACCCGGGCCATAGAGGTTTACGGGAAGCAGAAAAATGCTGTTGAAGCCGTATTGCTGACGATAGGCTTGGGACTGGACTAAGAGCATTTTTTTGGCTAAGCCATAAGGCGCGTTGGTTTCCTCGGGATAACCATTCCAAAGGGTTTCTTCTTTAAAAGGAACCGGGGTAAATTTTGGATAGGCGCAGATGGTGCCCAGAGCGACGAATTTCTCAATACCAACCTGCCTGCCGGCTTCCATCAACTGGACACCCATCATCAGGTTATCATGAAAAAAACTGCCCGGATTTTCCCTGTTCGCTCCGATACCTCCGACTCTTGCCGCCAGATGGATAACGATATCCGGCTTTGCGTCCTTATAAAGCCTTTTGATTGCCGGCATTTTGACTAAATCGTATTTTTCGATAAGCGGAATGAAGATATGTTTACATCCGCGCGCTTTTAATTTGGCAACAAGATGCTTGCCTAAGAAACCTGCGCCGCCGGTGACCAAGATACGTTTGTCGCGTAGGTTGATAGCTCTTGGCTCTTGGCTCTTGGCGATTGGCGATTGGCGATTGAATGTTGAAGTAGCGTTAGGCATAGGTTAGTTTATGGAAGCCCTTATTGAAGAAATTAGCCCAGATAGCATTTTACCAATTTCTCCGGCTAATTGCTTCATCTCCAACAATTGATCTTTATTAATCCAATTACTCAAACAAAATATTTCCAATAAAGAAACAGTTTCAAATAATGACCCTTTGGATATACAAAGAAACTGAATAAATTCTTTCTTAGAATATCTTCCTTTTCCTTCAGCAATATTGATTGCAATTGAAGCGCTCGCGGATTCTAATTGTTCTATTAACCGGTAATGTTTACGTCCAGTATCTATATGTTCAGTTAAATTTATGACTCTTCTCGCGAATTCAATCGCTTTCTTCCAGACTTCCAAATCTTCGTAATTAAAATTCTGCATCTCCACACCCTAAGAGCTAATAACTAAGAGCCAAGAACTAATCAACTTTCCACCATCTATCGGGGAATTTGGCTTTAAGAATTTTGTCGCCTTCGCCTGCCGGAGATAACCCTAAAGCGCGCATGTCGGCATCAATCATTATTTTGACTAAATCCTGAAAATTTACTTTTGGCTGCCACTTAAACACTTTCCTGACTTTCCTGGTATCGGCGATAAGGTTATTCACTTCTGTCGGGCGGAAATAACGCTGGTCAATGCTTACGTATTTTTTCCATTTTAGGCCAACGTAGCTAAAGGCTTCTTCTACCAGTTCTTTTACGGAATGAGACTCGCCTGTGCCGGTAACATAGTCATCGGGCTTATCCTGCTGTAAGATTTGCCACATCATCTCCGCGTATTCCGGGGCATAACCCCAGTCTCTTTTTGCCGCAAGATTACCCAGATAAAGTTTATCCTGCTTGCCGGCTAAGATGCTAGCTACTGCGCGGGTAATCTTTCTGCTGACAAAGGTCTCGCCGCGGCGCGGGCTCTCATGGTTAAACAGTATGCCGTTACAGGCAAAAATGTTATAGCCGTCGCGGTAGTTCCTGGTAAGCCAATATGAATAAAGCTTGGCGCAGGCGTAAGGGCTTTGCGGCTGGAACGAAGTGGTTTCTGATTGCGGCGGAAGCGCGGAACCAAACATCTCGCTGGAGGATGCCTGATAAAACCTGATTTTATTCCTGCTTCTTCTTATGGCTTCTAAAATCCTTGTTGCCCCCAAAGCTGTGACGTTACCGGTATATTCCGGGATATCGAAACTTACGCGGACATGGGATTGCGCCCCGAGATGGTAAATTTCATCCGGACGGATATTATAAATTAAATTATTAATCTGTTCGGCGTCGGAGATGTCGCCGTAATGCAGGAATAGTTTGGCTCCTTTAGAATGCGGGTCAACGTAGATATGGCCTATCCTGCCGGTATTGAATGTGCTTGCCCGGCGGATAATCCCGTGCACTTCGTATCCTTTAGATAGAAGCAATTCCGCCAGATATGAACCGTCTTGGCCGGTAACGCCGGTTATTAGAGCTTTCTTTATCATTTCTTCAGTAAGTTATTCGCCCAGAATTCCTGCAAGAATATCGCAAGCGCCCCGAGAAACAAACCCATAACTATCGATACAGCCAAAATCCTCTTTTTGTTCGGGCTCACAGGGTCAGGAAGGACCCTTGGCTGGGCTATAATTTTCAGGTTAGCGATAAAACTCTTGCTTATGTTCAGCCTGTCAATTTCCGTCTGAAAATTATTTATTTGATTCCCGATACTCTTAAGCTCAAGATTTAAATTTACCTTGCGGATGGATAAATCGCTGGATTGATTATTCAATTGGTTCGAATAACTTAAGTTATTCTGGATGAAATTCGTAAGCAATAAAATAGATTCATTCTCTGTATCAGCGTTATTCCTTAATAACCCTTCGCGTTTCTTCAATATCTGTTTTGTATTTAAATTTATAGCCGCTATTTCTTCTTTCAACTTTTCTTCTCGAGTATCCAGTTCTTTTATCTGGTCCTGCAAGCTTTTGGATCTTTCCCTGGCGCCTAGAATAGCGCGCTCATTCAATTTTATCTGGTTATTAATATCATTAATCTTGGCGTCGATATTCCTGGCATAGCTATCGGATATTAAATTGCTCAAATTCCGCAGTAAAGATATGCCAAGCGCCTTTTTCTTCTCCTCCAAATCAACGCTTATTTGCAAAATATTGGTTTTATTGGGAATCACCACCTTAAGATCTAATCCGTTTTTGTCTAAATCCACGTTCAATATTCTCTTGAGCTCCTCATTATAAGCGCCGTTTACAATCAAACCTTTCAGGTTTTCGGCTGGCTCAAGGTCGTTTGCCCCGGTCAAAGACGGCCCGGTAACCGGCGGTTGGATCATCATCGAAACTCTGTATATTTTTGGCGAAAACAGGATATAAGCAACCCCTATGGCAAGAGTCAAAAGGAATACCGCGATAAGCGTCTTCTTGCGTTTGGCAATTATTTGGATATACCGGCTTAGGTCAATATCCGCCTCTTCGTAATTCCGGATATTTTGCTCCATATCAACCTCCCTTAATTTTTATCAATAGGCACATTCAAACTGGACCATAACCCTCTGAAAATAAAAAGAATCCCTGTATTTCGAGGTTGTTAATCGTTGAACAATTATTTTAACAAGCAGACGGAAAAAGTCAAGGGATATGCCAAGTTTTTGCGCCGAGTTTTTGCTTAAAAAGGAATGGTTATCCCGGCTTCTACAGACTGTTCATTTTGGCGGGATTTCAATCTTATAAAAGCTTTGGCATCAAGGTGTTCCAAGAATTTATGTGTCATAGTAAGGGTTATGCCCAAAGGCTTGCCAAACTCGTTATTAAGGGCAAAGGTTATCTTGTCCGGGCCAAAGGTTGCCGAAGCCCCGAACTCTATTTCTTTTACCGTTCCCTGCCCATAATCCATTTGAAATGAAAGGCTTAAGTTGCGGCCGAATTTCCACTGGCCGTATAAAATAACCAGTTTGCCTTTGGTTAGCCGGCTTTTGCGCGCGCCTATGCCGATACGATAGCGGATTTCTCCTTTTTTAGGATAAAACGACGGTGACTCAAGCTGGGCTTTGAATTCAAAACGCGAAGTTGAGCTTCCCTCCAGTATATAGACAAGTTTATTGGCGGAAGTGATATTCCAGTGGCCTTTGAAGGTCAATACATCCGGGCCTTCGCCGCAGTTGTATTGAATCTGCTGGTTCTTGTTTATTTTCCAGGCGCCCTTAAAGGTATATTTATCCGGTTTTTTGGCCGAGCCCCTGCGCGCTTTGGCTTCGAAGGCCAATTCATTATATTCATTGGCGCGCCAAGCGCCTTTAAGTTTGACTATGCGCAGTTTTTGGCGTTTGGTTTTGGATATGGTCTGGATGGTTTCGATAACCAGAGAATCGGATTCAGCCGAGATAAAACGCTTGCGGAAGGTATCTTTTAATTTAATCACAGGAATCGCTGTTTAGTTGTTTGGCTAACTGCTTGCGAATCATGGTTCTTGCCTATTTTTATAATGACAGGGCTTCTTCCCAATTATAATTATAAATTCCCTTTTGCAGATAAAAACCAGAGGGCGAAAGAGAAATCACACCGGCAGAGGCGGTAATACCGGCCAAATCATTTTTAGCGCGTATTAATGAAGGAATGTGTTTTGTAGTTATGGTAGCTGAGCCTTTTATCTCCAAGAGATGAAGCTTTTGGCCCAATTCCATAACCAAATCCACTTCCAGGCCATCGCGTGTTTTTAAATAATACATAGACGGCATTCTGCCAAAATGCAAAAATCTCTTCCAAAAATCGGTAATGACAAAGGTCTCAAAGATATGCCCGAAATACGGGCTTTTAATCAAGACTCCGGGTTCGCTAAGGCCAAGAAGATAACAGGCTAAAGCTGTATCCATAAAATAAATCTTCGGGCTCTTGACCAAACGCTTGCCAATATTCCTGTAATACGGATAAAGAAGCAAAACCTGGCATCCTGTCTCAAGCAAGGAAAGCCATCTCTTGGCGGTAGGCACGGAAATACCGCATTCTTTGGCAATCTCCGATAAATTAAGGATTTGCCCGGTCCTTACCGCGCAAAGCCTGAAAAATTTTTCAAACTGGCTAAGGTCGGCAACCTGCGTTAAATTCCTGATATCGCGCTCTATATATGT
>Ga0265297_10001858_pt1 | contig 46329 bp, 41 predicted proteins | sample Munlanlwell13791_FD_192502 | JGI IMG/M metagenome (GOLD analysis project Ga0265297, IMG submission 192502) | Leachate microbial communities from a municipal landfill in Southern Ontario, Canada - Leachate well 137-91 | ecosystem: Engineered > Solid waste > Landfill > Unclassified | place...
CACTGAAATCAACGATATGGTGTCCCGTGATGGATTCGAACCATCGACCCCCTCATTAAAAGTGAGATGCTCTACCGGCTGAGCTAACGAGACGCTCTATCAATCTCCAAATAACGGCGATTGCGAGGGCGAAATTATAGGGGAAACAAGCTCTTTTGTCAAGTAAAATTTGAAGATTGTTAAAAGCGCATATTTGTCAATGGGCAAAAAACAGTTCGCGATCAACATTGACCAGCATCTTAACCGCCATCAGGACACTTTGATCTTGAACATAGTTGCGGTCCCCTTCAAAATGGAACCGTTCGGTATGGACGGATGTTTTTGAGCGTGCGCTGATGTAAACGGTTCCTATAGGCTTGGCATCGCTTCCTCCGGTCGGCCCGGCCACTCCGCTGATTGCGAGAGAAAAATCGGCATAACTGACGTTCATCGCCCCCTCCGACATTTGTAATACAACTTCGGCACTGACGGCTCCATGCTCTTCGAGGGAAGCATCATCGACAGCTAGCCAGTTTGCTTTTAGGGTATTGGCATAGGTGATAAGCGATCCCTCATAGATGTTGGATGCCCCGCTTTGTGATGTGAAAAAATGGGCGAGTAGTCCGCCGCTGCAGCTCTCGGCAAAAGAGAGTTTCTTTTGGTGTTTGGCTAAACGTTCGATGATAAAGGCGGCAATGTTACCCGCACTGATCACTTTATGATGCATCAACCCCCTCGCCGATGCGATGAATTGCGCCATGTTTCCGTGCCGCCGCGTATGAATTTTGATTTTAATCCACCCTTCGACAAGTTCGCTGAACTCGAGGCGGACATCAAAATTTTGGGCAAGCGGTTCAAGGAGTGTCTGTGCGCTGCTGAGCTCTTCGTTAAAGAGGTGGATGAGCGCGCTGCGCTGTTCGTCTTCGATCAAAATAGGGGGGAGCGATTTTCCCTCCGTCGCCAAAATGACATTGATTTCGGATGCATTGTGGGCAAGCAGATAACTGCCGTTTTCAAGGATGCTGGCCCGGGAGGGGATCAGCATCTGCTCTTTGAGGATTTGGTTGTCGGCGGTAACGGTACTAAGCAGTTTTCCGACAATCGTAAAGGTGTTTTTTGTCGTAATTATAATGAGCTTCGACTCGTTTTTTAATAGTGATTCCAAGTGTAAAAAAAGCCCTTTGTCCGATTCGTCAAAATAGCTTATTGAGTCAATGGCAGCTAAATGGCTTTTAATATTTCGGAGAATATAACGTTCGAATGATTCATTAAGAGTAAGGCGGTTGCCTACAAAAATGATATCTCGTTTCATGTGCCTGCTTCCGTATAAATTTGGGATAGTATAGCATAGTGACAGCAAAATTTAATCCCCTAGTGGCTATAATGCACCATTTTTTAATACGCTGATATGTAAGGCACACGATGGATTACAAAGAGACTCTCCTACTACCGCAAACCCAGTTTCCGATGCGCGGAAATCTGGTTCAAAACGAGCCTGCCCGCTATAGCTCATGGATTGCCGCCGATGTTTACGGCAAGATGAAAGCCAATCGGCAAGGGGCCCAAACGTTTACGCTGCATGACGGTCCGCCGTATGCAAACGGGCATACCCATATCGGACATGCTTTAAACAAAGTGCTCAAAGATATTATTGTCAAATATCACTATTTCAACGGCAAGTCGGTCCGTTTTACCCCGGGATGGGACTGTCACGGTCTCCCCATCGAGCAGCAAGTCGAGAAAAAATTGGGCGGAAAGCAGAAAAAAGAGCTTCTCAGTACGGCAGAAGTGCGTAAAATGTGCCGTGATCATGCAAGTGAATTCGTCGGTATTCAGCGCGAAGAGTTCAAAAAACTCGGCGTGATTGCCGATTGGGATAACCCGTATCTGACGATGGATTATAAATTTGAAGCGAATATCTACCGCACGCTGTGCTCGGTAGCGAAAAAAGGTCTCCTGATTGAACGCTCAAAACCGGTCTACTGGAGCTGGGCAGAGCGTACCGCGCTCGCTGAGGCCGAAGTCGAATATGAGGAGAAAGAGGACTATTCGATCTATGTCGCGTTTGAACTCAATGATGATGCCAAAGTACGTGCCGGGATCGAGGGGGAAGCCTCAATCGTGATCTGGACGACGACACCGTGGACCCTCCCTTCCAATACGGGTATTTCACTCAATCCCGAAGAGATTTATGTCCGTACCTCTGATGGTTATATCGTTGCAGAGAAACGGTACGAAGCATTGATCGAAGAGGGTGTCTTAAGCGGTTCGATCGTTCAGCGGATCGAAGCAAAAAAATTGGAAAACCTCTATGCAATCAATCCGCTTAACGGAAGAGGATCGCATCTGGTACTCGGCGAGCACGTCTTGATGGAGAACGGTTCGGGATGTGTCCATACGGCACCGGGACATGGGGAAGATGACTACCGTGTCGGGCTTCGCTATAACCTCGAAGTCGTAATGCCGGTGGATGAAACGGGATGTTTTGACGCTACGGTTGTGAAAGAAAAACTTCTTCCGAACCCCGAAGAGTTTGTCGGAATGCATATTTTCAAAGCCAATGAACCGATTATCGCGTTATTGGGTGAGGCGGCATTGAAAGTCTCTAAGTTCCGCCACTCCTATCCCCACTGCTGGCGTTCCCATACGCCGCTGATCTATCGTGCGACAAAACAATGGTTTATCGCGGTCGATGAGACACCGGAGGGGATGGATAAAACGCTTCGTGAAATCGCACTGGATGAAGTGAAAAAGACGGCGTTTTATCCTGAATTCGGGCGTAACCGTCTCAACTCCATGGTCGAAAACCGTCCCGATTGGTGTATTTCTCGTCAACGCGACTGGGGTGTTCCGATCGCATTTTTTCGGGTTAAAGCGACCGGTGAAGTGATTTTGGATGAGAAAGTACTCAATTTTATCGCGATGATTTTTGAGATGCACAGCACTGACGCATGGTACTCGATGAGCATCGAAGAACTCCTCTATCCCGGATGTGGTTACAAAGCCGAAGAACTCGAAAAAGTGAGCGATATTCTCGATGTATGGTTTGACAGCGGTTCAACGTGGAATGCCGTCCTTAAATCGCGCAACTACGATGCCGGGAGCTATCCGGCCGATCTTTATATCGAAGGATCCGATCAGCATCGCGGCTGGTTCCAGTCATCGTTGTTCCTTAGCACTGCTGTCGAACACGTTGCTCCGTATAAAGCGCTTCTTACGCACGGGTTCACCGTTGATGAGAAGGGTGAAAAGATGTCGAAATCCAAAGGAAACGTCGTCGCTCCCGACACGGTACTCAAAGAGTACGGTTCAGAGATATTGCGCCTATGGGTCGCGATGAGTGATTATCAGGGGGATCTCAAGATCTCGGACAACATCCTCAAGCAGACGGCGGAGCAGTACCGCAAACTGCGTAATACGTTCCGTATTATGCTGGCAAATCTCGATGGGCTTGAATCGATCGTCCCATACAGCGAGATGGGCGAGATCGATCGCTGGATCGTGGCAAAAGCAAAAGAGGTTTTTGACGAGACGCACCGGCTGTTCGGCGAATACAATTTTGTACACGGGATGAGCGGACTCAATTATTTCATTGTGAATGAACTGAGCGGTATTTACATCGATATTACCAAAGACCGTATGTATTGTGATGATGCCGACTCTTCGGCGCGCCGCTCGTCACAGAGTGCGATGGCGATCATCGCAAGATCCATGTTGGGGCTGATCGCTCCGATTCTGACCTACACGGCAGACGAAATTTTCGAACATGCTCCGGCGGTAATCAAAGGATCTGCAACGGATATCTTTGATGTGACGTATCGTACGATCGAGCCTGTGGAGAACACTTGGAACGAAGAGTACATGACAGCAGTGCGGGAAGGGGTAAATGAGATTGTCGATGCCCTCAAAAAAGACAAAGTCATAAAAAACACCCTGGAATTGGTTGTTTCGACAACGGATCCAAAAGCCAAAACGGTTAAAAAAGAAGATGCGGAAGAGTATCTGGTCATCTCAAAATGGTGTGCCTGCTCTTTGGATGACGTTCAAGGCGAGTTTGAACTGGATGGACACCGGTATGCGATCGCGTTGGCGACGAAAGCCAAATGTCCACGCTGCTGGAAATACCATAGTGAACATGAAGAGATGGTGTGTAAGCGGTGTGCTTCCGTTGTTTCAGGATGGATGGCTGCCGAATGATCGATATGACTCAACCCGTGACTTTCAGTTTTGTGGCTGAAACGGTAGGGGTTATTTTTGTCGTGATCGCCCTCGGCATTTATATGGTTAAACAAGCAAAACGAAAGAAGGAACACGCATGATTACTCTCAAAGAAGCACTAAAACTTTCTCCTGCCGAGATTGCTTCATTGAAAGAAGAACTCAAAACAAAGATAGCCGCATATCCTGAATTGAACGGCTACATCGATGTACACAATGTCGGCGAGGGGATTCCTATCGCGATCAAGGATAATATCCAAGTCACCGGCTGGTCGGTTACTTCAGGATCGAATATCCTCAAAGGGTACATTGCTCCGTATAACGCGACCGTTATCGAAAAACTTCTCGCAAACGGACTGAGCCCGTTTGGACGTACCAATATGGACGAATTCGCGATGGGATCTACGACGGAGAGCAGCTGCTACGGCAAAACGCTCAATCCTCTCAACCACAACTGCGTCCCCGGCGGAAGCTCCGGCGGTTCGGCGGCGGTTGTTGCGGCAGGGCTTGCTATTGCGGCTTTGGGAAGCGATACGGGCGGATCGATCCGTCAGCCTGCAGCATTTTGCGGTATCGTAGGGATGAAACCGACTTACGGACGGGTGAGCCGTTACGGGCTGGGTGCGTATGCCAGCTCACTTGATCAAATCGGCCCGATGACGCAGAATGTCGAAGATGCGGCCATTTTGTATGATATGATCCAAGGACACGATCCGAAAGATTCGACGAGTGCCGATCTCGGTGATGGGAAAGTGAGCGATAGGCTTAATCCTGGGCGTCCGTTGAGAATCGCAATCGTCCCCGATTATGTAAAAGACGCCTCTTTGGAAGTGCGTAACGCCTATACGAAAGCAATGACGGCACTTCAAAACGCCGGTCATACGATCGTCGAAAAAAAACTGATGGATCCGAAATACGATATATCCGCGTACTACATCACCGCAACGGCCGAAGCGACGACCAATCTGGCACGCTATGATGGCATCCGTTACGGAAACCGTGTAGAGGGTGAAAGTTTGAAAGATACGTTTTTGCAGACCCGCTCGAACGGATTCGGTCCGGAAGTCCAGCGCCGTATCATGCTCGGAAACTTTGTCCTTTCATCGGGCTATTACGATGCCTATTATGTCAAAGCGCAAAAAGTACGTACCTTGATCCAAGAAGAGTATAATAAGATTTTCGAAGAGGTGGATTTGATCCTGACTCCGGTGGCCCCAAGAACGGCCTATGAATTCGGTGCCCTCAGTGATCCGCTTGAGATGTATTTGAGCGATATTTACACCATTTCCGTCAATCTTGCAGGGCTTCCGGCGATTTCTTTGCCGATAGATACCGCTGAAAACGGCATGCCGGTAGGATTGCAGCTGATTGCTGCCGCATATGATGAACAAGCACTGTTCGACGGTGCTTTAAGTCTTGAAAATCAATTAAAAACCAAAGGATAATCCATGAATATTCGTAAACGCGCCCTCACATTTGAAGATGTGCTTCTCATCCCAAGATATTCTGAAGTGCTGCCGAAAGAGGTAAGTCTCAAAACGATGTTGACCCGTAATATTCCGCTCAATATACCGATGGTATCTGCAGCAATGGACACCGTCACCGAATACCGTGCGGCAATCGCAATGGCCCATTTGGGCGGTGTCGGGATTATCCACAAAAATATGGATATTGAGACGCAGGTAAAGCAGATCAAAAAAGTGAAAAAATCGGAAAGCGGTATTATCATTGACCCGATATTTGTCCACCCCGATGCGACGTTAGCGGATGCCGAACAGCTGATGAGTGAATTTAAAATTTCGGGTGTCCCTGTTGTTGACGAGCATAATAAATTGTTGGGAATTTTGACCAACCGCGACATGCGTTTTGAAAAAGATCTCAAAAAACAGGCCCATATGGTGATGACGCCGATGCCGCTTGTGACGGCAAAAGCGGGGATCACTCTCGAAGAAGCCGAGCAGATCATGCACAAGAATAAAATCGAGAAGCTTCCGATTATTGACGAGAGCGGCTTTTTGAAAGGGCTTATTACGATCAAAGATATCAAAAAACGGATCGAATATCCCCATGCGAATAAAGACGACTTCGGTCGTCTTCGTGTCGGTGCCGCGATCGGTGTCGGACAGCTTGACCGGGCACGCGCACTTGTTGACGCAGGTGTGGATGTATTGGTTCTGGATTCGGCGCACGGCCATTCCAAAGGGATCATCGACACCGTTAAAGCGATCAAAAAAGAGATGGTGATCGATATTATCGCCGGTAACGTTGCGACGGCGGAAGCGACGGAAGCACTGATTGAAGCGGGAGTCGACGGTGTCAAGGTCGGCATCGGACCGGGATCGATCTGTACGACCCGTATCGTTGCGGGTGTTGGTGTTCCACAGATTTCAGCAATCGATGAGTGTTCCGCGGTAGGGCGTAAACACGGCGTTCCTATTATTGCAGACGGCGGTATCCGCTATTCGGGCGATATCGCCAAAGCACTGGCAGTCGGTGCGAGCTGTATCATGGCTGGTTCGCTTCTGGCAGGGACCGAAGAATCGCCGGGAGATACGATCATGTATCAGGGGCGCCAGTATAAAGCGTACCGCGGAATGGGTTCCATCGGTGCGATGACCAAAGGATCGACGGACCGTTATTTTCAGGAAGGGACAGCTGCCGATAAGCTGGTACCGGAAGGGATCGAGGGGCGCGTACCGTATCGCGGAACGATTGCTGCCGTTGTCCATCAGATGATGGGGGGACTTCGCTCTTCAATGGGATACTGCGGATCGGAAAGCATTACGGCGTTTTGGGACAAAGCGGAATTTGTCGAGATCACCAGTGCGGGGCTAAAAGAGTCTCATGTTCATGATGTTATTATTACTCAAGAAGCACCGAACTATCACGTATAAAAATTCCTTATTAAACTAATGGGCATTAAGCCGTTAGGGAAACAAGGGAAAATGTGTGCTATGTCGATACAATTGCACAAAATAATCTAAAGGATGAACATGCAACTTCAAACCGAAGCGTTACACGCGGGATACGATAAAGATACGCAACGAACCATGGCGGTGCCGATATATATGAGTACGGCATTCGATTTTGGCAGTACCGATTTTGCAGCGAGCAGTTTTAATCTACAACAAGGGACTGATAACGTCTATACCCGAGTTGGCAATCCGACAACCGCAGTTTTGGAAAAACGATTTGCAGTTTTGGAAGGTGGAAGCGGTGCATTGGCAGTGAGCAGTGGTATGAGTGCTATATTTTATAGCATTCTCAATGTCGCGCAAGCGGGAGATAACATTATCGTTGCCAACCAACTCTACGGCGGAACGGTTACCCTTTTTTCACAAACATTAAAACGTCTTGGGATTGAAGCCCGTTTTTTTGATATCCATTCAACTGATGCCATCGAACCGTTGGTTGATGAACATACTAAATGTCTTTTTTTTGAGAGTATTACCAATCCGAGTATCGATGTCCCGAATTTTGATGCGTTGATCGCTATTGCCGACAAACACAACATTATCACCATCGTTGATAATACCGTTGCGACCCCTATGTTGTGCCAGCCGTTATTGTTGGGTGTGGACGTTGTCGTACACAGCGCGAGTAAATACACGACGGGACAAGGGCTTGCCATCGGCGGATTGATTGTTGAGCGAAAAAATCTAGCCGAAAAAATCAAAGGAAACGTCCGTTATCCCGATTTTAATGCACCTGAAGTGAGTTACCATGGATTGGTATTTGCCGATTCGGTGGTGAGCGGTATCTTGTTTACGTTTAGAGCCAGAATGATCCTCATGCGCGATACGGGTGCCGTATTAAGCCCATTTAACGCATGGTTATTTATTCAGGGGGTTGAAACATTGTCATTGCGGATGAAACAACACTCTCAAAGTGCTTTGAATATTGCTCAGTGGCTTGAGAATCATCCTCGTGTAAAAAAAGTGAACTATCCGTTGCTCCACAGTGATAAAAGCTATTCCAATGCACAGAAATATCTCACGAAGGGTGCGAGCGGACTGCTCAGTTTTGAGGTAGAAAACTTTGAAACGGCGAAAAAAGTGCTAGATAATGTCGAGATTTTCTCAATCGTGGCTAATATCGGAGACAGCAAATCGATTATCAACCACTCCGCTTCGACGACGCATCAGCAACTAACTCCAGAGGAGTTGAAAAAAGCGGGGGTAAGCGAAGGTTTGATCCGTTTAAGTGTCGGATTGGAAGATTGTGACGATTTGATTGCCGATTTGAAAGCGGCGCTCGACGCGTAAAGGGTATTATGTTAAATCTGCAAATTCACACTGAACATTTTACCAATCCGCTCTATTTGGAGAGCGGACGGATTTTAGAACCTTATGATATCGTTTTTGAGACGTATGGGGAATTAAATGAAGCCAAGGATAATGTGATTGTGATTACGCATGCCCTAACGGGGTCGCATCATGCTGCAGGAACGTATGAGGGGGACAATAAATCCGGCTGGTGGGATGGACTGATCGGTCCCGGTAAAGCGGTTGACACAAACCGTTTTTTTGTCATCTGCAGCAACGTCATCGGAAGCTGTTTCGGTTCCACCGGTCCGATGTCTCCCCGTTATCCGTATAATGAGCCTTACCGCTATAAATTCCCGGTCATCACGATCTTGGATATGGTGAAGGCGCAGCGGATATTGTTTGACCGTCTGGGGATTCATCAGGTCCACGCCGTGATAGGAGGATCGATGGGAGGGATGCAGGCCCTTGCGTTCGGAGTTTTTTTCCCCAATTTCGCCAAAAAGATCATTGCAATGGCGACTACCGCCGCAACGCAACCGTGGGCAATTGCTTTTAACAAAGTGGCTCAGGAAGCGATCTTGAAAGACCCCGAGTTTAAAAACGGTTATTATGATCCTGAAGTAATCCGTGAAAACGGCCTAAGCGGAATGGCGATCGGCCGTATGGCCGGCCATATCAGTTTTTTGTCTCATCAGTCGATGGAACGAAAGTTCGGCCGTGAGTACAAACGGACCGATGGATTGTATGAATTGTTCGGAAAGTTTCAGATTGAATCGTACCTGGAATATAACGGTTACAATTTTACGAAATGGTTCGACCCTCTGTCGTACCTCTACATTACCAAAGCGATCAATATTTATGATCTTTCGCGGGGATTTGATTCTATCGAAGATGCATTAGGCAAAATCAATGCCGAGCTTTACTTGGTCGGATTTGAAAAAGATATTCTTTTCCTTCCGTCGGAGATGGAAAGTATTTATACCGCAATGCGCTCGATCGGCAAAGAGAATGTTGACTATTTTGAAGTCAAAAGCGATTACGGACATGATGCTTTTTTAGTAGAGATCGATAAAATTGAAAATTATGTAAGGGGGGTTTTATGAGCGAAGAAGAGAGTTTTGAAACTAAAATAGCCAATGCGAAAGCTATTTTGGAAAAATTGATGGACCCTGCATTGCCGATGAACGAGAGTGTAAAAGCCTATGAAGAGGGGATGAAAGAACTTCAACTCGCCGAAAAAATGTTGGAACAGGCACAGTTGCAGATTCAAATCATCAAAAATCAGGAGCAATAATGCGTCTCGCGATCCTACAACTCCCCTCGATCGGAATGGGGAGCAACAAACTTGATAATTATGCCCGTGTCGCACACCAAAAAGGGGTCAAAGTCATCTTATTGGGAGAGTATCTCCTCAACCCGTTTTTTAAAGAATTGCTCCACACCCCTATTTCGATGATACAAGAACAGAGTAACCATCAGATTGAGGCATTGAAAGTGCTGGCCGCCAAATATGATCTCGTTTTTGTCGCCCCGATCGTTACGGTGAAGAAAAAAGAGTGTACGAAGATGATTGCTAAAGTGAGTGCGCGCAGCGTTACCTACTATCCGCAGCAATTTTTGATCAATTATCCCCATTGGAACGAAGAAATTTTTTTTGTTAATCCGGTAGAGAGTGTCAAACCTCCGATGATTTTTGCCGTTGACGGATTCAAGTTCGCGGTAATGGGAGGGTATGAACTCCATTTTGATCCGTTATGGGAAGCGGTAAGTACAAAGGGGGTGGATGCAGTTCTCGTCCCCAGCGCTTCGACGTTCGAATCACATAACCGATGGCGTGAATTGGTGAAGATGCGTGCATTTACTCACAGTTGCTATATCCTGCGTGCTAACCGTATCGGCGAATACAATGACGATAAAGTTGCCTGGAAGTTTTACGGTGATTCCATGGTCGTCTCTCCGAACGGAGAGATCGAAGCTGATCTAGGCAATACCGAAGAGTTGCTGATTGTCGATCTGGACCGGAAAGCATTGAGCGACGCACGAAAAGGATGGGGGTTTAAAGAGGCCCTCAGAAAGCGAAGATAGCGCGATGATCCGTCTGTTATGGCTTGTACTCTTGACAGCCATAGGGAGTTATGGTTCCCCATTACAGCTAAGTAATGCAGAAAATTATCATGTGCAGGGGCATCTTTTTTATCTGGAAGATGCCAACGGGACACTCGATCTTCCCCAAGTTCAGAAAAGTGTATTGAAACCGTGCAAGAGCGCAAACGTCAATTTCGGATTTACCAAATCGGTTTATTGGTTTCGAATTGACATAGGGCGTGATTTCCAAGCGGCACGAAACCGATGGTGGCTGATGATCGATTACCCGCTGCTGGAAAATATCGATATATTTTTGGTGGATAAAGAGGGGAGCCTTATCTCTCAGCAGCATCTAGGCTCAACGGCTTCGGAAACGACCCGCGAACTCCCTATACGCGATTTTGTAACCGAGCTTGCGCTTCTCGAACACAGTGAAGCATCTTTGTACCTCAGAGTCCAGACACAAAGCTCGATGCAAGTTCCCATAGCGATCTACTCTTCAAAAGGGCTCTTTAAAGAGGTAGAGATCAGCAATCTCACTACAGGGGTCTATTACGGGATATTTCTGATCATATTCCTCTATAATTTGATTATCTTTTTTTACACGAAAGACCGAAACTATCTGCGGTATATCTATTTTTTGACCTCTTATATTTTATGGCAACTCTCTTTTGACGGGATCGGCAAAGAGTATCTATGGCGCGACTCATCCTGGTTCGTTCAGCATGGATCGAGTTTTTGGATCACGATGTCGGCGTTTACGGCATTGTACTTCGGCCGCCATTTTTTGAATACCTCTCTCTATACCCCAAAAATGGATATTACGATCCGTTTGATAATCGGGATAAGCATCATTATGGCGGTTGCCTCCTTATTGCTCCCGTATGGAAAGGTGATAATGATCAATGCGTCTCTTGCAGCGATTGTCCCTTTGGTATTGTTTAGTGCCGGTATCATGGTATTGCGCCAAAATTGCCGTGCTGCACGTTTTTATGTTGCCGGATGGAGTTCGTTGCTGATCGGCACATTGATCTTTGCGTTTAACAAATTTGATCTCATTCCCAGTTTTTACGGAGTCAATCACATTCAGCAGATCGGATCGGCCATTGAGATGCTGTTTCTCTCATGGGCCTTGGCCGATCGTGTCCATCTTCTTCAGAAAGAATACATCGATAAATTGAATCATCTCAATGAAACCTTGAGTGAAAATGTCGATGATGCTCTTGCCAAGGCACGTGCGAAAGACCGTATCCTCGTCCAGCAATCCAGACTTGCGGCAATGGGGGAGATGATAGAACAGATTGCTCATCAATGGCGTCAGCCTCTCAATAATCTTGCATTGATCAATCAGGATATGTATGTCAAACACAAGCTTGGCAAATGCGATGAGGCGTGTTTTGAACAATCTCATGAACGGGTTGACGAACATCTTCAATACCTCTCCAAAACGATCGATGATTTTCGCAATTATTATAAAACTGACAAGACAATAAAGCCTGAAGATGTCGGTGAACTCGTCCGGGATGCGTTGAGGCTTTCCGAAGTTTTTCTCAAATATGCGAAGATAAAAACGGTGATTCATATCGAGACGGAACAAAAGGTCAACCTCGCCAAGAACGAGATGATCCAAGTACTCATGAATCTGATTAAAAATGCCCATGATGCCCTCATCGAGAATCCGGGGCGTGATGGTAAGATTGAAATCACTGTCCGGGATAGTGAGGAATTTGTCGAAGTGAGTATTGAAGACAATGCAGGGGGAATCCCGCAAAATGTCATGGATAAGATATTTGATATCTATTTTACGACCAAAGACCCCGAAAAAGGGACGGGATTAGGGCTGCATATGTCCAAATTTATTATCGAAGAGAGTTTCGGGGGGACGATCGATGTTGAGAATACGGGTGTCGGGGCCCGCTTTGTCATTCATTTGCCTGTTTCAAGCTCTAAAAATCAAGAGTAAAATACGTAAGTAGGTATCGATTTTAATCAAATCGATGATAAAGTAATTATATTATCTGCAGGAGAAAGATCATGATGCACTATTTTCACCGACAAGTACAGTTATGGGGTGAAGAGACGCAAACCGCATTGCAGTCAAAGCGGATAGCCATTATCGGAAGCGGGGGATTGGGCTCATCACTGGCATTTGCTCTGGGTGCATCGGGGATCGGAGAGATTCATATGGTCGATTTCGATACGGTGAGTCTGCATAATATCCATCGCCAGATTGTTTTTAAGACGGGCGACGTGGGAAAATACAAAGCGCAGATGTGCGCTGAACTGATCGAAGAGAGATGCCCTTATGTCAAAGCCGTTGCCCACGTCTGTAATTTTGAAGAGTTTGCACACAAAAATATCGACGTAGACCTCCTTATCGATGCGACCGACAACCTTCCCGCCCGAGGTGCGATCAATACCTATGCCAAGTCCAAGAAGATGCCGTGGGTATACGGATCGGTCGAAGCATTTAACGGTCAGGTCTGCTTTTTTGAGGAGGCGTCCTTTAACGAACTCTTTAAAATTACTGCAAAAACGCCTGCAGGGATTGCCGCACCGATCGTGATGCATATCGCTTCATTGCAGGCAAATTTGGCTTTGCGCTATTTAGCGGGATTAAGCGTTAAAAAAGATACACTCTATTATCTATTTTTCAATGACGAGGGGGAATTGATTACGCAAAAATTCACCCTTCCGGCTTCTAACGGATAAGAGGGTTAATGGCAAAAGTCGTACGTCAAATTATCAGCAATAAGTATTTTACCGTTCAAGCGGATACTCTTGTAGAGGGGAGTATCGTACCGTTTGATTGTTATATCAAACGTTTTGGCGACTATGTTATCATCATAGAAGCCGGTACCCTGATCACTAAAAGTCTATATGAAAAAATATCGCTGAATCAGACGATATATTTACTCAGAGATGATGCGGAGAAAGTCAAAGAGTACTATCTCTTAAATAACGCAAGAGCGGAGGAAAACGGATTCGAGATACCAAAGTATGACGCTGTCGCTTCTGTTTTAGGATTGAGGGAAAGATTGACGCCGGTAGGTTCTTTTGAAGAACGGCTGTCTATGGTATATATGTCGGTAGCAGGGTTAATAGAGAGTATTTTCAAGACTTCGGATGAAAACTTGCCGTTGGGAGCACTTCGTGTGTGCGCTTCCAATATTGCCGAATACATCAATACCGATAGAACCGTTATGCCAATCTTCTTAAAGATAATTCCAAAAGAGTACAGCACCTGTTATCACAGTACGAATGTCGCTTTTTTTTCGGCTATTTTAGGTAAGGCGATTGATTTAACGAAGGAAGAGATAGTTGATCTTGCTTTAGCGGGATTGCTGCATGACATCGGAAAAATCCGCATCGATTCAAAAATATTGTTAAAGCCCGGAGTTTTGGATCCCGACGAATACGAAATCATGAAAAACCATTGCGATTACGGATTTATTATTTTAAAAAATAACGGTATCGAAAACCAAAAAATATTAAACGGAGTCCGTTATCATCACGAAAAACTTGATCGCACCGGATATCCGCAACGGCTTTACGGAAAATTGATTCCGAAGTTTGCCCGGATTATAGGGTTGTGCGATGTTTTTGATGCGTTGACGACCAAGCGGACATTTCGTGAGAACTATACGAGTTTTGAGGCACTGCTATTAATAAAACGGGAGATGAATGCACAATTTGACGAACAATTTACCGATGCATTTATCCGTTTGCTGCGATAATTTCTTTTAAGAGAAACTAAAAGGCAGAGGAAAAGATTCTCTCCTGTGCTTGCGATATTAAAGATCTGAGATATAGTGTGCCAGTGCGTCGATTTGCTCAGAACTGAGCGGTTTGGCTTGTCCTTGCATAAGGGCTTTCATCTCTTTTCCATAGGTTCCGTTTTGGTATCCGTGAAGGGCATCTTTGATCTGCTGCTCGCTGAAATCAGCAATAATTTGAGATTTTCCCAGTGCCGATTTTTCTGCGTTTGCTCCGTGGCAAGAGGCACATTTTTGGGCAAAGATTGCACCGGGGTTGATGGCGGTTTTTGCGGCAGCCGTCGGTTTTGGAGCCGGTGCAAGAGCTTTTTCTGGTTTTGAAGTATCAGCCGGTTAGGAGCCTCTTTCGGCGTTTCAACGGCAATAGGGGCCTCCGTTTGAACATTTGCTTCCGCTGGTCCAGTATCGGAAGCAGATGATGCTTGCACTTCATTTTGCGATGCAATGGGAGCCTCTGACGTGGTTGAATCGCTACAACCGATCAATAAAAGAGAACACACAATGGGAAGAAGCAGTTTCATATAATGACTCCTAAAGTAATTTAGGATATTCTAGTAAAAGTTAGTTTGATTTTTTGTTAAGGGAAGAATGTAGAAGAACATTTCGTGCCGAAGCACGAAATGAAGATGCAAAGCTAAACTTATTTAGCAGGTGCAGCTTCAGCAGCTGGTGCAGCTTCTTCAGCAGGCGCAGCAGCGTCAACAGCAGCAGCGTCAGCAGCAGGTGCAACTTCTTCAGCAGCAGGTGCAGCAACTTCTTCAGCAGCAGGTGCAGCAACTTCTTCAGTAGCAGGTGCAGTTTCAGTTTTTGCAGAATCGCTACATCCGATAAACATAGCAGCAAGTAATAACGCAGATAAGACTTTCAACATGGTAAGGCTCCTTAAAAAATATGGCGGAAGTATACCACTAATTCCCCCACCCTTGTCAAGAGGTTTTGAATAAAAAGTAGAAATTTTCCTTTAAACCCCTATTTTATGGGTATTGCTAAGATACTAATATTGAATAAAATGGGTCAGGAATGGGTTCATAATGGGTAAAAAAAAAGCTATTTTTTCCATTTTTTTATATCAGTTTACTAACTATTGTTTTTTTGATGGCATTGAGAGCTTAATAATGGAGGCTAAAACTATAGCTCTTTTATGATGGTCGTGATGATTTTTTCGAAGAAGGTGTCCGTAATAAAGAATTGCGCAATCAAGTAATAACGGATCGTTACCGCCCCGCGGGGAGGAGATCCGGTTCAGGAAGTGCGGCATGATTGTCCCATCCGCCGCCGAGCGCTTTATAGAGCGATACTGTCGTGGTTAAGGCATTTTGTTTGGCAATAAGGTACTGTTGCGATGCTTGGAGCCATTGCTGCTGTACCAGAAGCAGATCGCTATAGGAGATCGTCCCCACCTGATAACGGAGACGGGATTGATCGTAAGCCTTTTGAATCGCTTTGGCACGCGCACTCTGATAGCTCAGCTGCTCTTTTGCTTTTGCATTTTGGCCGATGGCGTTATCGGCATCGTTAAATGCCCCGACAATCGCTTTTTGATATTGCAAAAGGAGGCGATGCTGGTCGGCTTCGGCTGTTTTGATCTCTCCGGAGATCCGTCCGGCGGAGAAGATAGGGAGCGTTACGCTAGGGGTGATTTCCCATATTTTGGCCGGATCGGCGAGGAATTTGCCCAATTCGATACTCTGAATCCCCAACATCCCCGTGAGTTTGATACTCGGATAATAGGCGGCTCGGGCAATACCGATCTGCGCGTTGGCAGCGATAAGGTTTTGTTCGGCTTCAGCGATATCGGGACGGTTGGCCAATAAAGTCCCCGGCAAAGCGGCAGGGACGTCCGGAATACGGAGAGAATCAAGAGACGCGGTGTCAACCTCCTGCGGATTGCGCCCTAAGAGGAGGTTGAAGGTTGACTCTTCGGCGATCTTTGCCGCCTGAAGCTGTGATAGGGTTGCTTTTGCACTCTCCAGCTCCGATTGCGATTGCAGGTATACGCTCTCGGTAATCGAACCGTAACGGTATTTGAGGGCGCTTTGCTGTTCGATTTCGCCGGACGCTTTGAGATTTTCCTCTGCCAAAGCGATTTGGCCGTTCAATGAAGCGAGTTTGATATAGGAGGCTGCTGCGCTTGAAGCGATTGAGACCCGCAGTGTCTGCCGGGCGTATTCGCTCGAGAGCAGATATGCCCGCGCCGCTTCATTGGCACGGCGCACTTTACCGAAGAGATCGATCTCGTAGCTGGCCAGCGAGAGGGATGCGGCGTAGGTCGATGTTACCCCTTCGCGTAACTGATACCCGCCGGTAGAGGCATTGCTAACCCCTTTGCGGTCCAGTGAACCCGAACCGTTGATCTGAGGGTAGAGATACGATTTGGCCTGATCGAATTTCCCCAGTAACGCATCGACGGAGGCTTGTGATGATTGGAGGTCGTAATTGTTCGCAAGGGCATGCTCGACGGTCTCAGAGAGACGGGAATCGCCAAAATGTTCCCACCATTGTGCATCCATAGTGTATGTACCGCTTTGGTTTGTGTCCATAGTGCGAAAGGTGTCAGGCGTTTTTGCAGCCGGTCTTGTATAATCAGGTCCGATCGCACATCCGCCCAGAAGTCCGGCGAGGATCAGTGAGAGAGAAATATTATTCATGAGAGACTCCTTTGTCCGGCGCAATTTTCTCTTTGATTGTTGACACCCAATAGTAGAGGAACGGGATAAAATACCGCTCGATAAATGTCGCTGCCAGCATCCCGCCGAACATGGCTACCCCGATGGAGAAACGTCCGGCTGCCCCGGCACCCGAACTGAAAATGAGCGGAAGCATCCCTGCTAAAAAGGCAAAAGAGGTCATCATCATCGGACGGTACCGCAGTCGTGCCGCTTCCATTGCCGAATCATAAATACTTTTGCCGCTTCGTCGCTGTTCCTCGGCAAATTCGACAACCAAAATCGCATTTTTGGCTGAGAGTGCGATGAGGGTGAGCAATCCGATCTGGAAAAAGACGTTGTTGTTAAGAAACGGAATAAGCCATACTACCGTATATGCTCCCATAATACCATACGGTACGGCAAGCATAATGGAGATAGGGAGTGTCCAGCGTTCATACAATGCCGCAAGGATAAGATAGACCATCACCAATGCAAATGCCATAATCATCAATGCTTTGGAACCGACGAGTTTCTCTTGGAGATACAACCCTTCCCAATCGTAGCTCATAGTAGAAGGGAGTACGGTGTCCCCTTTATTTTCCAAAATCTTGATCAGATCGCCTGAACTGTATCCCGGAGCAGGTGAGCCCATAACGGTAGTACAAAGAACACCGTTGAAATGCTCAATGGATGAGGGGGCGCTGGACATCTTGGCCGTGACAACCGAGGAGAGGGGGACAAGCTGACCGCTGGAGGAGCGAACCCATGCACGTCCGATGTCTTCCGGCGTTGCGCGGTACGGCGAATCGGCTTGCATCTCTACCCAATACGTTTTACCGTTTTTATCAAATTGGTTGACGTACATCGTTCCGATCGTAGCCTGAAGTGTTTGGAAAACATCGGTGATGGAGAGACCCATCATTTTGGCTTTTTCACGATTCACTTCAACCGATAGCGTCGGAGTATTGATGTTCATCGTCGTCATCGGATTTTTGATACTCGGATCATTTCGCAAGTTACCGACAAAGTCGTTCGTCGCTTCGGCAAGCTTGTTAAAATCATTGCTGCCCGGTTGCAGAAGTCTAAGGACGAACATATCCGACGGTCCCATACCGCGAATCGGCGGAGGCGGCATTGCAAATACTTTTGCCTCTTTGATGCTGCCGTATTTCGGTCCGAGAGAGTTAAGAATGCCGAATACTTTGAGCTCTTTGGTGGTTCGCTCACTCCACGGTTTTAGCCGCGTAAAGACAACGGCTGAATTCGGCTCTTGAGAGAAGGTGAGAATATTGATTCCGGTAATGGCGGTGAACTTTGAGACCCCTTCTTGTTGTCCTAAAATTGCTTCTACCTGCTTAACTACTTCTAAAGTACGGTTTGCTGTCGCACCGTCAGGAAGGTTGATGCTGGTGATAAAAAACCCCTGATCTTCCATCGGTAAAAAGGCTGTAGGGAGCGTTTTGTGAAAAAATCCGATGAAAAAGTAGGTTGATAGGTAGATAGCTAAAAAAATCAATGATTTACGGATCATAAAACCGGAACGACGGACATAGTTATCGGTCATTTTTCCGAATGCGCGATTAAACCAGCGGAAAAAACGGGCCGGTTCGTTTTCGTGATGCTTGAGGATCAGTGCACCGATAGCAGGGGCAAAAGTAAGTGCCATAAAACCTGAAAATACAACGGAGATGGCAATAGTTGCAGCGAACTGTTTATAAAGCTGACCGGTCATTCCTCCCATAAAGGTAGCTGGGATAAAAACAGCACACATAACCAGTACGATGGCGACGACGGGACCCGAAATCTGCCCCATAGCCTTGATAGCCGCTTCGCGCGGTGAGAGTTTTTCATGTTGGAGTATCCGCTCCATATTTTCAATGACAACGATAGCATCATCGACGACGATACCGATGGCGAGCACCAGTCCAAAGAGGGTGAGGGTATTGATCGAGTACCCCAGCAGATACATTCCGATAAAGGCTCCGGTCAGGGCAATCGGGATCGACATGATCGGGATCATCGCTGCTCGTGAGCTTTGTAAAAAGAGGTAGATGACCAGACTGACTAAAATGATCGAAGCAAAGAGGGTAAAGAGGACCTCTTCGATCGAAATTTTGACGAAATCGGTCGTATCATAGGGGATGTCGTATGTCAGTCCGCTTGGGAATTTTTTTGAAAATTTTTCCATTTTGGCGGCTACGGCGGCAGAGGTATCAAGTGCATTCGCGTTGGTATCGGCAAAAATCCCGATCATCGCTGCCGGCTTGCCATTAACCCGTCCGAAAAATTCGTAATTTTGACTTCCGAGTTCAACACGGGCAACATCGCGCAGACGTACCATTGAACCGTCATTCTTTGCACGTACGATAATGTTTTGGAACTCTTCAGGGGTTGAGAAACGCCCTTTAGATGTCAACTGCATCGTCCACATCTGCGCATCATCCGTTGGACCTTGTCCCAAACGTCCCGGTGAGACTTGGAGATTTTGATCTTTGATAGCGCTCGCGATTTCAGAAGTACTTATCCCTAACGATGCCATTTTGTCGGGATTGAGCCAGACACGCATTGCATAATCGCGTTGTCCGAAAATTTGTGAGCGTCCGGCACCGGGAATTTTTTTGATTTCATCGATAAGATTAGCCGAAATGTAGTTGCTGATTTGAGTTGAGTCATAGCTGCCATCGGGTGATGTAATCGCTACCAATAACAAGATGTCAGACGTTTTTTTCTGAACGGTTACCCCCAAATCACGGGTTGTTTGAGGAAGCTGGGAAATAACCGAATTGATTCGATTTTGAACATCTACCGCTGCTAAATCCTGATCGACACCGATGTTGAAGGTACAGGTGATCGTCGCGCTCCCCGGGAGGGCTGCCGCTTTGGAACTCATATACATAAGCCCGTCAGCTCCGGAGATCTGTGATTCCAACGGGGTGAGAATATTGTTCGCAATGGTTTGGGCATCAGCCCCCGGGTACTGTGCCGTAACGACAACCGTAGGCGGGGTAAGATTCGGTAGCTGTGAGATAGGAAGCGTTTTAATCGCTACAAATCCGAGTAGCATGATGATCATCGCGATAACGGCGGATAAAATAGGGCGATTGATAAAATATTTAGAGAACATTATTTATTACCGTTCGGAATCACTTCCGCTCCCGGTTTGAGTTTAGGGAGTCCGTCTGCCGCAATTTTATCTCCGGCATTGACACCGCGCTCGATCAGGATATTTTCACCTACCCATTCTCCTGCAACAACCGGTTTTGGGGTGACGGTGTTATTGGCTTCGACCGTGTAAACAAATTTCCCTTTGTCTCCGGTAAGAACTGTTTTTTGAGGAAGATAGAGGGCATTTTTCCACTCCATCCCTTTGACTTTTACATGGACGAATTGCCCCGGGAGGAGTTTATGATCGCTGTTGTCGATAATCGCACGGTAGGTGATCGTCCCGGTCGTCGAGTCGATGAACGGAGCGATGAAATTGATCTTCCCTTTTCTAAGGAGCGTCGTTCCGTCGCCCAAAGTGAGTTCCACATCGTATTGTCCGTTTTTCGGAGCGACGAGTTTACCGCTCGCGATCGCATTTTGGCGCGCGATCCGTTCGTTTTCGCTGAAGGTGAAATTGACATAGATCGGATCATTTTGATACATGGTGGTCAACAGGCCGTTCGCCCCCGCGGCGACGTAGGTTCCGATATCGATTTTCGATTTGTCGGCAAATCCGCTGATCGGTGCTTTGACCGTTGTATAGCTGAGATTGAGTTTGGCCTGTTCCAACAAAGCTTTTGCCCCCATAACTGCGGCGGCGGCATTACGCTCGCTTGCCGTTGCGGTATCAAGTTCCTGCCGGCTTGCCGCGTTTGCTTCCGCCAATGGTTTGACACGATTCAGGATCGCTTTTGCGTTGGCGTGGTTGGCGGATGCCACTTCGTAGGCCGCTTTGGCGCTCTCTAATGCATTTTTGAAATCGGAAGGATCGATCTCGAACAGAGTTTCCCCCTTCTTAACCATATTTCCCTCTGTGTAGGCACGTTTGAGCAGATATCCCGATACGCGTGCATATACCTGAACCGTATAATAGGCTTGCGTCTGTCCCGTTGCTTCGAGAACTGCGGGAAAATTGCCCGATTTTACTTCAGTGACGGTGACGGGAACAGGCCCTTCGGGCGGTTTTTCCATACCGGCGGCTTTAGGACGTTCGCATCCGCTCAAAGCGAGCAGCAAGACAGACGAGAGGGCAAGGGTAGTGATACGGTTCATTCGGATTCCTTTAATGAATTGGGGGGATAAGTTAAGGTTTGGCACATGTATTTAAGGACGCGTAGCGTGATCTCGAGCTCTTCGGGATCGATGTCTTTATGCAGAAAGTTGATCGCTTCATTCAGCACCTCCATCGTCGGTTTTTCCAGAGCGGCACCCTGAGGGGTGAGGGTGACGAGATTGCACCTCTTGTCGTTGGCATCGCAGGCGCGTCGGATCAGGGAACGTTTTTCCAGACCAGCAATCAGGCGGGTGACGCTGGTCTTGTCTTTACCGACAAAATCGGCAATACTTTGCTGCGTCGAGCTTTTCTCTTTCCACAATACGACCATAAGCTTGAACTGCTCCAAGGTCATATCGATACCGTGTAGTTCAAGACGGCGTGAAAAAAAGGTTCGTGCGGCAAGTGCGGCTTGGTTTGCCATACATCCAATAGAATGTTCGATCGGGCATTCGCATCGATTCATTATTTCTCCTATAGTTGACTATGCAACTAATTGACGGAATTGTATTCAGGTTAAAACAAAATGTCAAGGCGATTTTTTCTGTATAAAAATAGGAGGAAAGAGTTTAGTCCTAAAAATAACTAGGAAAATAAAATTTTAAAATCACTTTTATCTTTTAAATATTTGTTTAAGTTATCCAGTCCTAGAATCGTCAATGATTGTTTATATTTAGAGGAGGAGCAGATGGCACAGAGACGTGACGTGATTATGAGTCTGTTTACGACAGACAAGGCTCAGGTGCAGACCAATAAAGGGGATGCGTACTATCAAAATCTTTTTGAACGATGCCGTGCGAGACTTGACGAACTCAAGGCGATGGCACCGGTCAACGTGATCGATTTTCAAGAGATTCTCGAAGACGAAGGGTATGACAGACGCGAATTCTTAAAATGGGCTAGTGCCGCAACGGCCATGCTGATGCTCCCTCCTATGTTTACCCCGCTTGTTGCGGAAGCGGCGGAGCTGATGAACCGCGTACCGGTCATTTGGCTGGAACTGCAAGACTGTGCCGGTAATTCCGAAGCGCTATTGCGCAGTGATGGGCCGAAGATCGATGAGATACTGCTTGATATTATCTCGCTTGAGTTTCATGAGACGCTGATGGCTCCGGCGGGGCATCAGGCCGAAGCACAGTTGCATGAAGCGATGGAGACCTTTAAAGGTAAATATCTTCTGTTTGTCGAAGGATCGATTCCCGTCGGCGCGGGAAAAGAGTGGTGTACCATCGGGGCAAGCGGAGAGACGTTTGAAGAGCACCTGCTCAGTGTCGCCGCTAATGCCGCCGCAGTTGTCGCGGTCGGTAGCTGTGCCACATACGGCGGTATTCCCGCAGCTGCACCTAATCCGACCGGTGCGGTAGGGGTGATGGAGGTGATTAAGGGTAAACCGATCATCAATATCCCCGCCTGTCCGGCCAATCCGGCTAATATGGTCGGGGTTATCTTGCATTTTGTATTGACGGGGCAGGTCCCGGAACTCGATTCGCTTCTGCGTCCGAAGTTTGCGTTCGGATACCGTATCCATGACAACTGTGAACGCCGCGCCCACTTCGATGCGGGTGAATATGTCGAGGAGTGGGGCGATGAAGGGGCGAAAAACAATTTCTGTCTTTATAAGATGGGATGCAAAGGGCCGATGACCTTTAATAACTGCTCCATTGTCCGCTATAACGAAGCGGTCAACTGGCCGATCGGGGTCGGACACGGGTGCATCGGCTGTTCCGAACCCGATTTCTGGGACAAATATGCATATGAGCGGCCGATGGCGGATGCTCACATCAAAGCCCCTACAGGAGGCGTAGAGAAGAGTGTGGATGAGTTCGGACTTGGGGTGCTTACAGCGACGGCAGTCGGTATCGGCATCCATGCGGCAGCAAGCGCAGTTGCCGGAAAAAAATCAGATGAAGGGGAAGGAAAATGAGCAAACATATCGTAATCGATCCGATCACACGTATCGAAGGACACCTGCGTATCGAGGCAGTGATTGACGAGAACAATACGATCGTCGACGCTTACAGTGCCTCGACGATGTTTCGCGGGATAGAAGAGATCCTTAAAGGGCGCGATCCCCGCGACTGCGGATTGTTGGCGATGCGTATCTGCGGTGTCTGTACGGGGACCCATTATCAGCGCAGCATCGAAGCGGTTGAACACGCCTTCAACGTGACCATCCCGAAAAATGCCCGGATTGTCCGCAACCTGATCCAGGGGGCCCTTTATGTTCACGACCATGTCGTCCATTTTTATCATCTGCACGCCCTTGACTGGGTCGATATCACCAAAGCGCTCGAAGCCGATCCGGCAAAAGCGGTCAAAGAGGCACAAAAATGGGCAGGTGTTGCCGGGGTACATGCGTGGGGCGACAGCGAATCGGCCTACAAAGCGGTGCAGGAGAGGCTGACAAAGTTTGTCAAGCAAGGACGCCTCGGGCCGTTTTCCAAAGGGTACTGGGGAAATAAACATTACAAACTCACCCCCGAACAAAACCTTGTAGCGGTATCGCACTATCTCGAAGCACTTGACTTGCAGCGCGATGCGGCTAAGATGCAGGCGATTTTTGGCGGTAAAAACCCTCATCCGCAAAGTATCGTCGTCGGCGGAGTGACCTGTGTGCAGGACATCCAGAATCCGGCCCGTATCGCCCTTTTTAAAGAGCTGCTGATGAAGTTCAGGGATTTTATCAAACGTGCCTATCTCCCCGATGTTTATATGGCGGGGACAATGTATGCCGATGAGGCACTTGACGGTACGGGTGGGGGGCTTAAAAACTATCTGAGCTACGGAGACTTCCGATTGGATGATACCGGGTTCTACACTTCATCACTCCTTTTCCCGAGCGGGATCGTCATCGGCGGGGATATCTCCAAACTCCTGCCGCTGGAGCAGGAGAAGATCGCCGAAGATGTTACCCATTCGTGGTACGAGGGGGCGAAACCGCTCCATCCGTATGACGGTCAGACGATCCCGAACTACACCGGTTTCGGCAAAAAAGAGAACGGGATCGCCTATCTTGATACCGATAAAAAATACAGCTGGATCAAATCGCCGATCTACGACGATACCCGGATGGAAGTTGGCCCGTTGGCCCGTATGGTGGTCGGTGTCGCCGCAAAAGATGAGCGGATTACGAAATACGTCACCAATTTTCTCAAGCAGGGGAATCTCCCGATCGGCGTGTTGTTCTCCACTGTCGGTCGGACCGCGGCCAGAGCGATCGAGACGGAACTGATGGCCGATGTGATGGTCGAATGGGTCGATGAGTTGGCGGCAAACGTCGCATCGGGCGATCTGCGTACCTGGACGGAGTTTGATTTCAACACCGTCAGCAAAAGTGCACGCGGATACGGGATGGCCGAAGCTCCGCGCGGTGCATTGGGACACTGGGTACGGATCGAGGAGGGCAAAGTCGCCAATTATCAGGCGATCGTCCCCTCCACCTGGAACGCCGCTCCGCGCGACTACAAAGGACGCAGAGGCGCCTATGAGGCCAGTTTGATCGGTATAAAAGTAGCCGATGCCGATCAGCCTTTGGAAATTTTGCGTACGATCCACAGTTTCGACCCGTGTATCGCTTGTGCGGTTCACCTGGTTGATACCAAAGGCAGAGAACTCGGCGTCTACAAAGTCGACAGCGTCTGTGCAATATAGAAGGAGCCGATATGAAACCCGGATATAAGCACATTACCCGAATGACGCCGACGATGCGTACGGTCCATTGGATTAACGTTATCTCAGTACTGGCAGCGGTAATTACCGGTTTGTACATTGCCCATCCCTATTATCAGAGCCTGATTGCCGATCCTGCGGTGGATAAATACGTCATGGCGTGGAATCGTTGGGTCCATCTCATCGGAGCAATTATGCTGGATGTGACATCGATTGTAGTAGCCTATCTCTATTTTTTCAGCCGGTTTGACAAGCCGTATAAAAAACTGATTCCCAATAAGGCCAACGTCAAGGAATTTTTTGAGGTGATATACAATCTTGTTACCCTCAACCGCAGAAAGCTCTTCGATTCGACCCATAGCGACAGTTTTAATGTTGTCTATTTTACAATTATGCACCTAATGCTATTATTCATGCTGTTCACCGGTTTACAACTTTATGTGCAGGGATTGGAATCGGGGATCAGTAGTATCGGCACATGGTGGCCGGCATTGCTTCATGTTTCAACCGACTGGACACTTTGGGTATTTGGGAGTAAAATGGGGGTACGGATTGCTCACCATCTTACGATGTGGTGGATTATCACATGGGTTGTATTTCACATCTATTATCAGGTGTGGAGAACCATCTTCTGGCAAGAAGGGGATATCGCAATCGTATTTGGCGGAAACAAGTTCAAAAAAATGCCAAAAAACGAATAACGCAGTGCGCCTTCGGGCGCCTCAATCCAATCTATTTCGATAAATTGGATTGAGTTTAAAAAAAGGTCAAATGAATGTCAAATACAGTCGTCGTGGGTGTCGGTAATATATTATTTATGGATGAGGGGATAGGGGTCTATGCGGGAAAATATCTCGAAGAAAACTTTGATTTCAGTCCCCCGATCGACATCATCGACGGCGGTGTTTTGGGTTTCAAGCTGATGACCTACTACCAATCATACGAGAGGGTCATCATCCTCGATACCGTTACGATCGACGATCAGGCCGGCAGTGTCTATCATCTTCCCGCCGATGCGCTGATGGGGCTGGGGAGCTATCGTCAGACGGCCCATGAGGTGGAGGTGGTCGAGATGCTCGAGATCTGCTCCCTGCTCGATACGATGGCGGACGTGAGTGTCGTCGGGATCATCCCCAAAGACATCGAAAGCGTCGTCATCGACCTCACCGATCCGATCAAAGCGCAGTTTGACCCTTATATTCAAACCGTGCTGGGGGTATTGCGGGATGCTGGGATCGAGGCTACGCCGAAAGAGGGGGCCAAATCGTTAAACCAGATCATCGATGCCTATGCCAATCCGACGATGGCGGCTTTTTAGACAATGGCCTTTCTCCTCCGTTTTGCCGATGCGTCGCATCAGCTTCTTTACCCTGGATATTTAGGTGCGCTCGCCCGCAAAGCGGGGATCAATGCCCGGATTACGAAAGAGAAAGGCTCAGTCGTCTGCGCTTTGGATGAGCGTAATGAGGCGCTCTCCTCTTTTATGGAGATGCTCTCCTCGTCTGCCCCTTCATCGATTTTTTTGGGTTCGGTGACCCACTCTTTCGATGATGAAGCGGTGGATGAGCAGAGTGGCTTAGAGTTCTCTTTGCCTCTGGGGCTCGGCCTGTGCCCCACCTGTACCCACGAGATCCTCGATCCCGCAAGTGCGCGCTACTATTATCCCTTTACCTCCTGCAACCATTGCGGCGGCCAATATGCCCTCTTCGAACACTATCCGTATCTCCGCGCCAATACCCGCCTTTCAAACCATACCGTATGTCCTTCATGTGAAGAAGAGGCTAAAAAAGCGGGGTTTCGCGAGGGATATCCGCAGATCAGCTGCAATTCGTGCGCGATCCCGATTAGATTTGAGGGGATGAGCGCGTCTAACAGCACCGAATACCGGCACCTTTTTAAACGTGCCGCACGCCTCATTTCGCAAGGAAAAAAAGTGCGTATCCAAAGCACCCTCGGGGAGCGGCGGTATGAGCTTTGTACCAAGAGTGCGGAGACCCTGATGATCTGCAATATGACGAAAATCACCGAATATCTGGCCGTGATTGAAGAGGAACTGGGTGCATTGACGGCGATCGAGCGGCCGATCCTCCATACGGCGCTCAAAGACGAGGCTCTTCAGCAGATACTGGGGCGTAGCTGGGACGTCAAATGTCCCGATGACGGATTTGCCCTTCTGCTGGCACGCGAGCTTCGTGAAGCGGGTATCGGTGTGGTCAGCTACACGGAGGACTTTAGCGGTTGCGATGCCGAGATGACGTTCGATCTGGAGACGAATACCCAAAGCGATCTCCATCTCTTCGTCAACAAAGAGGTCCGTTTTATCCAAAAAGGGGAGCGGGTCTCTTTCCCGGCACACTTTTCCACCGAGCATCAGACCCTCAGCGTCGCCCACGGACTGGTGTATGTCACACAGGCAGGGGGGGATATCATCGATCAGACGGGACGTTTTACTTCGGCTTCAGGGAGCCGTCTGTCGGTTCTGGAGGGGGAGCCGTTCGAGCTGAACCACTCGAACCGGCGTGACTTTGCTCAGGATGAGGGGTCGTTCATGGCGCTCCTTGCCGAACATGACGCCCTCTCTTGTAGTGCGGTCGGGGTCCATTTTGACGAGGGAATCTCGTTTTTGTACTATAACGGCAAGCGCCTGGTCCGTGCCGTCCCCGCGATCGAGTTTCACAGCGGCTCCCTGATCGCCTCGCTGTCCGGATTGCGGGAAGGGTCCGATCGTCTGGTCGACAATTGCCGTCACAAACGTCCCGAGGTGTTTGCCGCATTGCAGCGGATCGAATCGGCCCCGTGCAGTGTATTTGAAGCGGCCGCGATGATCATCGGCCTGGATCACCCCTCTTTGGATGCGCTGATGCGCGAATCGCTCCGTTTCAGCGGCAAAGGGGGGACACAGATCGACATCAAAAGCGGCGACAGCCGTTTTGATCCCGTCGTCTTTTTGGCAAGTATCCTGAGCTATGTCCTAGCCGATGTCCCCAAGTCACTGATGTGTTATTCGATCTTTGAGTCGTTGGGGGATTATTTTGCTACACTGTTGAGCGAATTGAAACAGCGCTCAAAAGCTGAAGAGATCATTATGTGCGGAGCGGCGATCGCAAACCAGAGTCTTTACAGCCGCATGATGCGCAATCTCAAAAACACGCCGCCGCTAGCGGCACGAAGTTTTCCGATCGGGAGAGAAAATGGAGTTATCGGAGGGATCTATCTCTAAACGCGCCCTCATTACGGTCCGCGGACTCGTTCAGGGGGTAGGGTTTCGCCCCTTTGTCTATCGCGAAGCGAAACGCTGCGGGATAAAAGGGTATGTGACCAATACCGCCGAAGGGGTCCTGATCGATGGGGAGGGGTTTCTCCTCGATGCGTTTATCGCCGCGCTGCAGAGCCATCATCCCGATCGTGCCCGTATCGATTCGATTTGGTCTGAGCCGGCGGAATCTTTCGGATATGAAACGTTTGAAATTCGCCGGAGTATCGAAGAGGGTTCTGCCACGGCAGCAATACCGCTTGATACGGCACTCTGCCGTGCTTGTGAGGCGGAGATGGACGATCCGAAAAACCGCCGTTACCGTTACCCGTTTATCAACTGCACCGATTGCGGTCCGAGGTATACGATCATCCAGACTCCCCCCTACGACCGTGTCCGCACCTCCATGAAAAGATTCACAATGTGTCCCGAATGCGCCGCGGAGTACAGCGATCCGGAGTCGCGCCGCTACCACGCCGAACCGATTTCATGTTCACAGTGTGGTCCAAAATTATCATTTTGGACGTCTTTAAATCATTCCGGATGGATTGAAGCTGAGGGTGATCCGATCGAGTCGGCGGCGAAGATGCTGCGCGAGGGGAAAATCATCGCCCTCAAAGGGCTGGGGGGCTTTCATCTGATGTGCGATGCGACGAATGATGATACCGTTAGCGAATTGCGGCTGCGCAAGCGTCGCCGGAGTAAACCGCTTGCGGTGATGTTTGCTTCGTTGGATCGGATCCGCGAGTGTGCGGCGGTCGATGAGGATGAAGCGGCATGGATCGAGGGGGAGATAAAACCGATCGTGATTCTCCGCTCTCGACCTGAGACGATTCTCAGTCCGCACGTCGCTCCGGGGATCAGCCGCATCGGGGCGTTTCTCCCCTATACTCCGCTCCATCGCCTCCTGTTCGAACAAATCGACTTCCCCCTCATTGCGACAAGTGCGAACCGTTCCGAAGAGCCGGTTATCATCCAAAAAGAGGAGATTGTGCAGCGATTAGGTGACGTTGTGGACGGAATACTCGACCATAACCGTACCATCGTCAACGCTCTCGATGACACGGTCATACAGGTCGTAGCGGGGCGAAAAGTGACGCTTCGGATGGGGAGGGGGGCGGCTCCGTGGTCGCTGTCTCTGGATAGGAGAGTCGATCTTCCGACTTTATCCGTCGGCGCCCACCAAAAAAGCGCCGTTGCGGTAGCCGCCGAAAAGACGGTGGTCCTCGGAGGGCACATCGGCGATCTGGGATCGCTCGAAGCGGACGGCTATTTTGACCGGACGATCAATACTTTCAAACGCTTCTACGATTTCACTCCGCGCCGCTTAATCGGAGACCTCCACCCCGATTACAGTTCCAGCCGTTATATGGCTTCGGCTGCAGCCGAGGAGAAGGTAACGCTTCAGCACCATTATGCCCATATTCTGGCCTGCATGGCGGAATACGGTTTGAGGGAAAAGGTGCTCGGATTCGCGTTTGACGGGACGGGATACGGGGAGAATGGCCGCATGTGGGGCGGCGAAGTGCTGATTGCCGATGTCCATAAGTATGAGCGGATCTTTTGCCTCAGACCCTTTGCCCTCATCGGCGGTGAGCGCGCAGTCAAGGAACCCCGCCGGATCGGATTGGCACTGCTGTTTGAACGCTATACGCTCGATGAGGTGCTTTTGATGGACTCTCCGTGCGTGGAGGCCTTTTTATCGCACGAGATACGGCAGATGCACCATATGTGGGTTAAAGAGCTCAACTCCCCCAAAAGCAGCTCGATGGGGCGGCTCTTTGACGCGGTTGCGTCGCTGGGGGGATTTATCCAGAGTCTTGATTATGAGGGGCAGGGGGGGCTTGTGATGGAGAGCTACGTCGATGAGCGCCCCTATGAGCCGTTCGGATTTGCTCTGCATGAGGGGGAGATCGACGTGTCGGAGATGATCGATGAGATCATCGATATCGAACACAAAAGCGTTGATAAAGAAGCGGCCAAAAAAGAGATCGCCGGACGTTTTATCGCCACCGTGGCCGCGATGATCGTCCGGATCTCCGATGAATATCCTGATCTAAAAGTGGTCATCGGCGGTGGGGTATTCCAAAACCGGGAGTTGATCCGCATGGTGATCCATGGCTTCGGAGATCGGGAGTTTTATGCCCAGCGCGACACCCCCATCAATGACGGCTCGATTGCGCTGGGGCAGGTGTGGTGGGGGATACATAACCACTCTGTAGACGATAGCCAAAAATTGAAGTAGATTATTGAAAAACAAATTATTACATTGCTGTATTGCAAATTTTTTGAATCTTTCAGCAGGGTTGGTTTGTGGAGTTATAAAAAGTAAAGATTGAATACCTTACCCATATTTTCAGTTAATAAAAATAATTAAAAATGGTATAATAATTAAAAAATGAAAGGTATCTAATGCATAAAATTATTCTATATTGTTTTATGGCTGCAATTATTTGTATAGAACCGTCTTCGGCTAATTCTAATTATATAAAAATTGACTCAAGTTTTATAAATAAAACAAACAACAATACGTTATTAGGTCAATTCAAGGGTGTTTGTCCCGCAAGTATTCAGAACAATGCAATAAATTTGAAACTAGTTTTCGATAAGAACATAGTACCTCCTACGTGTGATGAAATAGAGTATGGAGTATTTCAAGGTCAATTAAATACTCTGAAATATGAGGATGATTTTAAATCTGATATTAAAGATAGTATAAAAAATATATTAAGTGATGTTTGCAATACTACATTTGAAAACAATGATATCAATAATACGCTTGTTATAGAATTTGATAAATTTGAATCTACGAAGTCAAATATCAATATATTTGATAAATATTTTGTCCCTTTTGTTAACAAGACATACTTTGATTATTCTGTAAGTAATGAATATAAAAGTGAATGTAAAATAGAAGGAAGTGTTTTAAACAACAGTTTTAATTATAATAAAAATTATGGCTCAAATATGCGTTATACATATTCATATAACTATATGAGCGGTATTACTGAATCGAATGTAAGCGAGCAAATAAAATATCTTGACACAAATACAACATTGTTCAATTTAGACTTGAATTCTTTTATGGTCATATTCGGTAAAAACTCGTTTGATATGAGTTATAAATTAAATGACCAAAATAACAATGTAATATTGCAAGGAACGCTAGATATTTCATCTTTAAAATGGCGTGGTAAAGTTGAATTTCAAAAACTTTCCGATTATAAAGCAATTCGTATGCTTAATAGAGGTTATCAGGATAGGTTAAAGTTCCATGATATTGACATAACCGAAAGAATTAAAGAAGAAGCAGAAGACGAGGATGATAATGACAACCTCAATGGTATATATTCATTTATGATTTATGATATTGTGAAATCTATCATAGAAAATGCAAAATAAAAAACTTCTAGATTATTTTAAAGATTGAATACCTGACCCCTAATTCTTCGAACCTAGCCACAGCTTTTCGAGGATCTCCCGCTGCCGCTGCGGGGAATGGTTGAATTTGAATTCGGCCTCTTTGAGATAGTAGGGGAAAAACTCGTCGCTCACCCCTTTGTAGCGGAGGATGAACTCTTCAAAATAGTTCCAAAAACGGGTGATGCGGTTTTCGCGGTGCTGAAGTTTGGAGATACGGTTGAGACGGATGTATTTGCTGAATTCTTTGTAGTAGTTCTCTTCGAGACCGTCGGCCAAAAACTGCTCTTTGTGGCGCTGAAGCGAGGGCATCAGGAGGGTGTATATCATCCCTCCGTAGTCGAACGTTAAAAAGTTGTGGGCATCGAAAATTGATTTGGGGTCGTGCCGCTTGCTCGCTTCGAGATAAAAATACTCTTCGTACTCGCTCACTTCGCAGTCGCGCGCGAGGTAGCACTCTTCTTGATACTTGGCGATGAGCCAGCGAAACCGGTCAAAGTGTTTTTTGACCGTGTGATAGTTGGTGTCGAGTATTTTGGAGACACTCAGCGCCGAGAGGTCGTCGCAAAATGCATGGATGATCTGCAGGTCGTTATGATATTTTTTCGGACTGTACTTTTTTTTGCACGTGCTGCATTTGACCATTCCGTCGCTTAGGCGGTAGAGAGGCTGGGAACAGTAGATACAGTACTCGTGCGCTTTCATGAGAACTATTGTAGCGCATGAGGAGAAATGTGAGTCCCGAAACTGTATAAGAAGTTGCCTATTTTATATTCTTTTTACCCGTTTGTCCTATAATCGTTTGTACTGAATGATAATTCACAAAAAATGGGGATGTTATGGAACTCGGATTAGCCGTGATTTTTTGGTACGGTATCCTGCATGCCTTCGGGCCGGATCATCTGACGGCAATCGCCGATTTTTCCATCGGCAGAGAGACCAAAAAAACATTCCTGAGCGTAGGGGCGTTTGCGATCGGGCACGGGATCATGCTGTTTGTCTTCGCAAAGATCATGATGCGCACGACGATCCCTCCCGAGATACTGGAATACGGCGATGTCATCGCTTCGAGCGTGATCGTTTCGATCGGCGTCTATCTGCTGACCATGGTCTATAGGAACAAGATCCATATGCGTGCCCATACCCACGAGGGGAAAAGACACGTCCATATCTGGTTTGGAGACGAGCACAAACACGAATATGCCGGCAGTTCCGCATTCGGTGTGGGGATGCTGATGGGGATCGGCGGAGTGCGCGGCATGCTCGTCACTCTGGGGGTGCTTCAGGGACAAGCGGTCGATTTTTCGATGGTCCTTGCATTCGTGAGTGGGGTGATGGTCGTCTTTTTTTCCTTCGGTTTGGTTATTTTTTGGATTAATAAAGATATATTAACGACGATCAAAAATGTGCGGCGCGTATTTACGGCAGTGGGGACGATTTCCATCCTTGTCGGAGGGAATATGTTATTGGGATAACGTAAAACAAATCAATAGCGTTCGGACCGGATTTAAAATTATGATAATCAGGAGATTTTATTAATGTGCAAAGATTGCGGCTGCTCATTCACCGATCACCATCACGACCATGGAGGTCATCACCATCATCATGACCATGCGCATGAGACGCTCCATCAAAACCCTCAGCTTAATGATCCGAAAACGATCTCCGTCATCACCAAGATACTTGATAAAAACGACCATGAAGCGGTCCATAACCGTGCCCATTTCGAAGAGCACGGGGTGTTGGCGATCAACTTGATGAGTTCCCCCGGCAGCGGCAAGACGGCATTGCTCGAGGCGCTGGCGGATGCGAAGCCGTTTGCGTTTGGGGTGATCGAGGGGGATCTGGAGACGAGCCGCGACGCCGACCGCATCCGTGCCAAAGGGGTATCGGCCTATCAGATACAGACGGGGAGCGCATGCCATCTGGATGCGTTTATGGTCCATAACGCGCTGCACGAGCTTCCGATCGGCTCTCTGGAGATCTGTTTTATCGAGAACGTCGGCAATCTGGTCTGTCCGGCGAGCTACGACGTGGGAGCCCATCTCAATATCGTCCTCGTCTCGGTTCCCGAGGGGGAAGACAAGATCGAGAAGTATCCGGTGATGTTCCGCACCGCCGATCTGATCTTGATCACGAAAACCGATCTGCTCCCTTATTTCGATTTTGATGTCGAGCGTGCCAAGACGGCGGCGCGGCGTCTCAAACCGGGAGTCGATATTCTCGAATTTTCGACCAAAGAGCCTGCCACGCTCCAAAACGTGATCGACTGGATCGAATTCAAACGAAAGATGAGAAAGTAATCATGTGTTTGTCGATCCCTTCAAAAGTGGTCAAAATTGACACGGAGAACAATATCGCAACCGTGGATACGATGGGGGTACAGCGTACCGCCGGATTGGACCTGATGGAAGAGGGAACGGTTAGCGTCGGCGATTACGTGTTGCTCCATATCGGGTTTATCATGAACAAAATCGATGAGGAGGATGCCCTAGAATCGCTGAGGGTTTACAAAGAGATATTGGACGTTATGGATGAACAAGAGCGCCTTGCCGCGATAGCAGAGAGTGAGAACTGCCCTGAGCGCGGAGCCTGAGATGGCTCTGGAGCTTAAAAACCTGTATGATGACTTCCGAGATGCCGATACGATAAAAGCGTACGCGAAGATCATCGCCGCCGATGCCCAAAAACTGACCCATCCGATCAACATCATGGAGGTATGCGGCGGTCATACCCATACCATCATGAAGTACGGTATTTTGCAACTGCTCCCCTCCAACATCCATTTCGTCCACGGTCCGGGATGCCCCGTGTGCATCATGCCCAAAGAGCGAATCGATCACGCCTATGTGTTGAGTATGCAAGAGAACGTCATTTTGGTGACGCTGGGCGATATGATCAAAGTCCCCGGAAGCAACGGCTCTCTGCAGGACGCACGAAGCCGTGGTGCGGATGTCCGTTTTGTCTACTCGCCGCTCGATTGCTTGAAGATCGCCCAAGAGAATCCCGATAAGACAATTATCTTCTTTGCCATCGGTTTTGAGACGACGACCCCGATGACGGCAGCCCTGTTGGATACTGTCATAAAGCAGGATGTGAAAAACATCCTCTTTCATCTCAACCACGTCACGGTGCCCGAACCGATGCGCGCACTCATCAGCGACGAGGCGTGCATCATCGATGCGTTTTTGGGACCCTCCCACGTCAGCGTCATCAGCGGAAGCAAGATATACGAGGAGTTCCCGCGCGACTGGGGCAAACCCGTCGTCGTCAGCGGATTTGAGCCGGTGGACGTGATGCAGTCGATCAGTATGATCGTCAAACAATTTATCGAAAATCGGTGTGAACTCGAAGTGGAGTATAAACGTGCCGTGACCCGTGAGGGGAATCTCAAAGCGCAGGCGTTGATCGACAAATATTTCCACAAGGTAGACTTTCGCTGGCGCGGTCTGGGCGATATTCCCCAAAGCGGTATGGGGCTACGGAGCGAGTATGATCGTTACAACGCCGAGAAGATCTACGATGCCATCCTCCCCAAAGAGGAGATCGACGATCACAAACTCTGCATCTGCGGCGATATTCTAAAAGGGAAAGCTTCACCGCCGCAGTGCACTATTTTTGGCACCGCCTGCAAACCGACCAGTCCGGTGGGGAGCTGTATGGTGAGTTCGGAGGGGGCGTGTTCGGCGTATTATAAATATGGGAATTTGGTATAATCTATAAAGATATGGATGCTAAGGCTATGCAGTTATGAGTTATCAACCTCCGTTTACGATTACCTCTAAAATACTCTCTTTGGTGAGTGATATTGTTGAAATCATAACGGATATTAAGCATATAGAAATCAGCCTAAAAACGCCCAAACTTCGTAAAAAAAATCGTATAAAGAGTATTACGGGAACGTTGCAGATTGAGGGCAATACGTTTAGTGAAGAGAAAGTAACCAATGTAATCGATGGCAAAACCGTTTTAGGGACGATGAGAGAGATCGCTGAGGTACAAGGGGCTATAAGAGCGTATGAACATTTTGATAATTACTCATTTAAAAGTGAAAAAGATCTCCTCCTATCGCATAAACTGATGATGGATGAACTTTTGCTCAATGCCGGAGCGTATAGAAATACTAACGTAGGTGTTGGCGATCAAAATGGTATGACCCATGTAGCTCCGCCTGCTTTAGCTGTACCTGAACTCATGGGAAATTTGTTTGAATGGTTACAAAATACAAAAGATCATCCTCTCATTGTCAGTTGTGTATTTCACTATGAGTTTGAGTTTATACATCCGTTTGAAGATGGAAACGGCAGAGTAGGACGACTTTGGCAGAGTGTTATACTGAATCATTATAAAAAGATTTTTGGATTTATCCCCATAGAGAGTGTCGTTCGAGAGCATCAAGCATCGTATTATAAGGCTTTGGAAGCTTCGGGAAGTGTGGGAGAGAGCACGCCGTTTATCGAATTTATGTTGGAGATTATCCTCAAAACATTGAAAAATGCTTCGAATGAAAATGTCCCTAAAAATGTCCCTAAAAATGTCCCTAAAAACCGTTTGGATGAGATTGTAAAACTGATCGAAAAAAACAAAGAGATCACGTCGATACAGATAGCCGAGCGATTAAAAGTAAGTGACAAAACCATCAAAAGAGATATGGCAACACTCAAAGAGCAAGGGCGACTCCAAAGGGTAGGTAGTTTGAAAAGCGGGTATTGGGAAGTGAATAAAGATGGGAATTTGATATGATGAGACCATTTGGTATTAAAAATTTTAGAAGTTTTGATGAAGAAGGGATATATTTAAAAAATATCGAGAAGTTAAATATTTTTATCGGTAAAAATAATTCTGGTAAATCTACTGTATTGAGATTTTTAAAATATTTTTCACAAGCAGTTCAAGTTAAGAACTTAAACACTTTTCCATCTGGAATTCATGAAGAGCATAAAAGAAATGGACATAAGACTTCATTTCTGATTCCTTTGTTACATGAAGAATTAGACTTTCCAAATAATGTTCCTTTGGAAAATCCATTTATTGTAGAGTTTGAAATTCAAACACAAAAAGTTAAGAATATAGATATTTTTAAAAACATTGAAATTCAGCTTCTAAATCATTGTTTAGATAAAAGAAGAGATCATATTTATAGTGTTAATCAAGATACGCTCAAAAATCTCATCGAAAGTTTACAAATCAAAATAGAAAATTTCATTAAAACTACAGTTGTTAATGAATTTAAAGACATTGTATATATTCCTCATTTTCGCACTATAGGAAAAAGTACAGAAAGTAGTTTATCTGAAATAAATGGTTCTGACATCATTCATAAGATGTTTGAGATGCAACATCCTGTAACGGGTAATGAACATCATAAGGAACAGTTCTTTAAGATACAAAATTTTGTAAAGGAACTTTTAAAAGCCGAAGATTTAGAGATTGAAATACCGCATACTAAAGATAATGTTTTGATAAATTTACATGGTAATCGGTTGCCTCTTGATTCATTTGGAACAGGAATCCATCAACTCGTTATTTTATGCAGTGCCTTGGTCATAAATGAAAATAAAATCGTCTGTATCGAAGAACCAGAAGTTTATCTGCATCCTGAGCTTCAAAGAATGTTTTTAAATTTTTTAATACAAGAGACAGATCACACGTATTTTATTTCTACACATTCAAATGTATTTATCGATTTTAATAAAGACATACAAGTAAATCATGTAACTTATAATGGTGTATCAACGAAAATCGAGCAAATAAATGAATCTATTGATGCTAAAAATATATTGGATGATTTAGGATATAAAAATAGTGATTTGTTGCAATCCAATGGGATAATATGGGTTGAAGGTCCAAGTGATAGAGCGTATATAAATAGATGGATTTCCTTGGTAAGAGATGATTTAAAAGAGGGATTACATTACAGTATTATGTTTTATGGAGGAAAACTCTTGAGTCACTTGAGTTTTGAACCAAAAGAATATAATCCTGCTAATAAAGAGTTCTTGGAAAATGAATTAATCGATTTGATGAGAATAAATAAAAACAGCTTTGTCGTTATTGATAGAGACGGTGTTAGTTCAAACGTGGTAATTAGAGACACAAAAAAAAGAATTCAAGATGAAATAGGAAATAACTTATGTTGGATCACGAAAGGTCGTGAGATCGAAAATTATCTCACAGCAAATACACTTGAAAAATGGCTTGATAGTAAGTATCACAAAAACAGTAGTGTTCAATATAGTCAAGATAATAAGTTGGAAGATACTATTTCAGGGACAAATAGTAAAATCAAATACAATCTCAAAAAAAGTCAGTATTCTAAAGAGATAAGTGAGTTTGTAGAAGTTGATGATATGAATATACTTGATTTAAAAAAGAATATTGAAATCTTAGTTAAATTAATAGATGAATGGAATAAATAAATGACCAAAATAATAACCCTCGCGCAAGGCAACGGCGGCGAAGAGAACCAGACAAGATGATATTACAAAATGAAATGCTTTTGAGTGTCAATGTCCAAAAGCGTTAAGATATAGAAAATGTCAAAGGCAGACAAGATGGCAAAAATACAAGTTTTGGATAAAGAGATATCGATCATCAAAGTAAAAGAGAATGATTATATTTCACTCACGGACATGTTAAAAGCCAAAGACGGAGATTTTTTTATATCGGATTGGCTGAGAAATAGAAATACCGTCGAATATTTAGGCGTTTGGGAAAAAATTTACAATCCCGATTTTAATTATGGCGAATTTGCCGCAATTAAATCGCAGGTAGGTCTCAATAACTATAAGATCAGCGTAAAAGAGTGGACGGAAAAAACCAATGCAATAGGCTTGGTGGCAAAAACGGGTAGATACGGGGGGACGTATGCACATAGTGATATAGCCTTTGAATTCGGTATGTGGATAAGTGCAGAATTTAAAATCTATCTTATCAAAGAGTTTCAACGGTTGAAAAGCGAAGAACAGAAACTTTTGGGATGGGATATAAGAAGAAATCTCACGAAGATAAACTATAAGATTCACACCGAGGCTATTAAAAATAATCTTATCCCGAAAGAGCTTAGTAAAACGCAGATCAATTTTGTGTACGCAAGCGAGGCGGATATCTTAAATGTCGCATTGTTCGGCATGACGGCAAAACAATGGCGTGAAAATCACAAAGGGGTAAACGGCAATATAAGAGATGAAGCAAACTCTGCGCAACTCGTATGTCTTGCAAATCTTGAAACATTGAATGCACTGTTTATCAGTGAAAAATTAAGTCAAGAAACAAGGTTGATAAAACTGAATAAAATAGCGAGGGAACAGATGAAATTGCTTATCGAAGATCGACAAATAACTGCTTTGGAGGAGATAATATGATTAAAACAATCACATTAGCCCAAGGCAACGGCGGCGAAGAGAATAACGAACTGATTAAAAAGGTGTTTTACAAAGCCTTTGCAAACGAGATTTTAGAGCGGAGCGAAGATGCGGCGGTGCTCGGGAATCTCGCGATGACGACCGATAGCTTTACGGTGAGTCCCCTCTTTTTCGCAGGGGCGGACATCGGGAAGCTTGCCGTGTGCGGTACGTGCAACGACCTTGCGATGATGGGGGCAGTGCCGAAGTATCTGACGTGCAGTGTCATCATCGAAGAGGGATTTGAGGTCGAATCACTGGAGCGGATCGTCGAGAGTATGAGACGTGAGCTTGCCATCAACGGTGCGGTCGTCGTGAGTGGCGATACGAAGGTGGTACCAAAGGGGAGCGTGGATAAGCTCTTCATCAATACCACAGGTCTTGGCGAGATCGTCCAAGCGGGGATCAGCTCGAACAACATCAGCGATGAGGATGTTATCCTCATCAACCGCGACATCGGATGCCACGGAGCGACGATTTTCGCCGCGCGTGAGGGGATGGAGTTGAGCAGTGATCTCAAAAGCGACTGTAACTCCCTCTATCCGCAGGTCAAAGCCCTCATGGATGGAGGGATCAAGATCACGGCGATGCGCGATGCGACGCGCGGCGGGGTTGCGGCGGTCCTCAACGAGTGGGCGAGACAGTCGAATGTCTGTATCGAAGTAGAAGAAGAAAAAATCCCGATAAGCGATGAGGTGAAGGGGATATGCGAGATGCTGGGCTTTGAAGTGACGGCATTAGCAAATGAGGGGACATTTGTATTGGCAATCCACAAAGATTCAGCCGAAAAAGCGCTGGAGATACTCAAGGGTTTTGAGGTGTGCGCTATGGCATCACGCGTGGGTATAGTGAGCCAAAAGTATCCGCAAAAAGTGATACTCAAAAGTCCGTGGGGGACTTCGCGCTTTTTAGAGACCCCCAGCGGCGAATTGCTGCCAAGAATATGCTAGAAGATAATTTCTGCCTCGACAGGGGCTAGCTTTAGCAGCCCAAGCGGTTAGCGTAGCTATCGGGATGTTTTCCGATAGTGTCAAAAAGGAATGGAATGCACGAATATTCGATTGTACAGGCATTGCTGGATCAATGCGAAACCTATGCAAAGGCGAATGATGCCGAAAAAATCACCCGCGTCGAGATCAAGGTCGGGGTGATGAGCGGAGTGGAGCCTCATCTGCTCTCCACCGCATTTGAGACATTTCGGGAAAAAACCGTATGCGACTCTGCGGAATTGGTGGTGCAAATCCAGCCGATTGTGGTAACATGCCGAAATTGTCATGCGACGAGTACCCTGGAGAGGGCGCATTACTGCTGTCCGCAGTGCGAAAGTACCGACGTGCGGGTCGATGATGGTGAAGATTTGCTATTGATGCGATTGGAAATGGAGTAAGTAAGCGTATGGATCTAAGAGTTAAAACACTTGTTTTTTTGATGTTATGGATTTTTGTCTCCTCGTTGGAAGCAGAGCAAAAAATCCCTGTGTTGTGTTATCACCGTTTCGCCCCCGAGGTCCTGGATTCGATGACGATCAAAGATCACGCGTTCGCAGAACAGCTCGAATGGCTGAAAACCAACGGTTATACCGTGATCCCTCTCGATACGGCGGCGGGGTATCTGCAGGGGAAAGTCAAATCGATCCCCGCAAAATCGGTCGTCATTACCGTCGATGACGGACACAAAAGCGTCTACAGCGACATGGCGCCGCTGGTCAAAAAGTACCGTATCCCCGTGACGCTCTTCATCTATCCCAGCGCGATCTCCAATGCCAAGTACGCGATGACGTGGGATCAGCTTCGTGAGCTCGAAGCGACGAAACTTTTCCATGTCGAGTCGCATACCTACTGGCACCCGAATTTCAATCACGAGAAGAAAAAACTCTCCCCCGATGAGTACGCCAAGTTTGTCGATAAACAGCTCGGCGGTGCGAAGAAAAAACTCGAAGAGAAGATGGGACACGAGATCAAATATCTGGCATGGGTGTTCGGGATCTATGACGACGGTCTGCTGAATGATGCGAAGAGGGCGGGATATGCGATGGCGTTCACGATCGACCGCCGGCATGCCTCGTCGCACGACAAGATGATGGCGCAAGGGCGCTACATGGTGGTGAGCAAACACGACATCAAAGCGTTCGCGCGTATGGTGGACGGGACGGAAGATCGGATGCCGCCATCGAAAAAAGAGGTAGTGAAATATTAAATTACAGCTGCAAAGCGCTATAATACGCGTCTAAAATTTACTCAAAAGATCGCCCTTTGCAGTTTGAACCGTACCCATTTGAAAAATTGACCGCCTTGTTGGCCGGGATCACCCCAAATCCTGAGTATTCGCCCATCGCTTTGACGATCGGCGAACCGCAGTTCGAAACCCCTTCGTTTATCCAAAAATCGCTGTGCAAACACTCCGAAGAGCTTCGCCGCTATCCGAAAACGGCGGGGGAGAGCTATCTGAACGAATCGATGCGGGGATTCGTCGCCACACGCTTCGGCGTGGAGCTGAAACCCTCCGAGCTGATCAGTACGTTCGGGACACGCGAAGTGCTTTTTAATTTTCCGCAATATTTCTTGTTTGATAAACAAAATCCCGTGATGGCGTACACCAATCCGTTCTATCAGATTTATGAGGGGGCGGCGATCGCGTCGCGCGCGAAAGTAATCCATTTGAATTTGACCGAAAAAAACGGTTTCAAGCCGATCATCAATGAAGCGGAATTGGCCGAATGCGATCTGGTGATTTTGAACTTTCCGAACAACCCGACCGCCTCGGTACTGAGCCTCGATGAGCTGGGCGAATGGGTCAAACTGGCCCTCAAACACGACTTTCTTCTGATGAATGACGAGTGTTACAGCGAGATTTACACGGCCGAAAAAATCCCTTCGCTTCTCGAAGCGTCGGTTCATGTCGGGAATACGTCGTTCAAAAACGTCCTTGTCATCAACTCGATCTCCAAACGCTCTTCGGCACCGGGGCTTCGCAGCGGTTTTATCGCCGGCGACGGGTCGATCTTGGAGGGGTACGCCCAATACCGCACCTACATCGGATGCGCGGTTCCGCTTCCGCTCCAGGCGGCTGCGGCGATGGCGTGGGCGGATGATTTTCACGTCCAGTGCGCACGGGACGTGTATGGTGAAAATTTCAAAGCGGCGCGGGAGATCCTGGGGATCGAGACCTCCGATGCGACGTTCTACGTCTGGCTCAAAGTAGGGGATGCGTTGGAATTCACTCAGCGTCTGTACCGCGACTATAACGTCAAAGTCCTTCCGGGGGAATTTTTGGCCCGCGAAGACAGCCGCGGTGAAAATCCCGGAATCGGCTATGTCCGCATTGCGCTGGTCGAGGAGACCGTGCGTACTATTAATGCCCTTAACCGCCTGAAGGAGGCCCTAAAATGATCGAGCTCAAAGAGAAGATATACAAAGCCCAAAGCGAAGGGGACATCGCCTCTTTATACGTTCTTGAGGCGCAGGCGCATGAGAAGTTCGATGAAGATACGCTAATGGCCTATTATGCCAATATTCTCGACGTCGCGTTAGAGCGGCTGACCAATGCATTGGAGAATCTGGAACGGCTTGATATCAATGAAGTGCAGGATTTTGCAACCCTCAGGGCATTGTACGAGTATGCGATCGAGCACTATAGCGCGGGTTCCGTAACCGATGCGAGTGCGTTGTTTGAAGTCCTCGGAGGGTTGAGCGATGACGAACCGTTCAGTACCGCGATGAAAATACACCGCGCCGCATGCGACGCCGTGATCCCGTTTGACGATTTTATCGAGCAGTATGTCGATATGAAAGGGACGCAGGATTCGGGAAAATTTTATATCAGTGTCTTCACTCCAAAAGTGGAAACGCTCTCAGCAGGAGAAAATTCATGAAAATCCATTTCATCGGGATCGGCGGCATCGGAATCTCCGGACTGGCCAAATACATGCGTTTCAGCGGCCACGAAGTGAGCGGCTCGGACATGAAAGAGACCCATATCACACAGCGTCTGCGTGACCGCGGGATCGCCGTGACGATCGGGCACGATGCGGCCAATATCCCGGAGGGGTGCGATCTGGTGATCCATTCGGCGATCATCAGAGCGACCAATTCCGAGATCGTCGAAGCCCATCGCCGCGGCATCGAAGTGCTTCACCGCCGCGATGCACTGCTACGGATCCTGAACGAGAAAAAAGTCTATGCGGTATGCGGCGCCCACGGGAAAAGTACGACGACGGCGATCCTGGCGGCGATCATGAGCGGCAGTGCGATCATCGGGGCGGAGTCCAAAGGGTTCGGCTCCAACGTCCGTTACGACGGAAGTACCGATGTGATGCTGTTCGAAGCCGACGAGTCGGATGGGAGTTTTCTAAACTCCAACCCCTATTGTTCGATCGTAACCAATGCCGAGCCCGAGCATATGGAGTACTACAACTACAACATCGATGAGTTCCACAACGCCTACCGCCGCTTCGTCGAGATGGCTCCGCTGCGCGTCATCAATGCGGAAGATCCGTTTATGGCGACTCTGACGTGTGACGCGATCCGCCTCTATCCGAGTCAGGACATCACCAACATCACCTACATCCTCCTCGACGATGAGCCCTACACCCGTTTCACCCTCAAAAATCTCGGCGAGTTCGAGGTGTGGGGGTTCGGCGAACACATCGCGATGGATGCGGCCCTGGCGATTTTAGCGGCGGTACAGACGATGAGCGTCGCGGCGATCCGCGCGAATCTGCTTCATTTCAAAGGGATCAAAAAACGGTTTGACGTCATCTTCAAAGGGTCCGACCGCGTCATCATCGACGACTATGCCCACCATCCGACCGAGATCAAAGCGACGATGCAATCGCTCAAGACCTATGCGCAGCTCAAAGGGTTCGACCGTATCATCGCGATCTGGCAGCCTCATAAATATTCCCGCACCATCGATAACCTCGATGCGTTCGTCGAGTGTTTCGAAGGGGTGGATGAACTGGTGATCCTCCCGGTATGGGCGGCGAGCGAAGACCCCAGAGAGATCGATTTCAAAGGGCGTTTCGGACACTATAATCTTACGATGAGCGACAAATTGCACCGGTCAGGTGATACGATCGAATCGATCGTCGGCGATGCGGTTGTCCAAACGTATGACAAAGGGCTCATAGTCGGATTCGGGGCAGGGGATCTGACGTACCAACTGCGGGGAGCTAAGTAACCTATGGGTTACCTGCTGTGGTTCGGTATCGTCGCACTCGTCTTTGTGGTGATGCACTATTTCACGGAGCTCAGCGGTCGGCAAAAAGGGATCATTTCTCTCATTTTGACTCTATTGGTCACCGGCGCGGTGGTCTATAATGTTCGAAGCGATGCCGATCGGGAGCACGTGATGCAAATCGAGCTCAAATACCGCCACGGCGAGAAAGTGACGTGTCAGGGAATCGAGGTCAATGCCACGGAATTTTCCTACAGCGACGGGACGCAGAGTTTTGTCGGGAATAAGGGGACGGCTCATTATCAGCAGATTTACAATGTCCGTGAGTGTCAATGAGCCCTTTGTCGCCTAGTCTTGCCGAACTTTTCGGCAAACTCGATCTACTTTCGCATCTTTCGACTCTGGAAAAGTTTTTTTCCCGCCCCCAAAACATCGCGATCCCGGGGGACCAGGAACGCCATTTCCGCTACATCGAAGCACTGGACAAACTGGAGTTCAAAGCCCCTTCCAAAAGTATTTCGTTTGAGACCATCATCAACCATCTCAAAAAGCAGGGGGTTCTGCGGTTTGAGGAGATGTTTGAAGTAATCAAAGTCGTCCGTTATTTTCGTCTGATGCGCAATAACGACTATCCCGGGCTGATCGGAGAGTGGATGGGGACGATTCAGATTCCCGACCTCTTTGGCGAGATTGATGAGTATTTCGACGAAGCGGGGAAATTTATCGAATCGCGCGACGAGGAGCTTTTCCGCATCGCCCAGCGGATCAAAGCGATCAAAACCGATATCAACGAGTCGATGAAACGCCTCTTCTTCACCCAAAAACTGGGTCCCTATCTGGTCGATACGCAGATCCACTATGTCCATGACGAAGAGTGTCTCTTGCTGCGCGGCGGATTCAACCATGTGATCAAAGGTGCCGTCATCGGGCGGACGGGAGCGGGATTTTTCTACGTCGCCCCTGATGCGATATTGCGTTCCAAAGAGCAGTTGAGCAGCGTCATGCAGGACCGTGAGGCAAAACTCTATGAGTACGCCAAGCGATTCTCGGCCAAACTCTCCCCGTTGGTCCCGTTTATCGGATTTATCGACCGCGAGTTCGAGCGGTACGACCACTATCAGGCCCGTGTTTTGTTTGCCCGGGCGAACAATTATGCGATCCTGAAACCGCAAAGCAACGACGAGATCATCCTCGAAGAGTTCTCCCATCCCGCACTCCATAAACCCAAGCCGGTCAGTGTAGCGTTCAAAGGGAACCTTCTGATGATCACCGGGGTTAACGCCGGGGGGAAAACGATGCTTCTCAAATCGCTCCTCAGCGCATGCGCGATGGCCAAATACCTGATCCCGATGAAACTCAATCCCCACAAATCCCGTATCGGCGGATTCAAGCGGATCGAGGCGGTGATCGACGATCCCCAGAACGTCAGCAACGACATCTCGACGTTTGCGGGGCGGATGGTGCAGTTTAGCCACCTGTTCGAGCACAAAAACACTCTCGTCGGCGTCGATGAGATCGAACTGGGGACCGACAGCGACGAAGCGGCGGCATTGTTTGCCGTCGTACTGGACGAGCTGATCAAGCGGGGGCAGAAGATCATCGTTACGACCCACCACAAACGGCTTGCCGCATTGATGGCCGACCGGGACGATGTGGAACTGCTGGCCGCATTGTATGACGAAGAGCGGCGCGTCCCGACCTATGACTTTTTGCACGGGGTGATCGGGAAAAGCTACGCGTTCGAGACGGCGGCGCGTTACGGGATCAACCCCTCCATCATCACCCGTGCCAAAGCCCTCTACGGGGAAAATCATGAGAAACTGAGCATCCTGATCGAGCGGGGAAGCGAGCTCGAACGGGCCCTGAAGCAGAAAAACCGCGAAGCCGACGAGCGTCTCGAAGCCCTCAAAGCCCAGGAGGCCGCCCTCAAAGAGGCGAGAGAGAATCTCCGAAGCGAACTCGACGCCGAGAAGAACCGTCTCCGCACCGAATACGATGCCGCGATCCGTGAGGCCAAAGAGGCGGCGCGGGGGCACGATATGGCCGCGATCCATCGTCAATTAAACAAGGCACAAGCGAAATTGCCCAAAGCGGAACCTATTAAAATCGCACAACCCGAACCGTTCGTGTTCGAAGTGGGGCAGGCGGTCAAATACCGTAACCAGCGCGGGAGCATCG